>JFJP01037111.1_pt1 | contig 45759 bp, 29 predicted proteins | sample 431651 | NCBI WGS metagenome assembly JFJP01 (sample SAMN02602958, study PRJNA72255) | Microbial mat metagenome, whole genome shotgun sequencing project. | biome: fresh water; feature: sink hole; material: water; isolation source: purple microbial (photo- and chemosynthetic) mats found in...
CCAAATTCGTGAAGAAATTCATTAGCCAGGCTGAATTCCTTTTCCGATTGCTCCCTGCTTACGTAGACTTTCGGACTTATCTCGAAAGTTACTTCCATCACAACTGCCGAATCGCCGGATCTTATTATGCTATAGACATTTACCGGAGGCTCTTGTATCTCGGAAAGCCGGGCACCAAAAATGGTGTATTCGCCATTTTGGACAGTGAGTTTGGATTTGGTTCCTTTTTCCAATTTTTTGGTCCATGCATCTGCAAGCTCTGCATAACCTGCTTCAGGGATTTCCATTTTCAATCCCGGATATTCGCCATGACTGAAACGAATCAAGTTTTCTTCAAGAGTTATCGGCCGCTGGCATTGGGCCGTTTGCGAAAAGAACATAACCATAAAGGTTATAAAGCCGAATAGAGTACAGGATAACTTACCCATAGCTAAATTTTTTACGGTTAGAAATTGATAAGGAAAAAGGTAAGTTACAACAAAATAAAACCTATTTCAACCCTGAAAGTTTCTTGATCTCGTTGAGTTTGTTCAAAGCTTCTATGGGAGTGAGATTGTTGATATCCATCTTCATGATCTCATCCCGAATCTGTCGCAGCACCGGATCTTCAAGCTGGAAAAAACTGAGTTGCATCCCTTCGCGGTTCGAAGCGATTTCAGCAACAGGTTTGCTTAGTCCTTGTCCGCCTGAGGATTTCTCCAATTCAACAAGAATTTCCCCGGCCCGTTTCACAACCGACTTTGGCATTCCCGCCATACGGGCAACGTGAATACCAAAGCTGTGCTCACTGCCCCCCCTGACGAGCTTGCGCAGGAAAATTACTTTATCGTCGAGTTCTTTAATTGAGATGTTATAGTTTCGAACCCGGCCAAAGGCGTTTTCCATCTCATTCAACTCATGGTAATGCGTGGCAAAAAGGGTTTTCGCTTTAAAGCTTGGGTGTTCATGAATATATTCTACCATGGCCCAGGCAATCGAAATTCCGTCGTATGTGCTGGTCCCACGACCTATTTCATCGAGAATGATCAGGCTTCGGCCCGAAAGGTTATTCAAAATGCTTGCTGCCTCGTTCATCTCCACCATAAAAGTGGATTCGCCCAGAGAGATATTGTCGCTGGCTCCCACCCGGGTGAAAATCTTATCGACCAGGCCTATCTCGGCTTTCGCAGCCGGAACAAACGAACCCATTTGTGCCATGAGCACAATTAAAGCTGTTTGTCGCAAAAGAGCCGATTTACCTGACATATTGGGCCCTGTAAGGATTATGATCTGCTGATCGTCGCTATCCAGAATCAGATCGTTTGAAATATACTTTTCATCCACTGGAAGTTGCAGCTCGATGACCGGATGTCGGCCTTCTTTGATGTCGATAATATCGGAATCGGAAAGCACAGGCCTCACATAGTTGTTATCCACTGCGATTCGCGCAAACGACAAGAGACAGTCAAGCCGTGCCAGCAGGCTGGCGTCGAGCTGTATTGCGGGAACAAATCCCCCGATACTGTACACAAGGTCCTGATAGAGTTTTCCTTCGAGTGCAAGGCTCTTTTCCTCGGCTCCGAGGATTTTCGACTCGTATACCTTGAGTTCCTCGGTTATATAGCGCTCCGCACTTACGAGGGTCTGCTTCCTTATCCAATCGCCCGGGACCTTATCCTTGTGTGTGTTCCGAACCTCGATGTAATAACCGAAAACGCCGTTAAATCCAATTTTGAGGGAGGTAATCCCTGTTTTTTCAATCTCCCGCTGTTGAATTTCAAGGAGGTAATCTTTGCCGGAATACATAATTTTCCTCAGTTCATCGAGTTCCTCCGACACACCCGAAGCGATAACATTGCCTTTGTTCAGCTGGTTCGGCGGGTCTTCGTGCAACTCCCCCGAAATCCGCTCTATTACCGTGTCACAGGGATTCATTTGCTCGCCCAGCCTCTTGAGGGAGTCAATGCCTGAGTTAAGGCAATATTCTTTCAGGGGATGAATGGCCGACAGCGAGATTTTGAGTTGTTGGAGTTCACGCGGGTTGATTCGGTTCACAGCAACTTTTGAGATTATCCGCTCCAGGTCGCCCAATTTCTTTAGCTGATCTTCAAAGAGCTTACGTTCCGGCTCGTTTTCCTTGAGGTATTCCACAACGTCGAGCCGTTCTTCCAGAGGATAAATGTCTTTCAGGGGGAGTGCCACCCAGCGCTTCAGCAGGCGGGATCCCATAGGAGAAACCGTTTTGTCTAGAACAGTGATAAGGTTGTGACCCTCTTCATATATGGAACGGAACAGTTCCAGATTGCGGATGGTAAACCTGTCGAGCCATACGTAATGATCCTCCTCGATCCGAGCCAGCCGGGTAATGTGGCTCACCTTGTCGTGACGGGTGAGGTCGAGATACTGTAATATGGCGCCGCTGGCAATAATCCCGCTGCTGAGGCTATCCACTCCGAAGCCCTTTAGGCTTTTGGTTTGGAAGTGGGAGTTGAGCTTCTCGCGCGCATTATCTTCCTGGAAGATCCATTCGTCGAGGGGATAGGTGTAATAGCCTGTTCCAAAGATGGAGTTGAACTCGTCGAGTTTCCGTTTTTCAATCAGGATTTCTTTGGGCTGGAAGCTACTGATCAGCTTGTCGATATACTCGCTGTTTCCCTCGGCTGTAAAAAACTCCCCCGTGGAAATATCAAGAAACGAAACCCCTGAAATATTTTTCCCAAGGTAAACGCTGCCCAGAAAATTATTTTCCTTATGGTTGAGCACATTATCGTTGAAAGATACGCCCGGTGTCACCAGCTCGGTAATTCCGCGCTTCACGATGTTTTTGGTAAGCTTGGGGTCTTCAAGCTGTTCGCAAATTGCCACACGTTGTCCGGCGCGGACCAGCTTTGGAAGGTAAGTGTCGAGCGCGTGGTAAGGGAATCCGGCCAATTCCACAAATGATGCTGAGCCATTGGCGCGACGGGTTAAGGTGATGCCCAGAATTTCGGCAGTACGGATGGCATCCTCCCCGAAGGTCTCATAGAAATCCCCTACCCTGAAAAGCAAAACCGCATCAGGATGTTTGGCCTTGATGGTGTAATACTGCTTCATCAGGGGTGTTTCGACGTACTTTGGTAGTTCGCTCACAGCGGAAATTATTATCGTAAGAAACAAAAATAAGAAAATTGGGGCAGTTTATTGGTTTCACTGTTAAATCTGCTGAATATTTCTTCAAGGACAATCCTGTACGCCATTTCGCACAAAAGAAACTATATTTGATCAATTGGCCATATTCCATGACAAACTATTTGGATAATTAACCAAACATGGACTATCTTTAATGGCCAAAATAGTTCGGCGTTTGAGCTGAGAATTTACTAAACATTCAAACTAGTATTTAATTAATACCTACCCACATGAAAAAAAGATCCTGGTTATTTATCCCGGTAATACTGCTTGCTGCGTTGGTTATATCATGCGACAAGAAGAAGGATGACGATGACAACACTGTTGAAAAATTCAGCACCCTGAGTGTTGAGGCAAACAAAGCCACTGTTGAAGATGCCGGCATAGAGCTCGTTGGCAAAATGAGCAGCATGGAGAATATTGAAACAGTAGGTGTTGTTGTTAATCTCGGGGAAATCCTCTCTACCACCAGCCCAAAGAAATCCTTTATAGCAAAAGAATCAAAAGTCATTTCAACTCTCGAAACTTTTGCTTCCGTGGCAAAGGGAGAAAAGAAAGTTAATGACCTGTACCGTGAAATGATCTCCTCTGACGAACTCTCAGAAGATCCCGAAAGCATTCAGGAAGTATGGGAGGAAAATGTAGGAACCTATACCTGGAACCCATCTTTTGAGGATTGGGATATTGTTTATGGGGGCAATAAAATACTTGTACTGTTTCCCTCTTCGGAGAGTTCAGTGACAAATGACGCCAGCCTTACGATTTCGAATTATGCCGGCATTATTATCAGCAATCCGATTGAAGATGATTATACAGGTGACCTGCCTGTTTCGCTGAATGCAGAGTTAAAATCCGGAACCAAGTCTCTTGTAACCATGGTATTCAGTGCCAGCTATAATGAGGAAGGGATTCCGAAAGCTATAGCCTCCGATCTCACGATTGAAGCCTATAAGTTTGAAGTCGATATTTCAAACACATCTGCCTTAGCTTCTGTTAATTACAAGTTTACTGAAAACGGAAATGTTATTATGGAGATGGGAGCCAGTGGCGAGGGATTGTTTACCCAAGACAATATTGACGACAACACTATCACCACCACTTACACTGAAACTCGTGGATACTATGATTATGTCTACAACGAAAGTACAGGATACTATGATGAATTTTGGGTTGAATATATCTATGAATGGGATGAAACCGAAGTCGAAGTTGAGGAAATCCTTAATTCTGCTAACGCTCATTTCCAGCTATTTGACATTGCCATAAAAGGTGAGATCAATGTTAAAGGAATGATGGATCAAATCAGACTGATCGATAAGGACCTGGAAGACGAATTGATTTCAGAGGATGATGCAAATTCCCGCGGAATAGCTGCAATAAACGAGTATGTAAACCTCCGCCTTGTTAATGTGAAAACCAATGAGATCATGGCTAAGGCTGAGGCGTATGTTGTTAATGACTTGGAATATGATGATTCCTATATCGATTTCCGGTTAACCTTTGGCGATGGTTCTTATGTTGATATGGAAACATACCTTGAAGAAGGGTTTGAAGACTTTATTGATGAAATAAACGCTTTATTGGGCGACATTAATTCCGATTATGATCTGGATCTGGATCCGGTTGAGTACAAATAGCTAGCCGACAACTTCCGAATCCCCTGCTATAAGAACAAGGATTAACGGTTTTATATTTGTGAATTTCAAGAGGCTCGATTTTTGCTAACTAACAGCAAATTGCCGCCTTCACATTTAAAATGAAAGCCCGTTAATCCTTGTTTTTCATTTATATCCATTCTGCTACCATTCCAGCATTCCAGTTCATTTTATAATCAAGTTAAAGTAGCTTACCCCATAGCCCCCCCATATTCCCAATCCATCACCCTGGATGTTTGTATTAATTTTCGAAAGAGAAGATGCAAAAGGGTTACTCGAATTAAAAGCCTCATTCTGGAACGAGTTCCAAAAATCGTAGTGAGGCTTGTCGATGGTGCAAAATTTTATACTTACCGTATCCCCAATCTTAAAATACTCACGCCCATAGGAGGAGAGTATGGATTCGGGTCCCCTGGTAATAGAGAACCCAACTTTTTCACCGCTGAACAGTCCGTCGTCCAATGCCATTACCATTGTTGAATAGTACCGTGGGTCTTTTGTTTTTCGTTTTGTCAGCATTCGATAGAAATTCCTTTCCTCAGGCGGGTCAGTGAATTCGAGGAAAATAGCGCCAAGACTGTCGCTTCCTGTTTCCAGTTTAAAATAAGCCGTATCGAGCATTACGCTGGAAGGTATGGTTGTGCTTGCAGTAACAGTTTTTCCACCATAGTCTGCCGTTAAAGTATAGATTTTTCCAATTTCCCCGATTATCTCATTTCCCTCGAAAATATATGGGGGGAAGTAATCTTCGTTTTTCCTTAAAATAAGGGTTTCAGTCTGTATGCCATCGGTAAGGGTAACTTTAGCCCTTGTTAAAACAAGTGCACGCATGGATGCCGAATCAATTGAAGAGAAGTAAGGCGAGTTGCGGGTTAGCAGAACCTTTGCATACTGTCCGTTCTCGATCCATCCGTCAACAACAATTAAATCACCAGGGTCTGGAATGTTCAGGTTCATCTCATCGCTGCAGGACATTATTGTCAGCGAACAAAGAGTAACCAAAGAGATTAATAATTGTTTTCTCATTATGTTTTAAAATTTAAAATTCCAGCTTAGGGATGGGATAACAGGGATGAGGCTAACTTCAAAAGCCTTCACTTTAAGAGAGTATTTCTCAACATCACCTACAATCTCGTAATAAATATAATAGGGATTGGCCCGGTTGTAAAGGTTATAAACGGAGAAAACAAATTCCGAATTCCGGATTCTCCCTGTGGTTATTTTCCGGGTTAACGAAATGTCCATCCTATGATTTGGAGGCATCCTGAAACTATTTACATCCCCGTACTGGTTAATCACATTCCCTTGGATAATATAGCGCCCCACCGGCATGGTGAAAGCATTGCCCGTTGCATAAACAAAAACTGCCGATGCGCTCCATTTTTCATTTAAGGTTCTGCTTATCGTAAAAGAAACATCGTGGCGCCTATCATATTTTGCCGGATAAAAATAGCCTTCGTTTATCTCGTCAAACTGAAGTTCCGTTTTTGCAAGTGTGTAGCTCAACCAACCCGTTGTTTTACCAAGTTTTTTGGCAAGGTAAACCTCCATTCCATATGCCTGCCCGAAGCCGGATGCCATGTTGGACTCCATATTCCCTTCAATTGAGATATTAACGATACCGCGCAGAAACTCCAGCTGGTTCATCATTTTTTTATAATAAAGCTCGGTGGAGAATTCAAGGCCGGTTTTGCTGAAATTCCGGAAATAGCCGATGCTTGCCTGGTCTCCCAACAGGGGTTTTATATCTCTGGAACTGGGAATCCAAATGTCGGCAGGCAATGATGCGCTTGCGGATGTTGCAAGGTGAATGTACTGGGCAATCCGCATATATGATACTTTAATGGATGCCTTGCTGCTTAACTGGTATTTGATTACCATCCTTGGCTCAGGATTTACGAAAAATGCCAGAGATTCTTTGCCTGAATAGTAAACTGTATCAATAATGCTTCCTGAAGCGTTCCTAACATTCTCACTAAATGGACCATGATGGTCGAATGCTGATAGTCTTACTCCCCCGGAAACAGAAATCCGTTCTGAAACGCTAAACTCATTATTTACAAAAAGCCCGCCTTCGAGCGCTTTCATAGGACTAAGCTGCCCGAATTTCAGGTCGAATTTTCCTGTTTGTGCGCTGATCCTGTTAGGGACAAAACTGTGTTCGGTAAGTTCGAAACCTGCTACAATCTTATTTCTTTGCCTTCTCAAAACAAGTTCGCTTTTCAAATTGTAGTCTGCAACCGACGAGAAAAGATCGAAGGAATATTCGCCTTGTGAACCTGAAAGCCCAAAATCATACTTAGTCCACGATATACTGGTATTCCAATTATCATTCTGATTGAACTTGTGATCCCAAAGCAAAGAAACCATGCTGTTTCCCCAATCCACATAATTGCCCTGTTTAAGATTTGCCTGATCCATCCTGTAATTATCCCTACCATTGTATCCTGAGAGCGAAATCAAATCCTTATTGCTAAGTTGGAGGGATGCGCCAAGATTAAGATCATAAAAATTGTAGCTGTTGTCGTTTACCAAAAATGAGGTGCTTGAAACGGCGTGCTTCACAATGGGCTTTACAATCAGCTCAAGATAGGTTCGCCTTGCTCCAACTATGAACGTACCCCTCTTCCCGAATAAAGGTCCGCTTGCAGCTACCCTCGAAGAAATCAGACCAAGGCTTCCCTTTACCTCTATTGAGTCCTGATTGCCCTTATAACTGTCAACAACGATCACCGACGAGAGCTTTCCTCCATACTGGGCCGGGATGCCCGATTTTACAATACTCAGGTCCTTTACCAGATCGGGATTGAAAACGGAAAATATGCCGAGAAGGTGCCCGGGATTGTATAGCACCGTGTTGTCGTACAATATCAGATTTTGGTCTATCCCTCCTCCCCTGACATAAAAACCCACCCCCCCGTATGTGGCCGACTGGATTCCCGGAGTAAGTTGGAGTATCTTCAATACATCCGTTTCGCCTAAAAGGGAAGGTAATTTGGCCAGTTCCTCGTCAGAAAATGTAAAAGTTCCCATCTGAAGGGAAGATACCTGATCTTTCTGAGCATCGGCGGTTATGGTAATCTCTTCAACCGGGAAGACTTGAGGATTCAGAAATATGGAAATGTTTGAATTTTCAATGAAACTAATAGAAGTGTCGACTTTCTCGTACCCCATGAACGAGAATACCAAGTTATGCCTACCGGCCGGCAGGGAGATCATGAAAATCCCTGACCTGTCGGTAATTGCTCCCCTGAGAGTTGTCTTATCATAAACCGAAACCGAATTGACAGGCTGCATCGACTCTCTATCCATAACGATCCCTTTGATAACAAGCTCCTGAGACAGTATATGGTTATGAATGAGCATAAAAAAACCAAGACAAAAAAGTATTGTTCGAATAGTTTTGCAGGCGCACAAATGGAATATTCCGGAATTAAGATGCCCTTCCATTTTTGTTGTTTTGATAAGATGGTTTAAAAGTAAGAAAAACCCCTCAATTAAAACAAAATTATGTTGATCGAGCAAGTGGGCAGATCCGCATTCATATTTGGATATCTGGTTTCCCGGTTCAAATTCATGTTTTATAAGACATTAAACCCGACACAAATCCCAATACAATACGCTTATCTTTAGGGTCATTATTTTACAAACCCCCGGAATGAAAAAAATTCTCTTATTGGGAGCCGGTTTATCGGCATCCACCTTAATCAGATACCTTTTGGAGAACGCCCAGGAAAACGATTGGATTCTCAGAGTGGGCGATTTCACTGAAGAACCAGTGAAGAAAAAGCTCAACGGTCATGCCCGTGGCGAATCGCTGCAGTTTGATGTTCACAACGCGATTCAATTGGATCAGGAGGTAAAGGAATCCGATCTGGTTATTTCTTTGCTTCCGGCAAAACTGCATTATCTGGTAGCTCAGAGCTGCATCAGAAACAAAAAAAGCATGGTTACTGCCTCCTATGTTTCCAAAGAGATTCAGAAAATGGACAAGGATGCAAAAGCCAATGGGGTGCTGCTGATGAACGAAGTAGGGGTTGACCCGGGGATCGACCATATGTCGGCCATGCAGGTGATAAACCGCATAAAAGGCGACGGGGACAAGCTTATATCCTTTGAATCGGCCACCGGCGGACTCGTTGCCCCAAGTTATGACAATAATCCATGGAGATACAAATTCACCTGGGCCCCCAGAAATGTAGTGCTTGCTGGCCAAGGGGGAGCAAGGTTTTACCACAACGGGAAGTTCAAATACATCCCCTACCACAAGCTCTTTGAACGAACCGAAACTATCGAAATTCCCGGTTATGGTCAATTTGAGGTTTATGCAAACCGCGATTCGCTTCAATACCGCGAAGCTTACGGTCTTTCGGACCTAATGACCATGTTCAGGGGAACTATTCGAAGGCCTGGCTTTTGCGAAGCATGGAACCTGTTGGTCCAACTGGGCGCCACCGACGACTCCTATGTTATGGACGATTCGGAAAACATGACGTACCGCGTTTTCACGAACAGTTTCCTTGCCTATAACATCGTTGACCCGGTTGAGTCGAAAATTGCCCGGTACCTCGGCATTAGCGAAGATTCCCCGCTGATGAAAAAACTTGAATGGCTCGGGTTATTCGATGACACCAAAAAGATCGGCATTCATGGCTTGACTCCGGCTCAGTGTCTTCAGCACATTTTGGAGCAAAAATGGCAACTCGACCCGGGCGACAAGGACATGATCGTTATGGAGCACCAATTCGACTATCTGCATATCGGTTCGCACCGTAAAAGGTTTTCCACTATGGTTGTTATTGGCGAAGACCAGGTCCATACCGCCATGTCGATTACGGTTGGACTTCCGGTTGCCATTACTGCCAAGCTGATCCTTCAGGGAAAGATAGGATTGAAAGGGGTTCAAATCCCTGTGCTGAGTGAGGTTTACGATCCGGTGATGAAAGAACTGGGAAATTATGGGATAAAGTTTGAGGAAAGGGATTTTAAACTAAGTTAATGCGAAACGAAGCATTGGCCGGGCTAGTCGAGATAATATTCTGAGGTAAGGTTTTTGTATTCCTTGGAATATTTATGTCGCCCACCCGTTTCAATTATCATCTCGCTCTCTTTTGCTTCTTGCTCAAAAAATGAAAAGTCAAGCAGCACCCGCTTATATTCTTTTCGGGGGATTGGCCGTATCCTGAGGATTTTTGCCGGGAATAAGTGATAGGCAGCCGCAAGCGCTATCATCTCAACCTCTTTGTCGGCGGGGAGAATAAGACAGAAATGTCCATTGGGATTCAGCAGGCTTTTTGCGCCTGATATCAGCTCATCCATCGCCAGACTGTCGTTATGTCGGGCGAGGCTCCTTGAAGAAGTCTTAGCCTTTAAGGAATCGCTGAAAAAGGGAGGATTGCATACCATCAGGTCGTAGGGAAATTGCGCAGTTTGGCAGAAGTCTTGGAAAGAAACACAGGTAACCGAGATTCTCCCGGCCCATGGGGATTCCTCAACATTTTCCCCTGCTTGCAAAGCTGCTTCAGGATTAATTTCCAAAGCATCGATGAAGGCGTCGGAACGCTGGGCCAGCATAAGTGCAATAAGGCCTGTGCCAGTGCCGACATCCAGAATTCTCTTGCAGCCGGAAGCTTCAGCCCATGCCCCAAGCATCACCCCATCGGTGCCCACCTTCATGGCCGTTTTATCCTGACGGATGATAAATTGTTTGAACTTAAACCAATTGTTCGACATGATTGTAATTTTTTCCCAAAGCGCTTAAACCGAAAAGAGCAAAATCGTATTTAACGGGATCTTTCGGGTCGAATTCCCTCAACCTGAAGGTTAACTCCTGAACGGCCTTCCAATCGTCCTGACTCCTCTTCAGCAAGCCCAGTTCGCGGGACACCTTACCCGAATGAAGATCCAACGGCATATATAGGGCGGAGGGTGGAATATCCCAGAGCCCGAAGTCAACTCCCTTGTCATCCTTTCTCACAAGCCATCGAAGGAACATGTTGATGCGTTTTCCCGCCGCATTCTTTTCAATATCAGCAATGTGCTTGAGCGATCGGCGAGGAAAAGGGATATTGAAAAAAATATTCCGGAAATGGATAATTGCAGCCGGGATATTTCCGGCAGCGCTATAACCCTCCTCGAAAACGGTTTGTAATCCTCCGTGATTACGATAAATATTTTGGAGTGAGGTAAGGAAAAAGACACAATCAACACCATTGAAAGTTCTGTGCTTAAAACCGAGAAAGTATTCGAAACGATCGGCATCCGACTCCATAAGGAACTGGTGGGGTCCGTCGGGCATGCTTTCAAGAAGGCTAAACGCGTTGCGGATCATCACCGGACGCTGTCCCCAGGCAAGGCTTGCCGTAAGAAAAGCAGCAATTTCAATATCCTCCCTTTTGGAGAAACTGTGGGGCACCTGAATGGGGTCGGAAGCTATAAACGACCGACGGTTGAAATAATCAACATAGGTGTCGAGCAGGTTCTTTATTTCCGAAGTTTTCAAGGCAAGGGATTTTCTACGAATCCAGAATCATTCCATCCTGCATGGTGAGCTTCCGGTCGGCCATGTCGGCCAGATGTGCATCATGGGTAACCAGAACAATGGTCTGCTGCATTTTTTCGCGCAGGGTAAGGAAGAGTTCATGCAGTTCTTCTTTGTTGCGGGAATCGAGGTTACCTGAGGGTTCGTCGGCGAGAATCACCGAAGGGTTGTTGATAAGAGCACGTGCAACGGCCACGCGTTGCTGCTCTCCCCCGGATAGCTCATTGGGCTTGTGCTCGAGGCGGTGATCGAGACGAAGGAATGTAAGGAGTTCTTTAGCTCTTTCCTCCACCTTGGCTCGGGAAGTTCCGCCAATAAATCCCGGTATGCAAACATTCTCGAACGCGGAAAATTCGGGCAAGAGGTGGTGAAACTGAAAAACGAACCCGATATTACGATTGCGGAATCGGGCAAGTTGTTTTTCTTTAAGGGAGCTGATCTCAATTTTGTTGATTGCAATACTTCCGGTTTCAAAAGGAAGGAGGGTACCAATTATTTGCAGCAAAGTTGTTTTGCCGGCTCCGCTTGCCCCAACGATGGAAACAATTTCCGCAGGCTTAATAGACAGGCTGATTCCTTTGAGAACCTCCAAGGTTCCGAAGGATTTGTGAATATTTTCTGCGAGGATCATTGATTCGGATTTAGGAATATAAGTAAAACGCCAAGTAGTTAATCCGATTTGATGTCCTTTTCCACCTTATTTATTATTTCCCGGGTTTCGTTCTCGATATCGGTTTTAATGTCGTTTATGTCTTTAGTTATTTCAGAAGTGCTTTCCCTGAACTCCTTTTTAATGTCATCGGAGGCTTTTTTAAACTCGCGCATTCCCTTCCCCAGACCTTTGGCAAGGTCAGGAATGCTCTTGGAACCGAACAGCAGCAGGATTACCACAAAGATGACGACGATTTCCTGTCCACTGATAAATAATATAACATCAGGCATAATCGGGATTTTGGTCAAAGATAGCGAACTTTAAGGAAAAAAAAAGGGGCCACCCCTTGTTTTAGGAGTGGCCCCGGTTATTTCGATTCAATAATTATTTTGTGTCATCTTTGTCAGCAATACGCCTTTTGATGGTGTCGAAAACAACAGGAGTTGCAATAAACACTGAAGAGTATGTACCTACGCCGATACCTACCAGGAGCGCGAAAACAAATCCGCGAATTACTTCTCCCCCGAAGATAAACAAAGCACCAATAACGATAAGGGTTGAGAATGATGTACTGAATGTACGGCTCAAGGTGCTGTTCATAGCTCCGTTGATAGTTTCGTAATCGCCTCGCTTGCGGAACAGGTTCCTGAATTCCCTTATACGGTCAAACACAATCACGGTATCGTTGATGGAGTAACCGATTACTGTAAGGATTGCTGCAATGAATGCCTGGTCAATCTCCATAGAGAATGGCATGAAACCATGCAAGAGTGCGAAAATACCTATTATAATAAGCACGTCGTGCGCCAGAGATACAAGTGCGCCCACTCCAAACTGCCAGTTGCGGAACCTCATCAGTATATAAAGGAAAATCATAACCAGAGAGAGCAAAATTGCCCAAACAGCCTGTACTTTAATGTCGGTGGCAATTGCGGGTCCAACTTTAAGCGAGCTCTTCACATATTGGTCCGTGTCGATGAAATCAGCTCTGGAAATAGCTCCTTCCGGAATTAATCCAGGTACGAGGCCGTCATAAAATTTCGATTTAATGATGCTGTCCACAGCAGAGCCCTCGTCTTCGATTAAAACTTTTGTGGTAATCCTTACTCTGTTTTTTTCACCGAAAGTAATTACCATTGGTGATTCGCCGAGGCTTTTCTTTAATGCTTCACGAACCTCCAGCGTGTTCACATCCTGTTTGAATTCAACCACATAGTTTCTACCTCCTGTAAAATCAACGCCCAGACTTAATCCCCTGGTAAGAAGAGCTATCATACCAATAGTGATAAAAATCCCTGAGATGACATAAAAGTACTTTCTCATTCCCAGGAAATCGATATTCACGTTTTTGAAAAGGTTTTCGGTGAACTTAGTGCTGAAAGTAAGATTGCGGTTTTTAGCAAGCAGACGCTCATAGATCAATCGGGTAATGAAGATTCCGGAGAAAAGGGATGTTAAAATACCGATTACCAGTGTGGTTGCAAAACCTTTGATAGGTCCGGTTCCGAACACATAAAGAATAACACCGGTAAGTATAGTCGTAACGTTGGAGTCGATAATAGCCGAATAAGCATTCTTGTAACCGTCGGCAATTGCAATTTTCACACCTTTTCCGGAGGCGAGCTCCTCCTTGATACGCTCAAAGATAAGAACGTTCGCATCAACAGCCATACCAATGGTTAGTGCGATACCGGCAATACCGGGCAGGGTAAGAACAGCCTGAAGGGAAGCAAGCACGCCAATGAGGAAAAACATATTGGCAGTAAGAGCTATATTTGCTACAAGCCCTCCACTGCGACTGTACCAGAACAACATATATAGAAAAACAACCACAAAAGAAAGAATAAAGGAATTCAATCCTGAGCTGATGGAAGCTTGTCCGAGTGATGGTCCGATTACCTCGCTGGACTCGATCCTGGCGCGGGCTGGCATTTTTCCCGATTTCAGAATATTTGCCAAGTCGGTTGCCTCAGCCTGGGTAAAGTTTCCCTCGATGCTGGAGCTCCCTCCTTTTATTTCACCCCTTACAACAGGAGCAGAAACAACATATCCGTCGAGTACAATTGCCAAGCATCGATTTATATTTTCGCGTGTAAGATTTGCCCAGCGTTTTGCACCTTCACCGTTCATCGACATGTGAACCTGAGCCTCGTTTTTAAACTGGCCGAACTGCATGTTTGCTTCCGTAACATATTTACCGCTCATTGAAGCTCCTTTTTCGCGACTTGCTTTCAAGGCATGAAGTTCGATAAAGGTTTCATTCTCCTTCAGGGTTTTCTGATGCCAGTAAAACTTCATGTCGCCAGGAAATAGTGTTTTAATCTGAGGTCTCAGAAGCATGGTGTTTACAGTGGCTGTATCGCGGATATTGGCAATACCCACAACAGAACCTCCAACAGGCTGATTTTGCTGATCGAGGTAGGGTATGAGCACTGAGAACAGAGGGTTTTCCTTCCTCATCTGATCTTCCTGCGAGGCCATGATGCTGGCGCTGTCTTGTGCTTCAATCAGGCTGATTTCGCCTGTTGAATCTTTAGGTGTGTCGAGCAGGGAAATCTCTCCCGAAGGACTTTTTACTTCATCCGTTTGCGTTGTGCCAAGAATTGCAGAACCACCTTCGGTTTCCGCAATTTCCTTCAAAAGGGAATTTGCCTGTTGGAAATATGGCAGAACCTCAATGTTTTCGTAAGTCGTCCAGAATTCAAGGTTAGCAGTACCTGTCAGAAGTTTGGTAACCCTTTCAGGGTCTTTGATACCGGGTAGCTCGATGAGAATACGACCCTGACGTTCCAGACGTTGAATATTAGGTTGAACAACCCCAAAGCGGTCGATACGGTTCCTCAATACGTTGAAAGAATTGTCGATGGCACTTTCAGCCTGGGTTCTTAGATATGAAACAACATCCTCATTAGGTGTGGTTAAATCGATCTCTCCGCGTGTGTCGGGTGTCATGAAAAACTGCGCCAGCTTTCCTCCCGGGTTCACTTGCTGGAATGATTCAGCAAACAATACCACAAAGTCTTCCTGCACGGTTGCTCTTTTCTGTTTAGCCAGAGTCATTGTCTGGTTGAAAACCGGATCAGCAAGGTAATGAGGTGCGGCAAGAGATTTGATTACATCTTCTACAGATATCTCGAGAATTACGTTCATCCCGCCTTTCAGGTCGAGACCAAGGTTAATTTCTCTCTCCTTGCATTCCATGTAGGTGTATTTTCTTAACCACACGAAATTGTAAACTACCTCATTTGAGATTGAATCGAGGTAGTTTTTTTCCCTTATCGGATCCCCTTGCGCGTATTTGGCAGCATCTTTCTCAATCTTTTTGGAAAAAAAGGTAAATGAAAGTTGATAGACACAAACCAGTGCTAAAACAATGGCGAATAACCGGATAGCTCCTTTATTTTGCATTTGTAAACGGTTTAATTTTTCGTATTTTTTTGAGTATCATTTTAAAATGACCGCAAATATAGTATTATTTTTTTAGAATTCATATTGGGATTAAAACTGTTAAAGAAGCAGGATGCCAAAGGGTTTAGCGTTTATTGGCTGCAGGCTTTTTCAAAATAAGCATTGCTTTTGAATAATCAATCACGGCATTCATTTCGAGGAGGAAATCGCTTCCCAGCAAACCATGGATCTGTCGGCCGGTAACTTTCTGATACAACATATTAATACTTTGAAGATCGATAAGCACCACGGGGAAATCGGACAGCTTGAGCTTGCCCAGCTTAAAGCTGTCGGCTATGGCAAATACACTTTCTATGTTTCCGGCCACAATACCGGCAGACTGAATCTCTTCTTTGTTTCGTCTGTCGGAGAGCCTCATCTTACTGCCCAGCAGGGATTTGTCAAATACAGTTCTCGATGCTCCCGTATCGATGATTAAATTTACCGGGAGCTTATTAATTTTCACTTCAATCAGGAGATGGAAACTCTCTCCGTCGAGTTCAATGATATGAATGGGAATTTTGTATCGGGAAGGCATAGTTCTGTAATTTCACGCAAAGACGCTAAGTGCGCAAGCACTAGCAAACAAAGGGCTAAGATAGCGGTTTTCTGAACGCACTATAGCGACTTTCCGCGAAATTTTCAAGCAAGTTTAAATTCGTACAAAGAAGGGAACCAACATCGATTAGAAAAGATTCATGTCATCCAGCACTTTCATGGTTTCCTTGACAGAGTTGGCCGAGTCGACCAGCAATTTCTTTTCATCGGCGTCAAGGTTGATCTCTATGATTTCTTCAACCCCTTTTCTGCCAAGCTTAACCGGAACCCCAAGATAAATATCCTTAAGGCCGTATTCACCATTCAGGTAAGCGCATATAGGAAAGATCCGCTTCTGGTCGTCAACAATCGCCTCAACCATCTGAGCTGCAGCTGCACCGGGAGCGTACCATGCTGATGTTCCCATGAGATTTACCAATTCGCCCCCTCCTTTTCGGGTTCTCTCCACAATTTTCTCAATCACATCAGTGCTGAGCAATTCAGTTACCGGGATACCATTAACAGAAGTATAACGGGGGAGTGGAACCATTGTGTCGCCATGACCTCCCAAAAGCATCGCATGAATATCCTTTGGCGACACGTCAAGTGCCTCAGCAAGGAACGCCTTATAACGACCTGTGTCGAGTGTGCCCGCCATCCCAAAAACTTTCTGACTGGGCTTGTTTGCTGTCATGTAAGCCGCATAGGTCATAACATCCAGAGGATTGGATACTACAATAATTATGGCTTCGGGGGAGTATTTGATCACCTTTTCGGTTACTTCCTTAACAATAAGTGCGTTGGTCTTTATCAAATCATCCCTCGACATCCCCGGCTTGCGTGGCAAACCAGAAGTAATAACAACGATTCCTGAACCTTTGGTTTTTAAGTAATCGTTGGTTGAGCCGATTACCCGGGAATTAAAATTGTTTATCGAAGAAGATTGCCAAATATCCAGAGCTTTGCCTTCAGCAACGCCTTCCTTGATATCGACCAGCACAACTTCTTTTGCCAAATCTTTGTGAGCAATAACATTTGCGCATGTTGCTCCAACGTTTCCTGCTCCAATAATTGTAATCTTATTCATAATCAGAAGCTTTAGTTATTATTATTCAAGGCAATAGGCAAATATAATTAAATTAGTTAAATATATACATTTTTATAGTTATTCGCCTTCGGTACAGAAATATGATCTTGAAATTCAGATTTGTAAACTGACAGCATCCCAAGCTTTACGGATCAGAAAAAAATCTATATCTTGGAGGGTCAGATTTATTTTGAAACAGGGCTTTGCGAAAGCCTCTTGAAACCGAAAATTGCGCCATGAAAAGTATCTCACTGTTTACCGCTATTTGTTGTTTTCTTATTTTTTCCTGCGACGATTCTTCGACCAAAAAGAAGGTTAAAGATGGTATTGCATATGAGTATTATTCCGACGGTATTATAAAAACGGAAACTGAGGTACAGGACACTCTGGCACACGGTCTTATGAAAAAATACGATAGGGATGGGAACCTCAGCAGTGTTTACACCTTTAAGATGGGGAAACTCGATGGTCCAGCGGTGACCTACTATCCGAACGGCAAACTGGAACAGAAAATGGTCTACAGGAATGGCCGTCGGGAAGGCAGCTCACAATGGTTTTACAATACAGGTGAGTTGTATAGGGTAATTCCATTCAAAGAGGGAAAAATTGAAGGAACCAAAATTACTTATTACAAAGATGGTACAATTATGGCGGAAGCTCCTTTCCATAACAGTATGCCCGGGATTGGACTGAAAGAGTACAACATGAAAGGAGAGCTCCTTAAAGATGAAACAAAAATTGTTGTAAGGGAAGAAAACAGGCTTTTTGCCGAAAACAAGTTCATACTCCATCTGAGCCTGAGCCAGCCGGTAAAAGGTGCAAATTTTTATCTCGGGGAACTGGTGGAAGGGAAATTTCTTTCTCCCAATCAATGGCAACTTCCCGAAGACTCGGATGGCGCGAGTTACACCTTTAACGTTTTTAAAGGTGGCTTCAGAATGGAAACCTTGGTTTTAACGGCAAGCTATAAAACAAACAAATCAAATTACCGCGTAATCAGCAGGAACTATAACCTTGCTATTGACAATAAATAGTAACGCAATTCACAAGGCTCTCAGGCGATACATCAACTTGTAGTTTTCGGGAGAGAACTTTAGCCCCCTATTCAGGTATGTGCGTGCAACAGCTTTATTGTTACGTTTAAAATGATATACAGCAGCAGCTGAGTAGGCGTCGCCAACTTTCTCATAATGAATGCTGATCCCTGGGTGCAGATAGAACAAGTTTTCGAACTTCTTCAATAAAACTTCTCCTTCCACAGGTTGGTCAAAATCAAACTTCTCTTCACCTAGCTGAAGGTATCCAAGCATCTGAAGGCTAATAAAGGATTCGTTGGTTTGCATAACCGGAAATCGCATTTCAAATTCCTCAATCGACCTAACGATCTCCTGGTTTGAGGCGGATGAAAAGGTAAAGGCAAGGCTCTGCACACAGTAAGCTTGAACTTCCAGATCATCAGGCTCAACAGAAAGTGCTTTTTCAAAATAGATAAGGGCCTCTTTAACGCGGAAGGATGACAGCAACAACCTTCCTTTTTGGAAGTAGTATTCTTTTTCGATGGAAATGCGAACATCGGGCATTTCGATCTCATCCATAAGAAAGAAATAAAACTGATCGTAAAGAGCATTCTGCGATCTTTCCAGCAGAACTTTATCGGTAAGGTTTCTGAATTCAAGCAGAATCATTTCGGTCTCTATGTCTTTTCCGGCAAACCTTGATGCGAATACGAGATATGAGGCATCCCGAATATCGTTATAATCGGCTTCGGTAATACACCACGATAAAAGAAATAACATTACCGTCGAAACTCTGTCGGAAGGGTAGAGATAATAAGCTTTTTGAACTTGCTGAAATGCGCAGGCGTAATTGCGTTTGCCAAAGTTGTAAAACGCATCATTCATATATTGCAATCCGGCAAGCTCCCTCATCCCAATGCTCGAATCAGGAAAATAATACTTGTTAAAGATATCATCCACCGAAACGCTGCTTGCTTCTTCTTTGCTAATCTTTTTGGCAAATACCAGATAATTAACAAATTGCGCTTTAAGCTTCGCATCGAAATATTGAAAACCAAAAATCGGATCGGTGGTTTCGACTTTTATCTGCAGGCTTCCGGGAAAAGCAACAGGATGAACATGATTCGCGCTCTCTTTAAACTCAAAACTCACTCCGAGGTTAGAAAAAACGAAACCGTAAAAAGCCGATGCTGTAAGACAATTAAAATTTCCTGAGGAAAGAACCTCAGGAAATAGAGTTTCTTCCTTGTATTGTTTAAGCACGTCGCCATTTATAAGCTCATAGACTCTTTCAATTTTTTTCTCGTCTTTTAGCTTTTCGAATTTTTTCTGACTGATTTTTTCTGTTTCCTGATGTATTTTGTTGGAAATCTGATCCCGCAATTCTCTGCCAGCTGATGGAGAAACAGCAAGAAAAAGGCTAAGATAATCGATGGAGTCTTTCTTAACCCCTGCGAATGTCTCCTCTTCAAACTCCGAAGTAAACGTCAAATCATCAAAGCTCACCAGCGCAGGACTTTGCGCAAAAGAATTGATACTTAAAACGGCAATTACGAAAATCAAACAAATAGGGCGAGGTAGGATCATTTCTGTATACTCTTTGATCCCAAATTTACATTATCTAATCAAGTTGTCAAACTCTTCTGACAAGGTTTGGTTATTTATCCAGTCGAAAAGTGTTAATGATCGCATATTGAAGAAGTAATTCCAATAATTTCTCAGGGCTTCGATATAAGCTCGTGTTGCTATATCCTTCTCCTGAAGAGCTACATTGAGGTCAAGAACACTGATCTTCCCGATTAGGAACCGCTGTTTTGTGACCTCGTAGCGCAATCGGGCAATTGTGTCGGCTTTGGCGGCGATAACCAGCTGGTCGTCCTGAAGGTTAAACTGCATTACCTGCAGCAGCACTTCCTGCTCGAAGTCCATCTCAGCCTGAGCAACATTGGTTTTAACAACTTCCTGGGCCGACTGCGCCATTTTGTATTTTCCGCGGGCTAGTCCCCAGTCCATCAGAGGAATTTCAATACCCAATCTCACCCTTTCCTGCTGCTGGGGGTTTACATAGAGTCCATCGAATTTATCTCCTCGTTGACTTAGACCGAAACTTGCAAAAAGATCGGCATTCAGGCCTTTTTCGGCTTTGGAAAGCGATACGCTCTGACGGGCCTCAATAAGCTGTCTTTGACGTGAAAGCACATCCGGATTGTTTTTCCGGGCTTCCTCCAGAGCTTTTATGAGCTGCACCTCATTATCCGGGATTTCTTCGGGGATGATAAGTGCAATATCCTGATCCTGGTTGAATCCCAGGAAAGAATTAAGCTGAAACTTCCGGATGGCGAGATCAATTTTAGCCTCGTTAAGTGATGTGCCTGCATTGAGCATTGAAAGTTCCATCTGAAGAAGTTCGTTCTCAGCGATGGTGCCCAACTGGTATCTTCCCCTGGCAATTTTATATAGGGTGTCGGCATTCGAGTAATTCTGGTTGGAAATCTCAAGATTCTTCTGTGCAAGGGCAAGGTCGAAGAAATAGTTTACCGCCCGCAGCGACACCCGTTCAAGGGCATTGATATAATCCTTCTTGGATTCCTCGTATTTCAGGGGTTCGATAAGTTTCTCCCATTTCATCCGGTTGTAACCGTTGATTGGTTGCCTAAAACCAATGTTTATAGGATTGGTAAGATAGGATGTACCCCCATCCTCGGTAAGAAAATCGATTCTCTGGAGGTCCGAGCTCATATAGATATTTCCCCCGGTAAAAGGGATGTTCTGGTTAAGTTCAAGGCTTCCCATTGTTCCTATCTGCTTTCGCTCAGCAAAGATGTCACCTTCTTCAAGAGAGATTTTTTCAATGCTCCGATTCAGGTCGGGCAGGGTTGCGCTCATCGACAAGTTAGGCAAATATCCTGCCTTATAGGAACGGTACTCCCAATAGCTTGCACGGAACTGGTGCCTGGCGGTAACGGCCATAGGCGATTGGCTGCGGGCTGTAGCGATGACCTGCTCAAAACTCATCTCCCGCCTGTTGTTGATCTTTGCCGAGTCTGATTGAGCAACCAGCAAAAGCGAATTGCCGACAAAGCATAAACCAATAAGGCAATAAAATATTTTTCTATTCATATCTGAGTGATTCAATTGGGTCTTTCTCTGAGGCTCTTTTAGCCGGAGAATAGCCAAAAACAATTCCAACCGATGCGGAAACACAGAAAGCAATCAGCACTGAAAATGGGGATATTATTGTAAGGATATCAGCAAACTCGGTTATTAGTTTTGCTCCCACGATACCCAGAACAACCCCGATCAGACCTCCGGAAACGCTAATCAGAACAGCCTCTGAGAGGAATTGCACAACGATATCCTTTTTTCTGGCACCGATGGCAAGCCGGGTACCAATTTCTTTTATTCGCTCCATTACTGTTGCAAACATAATATTCATAATACCAATCCCCCCTACCAAAAGAGAGATACTGGCAATAGCCCCAAGTACGATGTTGAACACATCCTTGGTACGCTGTTCCTGTTTAAGAAGTAATTCAGGAACCGTGATCTCGAAATCTTTAACTTCCTGGTGCCTTCGAAGAAACATCCTGCTAAGCACCTCGGTGGATGGTGTTAATTCTTTCGAATCGTTGACCTGCACAATAATCCGGTCAAGTTGATTGTAGTTTGAAGAAGTGTTTTGGTTTGCGGTTGTGGAGATTGAAAAACTGAAGTTGCCCATCATTGTGGTTTGGGTGGATTTCAACCTTGATGACACCAAGGCTCTGTTCTGAAACCGAAGCAGCATGGTCTTTACCGGAACGTAAACGTTATCGTTCATAACATTCACGCCTGTGTTTTCAAACCTTGTGAGTTTAATGTTGTTCTTCTCAAGAACCCCGATAACCCTTAGCCAGACCTGGTCGAACTTGATAAACTGTCCCACCGGGTTTTGCCTTGGAAAGAATTTTACAGCAATATTTGAACCGATAACACATACAGGAATGCCTTTCTCCTCATGATAATCGTTAAAGAAAAGTCCACTTTCGAGCTGGAGATTGAAAATATCAAAGTACTCGTTCGAAACGCCGAGAAGCTTGGCTGTTTCCCTCTTTCCGTGTTGCATAACGTATGAGTTTAGCGAGACCTCCGGGCTTATACGGTGAACCGTTGTCAGTACCTCTTTGATCGCGTCAACATCAGCCAAATTAAGACCGGGTGAAAATTTGGACTTCTCCTTGTCGTTTGCGGCAGATTCCGAGCCGGAATTCCCATCGGCAGGTTCAACAATAGGAGTAATCATGATATTGTTTACCCCAACCATCTTAATCTGCTCGAGGATTTCCTGTTGAGCGCCGTTTCCGATGGCAAGCATGCTGATAACTGCTGCCACCCCGAAAATAATCCCAAGGCCTGTAAGCAGGCTGCGAAACTTGTTTCCAAGGATTGATTCAACAGCAATTACGATATCATGAAAATAGCGACTCATTGGTTTCTCTGTCTTTTTCCTTGTTGACCCGGACCTCGGGCTCCTTCCCTGCTTCCTTGTTTAGTCTCTTTATCGGGCTTTTCTTTCATTTCTTCCATTTTGCTGGCTTCCTCAGCTTTCCTGGCTTTGATAACATCCATTAGCTCAAGTCCGGAATACTTAAACTTTTCAGGTTCATTGGGAATGGAAATATATATCTCTTCTCCCGGTTCAAGACCTTGTTCAACGATTATAGAATTTTCGTTGGACTCACCCAGAAGAATAACTTTTTTCTGCCCTTTTACGGTATATACAAATGTGAGGCTATCATTTGTATGAATGGTTTCAAGGGGGATAAACATAACATCCGGGAATTCAATGGTCACAATCCTGTTACTGGTGGTCATGGAAGGTCTTAGGATGGGATCTTTTTCAAACAGCTCGATTTTCACTTCGAAAACCTTTGCGTCGGTATTTGGAAGCTGCTCTCCAATATTGGCAACCTCGGTAATGATGCCTGTATATTTTTTCTCCGGAAAAGCATCCACTCCGATCATTACTTTCTGTCCAACCTTAACTTTGGAAATATCAATTTCATTGACATAGGTGCGGGAGACCAATGTGGAAAGATCGGGTAATTCAGCAACTGTGAGATCCCATGTGTTTATCTCGGATCCAACAGTTCGTTTTTGTCCGTCCCACTCCCTCTTGTAGATAACCATTCCTGATGCCGGAGCACGAATATCAAAACTGTTCAACACAGCTTCCATCTCATGCTTCCTGCGGGTTTCTTTTGAAAGGTTAATACTTACCTCTGTCATTTGGGCCTGGTATTGAGCTACCTTAAGCTCATAGTTTTTCATTGCCTGTTCATATGCTCTCTGGGCCTTGTCGAGGTTAATCTGAGCCTGACGAATCGTTGCCGGGGGTTCGTATTTCGACTGTTCCAGGGCGATTGTTGTTTCTTCCATATTAAACTTCAGGTTAATAAGGTCGTCGCGAAGCTGCCGAAGCTGAATAGTTGTATCCAGTTGTGTCTTAATAAACTGCGACTGGTCCTTCTCGAGTTCATCAATCATATCCTTCAGGCTGTTATCGGCTTCCGAACGGTCGAGGGTAGCAACCCAATCGCCTGAATCAACAACGGTACCTTCGGGGATAAGACTTTGGATCTTAACTGAGCGTATCCTGAGATTCTGACTTCTGAGGTCGGAAGGGCCCCGGATTTCCGTCGAATTTCGCGCTCTCAACTCCCCTGTGACAGCCACCACGATTTCAAAATTGCCTTTTTGGACCTTGGAGGTTAGTTTAACCGCTGCCTCACCATCGGGAACCATTGAATATATTATAATAGCAATAACTACCACTGCCAGAATAATCAATGGGATTAGAATTTTTTTCTTCATTAAAAATAACTGTATTAAATATACATGCGTTTCACTGAAAATTCATCCTTCATTTCCAGCCAAAACATCCAACAACAATTTAGACAACGTAGAAACCTAAATTATTCGTCTATTTTTTTAAAAAATTAATAATACTCAATGCAAGATTATCTGCTTCCTCCTGAGTTTTAGCTTCTGCGTATATACGAATAATGGGTTCTGTATTGGATTTGCGGAGATGTACCCATCCATTTTCAAAGTCTATTTTTATTCCGTCGCGTGTGTCGATTTTTTCACTCCGATAGTATTCTTTTACGGATTCGAGCAATTCATCAACATTCACATCGGCTGATAAATCCGCTTTGTTTTTGGAAATGACGTACCGGGGGTAGGTTGAGCGCAATTCGCTGCATTTCATTTTCTTTTCGGCAAGAAGGCTAAGAAACAGGGCAACTCCAACAAGTGAATCCCTGCCATAATGGGCCTCAGGGTAAATAACTCCCCCATTACCTTCGCCACCAATGACGCAGTTGTTGCCTTTCATTACTTTCACAACGTTCACCTCCCCAACAGCGGCTGAAAAGTATTGCTGAGATCTTGCCACTGTTATATCCCTTAGTGCCCGGGAAGATGACAGGTTGGAGGAAGTGTTTCCAGGAGTGTGCGACAGAACATAATCGGCAACGGCAACAAGCGTGTATTCTTCGCCAAACATGGTCCCGTCTTCGCAAACGATGGCCAGTCGATCCACGTCGGGATCAACCACAAAGCCAAGATCGGCTTTTTTCTCTTTTACCAGCTTTGAGATTTCCTGAAGGTTCTCAGGCAGTGGTTCAGGATTATGAGGGAAAAGACCATTGGGTTCGCAGTAAAGCTCATAAACAACCTCCACGCCAAGTGCTTTGAGAAGCTGAGGAATAACCATTCCCCCTACTGAATTGACACAATCGACGGCTACCTTAAAATTGGCTTTCTTAATTGCGTCAGTGTTAACCAGCTTTAAACTAAGAACCTGGTCGATATGAATCTTCCCGTAAGATGTTATATTAATTTGTTTACCGAGTTTTTCAACGGGAACATAGCTGTATTCATCACTTTGAGTATGCGAAATTATTATCTGTCCATCGGCAGCCGACAGAAACTCGCCGTTCTGATCCAGCAATTTGAGGGCGTTCCATTGACCCGGATTGTGGCTGGCAGTAATGATTATACCGCCTTGGGCCTTTTCGCGCGTCACGGCAATTTCGACGGTTGGGGTGGTAGCAAGTCCAAGACAGATCACATCCACACCCATTCCCTGCAGGCTGCCGGAAACAATCTTCTCCACCATTTCGCCTGAAACACGCGCATCGCGGCCCAGAACAACCTTGAGCTTTCCGGAAGGATTACGGTCGGTAAGCCAGCGCGCATAAGCCGAGGAGAATTTCACAATGTCGAGAGGGGTCAGACCTTCATCGGGTTTCCCTCCTATGGTACCGCGTATGCCGGAGATCGATTTTATAAGTGTCATGGATTAGAAAGTTTTGATGATAAGCTATTTGGAAATGATACCTTGCAAAGGTAACAAAAAAGCTTATTAGTTAATTTCTGAAGCGTTTAAGAAATCAACAACCAAAAACAAGACTATTGTCTGAACGTTTTAATCCGAATTCAAAATAATCAACCTAATAATAAATAAGATAATGTATTTGCCGATAAATTAACTTAACTTTGCATCCGTTCGATTGACGAAGTGATTCGTCCTGAACTGAAGCGAAGTGATTCGCTATGAATAATTAATAATAGTAAAATAAAAAATGACAAGAGATTTTAATGCCGGGGACAATTCAAGTCGCTCTGGGAAGAGCCGAAGTCCTGAATCGGAAGATTACAAAAAAAACAGTAAAGAGGAAAATGAGGATTCAAGATCCTTTGCAACCAGAAACCCCTTAAACCAGAAAAGCAGACCCAAGAGACCCCGCACCACCCGGTTACGGCCCGGTGAGACGCGTCCTTACGATGCAGCCCATAACCATAAGCCAAGTTCCGATGACAGGGGCGACCGTCCTTTTCACGACCGCAGCAACACCAGTTTTCCCGATCGCGGAAACTTCGGTGGAGGAAGGGAAGAAAAACCATGGGGTGCCCGAAAACCATACAGCCCAAAGCCATACGGTGAAGGTCGAAGCAACTTTAGCCCTAACCGTTCCTCCGACAGGAGAGAGGGATCCGGCAACAGTAGCAGAACCTATAACAATAACGGCAGCAGACCGCAGAGAGATCAGGGCGGTTACAATTCTGACCGGAACAGAGCGCCCAGAGACGGTAACAGAGCTCCAAGAGACGGAAACAGAGCGCCACGTGAGGGTGGTTATTCACAGAGAGACGGAAACCGCGAAAGTGGCTACTCTCAAAGGGATGGCAACAGAGCTCCTTCTTATGGAAACCGCAGCTCCAGAGACGGCAACAGGTCTGAAGGTGGAAATTATAACCGCGACAGCCGACCCAAGCCTGCTTTCAGAAACGATCGTCCAAAAGCTCCCTTTAAAAAATTCATCAAACCAAAAAAAACATCCGAAGCCGATAATACTCCCATCAAACGGGAGTTTAACGATGCAGGAGAGATGCGTCTTAACCGCTATCTGGCTCACGCAGGAATTTCCAGCAGACGACAGGCCGACGATTACATCAAAGCAGGACTCGTAACTGTAAATGGCGTTGTTGTAACCGAAATGGGAGTAAAAATCAAGCGAAGCGATGATGTCCGTTACAACGGCGAACGTCTTGCCACCGAGAAGAAAGTTTACATCCTTGTAAACAAGCCCAAGGATTATGTTACGACAACCGATGACGAACAGGGGCGCAAAACCGTTCTCGACCTTGTCGCTGACGCATGTCCGGAAAGAGTATATCCTGTGGGACGCCTTGACCGCAACACAACGGGTGTGATATTGCTCACCAACGATGGTGACCTTGCAGGAAAACTCACACATCCCAAGTACAATAAAAAGAAAATCTACCATGTGGTTTTGGATAAAAACCTAAAAACCACAGATCTTCAGTTAATTACAGATGGAATTACTCTGGATGATGGATTTATTCAGCCCGATGCAGTTTCACTTGTTGGTCCCGAAAAGAAAAATGAAGTCGGTATTGAGATCCATTCCGGAAGAAACCGGATCGTTCGCCGAATATTCGAACAACTCGGTTACGAGATTGTACGCCTCGACCGGGTTTACTTTGCCGGACTTACAAAGAAAAATCTTGCGAGAGGAAAATGGAGATTTCTCAACGACAAAGAAATCAGCATGTTGCAAATGAATGCTTTCGAATAATGGCTCATAAATCGGGATTTGTAAATATTATTGGCAGTCCGAATGTTGGGAAGTCCACTCTTATGAATGCTATGGTAGGCGAGAAATTGTCTATCATTACAGCCAAAGCACAGACCACTAGGCACCGTATTCAGGGAATAGTGAACGGTGAAGACTTCCAGATTGTATATTCCGATACCCCCGGAATACTCGACCCCAAGTACAAGCTCCAGGAGACGATGTTGCGCACAGCAAAGTCGGCTCTTGTTGATGCTGATGTAATCCTATATGTTACAGAGGTTAGAGAAGATCCTGAACAGTTGTCAGAAATAACCAACAAACTTGCAAAAATCAAGATTCCCGTAATTCTGGTCTTGAACAAGATCGACAAGAGTAATCAGGAAGTGGTGGAGAAGCTGGTGGAGATGTGGGCTACGATCCTTCCTGAAGCGCGCATATTGCCGATTTCCGCCATCGAGAAGTTTAATCTCGACGGGCTTTTCAAGATGATTATGGAATTCCTTCCTGAAGGTCCGGCGTTTTATTCAAAAGACGAACTGACCGATAAAACCGAGCGTTTCTTTGCCGGAGAGATTTTACGTGAAAAAATCCTTCTGAATTACCAGCAGGAAATCCCCTACTCCACTGAGGTGGAAATTGAGACCTTCAAGGTTGAAGAGAGGCTTATTCGGATCGGCGCGGTAATTTATGTGGAGCGCGACAGTCAGAAAGGTATTCTTATCGGCAACAAGGGAGCTGCCATTAAAATGGTTGGCACACAAGCCCGTATTGAAATGGAGGCTTTCTTCGGTCAGCGGGTGTTCCTTGAGATGTTCGTCAAAGTCCGCAAAGATTGGCGAAACAATGAAAATGCATTAAAAAATTTCGGGTACAGGTAATCTTAAAATTATGGGTAATATAGTTGCCATTGTGGGTCGACCCAATGTGGGTAAATCAACGCTTTTCAATCGGCTTACAGAAAGCCGCAGTGCCATTGTGCACGAAACTGCAGGAGTTACGCGCGACCGTCACTATGGGAAATCGCTCTGGAACGGAGTGGAATTTTCCGTGATCGATACGGGTGGCTATGTGACCAATTCCGATGATATTTTCGAAGAAGAAATCCGCAAGCAGGTTCGCCTCGCCATGGATGAAGCCGACAACATTCTTTTTCTTGTGGATGCCTCCAACGGGATTACCGATTTGGATGAAAGCATTGCTGGATTTCTGAGAAAGGCTAAAAAACCTGTTTTCCTGGTTGTAAACAAAGTTGACAACTACGAACGCAGCTTGGAGGCCAATGAATTTTATAACCTTGGACTGGGAGAGATTTACCCTGTTTCTTCACTAACGGGGAGTGGAACCGGCGACATGCTCGACGCACTTGTTAAAACCTTTTCGAAACCAACGTTCGAGGAGGAGGAAGAATTACCCCGCTTTGCCATCATCGGGCGACCCAACGTAGGAAAATCGTCATTGATAAATGCACTTGTTGGTGAAGAACGAAATATCGTGACACCCATTGCCGGTACTACCCGCGATTCGGTGCATACCCGTTACAACAAATTTGGGCATGACTTTTACCTGATCGACACAGCTGGCCTGCGCCGAAAAACCAAAGTAAGCGAAAACCTTGAATTTTATTCGGTTATGCGCTCTATCAGGTCTATCGAATACTCCGACGTTTGCCTATTGCTCCTCGACGCAGAGAGAGGCATTGAGGCCCAAGACATGAGCATTTTAAACCTGGTGATCAAAAACCGCAAAGGGGTAGTTGTGCTGGTTAACAAATGGGACTTGATCGAAAAAGATCAGATGAGCACCGTGCATTTTGAAAAAGCAATTAAAAAGCGGATGGAACCGTTTACCGATGTTCCCATTATTTTCACATCCGCAATAACACTCCAAAGAATACACAAAGTATTGGAAACGGCTGTTGAGGTTTACAAAAACCGAATTAAACGCATTCCCACTCATAAACTTAACGAGGTAATGCTCAAAGCCATTGAGGAACTGCATCCCCCTGCAATCAAAGGAAAGTTCGTGAAAATCAAATATGTCCAACAACTCCCTACGCATGCACCTACATTCGCGTTTTACTGCAACCTTCCCCAATATATTAAGGAGCCTTACAAAAGATATCTTGAAAACCGCTTGCGCGAAAATTTCAATTTCACAGGCGTTCCCATTCAACTATTCTTTAGGGACAAATAAACTTTAGCATTATTTTTGTGTTAATTAAGTTCCGATTCCTAACTTTGACTCAATGCTTACTATTCGGAAAATTGCAGTTATTCTTTTTGCCTCTTTCGCAATATTTAGCGGATGCGGAGAGATTGTGACCTACCCGGAAACTCCAATAATCGAATACAAAGCATTTGCCCTTTACAGGACAACGGATGATCTTGGAAATTCAATTTTTCTGGGTAAAATGGAGGTGGTTTTTACCGACGGCGACGGGGACGTAGGCCTGGTACAGCCCGATTCGGCGGAAATTGCCGACAGCCTCAAATACAATTTCTTCACCACCCTATACAGCATGAACAATGGAAACTTCGAGAAAATCGAAGGGGCGGTAGGCGAACAAAACTTCAGGATTCCTTACATCACCAGGGAAGGGCAGAACAAAACCCTTAAAGGCTCAATAATCGTTGAGTTTGAATATAAACTGATCGTTCACGACACTATCTTCTACACCTTTTACATGACCGATCGGGAATTCCACAAAAGCAACACCGATAGCTCCGAAGTAATCGTTTTTACAGGCTTAGACTTTTAGCCCCATAAAAAGCACATCATCCACCTGCTCGAGATCTTCTTTCCAGAGATTGAAATTGCTTTTCACATAATTGTACTGCTCGTCCATGGGCTTATCATGTATGTCGTGGAGGAGATTCTTAAGCCTCACCATCTTGAACTTCTTGCCAAGCGGCCCACCAAACTGGTCGGGATAGCCGTCGGAAAACATATAAACTATGTCGCCTGAAGAAAGCTGATATCCTTCTTCCTGAAATACTTTGTCATCGGATTCCTTATCGTAGTGGCCCCCAACAGAACTTCGGCTGCCTTTAACATACACTTGCTCCCCTCCCACATAAATAATAAGAGGCCGCATGGCGGAGGCTATCCTAAGAAATTTCGTCCGCATATTAATCTCTGCAACAATAATGTCCATTCCGTCATTTGATTTTTCGGCCTCAAGATTCTGATTCAGGGCCGTCATAATCTCGGTGTCCAAGGTTTTGAGGATTCCCGAGGGAGAATTAACACCCGGGCGGCTGCAGATATCTTTGATAAGGGTTGTGCCAATCATCGACATAAAAGCGCCCGGAACCCCGTGCCCGGTCGAATCGGCGCAAACAATCACAAACCTGTCCTCCGCAACCTTGTCATACCAATAAAAGTCGCCGCTCACAATATCCCTGGGCTGGTAAAAAACAAAACTCCCGCTAAAGGTATCCTGCAATCTTTTTATCGGGGGAAGGATACTGGCCTGAATTCGCTGTGCGTAATTTATACTGTCGGTAATATCCCTGTTTTTGTTCTCAATAACCTCGGCCTGTTCGATTACTTCCTTGGTCCGCTCATCGAGCTCTTTCTCAAGGTATTCCTGAATTTCTTTCTGCTTTTTCTCCCTATATTTGATTATCGCAAATACTGAACCCACCAAAGTAACAACCGATAAAAGAATAAACCACCAGGATTTCCAGAAGGGAATCTTGACATATATGCGAAGTTCAAGAGGCGTTTCAGAGCAAATCCCCGATTCACTGCAAGCACGAAGCATAAAGGTAAAATCGCCATCTTCAATACGGCTGTAATTTACATAAGGATTCTCGGTAGGTTCAGACCAGTCGTCATACCCATCAAGTTTATATTGATAGCTGACCCCTTCAGGATTCTTAAGATCAATTCCGATAAAATCGATACGTATCTTGTATTTTCCGTAGGGAAGCCTAACATCGTGGCTATAATCATAATCGACATCGGAAATTTTCAGACCGGTAATATTCATTTTCGGGGGAGAAATGGTCTTCCGCTCCTTTGATGGGTCAAACTCAACCATTCCTTTCGACGTGCCGATTACAAGGTTTCCCCGGGCATTAATCAGACTCGCATTATAGTTGCTGTTGGAAGTTATTCCCTGGTCGACGCTAAACCGCCTGATGCTGCCGCTTGCCTTGTTGATTCGGCTAAGCCCCAGACTATGTCCAACCCAAACAGATCCCTCCCTGTCGGTTGAAATGCTGTAACAATAGTTGGAAAGTAAGCCATTATCGGTCGAATAATAATGAAGGGAATCGCTCAAGAAATGGAAGACCCCATCGCCGTTAGTAGCCCCCCACAAATCGCCTTCCTTGTCTTCTGTAATAGAAACAAATTCAAGTTCGGTATTCGCTTCAATTCGAAACTCCTGGCGCGACGTTATGCAATACAAACCATTCGTCCGGGTAGCAACCCACACATTTCCTTTGGAGTCGATAAAAAGATCATTAATCTTATTATGGGGGAGACGCTCTGTGGTGGTATATCGTGTGCGTATTCCCGTGGAAGAATTATAATTTATTACCCCACCGTTGGTGGCTATCCAAATATTATCGCCGGTTCCGGCTATCCTGTTTACAATATTCTCGAGTGAATTCTGGGAGAAATGGAATAATTCCACGTTCTTGCTTCCAGCCTTCAACCGATAAACCCCGGAACGGGAGGTCCCGATCCAGATTATATTCCTGCTGTCCTTGTAAAGTGATGTGATTTTGTCCAACGGTAATCCACTGCTTCGTTCCAGAAGATACTCCGCTTTGTTGCCGGTGTTATCGGTAACAAGAATACCCGATTCACCTCCAAGATAATATCGGCTCCCATCGCTGCATAACGAAAGAATGTTATCGTTAAACCTCTCGCTCTCATAAGAATAAAAGGTAAAAGACTGGTCCTTGAGAACCGTTATTCCTTCACCCACCGTGGCAAACCACAAGTTACCCTGATAATCCTCGAAAACATCCGAAACATAATTGCTGGGCAAACCATTTCTAACCTCAAAATGCTGTATTCCCGTATAGCTTGATGGCTCCGTTCCGGGTAGAAGCCTGAAAACACCTTCGCCATTTGAGCAAGCCCAAACATTTTTTTCTCCATCCTCATATACATCCATAATGTTTGTATACTGGAGCCCAAGGTCATTCCCGATTTTGCTTGCTTCAAAGGAATTCGAATCGCTTCCCTGGGCGCGAAGAATGTAGATTCCGTCGGTTTCGGTGCCAATCCAGAATTTTCCCTTTTCAGGGGATTTCACGATTGCCTGTATTTTAGTGTATGGAACGCTCTCTATTCGTTTGGACAGGGAGACTTTGCCCTTTTCAAAATCAAGGTTGTACATAAAAAGCCCGTCAAACGTCCCGGCAAGCAGATTATTATCATCCGTGAGAATAACCGATGAGAGGAGCTGTCCTTCAAATCCCTCGGTGAGGTATTGAAAAGCATAGTCGCTACCGATTATTATAAGGCCCTTATCCTGGGTGGCGGCAATAATTCGTCCGTCGGTAGTTTCAAGAATCCCATTTATGCTACTCTTATGCTCGTCGTCTGTTGAGAGAATCCTAAAATGTATCCCTTCCAGCAAAGCTATCGATCCGTCTCTGTATCCAAACCACATCCGGTTCTTGCTGTCAAGAAAACTGCTTACAACAATCCTTTGCGGAAGCGTGTCTCCCTGAAAAGTATTTGCAAACTGAAATCCATCGAAGCGAAATATGCCCTCTCCTGAGCCCAGCCAAAGGTAGCCCTCAGCACTCTGGTTGATGCGGTTGATGTATTTGTTGGAAAGTCCCTTATCCGCCCCAAAAGTTTTAAAACGGAAATCCTGGGAAAAAGAAATGTCCCCTGCGGTAAGCAGAAAGATCAGTATTATTAGATGGAATTTGTTTTTTTTCACTGTTCCCCGTTAAAACTATTGTTGTACTGGCTTTACCCCGATGCTGTATTTGTATTTAGGCACTCCGCCAATAGGACTGGTAAAAAACTCAAGGTTTTGTCCGTATTGGTTCTTGACATATATTACAACATTGTTATTTTTTATCGGGGGAGTTTTTTTCTTGATGAACTGAATATCAAGGGAGGTGTTTTTCTCAGCATCCAAAATCTTGAACTCGCTGGTTTCCCATACATCTTCTGCTGAAACAGGGCTCAACTGCCCTTTTCTGGCAACAGAGACGGTTCGGATAAAACCATCGCTGTCCCAGTCGAAATTCGAAAGTCTAACGGTTACCGTCTGATCGTCAACGAAAGGGTAAATGTGTGAAACCTCTTCCGGGTTATTATGCATCCTGAAAGAGTACTCATAGGCAAAGGCATTGGCTCCTTCCACAGGTTTGTCTGAGTTGGCATCCGTGCTCAGAAAATAACGGTACATATTGCCGTCGTCACCTGATATTCCCTCGCAGATAATTTTAAACACGTTGCCGTCCCATCGCTCGGTATATTCGCCTTCACTGGGATTAAACGGGCCGAAAGTGTAATAATTCTTGTCATACCGGGGTTCTTCACCAAAGGTTTTTGTGGCAAGCAAGGTTCCGCTTTTATAGTTGCCAGTGGTCTCTGTTCCCTGTGCAGCCTTATCCGACCAGCATCCTTTGCCCCCATAAACCGAGAAGGTAGTTCGGCTGTCCCAAACCCCTGCAAGCTCATCAATATCCCCACCAGAATCGGGATCGTATACACGTATGAAAACGGGTTGATTATGAGATTTCGGAAGCAAAAAGAAGAAGGTTGAGGAAAAGTCATCATCGCCCCAACTGGTTTCAGCCTTGTTGCCAAAAGTCATGAGAAAAGGAATGTTCTCATCCACGTTCGGTACCGGCTGCGAAAAAGCTGATTCCGAAAGGAACACTATTATTATTGTTGCTATTAAAAAGTATCTCTTCATTTGTTTCCCAAAAAATTCCCGTTAAAGTTGAATGCGGCGTACCTAAGAACTTACAAATACTGTGCAAATTTTCAGACCGGGTGCTTTCATTTCAACTTTTCTCTCACAATTTAAACCTCAACAAGGTATTAATTTTCCGTTATAACTATTGTTTTAGAGGTGCAAAACTTCTTTGCTTCTATCGCGTCCGGATCATCATTAGCCTGCCCCGGTTTAGACTTTGCCTCCTCTGGGTTATTTTCAATAAACATAAGTTTAACAGTAATAGTGCCTGGAATCAGGTATTTATGTCGGATGGAGGCGTCCGTTCCTTTCTGCCCGTCGCCAAAATCCCAATAGTAATTACCCTTAATTTCTCCCCCGAAATACGATTCCAAACCACTCAAAAGAATATCCTCACCTGTTTTGGCACTGTCGGGCATAGTAATGTAGGATTGGATAATCTTCTCAATATTCAATTCATACTCCGCCTGACTGAACAAGACTTCTTTTGTGAGTTTATCAATAACATTCAGACTCACCATAAAGCTTCCCGGGCCGGCAAAGCAATGTTGTGCTTCCATAGCCCGAATTTTTGAATTGTCGCCCAAATCCCACTCATATTGGTAGAGTGTGGTATCAAGTTCAACTGTGTTCTCTTCGAAAAACACAAAACAGTAATTGTTTTCGCGCTGCTGGCGGCACAATTCGAATTTCGGCATTGTTGAAGTGAATGTCCATATTTCCCGGGAACCACCACGGTTATTGGAGAAAAGCCCATTTTCAAACTTCTCATCAATAAAATAGGTGTAGTCGTCGAAGTTTGTGTTAAAAGGAGCGCTCAATTTGACAGGTGATATCCACTTCCCTTTATAAAATTCGGAATAGAAGAGGTCATAGCCCCCAATGTTGTTATCATGCCCGTCGGAAGAAAAGTACAATCTCTCGGTTGCGTGAATGAAAGGATAGCGCTCGTTACCGGCTGTATTTACCCTTGGTCCCAGATTTTCGGGGGAGCCCCATTTGCCGTTCTGGTAGCGACTGACATAAAGATCATACCCTCCAAAACCTCCGGCACGGTCGGACGAAAAATATAAAACCGAGGCGTCTTTGTTAAAGCTGGGATAGATTGTATTTGCTTCCCTGTCGTTATGCTCGTATTCCTGTAAATTTCCCCAGCTCCCGCCCTGATTATCGGCAAAAAACAACCCGAATTTCGAAGTCGACCGAGAGGTTGTCTTCTCGTCAAAGCATTTTGAGAAAGCCATATAGTCGCCTTTCTCGTTGAAGCAAACAGGACCGTCGTGAAAATCGCTGGCTATCTCAAGACCGAATGGGGCCTGGTCACTCCATTTTCCCTTTTCATCTTTTTCGCTTTCTACTATTTTGAAAAAAGATTTATTATTCATATCAGTGCCCGTTTTGGGACCGGGAACAGGTCGGTTTGAGCAGAAAATCATTTTATTTCCCAGCATAACGGGTGCCACCTCATCATATTCACGGGTTGAACGAGGATGCTTTTTTGTATCGTAATAGCTTTGCGCAACAACAGGATAAACCATCGCTGACAATAGGGACAACACAAATGCTATTTTAACAAGCCTCCTCATCACTTAAAAATAAAATGGACTATCATCAACATTGGCTTTGTACTTCAACTCATAACGAATCATAATTTCATGGGATCCATTCGAAAACTTTGATATCTCGCTAAATGAGTGGTCGTAAGCATACCCAATTTTCAGGGCTGCGTTTATCTGCACTTCGAGCATAAAAGTAAGGTCTTTATTCGATTTATATGCGGTTCCCAACCAGAGCGCATCGTTTAAAAGTATAAAATGACTGGCAAACTGATACGAAACAAAATATTTATTGTAATCGATAAGCGTAACGGGTTTGAACTTGAAATTCGGGCCGAAATCAAATAGATAACCGGCAGTAAGGACATAATGGTAACTGCCCAAATCGAATTTGGCTTTTGTGGAATCGGACTTGCTCATGAAAAACGGCACAGCTAATCCCACGAAATATTTATTATTGTACAAGTAGGCACCGGCACCAAAGTTAGGTGCGAAACCGCTGCGGGGAACAAAGGCAGGGTCGGTTGCCACCGGATCTTTGAGATTCAAATCCTTAAGTGTTTCTTTGAAAACATACCCCCCACCTTTAAATCCCAACGAGAGCCTCGAACTTCCAAGCCACATCCTGTAGGCATAATTGAAATATAGACTATTGTACTGAACCGAGGGGATGGAGAAATTATCAAACATAATACCCAGGCCAATTTTCTCATTTTTAAGGGGAGAATGGGAGGCCAGGATCTGAGATACGGGAGCACCTTCAAAACCAAGCCACTGGGAGCGATGCATCAGTGTGGTGCTCATGGCTTCGCGGCTGCCTGCATACGCGGGGTTGATGATAAGCCCGTTATTCAGGTACTGATCCACGCTATGAATATAGGGTATATCCTGCGCTTGCACGGAAGAGCAAAACAGTAAAACAAAAGCTATATTAAAAAGTCTGCGCATTTAATCCTCTAACGTTTTACAACTATATATCCCTTTTTATCAAAACTTTGTCCACGGTAATCAACAATGAGCACATAATAATATGTACCGTCGGGAACATAATTCCCGGCCCCTCCCAAACTGGTAGTGCCATCCCAGATTACAACCTGGTTATTCAGCAAATCCACTTCCGGTAAATCTTTCCGCACAATCTCACGGATAAAATTCCCCGAACTCGAAAACAACTGGAATTTGAAGTCCACTTCCTCATCGGCAAGCCCAACTGCCCAAAGCTCATCGTTTACACCATCTTCATTCGGTGAAAAGCCATCGTACACAAGCAATTCTTTTCTCACTATTTTAACCGTGCGGAGACTTACAGGACAGGTACCGTTGGAAATGCTGTAGGTCAGGAATGTCGGATCGTCCTGATCCAGTTTGCTGATAGAAGTAGTAATTCCTGTTGTGGACGAAAGCTCGCCTGCACCTGAACTGATGCTCCAGGCAGGCACTCCCGTAACAACTTCGTCTGCTTTAAGGTTTTGATTATCGCTTATAAATACAATAAGAGTGTCACCTATGGCCGACTCCTGACTATTTGCAAATTTGTAAAGGTTTCTAATGGTGTCGGGGTTATTGTACAAAATAGCATCAATGAAAAGCGTGTCGCTCGGACAGTTTGCGATATCCTCAACATAAGCCAGGGATACCGAGGCAAAGTCTTTATCGGGGGAGTAAAGGGCTGTGAGAGTAATATCAGGATTTTTAAGTTGACTGGCAGTTATTCCGTTTGCATTCCATAAATGCCAGGAGGGCACTCCAAAACTCTTGTCAACAGAAACCAGAAGGCTGTTGGAACAAGACTCTATGAGGGTGTCGCTTGCTGAAATTAATCGAGGCTCAGGTGCAACAAATACCGTCAGCGGAAGACTTTCATTTAGCTTATTGTTTGTTGCCCGACAAGCCTTGGAATCGATAATGGAGAGGACTTTGAAATGGTACTCAATAAAACCGGGATCCAGATCAGGTTTACCGATAAGGGGCTGAATTGCCTTCGATCCGGTTTCAAAAGTGAAAATCTGTCCATCGCTAAAACTTACGGTATAAGGTAGCGCTCCCGATTCAACACTTATCGTAATAAAAGGGTAGTTCTTATTGGAGCATATAGAGTCCAGATCGGCGGTAAGGCTGGAAAGCTCCGGAAGATCAAGAGGCTCTACTCTAACGGGGAGTGAGGTACTTTCGCAGACCCCGGAGGTAACAAGTCTCTTGTAATACCGAACGGTTTGGATTGCTTCGGTTAGGTATTTCGGATTGGATTTTTCTGCAGATTGACTTGCGTCCTCGTACGTGCCATCTGAAGTAGGACTCTCCTTCCATAGGTAAGAGTAGGAGGTTTCGTCTCCCCCGGTTAAAACGCCTGCCTGAAGCGTTGTGTCACTATCAAAACAGACCCACACTGTATCGTTGTTATTTATGCGATTATTCTCAATACTCTTCTGCATGGTAAGGCTAATAATATTACTGGTATCCTTGCAAGTCGCTTTTAATCCCGATTCCACAATTCTGCGGTAATCAACCGAGGAGGCGATAACCGGAGTATTCAGTGAAATAGCTGTTTCGCCTGTGTTGGCCCAACTGTTTTCCGAGGTCATACTTTGCCAGGTATACAGATAGCTGCCGCTGCCATTCTCGGGAATATTGCCTGTAACATCGTCGGGCTCATCGCCTTCACACCAGGTTGTTTCGGGAATTGATATCAGGTTATTAGTAATTTCCTCTAAAATAGTAATTGTACTTACATCTGTTGTATCGTAGCATCGCTGGGATAAAACAGGATTTGTCCCGGAAGAAACGATCCTTCTGAAGTTTGAGGTGCTGGTGAGGATTCCCGGGATAAAGCCGGTTGCCACGGTTCCACCTGCTGCATCGGTGTTATTAACCTGCCAGCGGAAGGCATACGTGCCGTTCCCTCCTGAAAGGGCAGGGGAAGAGGCAGTGGTAGTTGCGCTAAGGGTGTCTCCTGGCAGCCCGGAGCATAATATATTTTGAGCTATTGGGTTGAGGATGTTATTGGAAATATCGGGCATTACAGCAACTGTAAGCTTGGCGGACGTGTCTTTGCAAGTTTCGTTGGGACCTGAAATCACGATTCTGCGATAATTCATACTATTGCTTAAGGCAAGTGGGGGCTGGTAGTTCTCACTGGTAACCGCAGCCGACCATACTGTAGAAGCTGTGGTTTTTTGTTCCCATTTGTAGGTATAGGAAAGGGGCCCGGCACCTCCGGCGGGTGGATTTCCGGTTAGTTGTGAAGGCGTTCGGGCGGTACAGATTTCCTGATCCGGACTTAAATTATTATTGGTAATCAAAGGGAGAACGGTAATTTTTATGCTGTTGCTGTTGCTCACGCAAGCTGTTTTTGCCGGCCCTGACATGGCAATTCTTCGGTACCAGGTAGTGTTTGTAAAGGGTAATGTGGGGTAAGATGCAGCAGCATAAACACTGTCGGCAGATGTAAAGGCGGCATCAGAAGATTTTTCCCATTTATAGCGATAGCTATTGTTGCCTCCCGAAATAACCAGGTTTGGGGAGAGAGTCCCTGCATCGAGATTGGTGCAAACTGTTGCATCGCCAACAATGGAGTTATTGGAAATAACGGGCATTACGAACATCTCAACAACATTGCTTGTATCGTAAAGCGCGGGAGCGTTGTAAACCGTTCTTTTATAGAAGGTCGTAACATTGGTTCCCGGAGGAGGCGTGTATGCAGCCTGGTCGATGGTTCCAGCTGCGTCAACCCAGTTCACCGCATCGGCACTCTGCATCCATTTGTATACAAACACTCCGGTTCCTCCTGCAGGAGGAGCCGCGTTTATCGTTTGGGGAGGACTGCCGAAACATATTGTATCGGCATCGGGAATGTAGTTGAACAGAAACCCCCGTATCGGGATTTTAAGATCTCCCAATCTGGGTTTGAAGCCACCATCGGTAGCTCCCCGGGTACCCAGATTAGAGGAACCGGCCTTCCCTCTTGCAAGGTAAAATTCCGGACCTGTAAGGGTAGTCCTGTTATGCCAGATAACTCCACTTCCACCGCCGCCGCCTGGCCCGCCTGGTTTAACTACTGAGTTATCAATACTGCCGCCGTGGCCCCCATTTACCCATAATTTTGGCTTATTGGGTGCAGGAACCGTATTGACATGAAGAATAATGGTGCCGCCGCCACCGCCGCCGCCTGCCCCGTATGTTGACAATTCAGAAACCGAATCGCCTCGCGCATAAATATTTCCGTTCCCGATAAGGCTGTCGCATACAATAATAACAATGCCTCCTCCATTTCCGCCCGCGCTTGCACCAAAACCGGCAAGCATCTGTGAAGAAGTTCCACCGCCACCACCCAGAGAGATCCGGTTATCGGCACCGTAATAGAGTTCAAGTGGCCGGCCTCCTTTGCCTCCCATACCGGACACTGCTGCACAATCGGAATACTCGTTACCACCCGATCCGCCTAATCCGCCATTGGCACCTCCGCCCCCACCCGAAAATCGTCCGTTGCCACCGCCTCCTCCATTTATGATGGCCCCATTGCCCCGGGTGATATCGTTGAAGGTGTTTGCAACTCCTTGACCCTTTGAAGCCGAATACACTGACTCTGAAGAGGTAAAATAAGCTTTGCTATAATTGGTTGGATCGAGCGATGCACAGGTTCCCGTATAATCAAAATCGTCGGGAGCGGCACCCGGGAAGCCCTTGCCGTCAACATCGATATCGCTTTCAAGTTCTAGACCCTGTTTAACCATCAAGGCAAGTATCCCGCCTGTTTTTGTGGCTGTATCGTAGGGTAAACAAGTAAGGGTGCTGGTTACTTTAGCGCTTCGATAAGTGGGGATTTTGATAACCTGCCCGTACTCCCCTGCAGAGAGTTTGTCAAAACCACCAAGAGTAGAATTTAAAAACAGAAGGTTTGAGGGAGCATCAAGACTGTCTAAAATAAAAATCGCATACTTGCCGGAATTCCGCTGAGCAGCCATTTTTCCTTCAGTGGAACCGGGGATAGTGATAAAATCTGCCCCAACCGTCATATGGATCAACACTGTGTCCCCGGATGCGAAGCCACTTGTGCTGTTTACCCTCAAAGAGTCAATATCCGAATCGTTTAGGCCATAAACCTCATCAATCCTTGCGGATACCGTGTTAATAACACCCCCAATATTTTCCTGACCGAAAGCATTGAAATCCGAAGACAAGAACAGGATGATAAATCCAGTTGTAATCCAATGAGTTAGACGTATTACGATTCTCTTATGATCCATTCAGTTAAAAATCTCCCATAAAAATAATAATTTATAAACGTTTGCAGCCTTTTTTCGGAAAAAATGATGCATTTATTTTCCAAACCGTTTCCGCCAACCGGTTTTAATCGTGTTTACAAATCTCCTTATATTCTCTCCTGTGATTGCGTGCTTGCGGGTTCCTGTTTCTCCCAGCAGAAAAGAATAGGCATGGAGTTTTGGTGCAGCCTCGGCCATAATATTGAACATTGCCATCAGTGGAACAATGGAAAACATTCCCGGTATCCCCCATACCATTCCCGCCCCAACAATCCCAAGGATTATCATCATGGGGTTCAGCCGTAAACTGCTTCCTACAATATTCGGCGTGAGGATATTGTTTTCGAGGGAATTTACAATCAGGAAAAAAATAGTGACCTGCACTGCAAAAAATGGAGTGTCGCCCGTCAGCAAAGCAAAGCCAACGGGAAATATCCCCCCGATAAGAATTCCAAAATAGGGTATAAAAGCAAACAAGCCCGACACCACACCAAAAATAAGTGGATGTTCAAATCCGATATAATACAATCCCACGGAATTCAGGATCATCAAAATAACCACCACAGTCGAAACGCCACCCATGTAGCGCGGAACAACGCTCGCAAAGCGGTTAAGCACATCAACCGCAATGGGGCGGTTTTCTTTCACAACCATTTTCATTATGAAATAGGCGAGTTTCGTGCGGTAATAAAGAAAAAGGAACATATAAATCGGTAATATGGCAAGGCGAAAGAGGGTTCCGGTAATGTTCGAGAAAAGGCTGTTCATTGCCACGTTTCCCACTTCAAATAGGTGCTTTACACGGGTTCGCAGAAAATCAGTAAGCCGGAGGTCTGCCAATCCAAACTCCTGCTCAATAAACGTCTCCATAGCATCGATGTTTGAAAGCGCCTTTTGCTTATAAAGGGGGAGGTTATCCAACAAATTTCCTGCCTGGTTGTAGATTGAAACAAGGGCAAATCCAACTATAAACACAAAAAACGCAATACCGATCAGGCTCGCAGGGATTCGGGGGAGGCCCTTCTTTTCGAAAAAGTTCGCTATTGGATATACCAGATACCCAAACAAAACACCCAAAACAATAGGATACAGGAAATCCTTTGCCTGTATGATTGCATAAAAGAAAAGTATGATCAACAGTAGTACGTATGTAAACTTTAAGTATAACGGGTTTTTGTTGTCCATATTCTATTGCTGATAAATGGGTAATTCAACGATAAATACACTGCCTTTGTTCATTTCGGTCTCATAATAAATTTTGCCTCCGGCATTCTTCAATATGCTGTCCACAATTGCCAGGCCCATGCCCATCCCACCGGATTTGGTTGTAAAGTTAGGTTGAAAAAGCTTATCCCTGATTTCTTCGGGTACTCCTTTCCCATTATCCCGGAAACGAATAATCGCTATATCCCCGCTTTTCTCAAGGCTCACATGCAGTTTCCCTTCTTTGGAATCATGAAGCGACTGTATCGCATTTTTCAGCAAATTGATAAATACACGCGATAGCTGCTCTCGATCGGCATATACAAACAACCCTTCGTGTTCCGGCACATTAAGATCTATGCTCAGGTTTTCTGTGTTCTCAAAAAGCCTGCAGGCATTGCTGAGTTTTTTGATGAGATCGAGCTTTTCGTTATTGGCAGAAGGCATTTTGGCAAAGTTGGAAAATTCTGTTGCAATAGCCGAAAGGTCATCAATTTGTTCAATGAGCATCTTGCTTAAGCGCTCAAACTGCTCGTCCCAGTTTTCCTGTTTGTCGTGCAATGTCCGCTGCAAATGCTGAATGCTGAGCCTCATAGGTGTTAAGGGGTTTTTTATTTCGTGGGCTATCTGCTTGGCCATTTCCCTCCATGCAGACTCCCGTTCCGATTTCGCCAGAAGCTCTGCGCTTGAGGTTAGCTGGTCCACCATTTTATTGTACTCACTCACAAGACTCCCGATTTCGTCGCGTGCCTTGTATCGGATCTTCTCATTACTCGCATTCAGGCTTATTCTTGAAAAGCTTTCCTGCAGCAGCCTCAAGGGCAGGGTTAGCTTGTTCGAAAGAAAAACGGCAATGGTAAAGCTGAGCAGAGACATCAGCACCATAATATTAATAATCGCAACTACAAGGTTGGTTATTTCGCTTGTTAGCTCGTTCTGACGCGTGAAATAGGGCAGGTTCAGATAGGCCAGCAGATGGTTTTCGGAGTTCACAAAAGGTACGTAGGCCGACAGGTATTCCAATCCCCCTACATTTTCTTTATGAATAAACTCCGAGCGCTTGTGGATTACCATTTCCAGGTATGCCTGACTGTTCATCCTGCCAGCGATAAGGTTGTTTTCTATAATCTCGGGGCGCGATGTGGCAAGAATCTCTCCCTTCTCATCGTACATATTGATATCGGTGTAAAACACGTTGGAGAATTTCTCGAGCAAATCGTCGAGACTGTAATAGCTTTCTGTAGACCAGTTATGCAAATCATGCTCATATTCGAGTTTATGGATAAGCTCGACGTAAACCGACTGTATTTTCTCCTGCAAAATCTCCACATGCTTGCTCTGATATTGGCGGATACTGAAATAAACAATGCCCGCGCCAATACATAAAAGGGAGAAAAAAAGCAGACCTGTCATGGCAAATTGGATTTTATTCTTGAAGTTCCATTGCAGTTTTGTGATAACCGGACTGATATTGGTTATTATCAAGAAAAACACCATAATTATAAAAAAGAAACTGAAGACATACGAAAAGGAGATGACTATATCCACCCAAAACACAGTGGGCTTGCTCACAATAATCGTGTTTGATTTGTCTATATTGTACACCAGATGATCGAAATTATCCTTTTCCACAAACGACCATCCTTCGCTGCCGTCGGTATAAATGCTGCTGGTCATATAATAGGCAAAACTCCCTGAAAAGGTAATGAGTCGACCGTTATTGTATTTCGCATACGAATAATCACCTGCGCTTGGAGGTGGGTTGTACTTATCATCGAGAAGAAGTTCGGGATAACCTAAGCCTTCGGAAATCAGCTTGGAGTTGAGCTCAATGTAAAGCGTCATTTCGGTATCGTTCTGCTCATAGGGAATAGCTGCGAAATAACTGATCCGGCCATTTAGATTGTCGAGAAAATAGAACCGTGTGTTTGGCACACTAATCCCGTCGGAAAGAACAATCTCCTCGAAAAACTGATAACAATGGTACCAGTTGTCGTCCGGAGGAGCTACATAAAGACTGTCAAAGGGTCGACACAAGGTAATCTGCATTTCGTATTTGTCCCAGAACCCGCTAAAATACTTACGCTGTATGGTGGAATAAATAAGGTTGAAATCTATCTGACGATCGAAAAGCATTTGTTTTAAATCGCTGTCGCCCTTCAGTCTCCTGTCGATATCCACAAATAGCAATTCGGCAACAGGATCGTGCTCTGCAGAGAGGTTAACAGCCTTGATCTTCATATCCGTCTGGCTTTTTCTGGCAGTATATTTAACCACCTCCAAAACGGTAAAGGCAGAAAACAATACAACGAAACTTACAAATCCCGAGAAACGATAGTTTCCCTTCCTCGAAATCCTGATGAAATAGATCAGGAAGCTCAGGAAGAAAAAGAAAAAGGCCGATTCGGTATTTATAAAGCTGGAAGCAGGGATCAGCTCAAGGAAAACAATAAGGTTCATCGTGGAAATGAGGAACAGCGCTTCCTTCTTTTTGCGCAGATTTTTGAGGATCCCTAAAAACTTGTCAATGAGCAACGCCAAGGAAGCAAAAAGGAAAGCAAGGATCAGAAACCCAAAAAAGGTGTATACCGTAAGGTTGAGTACCTTGTATGTTTCAAACGAGATTGTAGAGTCGAGAATCAGACTTTCAAAAAGGAAAACTGTAAGTCCAAACCATCCTAAAATAAGAATTGAGAACATCAGCACCAACAGGGACAGAAGAGTCTTCGACTTCTTTAAAATCGTCAGATCAATAATGTACTCTTTGTAAAAATTATAAATTGTGAAGAAGCTTATTAAAGACAGGAAGAGCAGATCGCCAAGAGAAGGGAACCAAACCGAACGGGCATATTTTTCGGGGGAGAATAAATCCAGGTTGTAAATTATATCGGGTAGCCGGAAATAATGAAGGAAGTAATAAACCCCAAAAAGAAGGATCACACTTACAAAGAACAATATCTTCTTAAGTTTTCCCTCCGCGTTATGAATAAATCTGCGTAAGAAAAACAAGAATAGGATAAACACAAACAGATACATGAAAACCGACAATTGTTTTTCGAGGGGACTAAACTTCCGGGTAATATTGTAGTCGAGTGTAAACAGAAAACCGCCGTCGCTGTTGTAGACAGCGTTCTCACCTTTATCAACCATTTTTGGTTGGATCTTCACCTGGTTGTCAAGCCGGAAATCCCTGTGAAAACCATTTTTAAGGAAGCGGTTTTCATAAGGGTACTCTTTTTTAAGAAGAATAAGACCAATAACATCAACCCCTCCGGCTTTGACTTCCCTTTTAATAAAAAACGAATTGGTTATCATCACCAAATCCCTGACCGGGAAATTTTCCCTGAGTGTTGCAACGGGGACAGTATTGTCGCTCCAAAAGGCAAGTGAGTCGTTTCGGTACACGAATAAGGCCAAACCATTCTCACTGAGTTCAGTGGAGGCTTTTGTGTATAAGGAGGCGAAATCGTTCCCACTAAGTTTCTGCGCATCCCCCAGAGCTTCTGCCAAAATGGTATCCAGTTGAGCCTGCTTTACTTGCAAGGTTTGCTGAAATTTTTTTGTGTCGTCCTGATTGTAGAAGCGAGTGCCCGATTTGCTCTCC
>JFJP01005309.1_pt1 | contig 45734 bp, 45 predicted proteins | sample 431651 | NCBI WGS metagenome assembly JFJP01 (sample SAMN02602958, study PRJNA72255) | Microbial mat metagenome, whole genome shotgun sequencing project. | biome: fresh water; feature: sink hole; material: water; isolation source: purple microbial (photo- and chemosynthetic) mats found in...
GGCTTTGCGCATCCTCAAACCGTGGATGCAAGGCGCTGAGCTTGATGGAGATGCCATCGTTATCCTCCATGGCGCCCGTGCTGCTTGCGTAAGCAGCTATTGATTCAATAGCAGCGGTGTAGCTTGCCAGATACCGCAGTGCGTCTTCATCCGTCCGCGCACCTTCACCCAGCATGTCGTAAGAGAAGCGCACCTTGTCACGCTTGCGCGCCACATCGGCCTCAGCCTGCGCCTCTTTCATGTTCTGCCCCAGCACAAACTGGCGGCCCAGCAGCTGCACCGCGCGCAGGGTGGCAGCCACCACCGTCTTCGCACCCAGCTTGGCCATCAGACCCGGCTCAGACTGCGGCCCGGCGCCGGTCTGCGGGTCGGGCAGAAAGTGCTTGGACATGGCAATGGCAGTGCTGGACAGGCGCGACAACACCTTGTCGCCGCTGCTCTCAAAGTCGGCCCGGCCCAGTTGGTCGGCAGTCAGCGCAATTGCGGTTTCGGCGTCGGGCACACGCAGCAATGCCTCGGCCAGGCGCATCAGCGCCAACCCTTCTGCGCTGGAAATGGGGTACTCGCGCAAAAGGCTTTCCATCGCCCAGAACGGCGGCGGGTTGTCGCGCACCGACTGCACCCATGGGGTGGCCATTCGGGCTGCGGCGGCCCAGTCGAGTGCCTGGTGGACACTTTGCAGGCAGTTGGCGACGACCTGGGCTTCGGGGCGGTAGGGGAAGGGGAGGCGTTGGGCGACGGGCATAGTTATCTCCGGACTGATTTTTGGACTAAGTCGCTATATTCTTCTATCTCATAACTTATTTTTCACTAAACTTTGTGCTTCTTATAGATTATTGTTTAACGCTCTGCTTGCTTTTGACTCCCCACTCCCCCCGCCCCTCGCCCCCGTCGGGCGAGGGGAGCCTTTAACAGCCGATTTGACCGCGCGGTTGCAGAGAGGGCCTTACGGTCGCCATTTTTGTGAAGCATGTGTCTAGTCGTGTTCGCGTGGTTTTGCCGGCCGGCTCGTCACGCAACGATTTGATCGCCTCGACCGTAAGGCCCTCACTGATAGAGGAAACCAAATCGGCTGTTAAAAGCTCCCCTCGCCCGACGGGGGCGAGGGGCGGGGGGAGTGGGGAGTCAAAGGAAGTTTGGAAGTTTGGAAGTTAAAGGTAATTTGCAATCAAGAAGGAGAATGGAAGAGATGACCACCGCCCTGGACCGAATCGACATCAAAATCCTCCAATCCCTGCAAGAAGACGGCCGCATCTCCAACCTCAAACTGGCGGAAACGGTATCCCTCTCCCCCACCGCCGTTCTGGCCAGAGTGCAGCGGCTCACCAAGGACGGCTACATCCTCGGCTACGAGGCTCGGCTCAACCCGTTGAAACTGGGTGCCGGGATGATGGTATTTGTGGAAATCCTGCTCGACCGCACCACGCCCAACGTGTTTGACGCCTTCAACGCCGCCGTGCAGGTGCGCGCCGAAATCATGGAGTGCCACATGGTCGCTGGCGGTTTTGATTACCTGCTCAAGACCCGCATGGCCGATATGGCCGCGTATCGGCACTTTGCCGGCACAGTGCTATGGCAGTTGCCCGGCGTGCGCGAAACGCGCACGTACGCGGTGATGGAAGAAGTGAAAGACACCACCCATTTGCCACTGCGTTAGCCCCTTCGCTTTAGGCCCCGCGCTCCAATCACGCAAACCCCTTCGTGGCACACTGCCCGGCGAAACTGCAGCACGCAACTGTTGCCGTCACAGTTTCCCCATAACAGCAAGGAGTCCCCCTCATGTTTCTGCTCAACCCCCGCCACAACGACCGCCACTACCCTGATGCCCGTTCCCGCGAGATCATGACCAAGACCATTGCCTTCTTCGAAAAGAAGGGCCTGGACAAGCTCAAGGAAGACTACAACGGCGCCGTCTGGTACGCCGACTTTCTGGAGTTCTGCAAGGCCGAAGGCATTTTGAGTTCGGTGATGACACCCGCGCAGCACGGCAAGCCCGGCGAGGGCGCGGTGTGGGATAGCTGGCGCGTCTGTGGTTTTGCCGAAGTGCTGGGCTTTTTTGGCCTGTGCTACTGGTACACCTACCAAGTTTCCGTCTTGGGTATCGGCCCGATCTGGATGAGCAAAAACACTGCCCTGCAAGCCAAGGCAAAAGCGCTGCTGGATCAGGGCGAGATCTTTGCCTTTGGCCTCTCGGAGAAAGAGCATGGCGCGGACATTTACTCGTCGGACATGATCGTGACCAAACTGGTCGATGGCAGCTACCAGGCCAACGGCGGCAAGTACTACATTGGCAACGCCAACAAGGCGGCCATGGTGTCCACCTTTGGCAAGATGGCCGAGGGTGGTGAGAACGCCGGTGAGTACATCTTTTTTGTCGCCAACTCGCAGCACCCCAACTACGAGTTGGTGAAGAACACGGTGTATAGCCAGAACTTCGTGGCCGAATACCGGCTCAACGCCTACCCCTTCACCGAGGCCGAAGTTCTGCACCACGGCGACGATGCCTGGAACGCGGCGCTCAACACCATCAACGTGGGCAAGTACAACCTGGGCTGGGCCTCCATTGGCATGTGCACGCATGCGTTTTACGAGGCCATTGACCACGCCTCCAATCGCCACCTGTACGGCAAGACCGTCACCGATTTCCCGCACGTCAAGCAACTCTTCACCGATGCCTACACGCGCCTGGTGGCGATGAAGCTGTTTGCCCTGCGCGCCGCCGACTACATGAAAACCGCAAACGCAGAGGATCGCCGCTACCTGCTGTTCAACCCGATGGTGAAGATGAAGGTCACCACCCAGGGCGAAGAGGTCATCAACTTGCTGTGGGATGTGATTGCCGCCAAGGGCTTTGAGAAGGAGCCGTTCTTCTCGATGGCTGCCGCCGACATCCGCTGCCTGCCCAAGCTCGAAGGTACGGTGCACGTCAATATGGCGCTGATCATCAAGTTCATGGCCAACTACTTCTTCAACCCCAAGGCCTACGCCGAAGTACCTCGCCGCGATGAGGGCTCCAACGACGACTTCCTGTTCAATCAGGGACCGACCAAGGGTCTGGGAAGCATCCAGTTCCACGACTACCAGTTGGCCTACAACAGTTTCGATCTGCCCAACCTCACCGTTTTCAAGGAGCAGATCGCCCTATTCAAGGAAATGGCGATGAAGGCGCCACCGAGCAAGGAGCAGGCCAAGGACATCGACTTCCTGCTCACTGCTGGAGAGATGTTTACGCTGGTGGTCTACGGTCAGTTGATCCTGGAAAACGCGAAAATCTACGGCATGGACGCGGCATTGGTCGACCAGATCTTTGACTTCATGGTGCGCGACTTTTCCAAGTTCGCCCTTCAGTTGTATTCCAAGCCCAGCAGTTCGGAAGGCCAGATGGCGCAGTGCCTGAAGATGATCAGGAAGCCCGTCGTGGATGCAGCGCGTTACGAGACCGTTTGGAGCCAGCACGTGCAAGCCATGCAAGGGCAGTACACCATGCCGCGCTGAGGCGATCAAACAGCCGGGAATCAGCTACCGCCCCTGCCACGAAGCCAGGTGGCAGCGCCGGTCACTGGCGTGCGGCCTCCACCCGGTTGCGCCCGGATTGCTTTGCCCGGTACATCGCTGCGTCGGCCTGGTCGATCAGACTTTCCGAATTTGCAGCGTGGTCCGGAAACATTGCCACACCCAGGCTGCAGCCCACCTCCACCGTAGTCTCGGAAAGAACAACAAACGGCTCACTCAGCGCCAGGCGTACCTTTTGCGCCACTGCAATTGCGTCAGCGAGGTCCTGCACGGTGGACAGCACCAATACGAATTCATCGCCACCAATGCGCGCCACCGTATCCGAATCGCGCACACAGCCCTTCATGCGCTGCGCCACCTCCTGCAGCAACTGGTCACCGGCAACATGGCCGTGGCTATCGTTGACCGGCTTGAAGTGATCCAGATCCAGATAGATCACTGCCATTTTTGTCCGGCTGCGTCGGGCCAGCGCGACACCTTGTTGCACCCGGTCTTCCAGCAAGGAGCGGTTTGACAATCCCGTAAGCGTGTCGGTATGCGACTGCAGCCAGAGTTTGGCGTTAGCCTCCTGCAACTCTGCGGCATCGGTCTTCTCGAGTAATGTCAGCAGGAACATGCGCCTGTCATCTTGACAGTTGTGCCAGACGAAAAACAGCGTAAACGCCAGCACCGGCAAATAGACCGAAAGATAAATCAGCGTCCACATCGCGTCATGGTGGTTGAGGTCAAACGCGAAATACACCAATAACGCCGAGAGCAGGCCGGAGAACCAGACCCCGGCCGAAAAATCAGTGCGCATCCCCAGACTAGGCACGATCACGAAAACCACGCCAGCGAAGAAGTACTGGGGTGCATAAATACTTTCGCTGTGGTCCAGGATCTGGTGCCAGAAGATCGAAGCCAGTAGCGCCAGCGCGGGCAGCAGGAGTTCGATTCTTCGGATATCCCGAAGGCGGCGCATCAGCAGCAAGGCCAGCGGCAACAGGGTCACAAACAGAATGCAGCGCCCCAACAATGACGGGACCAGCATATCGGGCACGATCAGCCCATCCGGGATAAAGAATAGCAGGAACGCGGTAAAGGTGACGATGTTGAGCCGACGCAACTGACCCAGGTTGTTGTCGTACTGGAACTGCAGGAAGTCCTGTTGCAGGTTTGCCGGAATCGGAACGCCGGGGGACTGCAGCGCCTCACTCACCTGATGATGCATACGCTGCCAGGCGTTGTCGGGTGCTGCCGCATCCATCATGCAAACTTCCGAATTCACAGTATCTGCCGCCGAATCAAGCGCGTGGTGAGCGCTATATTGTTCATACTGACTCCCTAATGTCCGATGCATCCAGCCGCGGTGACACACGCCTGTAACGGCGGCGGCGATGATGATGATGACACAAAGTGTAATCCCTACGCCATCAAAGGCGACATGGCGAACCAGTGCTGCGGGAGTCAGCGTTAACGAGACAAATGGGCATGCATGACCGGGTTGACTTCATGAAGGGCTTGGGCCACTTGCGCGGCCAAGGTCCGGCACGGCGGTACGTCACCGGCTTGCGCAGCGCTCTCCAACGTCTGACACAGTTCACCCAGGTGCAAGGCACCGACACTGCGCGCTGCGCTCTTGAGCGCATGGGCCAGATTGGCCTGTGTCGCGGTGTCGTCGGCGCTGACTGCTGCCGCGATATCGACCACCGACACCTGCGCGTTGCGCAGGAACTTCTCCAGCAGGCGCCGGTGCATTGCCGCGTTGTCGCCCACCAGTTCACCCAGGGTTGCGGGGTTCCAGATCGGGAGGTTTGACTCGGGCTGTTGCGGTGCCAGCGTTGGCGGCGCGGCGGGTATATCGCGGTCGTTGTCCTCGGCAAGGGGCAGCCATTTGTGCAGCATGGCGGCGAGTTGCTGCAGGCGCATGGGTTTGCTCAGGTAGTCGTCCATGCCACTTTGCAGGCAGCGGCGCGCTTCGCCCTGCATGGCATTGGCGGTGATGGCGACGATGGTCAGGCGTTTGCCGGCCGGTTCGGCAGCGCGAATCGCCTCGGTCAGGGCAAAGCCATCCATGTGCGGCATATGGCAATCGGTCAATAACAGCGCATACCGTCCCGTGCGCCATTTTTCGAGCGCGATGCGCCCGTCCTCTGCCATGTCGGCGCAATAACCCAGCAGGCGCAACTGCTCGCCCAGCACTTCACGGGTGGTCTCGTTGTCTTCGGCCAGCAAAATCAGTTGCCCGCGCGCGGCGGCCTCTTCAGTCGTGGGGGCATACGAGCGCAGCTGATTGCGCCACTCGGTGCGCCCCGCGGCGACAGGCAGCGCTGCTTCCTGCAGCGGCAACGCCACCGTGAATTCCGAGCCCTGGCCGGGCACTGACTGCACCGAAATCTGCCCGCCCATCAGCACCACCAGCCGGTGCGAAATGGACAAACCCAGGCCGGTGCCGCCAAACTGGCGCGAGGTGCTGCTGTCCGCCTGCGTGAAGGGTGTGAACAGCCTGGCTTGCACCTCGGCGCTCATGCCGATGCCGCTGTCGCGCGCGCGCAGCAGCACGGCCGGCTGACCATCTGGCAGCGTGCCGGACTCGAGTGTCAATGTCACTTTATTGGGCGTGGTGGCATTGATCGATGTGAACTTGATGGCGTTGCCCAGCAGGTTCAGCAGCACCTGGCGCAAGCGCGTCGGATCAGCGTAGATGCCCGCAGGCAAATCGGGCGCAATCGACATCGACAACGCAATCCCCTTGCCGCTGGCCACGCCCTGCATCAGTTGCAGCACACTGTGGGCCACTTCCTTGAGCGCGGTGGGGATGCGCTCGACAGTCAGCTTGCCGGCTTCGATCTTGGAAAAGTCCAGCACGTCGTTGAGGATGTGCAGCAGGGCTTGCGACGAGTTGGCGATGGTGTTCAGCATGCGCTGCTGGCGCGGCGACAAGGGGGTTTGCAGCAAAATGTCCACCATGCCAATGACGCCGCTCATGGGCGTGCGGATTTCGTGGCTCATGTTGGCCAGGAACTCCGATTTGGCGCGGTTGGCCGCCTGTGCCGCCACCTCGCTGTGTTTGCGCTCGGTGATGTCGTGCCAGGTGGTGTGCAGCGCCGTCTTCCCATTGATCACCACCGGCACCAGCGACACATCCACAATGAACTCCTGTCCCTGCGTATCGATGTGGGTCCAGTCAAAACGATGCGGCCCCATGCGATGGGCCAAGGCCATCATCTCGGACGATGCTTCGTCAGAGCATCGTCCGTCGGGCTGGAATTGCGGCGAAATCCGGGCCGGCGACAGGTGCAGGAATTGTTCCTGCGTCACCTTCAGGATGTCGAGTGCCGCTTGGTTGCATTGCACGAAATTGCCCGCGCCATCGATGATGATGATGGGATTGGCAGAAGCCTCAAACAGCTTTCGGAACGTCTCCTCGCTTTGCTGCAAGTCATGGGTCTTGTCACGCACCAGCTCTTCCAGATGGTCCTGGTATTGCTTGAGCGCCAGCTGCGCCGTCTTGCGTTGGTGGATGTCGGTGATGGTGCCGCGCAGGTGGGTCGGTTTGCCGGCTTCGTCAAATGAAAATCTGCCCTGCGCTTCCACCCAGCGCCGCTGGCCATCCACCGGGCGAATCACCTCATACTCTTTGTGGAACTTGCCGTCGCCCCCAATCACCTGGTGGTAATAAGCGAACAGGTCCTGCTGAAATTCAGGCGCAATCAGCAGGTGCCAGTTGTGAATGTTCCGCTCGAACGTGGCATCAATGCCAAAGATTTCATCCAGCACTGGCGAGCCCTGCCAGTGCCCGGTCGTAATGTCGGTGACATAGGTGCCGACGCGCCCGATGCGCTGGGCCTCGTTCATGGCCCACAGGTTGGACTCGAGTTCCAGCTTGTGGGTGTTGAATACTGCTTCGCGCTCCTGACGCTCCAGTTCCTCAGCCCGTCGCTCCTGCGCGCGTGTGCGCAGCTGTTGCAAGCGCAGCAACACGTACATCGCCATGCTCAACAACACGCTCGCCAGGGTGCCGCTGATCGCGATATAGCCGGGGCGCTCGCGCACGGCGGCTCCGCCAAAGCCGGGCAGCGCACTGTAGGCCAGCGTCCAGGTGCGCCCGCCAAACACAATCCGCTGCGAGATCAGCCCCGTTGTCTGTCCGGGCGTTCGCCCGGCGGCATCGGCGTCAAAGATCAGGGTGTCGGCTGAGGCCTGCGTGCCGTCGTAGACGTCCAGGTCGATGGACTCCAGCCCATGGGGCAGTGCTTGTGCCAAGAGATCGTGGATATGAAATGGCACGTCAACCCAACCGATAAAGTTTGCCCTGCGGGAAGCCACGTCATCCGGGACGCGGCCACGCTGGTAGATGGGCTGGTACATGACAATCCCCGGCACCGGAGTGCCACTGTCCTGCACCAGCGTGAGTTTGGCTGACATGGTCACCGCTCCACTGTCGCGGGCACGCTCGATGGCGCTGCGCTCGGCAGGCACTGCGAGCGGATCAAAACCCAGGGCCCGGGTGTTGTCACCGGTAAAAGGTTCGACGTACACCTCGGGGCCGTAGACCTCACGCCGGCCTTCGGGAGAGACGCGGTAGTCGGCAAAGCCTTCTTTTCTGAGGTCACCGATATGGCGCTCCAGACCGGCAGCAGGCACTACTTCATGGTAGGCCACGGCAGTCAGGTTTCTGGTGAGGCTGCTCCTGTACAGGGCTTCAAAATACGCACGAAACTCGCTGCGCGTGGGCTTGCCAGTGGCGTTAAACAGTGCTTCAAATCCCTGGAGCACGAGCGCATGGTGCATCAGTACGCCTTCAATGCGACCCGTAATTTGGTCGGCCTGGTCTTCCAGAGCAGACCGCAGTTGCTCCTGCGCAGTGTGTTTGGCCTGCACCCAAAGCAAGCCTGTCAGCGCCAGACCGCCGATCAACAGCAGCGCGGACCAGAACCGCGGTGACTTCCCATGATAGAGCGTGCGCATGGCTTTGCTAGCATTTTTGTAGCTGCTCCCGCAGTATTTTCAACCGCTGGAGCGGCAAATGCTTAGGCCGCTACAGGCGTCCGATTGAGCGTTGCCGCCAGCGTGGCCAAGGACACCGGCTTGCTATGTGCACCCAGCAGCTTCAGACCATTGGCAACCGCGAGCTTCACGGCGATGGCCATCATGCTGATGTCCAGACCGCTGACCAGAACAATGCCGCCCCGGTACTCTCTGCGGGCCAACTCGTCGAGCAGTTCAATGCCATCCATGTCAGGCATATAGACGTCGCAAATCAGAAAATCGGGAGGTCGTGGCAGTTCGGCCAGGGCGCTCAACCCGGCCCTTCCGTTGCTGGCGCAGTGGACATCGGCGAACCCGAGTTCCGACAACATCTCGCAGAAGAAATCCTGGCTGAACGTGTCGTCGTCAACGACCAATACCGATCTGGATGTGCTGGACGCACCTGTGGCTTGTGCCATGTATTTCATATTGACTCCCTAAGTTTCGATCAGTGCAAGCGCGGTGACAAACGCCTGCACTGAAACGCATATTGACACAAACAACGGGGTCGCGCAACACTCTTTTGCGCTTGTGCTGCACCTAAAGCCGCCGCCGCAGCCCCACAGCAAAAAAGTCTTCGCCGTTGGCGCCGTAGTTATTCAACAAGTCATACACCGAGCAGCGGTGATGCAAGCGTGCGAATAGCTCGGTGGAACGATTACCGGGTTTGGACAGCGCAACTTCCAGGAACAGCCAGTTGAGCACGCGACTGCCTTTGCCGTCCTGGCCTCGTTCGAGCGGGCTCACCGAGGTGGTGTACGAGATGCCCAGCGGCGCGGCGCTGAAGCTGGTGTGCACCGTATCGTTCCAGGGGAAACCACTCCAGCGCAGTGCCGGTGCGACCGCCACTTCACCCAGGGTGGCCACACCATTTTGCAGGCCCACCATGCCGTCGAGTTCCAGCGTCAGGGGCAGTGAACTCGAGCGCCACACCGTCTTCTTGGCGGTGAGCGCGACCAGGTAGTGTTCCAGAAAGTTGGCCCGCCCTTGCGTGAATCCGGCGGGCTCGGTGTCGTAATACTTGCCGGCGTAGACCCCCATGCTCCAGTCGCTCTCCTGGGCCATCACACCCAGGGGAAATGCCAGCGCTGCTGCCAGCAAACCACGGGCGATGCGGCTGCGGTTTGCGCAGTTGGATGAAGTCGATGTACCCATATCAGCCTGCCCGCACGCATTTAATTGGCTTGCAGCGACGGCGGGAGTTCGGACGCACGCAGCATGTGGTGGTGCAGATCCCAATGTTCCACGGCCGACACCAGCACAATTGATTCGCCCAATGCCACGTGTCCGTCCACGGCGGCCAGCTTGACACACAGGTCCAGCACCTTGCGGCGCAACGCGGGGTCATCAATCTCTTCCAGCAGTGCGGCCAGGGTGTAATCATCAACCGGGCAGGAGTCAGCCCAGGCCAGTTGCTTGCTCGACAGCAGATCCTCGCAAAAAGCGTCGACCACTTCATGCAAGGCTTCGCGCTCCAACCCCAGCTGCTGGTGGACGGCGAGTTCATCCAGCAATGCAAACTCCGCCTTGCCCACATCGCCATCTGCGACCAGGGTCAAGGCAACAATTCTCGCTGCGGCCTGCGGACTGTTCTGGGCATATTTACGCATTTCTCTTTTCTCACTCCTGGTTGGGTGTAGATGTCGGTCTTCAAAATGGAAGCACATTGTTTGCCGTTCCAGCCATTTGAAAAAGTAGATTTTCGAGAAGCCAAACTTCGCAAAAACCTGTGCCTCATTGCAGGAGTTGGGCGATGTGCACATACAGCGGGATACCGATCAAGATGTTGAAAGGAAACGTCAGTCCCAGCGACATGCCAAAGTACAGCGACGGGTTGGCTTCGGGAATCGCATGGCGAATGACGGCCGGCACGGCGATGTAGGAGGCACTGGCCGCCAGCACCATCAGCAGCGCCACGTTGCCGGTTGACATACCCAACAGCGTGCCCAACCCCAGCGCAATGCCCGCATGCACCAGCGGCCCGGCGATCGCATACACCAGGAGCCAGCCCGACTGCCCGCGCAACTGCCCCATATTGCGCGCGGCGAGCAGCCCCATGTCGAGCAAAAAGAACGCCAGCATGCCCTTGAACAAGTCCACTGAGAAGGGCTTCATGGCGGCCTGCCCGGAATCACCCGTCAGCACACCGATCACCATCGCGCCCAGCAGCAGGAGTTGCGCGCCATCGGTCAGCGCTTCGTGCAGGATGCGTCCCAGCGGCGGGTTGACTGACCGGTTGGCGTCCTGCGGATTGGCCGGCGCCTTTTGCCGTGCGTGGTTGGCCAGCACGACCGCCAGCACGATGGCGGGTGACTCCATCAGCGCCATGGCCGCTGCCATGTGGCCGCCAAAGCCGATGCCCTGGTTGTCCAGGTACTGAACGGCGGTGATGAAGGTCACAGCGCTGACGGAGCCATACGTCGCAGCGATGGCGGCTGCATCAAAGCCGTTGAGAAAGCGGCGCAGCGTCAGGTAGCCCAGCACCGGCACCAGAATAGCCATGCCAAGCGCAGCACCCAAACTGATGAGAACCTCAGTTGTTAAACCTGATCCTGCGAGGGCAAAGCCGCCCTTCAAACCCAGGGCCATCAGCAAATACAGCGACAGAAACCGCGATATCGGCGCAGGTATCTCCAAATTCGATTTCAGCGACCCCGCCAGGATGCCAAATACAAAAAACAAGATCGCGGGGTCGAAGAAACTTTGCATCAGTATTACTCAGGCATCCGTTCAAAATCTGGTGCAGCCACGCCATCTTGCGTTCCCGCTGGTAACGCTGGCCCCGACGGTAGTCCGGGTCTTGTAAGTCGGGCTAATTGCAGCAGAGATCCCATTACAGCCAGGCCACCGCGCCGCCCAACAGGCTGGCTGCACCCACGGCGGCCAGCAAACGGGCATCGCGCGCATTTTTTGCTCTGGCTTCATGCCACGCGGCGTAGAGTACGGCAAGCGCCAATCCCAGGGCGCCGATGGCGAGGTCAGGTGCGATGATGTCGTTCATGGTGTGTGTCCTTTAGTGAGTGTCGTTGGGTAAGTGTCGTTGGGTGTTCAACCTTTGGCCTGCGTCGGCGCACTGCGCACGCTCAGCAGCATCGTGAGCGCCAAAATGCCAATCACGACTCCGAGTGAGAACAGCACTGGAATCTTGTAGATGTCGATCAGGCACATCTTGGTACCAATGAACACCAGAATCACCGCCAGCCCATAGTTGAGCAAGTGGAACTTGTTGGCCACTGCTGCCAGCAGGAAATACATGGCACGCAAACCCAATATGGCAAACACGTTGCTGGTGAGCACGATAAACGGATCGCTGGTGATGGCGAAGATGGCGGGGATCGAGTCCACGGCAAAGATCACGTCGGTGAGCGCAATCAGACAGATCACCATGAACAGCGGCGTGGCGATCTTCTTGCCATTCTCCACCGTCCAGAACTTTTCACCGTCGTAGTTCTTGCTCACCGGCAGCAGTTTGCGCAGCAGCTTGAGCGCGGGGTTGTCCTCGAGATCGGGCTCCTTGCCCGCGGCCCACCACATCTTCACACCGGTGAGAATCAAGAAGGCACCGAACACATACAAGATCCAGTGGAATTGGGCCAGCAGCCAGCCGCCCACCAGAATCATCACCGTGCGCAAGACAATGGCTCCGATGATGCCGATCATCAACACCCGCTTCTGAAAGTGCGAAGGCACTGCGAAGTAGGTAAAAATCATCAGGAAGACAAAAATGTTGTCCACCGCCAGGGATTTTTCGATCAGGTAGCCCGTCAGGAACTCGAGCGACTTGGTGTTGGCAATCTCGGTCGAGCCGGTGCCGTCTTTCACCGCCCACCAGAAGAGCGCGTTGAACAAAAAGCTCAAGCCAACCCACACCAGCGACCAGTTGAGTGCTTCCTTGACGCCAATATCGTGCGAGCCCTGCTTTTTGAGCACGACAAAATCGATGAACAGCGACACCAGCACGATGCCGCAAAAAGTGACCCACAGCCACAAGGGCGCGATGGTTTGCATAGAAAACCCTTACAAGTTGGAGAACAGCTACCCGCCTGGGGCGCTTTGCTTGTGCCGTGGCCTAACACGCCAAAGCACGGTGATGCCCAAGTTTAGCGTTGTGAAACCCTATTTATGCTGAGTTAATCGGATATTTGGTTCGGAAAAAATGGATAGTCAGCACACATTTGCCTGCTTCAACAGGCAGAGCCGAAACAGCATCATTGCCGCTTGATCACACCAAGAAGTGAAAGGATTCCCGTGCTCTACGTTGTTTCATGGTTTTTTGTTCTGACGCTTCTCGCCGTCTGGTCTGCGTGCATCTGGATCGCGCACTCCCTTGCGAGCTGGTCATTGACGGGCATTGGGTCGGTGGTGGGGCAGACACAGCAGATTGATCGCCAACCCTTTCCCGACTGGATTGCAGCCTGGATACCGCCTGATCTTGTTTTGGCACTCAAGGCAACCGCTGCAAGCGCTTTGCCATGGGTTGAGTCTGCGCTCAATGCACTGCCGTCGGTGGGCAGTTGGCTCTCGCCTCTGGCCTGGACGGTGTGGGGAATCGGGTTTGTGATTCTTGCGGTGGGCGCGGCGTTGCTGCATGCACTGATTTCAATGTCGCGTCGAGCCACTGCCTGATGAAGCGTAGCAGTACCCCCTGGTGGGAACAGATCAACAAGTCGCTGCCAACCCGGGATGTTTTGTCTGCCCACCCGTGGTTGCGACCGGTTGCAGACCGTTTGCTCCATCCGCAGCTCTGGAGATTTCAGCATGAGGCGGTTGCACGCGGCGTAGCCGTTGGCACCTTTTGGGCCTTCGTCATTCCGGTCGGGCAGATCGTCGTGGCCGCTGCCCATTGCACCTTGTGGCGCGCCAATATTCCGGCCGCCGCAGCGATGACGATGGTCACCAACCCGCTGACGATTGGCTTCTGGCTCTGGCTGGCATACCAACTGGGTACGCTGGTTTTAGGTGCACCTGTGGGCTCCAGCATTCCCCTGGTCGAAGGCCCACAGTCGTGGTTGGGCGAGTTTGGCTGGCCCACCGTGCTGGGCATGGGCATGTTCGCAGTGGGCGGCGCGTCCCTCGGTTATGTAGGTGTCAAGCTTCTGTGGCGCTTGCGCATCTGGATCGCGTTGCGCACGCGTCGCTCGAACCGATGAAAACGAAACAGTGTCTATGTCGGCATTTGCATCTTCTTGGACCTGGTTGCGTCCGATACATTCTGGAAAAATATGACTGATCTCGTGAAACTGTTGCACCTTGTGGCCGCCATCTTCTGGATGGGCGGTATGGCATTCATGCTGATGGCGCTGCGACCTGCGGCCATCGCGTTGATGCAGCCACCTGAACGTCTGATGTTGATGGGGGCCGTGTGGAAACGATTTTTCCCGGTTGTCCTTGTATCTGCCATCGCCCTGTTCGCGACCGGTGCCAATTTGTACACCACGCTGTTTCGGGCAATCAAGGAGGCCACTGGTCAGGGCTCCGTGCCATTGGGGTGGAACCTCATGCTGGTGCTGGGGCTGTTGATGATGGTGATATTCGCCTACATCTACGGTGTCACCTACCCGAAGTTCAAGCGTGCGATGACCTCCCTGGATTGGCCGCTGGCGGGCCAGGCGGCAGCGCAAGTGCATCTGTTGATGGTCACCAACTTCACGTTGGGCTGGCTGGCCATCGCCGCGGTTCGACTGGTTCGCTGAAGCACCGACCGTGCGTCTCAGGCCCTTGGTGCACGGCCTCCAAAAATGGCGCCACCCACCCGCACCATCGTGCTCCCCGAAGCAACCGCCGCTTCCAGATCAGCGCTCATGCCCATGGACAGTGTATCCAGCGCAATTCCTGCTGCATTTACTGCATCAAAAATGGCCCTGGCGCTTTCAAACACTGCGCAGGCAGCTACAAAATCATGAGCAGGCTCAGGGATGCACATCAGACCACGCAGGCGCAACCTGGGCAGTTCTGCCACTTCGCGTGCCAGTGGCAGCACATCCTGCGGCGCCACGCCCGACTTGGTGGCACCACCGTCCACATTCACCTGAATGCAGAGTTGCAGGGGCAACAACGTGAGCGGCCGCTGTTCATGCAGTCGCTGGGCAATTTTCAGGCGATCAACGGTATGCACCCAATCGAAATGCTCGGCCACCAGGCGCGTCTTGTTGCTCTGAACCGGGCCAATGCAGTGCCACTGCAGCGGCAGGTGCCGCAGCAACGCGATTTTCTCAACCGCTTCCTGAATATAGTTTTCGCCAAACGCCGTTTGCCCCGCGGCAAAAGCGGCTTCTACCGCGTCGGCACCGAAGGTTTTGGACACCGCCAATAGCGTCACCGCATCGGTCGGTCGCCTCGCTTGCCGACAGGCTTGGGCAATGCGGTTTTGCACCGTCTTAATATTTTCGGCAATCATGGTCATAATCTGCCAAGCGTAACAAACAAAGACCTTGCGGGACAGACCTTTGGATCGGTCCCCAACTGACTAGGGGAAACTTCGTGGACATTACCCAATTGCTGGCATTCAGCGTGAAGAACAAGGCATCTGACCTGCACCTCTCGGCCGGTTTGCCGCCGATGATCCGGGTGCACGGCGATGTGCGCCGCATCAACGTCGAGGCGCTGGACCACAAGCAGGTGCACGGCATGGTCTACGACATCATGAACGATGGCCAGCGCAAGCACTTTGAAGAGTTCCTGGAAATCGACTTTTCATTCGAGATCGACGGCTTGGCGCGATTCCGGGTCAATGCCTTCAACCACAACCGCGGGGCAGGCGCGGTGTTTCGGACCATTCCAAGCAAGATCCTGTCGCTCGAGCAACTCAACGCCCCCAAGATTTTTGGTGACCTCGCCCTCAAACCCCGCGGCATGGTGCTGGTGACCGGCCCCACCGGCTCCGGCAAGTCCACCACGCTGGCGGCCATGGTCAACTACCTCAATGAGACTGAGTTTGGCCACATCCTCACCGTGGAAGACCCGATCGAATTTGTGCACGAGTCCAAGAAATGCCTGGTGAACCAACGCGAAGTCGGACCCCACACCCTCTCCTTTGCCGCCGCCCTGCGCTCTGCCCTGCGCGAAGACCCGGACTGCATTCTGGTGGGCGAAATGCGCGACCTGGAAACCATCCGTCTGGCCATGACCGCGGCAGAAACCGGACACCTGGTGTTTGGCACGCTGCACACCTCCAGCGCGGCCAAAACGATTGACCGGATCATCGACGTGTTCCCCGCCGACGAAAAGGAAATGGTACGCGCCATGCTCTCCGAATCGCTACAGGCAGTGATCTCGCAAACCCTGTGCAAGACCAAGGATGGACAGGGCCGCGTAGCCGCACACGAGATCATGCTCGGCACCAGTGCCATTCGTAACCTGATCCGCGAAGCCAAGGTGGCGCAGATGTATTCCAGTATTCAGACCGGCAACAGCGTGGGCATGAAAACACTCGATCAGGACCTGACAGAACTTGTCAAGCGCAACGTCATCAGCCCGTCCGAGGCCCGTGCAAAAGCCAAGATTCCCGAGAATTTCCCCGGCTAGATATGGCACACCCCCCGGCTTCGCTGCGCTACGCTCTCCCCCTTGCAGGGGGCAACACCATCTGTCCGGCGAAGCCGGTCCCGCGGTGTTCCTGGTTTGGGGGAACCCTTCGTTCCTCTGCCTCAAACTATTTTTGAAGGGAGCTCTCATGGAGCGCGATCAAGCCACCAAATTTATCAATGACCTCTTGAAGCTGATGGTCAGCCGCAATGGGAGCGACCTGTTTATTACCGGCGACTTCCCACCGGCGATCAAGGTCGATGGCAAGGTGACCAAGGTATCGCCACAGCCGCTCAACGCCGCCCATACGCTGGCGTTGGCGCGCTCGATCATGAACGACAAGCAGGTGGCCGAGTTCGAAAAGACCAAGGAAGGCAACTTTGCCATCTCGCCGCCGGGCATTGGGCGCTTTCGGGTCAATGCGTTCATACAACAGGGCAAGGTTGGCATGGTGCTGCGGGTCATTCCGCAAGTGCTGCCTACCATTGATGGCCTGGGTGTGCCGCAGATACTGAAGGAAATTGTTCTGTCCAAGCGCGGCTTATGCATCATGGTGGGTGCCACCGGCTCGGGCAAATCCACCACGCTGGCCGCCATGGTGGACTGGCGCAACGACAACTCTTACGGTCACATCATCACGATCGAGGACCCGGTGGAGTTTGTGCATATGCACAAGAATTGCGTAGTCACCCAGCGCGAAGTGGGGCTGGACACCGACACTTGGGAGTCGGCACTCAAGAACACCCTGCGCCAGGCACCGGATGTGATTCTGATGGGGGAAATCCGGGACCGCGAAACCATGGAGCACGCCGTGGCTTTTGCCGAGACAGGGCACCTGTGCCTGGCCACGTTGCACGCCAACAGTGCCAACCAGGCGCTCGACCGCATCATCAATTTCTTCCCCGAAGAGCGGCGCAGCCAGTTGCTGATGGACCTGTCACTCAACCTCAAGGCCATCGTGTCGCAGCGCCTTATCCCCAAGCAGGATGGCAAGGGCCGCTCTGCAGCGGTGGAGATCCTGATCAATTCGCCGCTGATCTCCGACCTGATCTTCAAGGGCGACGTCGCTGAGGTCAAGGAGATCATGAAGAAGAGCCGCCAGGCCGGCATGCAGACCTTCGACCAAGCGCTGTTTGACCTGTACGAGGCCAATGCCATCACCTACGAAGACGCGCTGCGCAATGCCGATTCGCTCAATGACCTGCGCCTGCAAATCAAACTCAACAGCCAGCGCGGCAAGTCCAACGACCTGTCCGCCGGCACCGAAGGCTTCGCGATCATGTAGATATTGCCCCACGCTCGTCACTGCGTGTACTTCGCTGCCCCCCAAGGGGGCTAATTTTGCTTGGGGCGGCCCGGCGCTGTAAACTGGCCCCCACACTCCGCCGCTGCGCGGGTCGTTGCCCCCCAAGGGGGCTAATTTTGCTTGGGGCGGCCCGGCGCAAAATTGCCCTTCGCCTTCGAAAGGATTGGCTATGTCAAGCATCAATACAAAGAATTACGAACCTTGCTCCCCCGCCCGCGTGGCCTTTTTGGGGCTGGGGGTCATGGGTTACCCCATGGCAGGTCACCTCGCCCGTGCCGGCCACCAGGTCACTGTCTACAACCGTACCGCTACCAAATCTGTAGCTTGGTGCGCAGAGTTTGCGGGCGCTACAGGCGAAAATTGCACCCATGCCGCAACACCCCAACTCGCCGCCCACAATGCCGATGTGGTGTTCTGCTGCGTTGGCAACGATGACGATCTGCGCAGCGTCACACTGGGTCCGCAGGGCGCATTCGACGGCATGAAGCGTGGCGCCATTTTTGTCGACCATACAACCGCCTCGGCCAATATCGCCCGTGAACTCGGTGCGGCAGCACGTGCCCGGGGCCTGCAGTTCATCGACGCGCCGGTGTCGGGTGGTCAGGCGGGTGCGCAAAACGGGATGCTGACCGTCATGTGCGGCGGCGATACAGATGCATTTGAGTGCATCAAGCCCACCGCCCTTGCGTTCTCCAAGGCCGTCACCTTGGTGGGCGACAACGGCGCTGGACAGTTGGCCAAAATGGTCAACCAGATTTGCATTGCCGGATTGGTGCAGGGTCTCAGTGAAGCCGTGGCTTTTGGGCAACGCGCCGGATTGGATATGAACCAGGTGCTCGATGTCATCGGAAAGGGCGCGGCGCAAAGTTGGCAACTCGACAACCGAGGCAAGACCATGGTGGCCGACAAGTTTGATTTTGGTTTTGCCGTCGACTGGATGCGCAAGGACCTGGGTCTGGTCCTCGACGAGGGCAAACGCAATGGCGCCCGTCTGCCCGTGACCGCCCTGGTCGACCAGTTTTACGCCGACGTGCAGGCCATGGGCGGGCAGCGCTGGGATACTTCGAGTCTGATCAAACGACTCAAATAACCCACACTTGAAGCCTGCGTTCTTGACTTGACTCAAGAAATTCTACGTTCTTTTTTGCGCGCAGCAAGTGGGTTTGATTTAAAGCAAAAGTCTTTCCCCAACGTTATTGTGCAATGCTGGGTGGGAATATTCCTATTCTTTAAGGCATTCAATTATGAGCAAAAAAATTATCACTGCCGTCGCCCTCGCCGCAGCCACCCTGGTTTCCGGAACCGCATTTGCGCAAGCCAATGATGGCCAATGGATGGTGCGCGTGCGCGCTGTCAATCTGCAAAGCGCCAATTCTGACTCCACAGGATTGAACCTGAGCGTGAACGACAAGACCATCCCCGAAGTGGATTTCACCTATTTCTACACCAAGAACCTGGCGGTTGAACTCATTCTGACCGTGCCCCAGGAGCATGACCTGAAGGCAAGCGGCGCCAAGATCGGCACCGTCACCCATCTGCCACCGACCGTGCTGGTGCAATACCACTTTGATGCGGGCGGCTTCAAGCCCTATGTCGGCGCCGGCCTGAACTACACCCGCTTTACCGATGCAAGCCTGCCCGCAGGCGTTGACATCAGCCGCGACAGTTTTGGTGGCGCGTTGCAATTGGGTGTGGACATTCCCATGGGTTCGGGCATGTATTTCAACATTGACGTCAAGAAAGCCTTCATTGGAACCGACGTTTCCGCAGCCGGCAAGAAGGCTGGCACCTTCAAGGTGGACCCCTTACTGGTAGGCGTGGGCGTCGGCTGGCGCTTCTAATATCGCCAAGGGTCTCGGCCCTTGACGCAACCGCCCGAAGTCAAAACCGGGCGGTTTTTTATTTCTTGGCGGCCGGCGGTGGCTGCAAACGAATCAGTTCGTCTTCGCTGATGATCTCCAGCACCCGCACCACACGCTGCACACCCGAGGTGCCACTGATGATGTCGGTCGCACGCTTGGCTTCGCGCTGCGTGACACGCCCCATCATGTAGGTGGTGCCCCGCTCGGTAATGATCTTGAAGGCGTTGGCGTACAGATCGGAAGCGTCCACCAGCGCCGCCTTGGCCCGCCCGGTCACCAATGAATCACTGGAGCGCTGGGTCAACGTCGAGTTGCCCAATACTTCAAGCTCATTGACGATATTGCGCACGTTCTCCACACCCGCCACAATTTTTTCGACCAGTTGCTTGTCCTGGGCTGATGGCACTTCGCCCGTCAACAGGACCTGGCGGTTGTAACTGGTCACATTGACATGGGCACGTTCGAACAAGCTGTCGCGGATGCGCGACGCCGCCTTGATCTCGATGCCTTCGTCCTCCACCACAGTCCCCGGAGTACGCCGGTCAGAGGCAACCATGCCGCCCATCACCGCGACACCACCGACGATCAACGGAGCGCAACCAGCCAATGGCCACAACGCACCGGCTACAACCAGCGCAGACAGGCTGGCACGACGAAAAATCGAGTTCATGTTGGAGATTCCTGTTCACCCAGCAACTGGGCATCGACCGCGTCACAAATGCAATGCAACGCCAAAATATGGACTTCCTGGATGCGCGCGGTGCGCTCGTGCGGCACGCAGATGTGCACGTCGGTGTCACGCAAGGCGTGTGTCATTTTGCCGCCACCGCGGCCCGTCAAGCCCACCACCACCATTTCCCGCTCATGGGCTGCCTCAATGGCCGCCAGCACGTTGGCCGAGTTGCCGCTGGTAGAGATAGCCAACAGCACGTCGCCGGGAGAACCCAAAGCGCGCACCTGCCGCGAGAAGATCACATTGAAGTCGTAATCGTTGGCAATCGCGGTGAGGATGGAACTGTCGGTGGTGAGCGCGATGGCACCCAATTCAGGCCGCTCACGCTCGAACCTCCCTACAAATTCGGCCGCAAAATGCTGCGCATCGGCGGCCGAGCCGCCATTCCCGCAGGCTAGCACTTTGCCCCCGCTAGTCACGCATGCCATCATCGCCTGCACGGCCGCTGCGATGGGTTTGCTAAGCGTCTGCGCTGCCTGGTACTTGAGGTCTGCGCTGTCTATAAAGTGTTGTTCAATTCGTTGTTCCAGCATGGGCGGATGATACCGCGTGGGACTTATGGCTGCTGTAAGCGCCGCATAATGCCGCGCGGAAACAATTGCCCGCTGCGCGCAATCCAAAAAGTAGCATTTACTTGATCATCAGCAATATGCGCCCATCCCAGGCGCGGATACTTCACGAAATCTGTATCCCGCTGCGACCCAATAGGAGCCCCATGACCTCAGAAACAAATGAAAAGAAGTCACCCTTCGTCATCGAATGGCGCGATGGCTTCAAAATCGGTATTGCCCAGGTTGACATGGAGCACCGCCACCTGTTTACGCTGGTACGGGCACTCAACCTCCAGACCGTCGACTCCACCGTTGAAGAATTGCTGGAATACGTGGTAACCCATTTCACCAACGAGCAGGATCTGATGGAGAAAAGCGGTTACCCCGCTTTTGAACAACACCTGAAACTGCATGAGGAGTTCGGTGCCCAAGTGGCCGATTTTCTGGGCAACGGCGGCGCCTGGGACGAAGAGCGGGTGCAAGAACTACGACGTTTTTTGAACAAATGGCTGATCGGCCACATCATGACGCACGACCTGCGATTTGGAAAATGGCACGCCGCCCATGGCACTAGCAGTCCGTCCGTGACCCCGCCGGCACCCCAAAAGACAGTGGGGTTTTTCGCACGTCTTTTTGGCCGCAAGTCGTAAGTCTCATCCGGCGTCAAATGCCGCTTGCAACCACTGCGTAGCGCCCGGTTCCAGCAATACCACGTCAAACCTGCAGGGGGGTGGCGCGCCCAGGCGCATCAGGTAGTGGCGTGCCGCAAATACGATGCGCCGCTGCTTGGTGGCGCCGACACTGGCACCAGCTCCGCCGTGGCGCGCAGTGGAGCGTTTGCGCACTTCGACAAACACCAGCGTACCATCCGGCGCGCGCATGATCAGGTCAATTTCTCCGCCGCCTCGACCGGGCGTCCGATAATTGCGCACCACCAGACGCAGCCCCTTGTCTTGCAAGTACTGCAGTGCCTCATCTTCGGCGACGTCGCCGAGGCGCTTGGTGGTTGCCTTCAATGCTGGTGATTTCGGTACAAGGAAACCCATGTGAGTGCTCTATTTTCCGCCGCTCTGGCCGCCTCGACCGAGGCCGCCGCCGGACAACATTATCCCCAGGGCACGCTGTATGTCGTCGCCACGCCCATTGGCAACCTGGCCGATATCAGCCTGCGCGCCGTGCACCTGCTCGGGTTGGTCGATGCGATCGCCTGCGAAGACACACGCCACACGCAGTCCATGTTGCGCGCCTACGGCATCGACAAGTCGGCGGGCCAATTGATCGCGGTACACCAGCACAACGAGTCCCAGGCCGCGAATGCGGTGATCGACCAACTGCGCCAGGGCAGGCGCCTGGCCTATGTCAGCGATGCAGGCACCCCGGGCATCAGTGATCCCGGGGCGCGTCTGGTCGCAGCGGTCCATGCGGCAGGCTTGCGGGCAGTTCCCCTGCCCGGACCCAGCAGCGTCACCACGTTGCTGTCTGTGGCGGGAATCGCGGACGATGCGCCTGGCGGTTTTGTGTTTGTGGGTTTCCTGCCGAGCAAATCGCAGGAGCGCGAGGTTGCCGTCCAGGCACTGGCTAACGAGCCGCGCGCGGCCGTACTGCTCGAAGCACCGCACCGCATCGAAGCGCTGGCGCAGGCACTGGCGGTTCTGGGCGAGCGCCGGATCACGGTCGGGCGGGAGTTGACGAAACAGTTTGAAGAGATCACTACCGTGCAAGCGGACCAACTGCCCGCCTGGCTGGCACACGACAGCAATCGCTTGCGCGGGGAGTTCGCGCTGGTCGTGCACCCCGCGCTCACAGCAGTCAGCGATGGCCCCGATACCCGCGTCCTCTTGTTGCTACTCGAACACTTGCCGCTAAGAACAGCCGTCAAACTGGCGGCGGACATCACCGGCGAGCCACGCAATGCGCTTTATCAGGCGGCACTTGACATAAGACAAGAGAAATAGCAAGGGCAGCGCTACCATTCTGGCCTTTATTGAGAATCGTCTGCTTGCCATGAAACTGAACACGCTGACCCAGGACGGCCCAGTCGGTGTCATCACGCTGGACAACGGCAGGAAACACAACGCGCTAAGCCACACCCTGGTGATGGACGTGATTGAGGCGCTCAAGGAAAAGCGCAAGCCACGATTTACGGGAACGTGAGCCCAAGTCGGCATTGCGGTTTGCAATGCCATTTCAATTCATCAACTCTCAAAGGAATTCACCATGAAAGTCAGTCAGAACTCCATCGCCCACGGCGTTACCTTGCTGCACGACCCGCTGCGCAACAAGGGGACCGCGTTCACGGAAGTCGAGCGCGACGCTTTGGGATTGCGCGGCCTGTTGCCCCCGCACATCCATACCCAGGACGAGCAGATGGAGCGTTTTCTGCACAACATGCGCAACCTCAGCGACCCGCTGGAAAAATTCATGGCCCTGAGCGCCCTGCACGACCGCAACGAGGCGCTGTTCTTCCGCGTAGTCTGCGACAACGTGGACGAGATCATGCCGCTGATCTACACCCCCACCGTGGGCCTGGCCTGCCAGCGCTTTGGCCACATCTTCCAAAGGCCGCGTGGCATGTTCATAAGCATCAACGACCGCGGCCGCATCGCCGACATTCTGCGCAACTGGCCACACAAGGCGGGCATCATCGTGGTGACCGATGGCGAGCGCATTCTCGGTCTGGGTGATCAGGGCGCCAATGGCATGGGCATCCCGGTCGGCAAGCTCTCCTTGTACACCGCTTGCGCCGGCGTCGATCCGGCCATCTGCCTGCCTGTCACCCTCGACATGGGTACAAATAACGAAACCCTGCTGGCCGACCCCTACTACGTGGGCTTGCGCCGCCACCGTGTCACCGGCCCGGCCTACGACGAACTGATTGACGAGTTCATCAACGCCGCGCTGGAGGTTTTTCCCGACGTCATCATCCAGTTTGAAGACTTTGCCAACCACAATGCGTTCCGCCTGCTGGAGCGCTATCGCAACAAGATTTGCACGTTCAACGATGACATTCAAGGCACAGCATCGGTCGCGCTCGCCGGCGTGTTCTCCGCCCTGCGCGTCAAGGACACCAAACTGGTCGACGAGAAGTTCCTGTTCCTCGGCGCAGGCGAAGCTGCCACCGGCATTGCCGATCTGATCGTGGCATCCATGGTGGCGCAAGGTGTCGACCAGGAAGTGGCACGCCAACGCTGCTGGCTGGTCGACTCCAAGGGCCTGGTCGTCAAGTCGCGTGAAGGTCTGGCCGCACAAAAACTGCCTTACGCCCACGACCATCCGCCGGTGACCGATTTCCTCTCCGCACTGAACACGCTCAAGCCCACCGGCATCATTGGCGTGGCGGCGGTCGGCGGCACATTCACCCCCGAAGTGCTGCGCGCCATGGCCGACCTCAATGAGCGTCCGATCGTGTTTGCGCTGTCCAACCCCACTTCCAAAGCCGAGTGCACCGCCGAGCAAGCGTATGCGGGGACCGACGGCCGCGCGCTGTTTGCCAGCGGCAGCCCGTTCCTGCCACTGCAGTACAAGGGCAAGACCATGGTGCCGCGCCAGGGCAACAACTCCTACATCTTCCCCGGCGTGGGTCTGGGTGCCATCGCCTGCGGCGCCACCCGTGTCACTGACGAGATGTTCCTGGCCGCCGCGCAAACGCTGGCAGACCATGTGACGCCTGCCGACCTGGAACAGGGCAGCCTGTTCCCGCCCCTGTCCAACACCCGCGAAGTGTCGGCGCAGATTGCCGTGGCGGTGGCCGAAGTGGCGTTTGAGCGTGGCCTGGCTTCCAAGTCACGCCCCGAAGACATGCTGTCGCTGGTGCGCGCCCACGTGTACGACCCGCACTACCCGGCGTACATTTGAACCCCAGTATGCTATACAAAGAATAGCTGCCCGCGCTTGCCAGATAAGCGCTGGGGCACTATTTCTTATACATCGCGCGCGCCTCGGGGCGGCGCTGCCGAGGGCAGTTACCAACTGCAGCATGAATCCCATGCCAATGGTGGTTTGCCACCGATGTTGAGCCGCTCGAAACGCGCCAGGTACTGCTCCATCATGCTTCCTTCATTGCGGGATCGGAGGCGACGTCCACCGGTGACTCAACCTAAATCCAGCAGTTACCCAGTTGCCGGCAAGACATCTGGCGGCCTGAATGGTCCAAGGACTGGTGCGATTTTGTCGCTCACATAGCGCAGTAGCACCGCCCAACGGTCTATCGATTTGAACTGCTCCGCAGTGTCCTTAACATGCTGCAAAGCCGCACGGATGTTGGCGATCAACGGTTTGAGGATGTTGGCCTTGCCATGTAAGGGAGTCAGGTACAGCGTGGTCTGCCCGGCGTGATTGGCCACCGTGCCCACCGCGGCCAACAGCAGTGGACGGCTTGTGATGGCCTCCATGCGTGCACTCGGGTTGGCTGTCCTGCAGTACCAACTCCACCAGTTGTAAACCAGCGCACAAGCCCGTGCCGTGGTCTGGCAACGGTTGATGTCCTGCGTGGTAAAGCCTGACAGGCCCCACTGGTTTTTGAGCTCATCGAAACCGTTCTCGCAGTCGGCACGATCCCGGTAGAGCTGCCCAATGGACTCCAAGGGGTACTTCACATCAGTGACCATCACCGCGTACTCCCACAAGCGCTCGCCCTCAAGCACACCGGGGCTAGCCAAGTCCAGTTGCAACTGTTTGCCATCAACGCGCCTTTCGCGTGCGATGCCACCTCGCAGGCGTTGGCGCACGATGACCACTCGGCGCTTCTTACTCCAACCATGCAGTTGTAGCCAGTCTTCAGCCATCTGGCAGCCCTGGTTATCGGCGCGACTCCAGTCAGTCCGGGCGAACTGCTGGGCCACCAGGCGCTGCACATTGGCCGTCTGGCGCAGGCGTAGCAGGTAGGGTTGGTCGCGGCGTTCCAACTCCAGCAAAATGCCTTCATTGCCGTAGCCCGAGTCGCCCCGAACCAGGGCCGGACGTTTATCACCCAACTCGTCGAGCAAGCGACCCAGTGCAGCCTTGGCGTGCACGCTGGTGTGCTGCTTGCCCGAGTTGACCTGCACGTCCAGCACCAGACGCAGGTTGCCCACCCAGAAGGTATGCAACACATGGCTAGGTCGCCCGGGCTTGGCCGGGTTGTAGCCCAGCTCAGCACCTTCTTGGCGTCCGTACAGCGGCTTGACGGTGGCATCGATGTCCAGCACCCAGGGTTTGTCCAGCGCTTGGCGTACGGAATGCATGAGCGCCGGGCGCATCCACGCCGTGCTTGACGCTTCATCGATGCGCTCCAGGGCACGGCGTAGCGCGTCTTCGCTGACGATTTTGTTCATGCCCAGCGCCTGCGCGGCCACCGCGTCGCCTCGCAGCGCGGTGATATGGGCGTAGCGCCGGTACCCGGCCAGCAGGCCAAGCATCAAGGTGCCCAGCACGTCGCGTTTGTCGGGGGCGTTGCCACTGCGGTATTCCAAAGGGCACGACGACACCCAGCGCTCGAACACCCCGGTGGTCGCCAGGAACTCGGCAAAGAACACCAACTGGCCGTGCGGCGTGGCCGCCGCACCTTCATCCCAGCGTATGTGCATTCGCCCGCCAAGTGTGTCCACCACTTGGGTTTCATCGGTTCCTTCTTTGAGCTTGGCAAGGGCTCTGATTGGCATGCGTTTGTGTTCACCCATCGGGTGAGTGTGCCAAATCCCCGCGAACCCGCGCCAGGGCTTGATCAGAAGGCCTACATCAGCAGTGAACTGCCGTTTCTAGGCTCAAACCAAAACACCGACCCCACGTCCGAAGCTCTGTCTACACCGATGCGGCCATGCATGCGCCCTACCAGTTGGCGGCTAATGGCCAGGCCCAGACCTGAGCCTGCGGTTTGGCGCGTACGCCGGGAATCGACTTGCTGAAACGGCTGAAATAGCCGGTCATCCTCGGAGCACATGCCACCAAGCAACAAATACCAGGATGCCCGCCGCAACCCACAGCAGAAGCAGGCTGAGGCGGGAATTGGGTGTGAGTTTGTTGATCGGATCTCGCTCATCATGGTTGATCTGCCGCAATGAATATTTGATAAAAATTGATAATAAAACTCTTCCTCGCCCCAAGGGGCGAGGTATTCAGAACAGCCCTGGCTGAAAATAGTGCTGCTGGTAGTCCTGCCCCTGACTCTGCACGTAGCTCCCTATCTTCTTTTCGTCGCCGTGCTTGCCTACGGTACTCGCAAAATATCCGTCGGTCCAAAACTCCCCTCCCCACAACTTCTTCTTCACTTGTGGGCATTTCTTGAACACCTCTCTGGCCGTAATGCTCTTGATCACCGTCACGATCTTTGTCACGCTATACGTTGGCACCGACTGCACCAAAAAATGCACGTGATCCTTGTCCGTACCGATCTCCAAAAACTTTATCTCGTACCGCAACTCAAGTCCAACACATGACTCCTTGAGCACCTTCTCAACCTGCTCGTCGATCACAACCCTTCGGTACTTCGCCGGAAACACCAAGTGATACAGCAACACCGAAACATTGTGATCCTTGTGAATGTATTCGCTCATCCACCAAGAATACCGCCCCAAGGGGCGGGGAATTTACCCAAAGTGATTTAATGCGCAAAAACGATAATCGCATCATGACAGTGCAACCTCGTAGAATGGGCCCGCCGATGACTGCAAGACCCGCAGTGATGAAGACCTTTTGCACCTCGTCCGAGGCGGCGCAATTGCTCGGCGTGGCCCTGCGAACGGTGCAGTTGTGGGTGGAATCGGGAATGCTGGAGGCCTGGAAGACTGCCGGCGGGCACCGCCGCATCAGCCGCGAGTCGGTCCAGCGCCTGCTGGTCGGCCAGAGCCGGCGTGCCTCCGACCGGACACCGGGCTTGAACGAAACCAGGGAAGAACCGCAGCGCAAACCATTTTCCATTCTGGTTGTGGAAGACGATGCCAGTCTGCTGCGCCTGTACCAGATCAACCTGGCGCAGTGGCCCATGCACCCATCCGTAACCACCGCCAGCGATGGCTACGAGGCGCTGATACGGTTAGGCCAGACCGCCCCCGACCTTCTGATCCTCGACCTCCATATGCCCGGTATCGACGGCTTTCGGGTGCTCCAGACCATCCGCAATGCACCCGACTTAAGGCGCACTGCCATCGCGGTTGTGTCGGGTCTGGACCAGGAAGAGATCGAGCGGCGCGGGGGCATCCCGCCCGGCATACCGCTTTTCCCCAAACCCATCCCCTTCAACGAATTGCGCGCGCTGGCATTGCAGCTGGCCCATCCACCCACCCCAGGAGAAACCACATCATGAGCAAAATACTTCTCGTCGACGACCATGCGGACATTCGACGCCTGATGCGCGTCACACTCGGAAAGACCTTTGAGATCATCGAAGCGGAAGACGGTGCTTCGGCACTAGCCAGCGCACGTGCCGAACGCCCCGACCTGATCGTGCTGGACGTCATGATGCCCGGTGAACTCGATGGACTGCAGGTGCTCGATGCGGTGCGGGCCGACCCGCAACTCAAATCAACGCGCGTCATCATGGTCACCGCACGGGGCCAGGTGCGCGACACCCAGATCGGCATGGACCGCGGCGCCGATTCGTATTTCGTCAAACCGTTCAGTCCGCTGCAGTTGACGGCGTGCATTCAGGAAACACTCGCCATGGGGCCTCGCCATGACTAATCTGACCGCTGACCCCGCCGACGACAACCCGCAACCGATCATGGAGTCGGTCATTGACCTTTACACGTCACTGGAGACCCGCTACGAACGCCTGCGCCACGCCTACGCCTGCCTGATGAAGCGCCACGCCGAGCTCGACGAGCAGTTGCGCACGCTGCACGATATTCACGTCATTACCGACCTGGAGGGCAGCATTGTCCAGGTCAACCGCATCGCCGACGCCATCGCGCCGACCCATCGACTGCTGGGAAGCAACCTGGCGGACTGGGTCGAAGCCGCGAGCCGCGAGCACTTTCAAACCATCAAGGCCATGGCTGCCCGGGATGGCTACAGCGACGGCGAAACCTGGGAGCTTCGATTGCAATGCGATGACGCTGACGCGCACACCATGGCCGTGGCGGCGCAGGTGCTGCCGGTGCGCATTGGCCAAACCGTTGCGACTTTGCACTGGGTGCTGCGCGATGTGAGCCCCCTGCTCGACCTGACATCCCGTTATTCCAAACCACTGGTTGCGTTTGAACGCGTCGCCGAAGGCGTCATGATGACCGACCCCAAAGGCAACATTGTGTCGGTCAACGCGGCGTTTACACGAATCACGGGCTACCCGGCACAGGAATGCATCGGGCGCAACCCGCGCTTTCTCCAGTCCGGATTGCAGGACAAGGCGTTCTACCGCGACTTTTGGCTGGAACTCAACAGCGCAGGCTCCTGGCAAGGCCACGTCTTCAACCGCAAGAAATCCGGTGAGATCTACTCTGAATGGATGCGCATCAGTTCCACCCGTGATGCGGCTGGCGCTGTTATTTGTTACACCGCGGTGTTCTACCAGCTCTCCGAGGAGTCGCCTGCGCCGGTATGCCAGACGGTCGATACCCTGGCACAGCCGCTGGAGCCACTCAGCCCAGCCTAACGACACTGACAACCCATCATTGCCTGCCCACCACGACGGGCACAAGGACTTCGCGATGAAAGTCTCACACGGCCCCAGCCACGCGCAACTGAGAGCACAGTTACTCCGGTACGCGCAAGACCTGCAACAAGTGCTCGACCAGGAGCGCGCCCTGGAGACGCGTTACCACGCACTCGATCAGTTGGCCCACTACGATGCGCTGACGGGGCTGCCCAACCGTCTGCTCTTGAACACCCATCTCGAAGCGCTGCTGACCCCCTCACGCCGGCCGCAGGATAACTTCACGCTGATGTTCATGGACCTCGATGGATTCAAGAAAATCAACGATGCCCTGGGCCACGCCACTGGCGACCATGTCCTCAAGACAGTCGCGCAGCGGTTGCTGGCATCGGTGCGCGATTCCGATACCGTGGCGCGCCTGGGGGGTGATGAGTTTGTCATCATTGCCCGCGGGCTCAGTGGTCAACCCGCCATTGCGGCCTGTTGCCACAAGACCATTGCCACGGTGTGCCAGCCCATGGATGCCAACGGCCATCGGCTCAGTATCGGAATCAGCATGGGTTGTGCCGAATTTCCTAAGCATGGCACCGATGCAAGCAGCCTTCTGGAACATGCCGATGCCGCGATGTACCAGGCCAAGACTGCCGGCGGCAGTGGCTTTCGCATTTGTGCCGAGGGCACCGCAGAACCTGATCCGAAGGCCCCATGAAAAACCCGTCGCCCACCCGGCCTGGCTTGCATCTGCTGCAACGCCGACACCTGCTCACCGTGCTGGCTTGCCTGCCCGCAACGCTGAGGGCAAGCGGCTTCGGCGACGCACCCGCGCTGCGCGTCGGGGTGGTACCCCAGTTTGACAGTCGCACCACCTATGACATCTGGACCCCGATCCTTGCCGCCCTTGAGAACCTCAGTGGTCTGCGCTTCCAGTTGGTGGGCTCACCCAATATCCCGGAATTCGAGAAGCGCATCGGGCAGGAGGAGTTTGATCTGGCCTACCTCAACCCCTACCAGGGATTGGTTGCGGCGGACAACTACCTGCCGCTGGTGCGCGACATCGCAACGCCCCTGCAAGGTATTGCCGTAGTCCACCAGAACAGTCCGATTCAGGATCTCGCAGGCTTGCAGGGCAAGACCATGGACTTTCCGGCTCCCAACGCGCTGGCAGCATCCTTGATGCTGCGTGCGCAACTGGACCAAGCCGGCATCAAGGTGCGCGTGCGTTACGTCAAGACCCACACTTCCGTATACCTGAACGTGGCGCTGGGGCAGGCTGAGGCAGGCGGCGGCGTCCTGCAAACCCTGGAAGACCAGCCCGACACCGTGCGCAAGCAGCTCAAGGTGATCTTTCGGACCGTGGGGGTGGCATCCCACCCCGTCATTGCCAGCAAGCACCTGAGCCGTGCAGTACGCGAACAGGTGCGCGCGGCCTTCATCGCGATGGGGGAAACCAGTGCCGGGCGCGCCCTGCTGCTGCGCGTGCCATTCGACCGCATCGGGCGTGCGAATCCAGACGACTACCTGCCTCTCAAGCGCATGGGTCTTGAGAAGTACTATGTTCCCAATTAGGCTGCCAACGCGCCTGCAATACAAACTTCTGGCACCTTTTGTCGGTGCCATGCTGGTCTTCGCGCTGGGCCTGCATTTCATCTGGCTACCGGCACGACTGGCCGAAGTGCGGGAAGATTTTTTGCGCAACCAGAACGGCAGATTGATCGTCATGAAGCCGGCCCTCACCGGAATGCTGCTCAGCGATGACCTGGTGCAGGTGCACGCACTGTTGGCGCAGACCGCTCGCGACATTCCCCAGTGGGTCGACATCGCACTCGAAGATGCCCAGGGCAAACGCCTGTACCCAGTGGAACAGCGGCCACCGGCCAACCCGAACGAGATCCTCTGGCTGGAGAGCGCATTGGATTACCAAAACGTGCCGCTGGGGCGACTGCGTGTGGCCATCGACCCGTCCGAGGCCCTCCACGCAGAAACGCACAGAATCTGGAAGCTGGAGAGGATCCTGCTGGCGCTGGCGTTGGTGACCACGGGGTTCTTCCTGTGGCTGCAAAACCTGCTGCTGGTACGGCCGTTACGCCAACTGGCCCTTGCCGCCGGTCGCATGGCGGAAAACGATTTCGGCGCGGCTTTACCCACCCTGCGCGACGACGAGATGGGTCAGCTGATTCATGCTTTTGACGCGATGCGTAAGCAGCGCAAGACGGCAGAGGTGGCGCTGCTGGAAGCCACTGAGCGCAGCCAGGCGGCGCAGGCACAAGCCGAACGCGTGAAAAATCTGCTGCATGAAGCCATCAGCCATGTCGCCCTGGGCTTCACCATTTACGACGCCCAGGACCGCTTGGTGCTGTGCAACGAGGCCTACCGGACGATTTACGACACCAGTCGCGATCTGCTGGTTCCGGGTGCAAGCTTCGAAGAGATCGTCCGCCAGGGCGCACTGCGTGGTCAATACCCTGGCGCGAATGGCCGCGTCGACGCCTGGGTGCGTGAGCGGGTACAACAACACCAATTGGCCAACGGTGAGATCATCGAACAGCAACTGGGCAACGGCCACTGGCTGATGATCACGGAGTTTCGCACGCCCAGTGGCTACATCGCAGGCAATCGGGTTGACATTACCGAACTCAAGCAGACGGTGCGTGCGCTGGCCGAAAGTGAGCAACGCTGGTCGCTGGCGGTCAAGGGCGCCAACGACGGCATTTGGGACTGGGACATTCAGGCCAATACCGTGTACTTCTCGGAGCGCTGGAAGGCGATGCTGGGCTACGCCGCGCATGAGGTGGGCAATACGCTGGAGGAGTGGAAGAGTCGTGTCCACCCGGAAGATTTCAACGCGGTTATGGCAGCGCTGCAACAGCATCTGCAAGGGCAAACCGAGTTCTACCAGTGCGAGTACCGCTTGCGCCGCAGCGATGGAGGTTTCAAGTGGGTTCTCGATCGTGGCCAGGCGCTGCTGGGTGACGACGCCGCACCAATCCGGATGGCGGGTTCGTTGACCGACATTTCGATACGCCGCGCGGCCGAAGTACACGTGAAAGACCGCACGGAACAGCTCAACGTCATCTTTTCTCTGAGTCCCGATGGATTTGTATCCTTTGACCGCGAACGCAAGGTGAAATATGCCAGTCCGGCGTTCGTGCAGATGACCGGGTTGAGCGAATCGTCGGTGGTAGGTCTCGATGAAGTGGCTTTCTCGGACTGCCTTGTGCTTCTGAGTAAAAGTACCGCGCCGTTTCCTGGCACGGATGCGCTTCGGGCCATGGGCAAACGGGTGGCCGTCCATGATGCAAACAGCGCGCCCGTTGATGCTCCCTCCACCGCAGGCGTTTTCGAGCTCCGCGCCAGCCAGCGCGTGATCGAGGTGCGACTGCGGCTGTCGAACGCCGACACAGTGTCGCAAATTCTCTACTTCCGAGACATCACCCATCAGGTCGAAGTGGACCGCATGAAGAGTGAATTTCTGTCTACCGCTGCGCATGAACTGCGCACCCCCATGTCGAGCATCTTTGGTTTCTCCGAACTCCTGCTGTCCTTCGAATTCTCCGAAGACGAGCGGCGCGAATACCTCAACATCATCCACCGCCAAACCGGGCTGATGGTCACGATCCTCAACGAATTGCTCGATCTTGCACGCATTGAGGCGCGCCGTGGCAAAGACTTCAAGCTCGCTGACATTGAACTGCACGAACTCGCCCACGAAGTGATCGAAAACTACAAGATGCCGCCGCAACGCGCAGCGCCGCAATACCAGGGAAACGCCGGCGCCTGCTGGATTCGCGCCGACCGCGGCAAGCTGGCGCAAGCCATCGGTAACGTCCTGTCAAACGCGTACAAGTACTCGGCCGTGGGAGGGGATGTGGCAATGGCGTTGGTCGAATCCGGCAACACCGAGCACCCTGACTGCGTGGGTTTGCGCATCACCGACCATGGCATCGGCATGACGCCCGAACAACTGGCACGCGTGTTTGAACGGTTTTACCGGGCCGACGCCTCCGGGAAAATTCCGGGCACCGGTCTTGGCATGAGCATAGTGAAGGAGATCATCGAACTGCACGGTGGGCAAATCGATGTGCAAAGCGGTTTTGGTACTGGCACCGTGGTCACGATGTGGATACCATCGGCCCACCCCAACAAGGATGTCCATTGATGCGCAATCGAATCAGATATGTCCCGGCTTTTGAAGCCAAAGTAGGAATGACACTGGCGGAGCCGGCACAGGACCGCCAGCTCAGCAGTGTTTTGCCTGCGGGCCACACATTGACCGAAGAGAACCTGCACCAACTGGTGGCGCATCAGGTGGAGTTGTTGTGCGTGGTGTTTGAAGACGCCCGCATTGCCGAGGAAGTGGCCAGCGAAGCCTCGATCATGGCCAAACGTGTTCTGGACACCTTTCAGACCGCGAACCTGTCGGATCCGCTGACCGCCGCGCTGTTCAACCAGGTCTTGACCTACCGGAGCGCCTGATGGACACAGCCGTGAACCGCGAGTTGGTCATCGCCGGCAGCCAGTCGCTCCCGGCGTTTCCTCGTATCGTCGCGCGCATTCTCGAAACGCTGAACGATCCCGACGCCAACCTGAACCTGCTGGGTTCCTACATTGAGCGCGACCCGGTGATTGCCGGGCAGGTGCTGTCGCAGGCCAATCTGGCCAGCAACCTGCGCCATCGCGGGCGCACCGTGAGCGATGTCTTCACGGCTATTTCGCTGGTAGGGCTGGCGCGCGTTAGGGAAGTCGCCGTGCTGGTCAGTCTGTCACAGGTTCTCGATGAGCCTGCACCCGCCCAGCGACCGGCGTATTTCTGGCGGCACAGTGTGGCCGTTGGTGTCACCTGCATGGAACTGGCCCACTGGACCAAGCCGCCGGTAAACGTGGATGCCGCGCTGATTGCCGGATTGCTGCACGACGTAGGTCAACTCTGGTTGCAGCGCTTTCGGCCAACCCAGTTTGCACAAGCCAGGGCGCAGGCCGTGCAAAACGGTGTGGACATCACGGCCGCCGAGCGCGCGCTTTTTGGCGTCGACCACGGCGAGATTGGCGCATGGATTGCCGAAAGTTGGGGGCTCACCCCGGAAATCGCGGCTGCCGTGGCACACCACCACGCGCCCGACGCGGTGGCAGCACAACCCCTGGTGGCAGTGGTTCATGTTGCCGAAGTGCTGAGCAATGCGCTGGGCCTGACCCAGAGCAGCTGCGACCGCGTCAGCACCATCTCCACCCCTTGCTGCGAGACCCTGGGGCTGGATTGGGGCGATGAATCACACCGCCTGTTCGGCAGAATCGAGGCCCGCAGCCAGCAGGCCGTGGCGCTGTTCAACTGAACGCACACTTTTTATAGCGGGCGGCCCGGCCGCGGGCCCGCTATGCTTGCGGCCTATGTATTCGCAGCACTTCGGTCTGACGCAAGACCCGTTTTCCATCGCACCGGACCCGCGCTATCTGTTCATGAGCGAGCGCCACCGGGAAGCTTTGGCGCACCTTCTGTATGGCGTGGGGGGCTCCGGGCGGGTGGCCGGCGGCGGCTTCGTGCTGCTCACCGGCGACATTGGAACCGGCAAGACCACCATCTGCCGCTGCTTTCTGGAACAGATCCCGGCGCTGTGCCATGTGGCCTATATCTTCAACCCGAAACTCACGGTGACTGAGTTGCTGCAATCGGTGTGCGAAGAGTTCCACATAGCTACGCCGCCCCTGCAGTCAGCAGCGCTGTCGGTGAAGGACTACATCGATGCACTCAACGCGTTCCTGCTGCAAAGCCACGCCCGGGGCGAGAGTTGCGTGCTCATCATCGATGAAGCGCAAAACCTCGCCCCCGATGTGCTGGAGCAACTGCGGCTGCTCACCAACCTGGAAACCAGCGAGCGCAAGTTGCTGCAGATTGTGCTGATCGGGCAACCCGAGCTGCGCCACATGCTGGCGCGACCCGAACTCGAGCAACTGGCGCAGCGGGTGATTGCCCGCTTTCACCTGGACGCCCTGGACGCCCATGAGAGTGGGCAATACATCGCGCACCGACTGGCCGTCGCCGGGCTTGCCGGACCACTCCCCTTTGACAAATCGGCACTCCGGCAGATCCACCGCCTGACACGGGGGGTGCCACGACGTATCAACCTGCTCTGTGGACGCGCACTGCTGGGAGCCTGGGCCAACGGGCAGCACCACGTGAACCGCGCCATCGTGCACAAGGCGGCAGCGGAAGTCTTTGGCCCAGCGCAGGCCGAACTGAAAAATCGGCCGACGACACGCCTGTTGGTACTGGCAGGAATACTGGTGACGGCAAGCACCGTGACGGGCGCCTTGCTTTGGTTGAACTCCGAACCCGGCAGCGACAAGCTTCTGGGCAATACGACCCCGCAGGCAGCGCCTGCAGTGCCGCCGACCCCCGCTGCGTCGGCCCTTGCCAGCGCATTGCCGCCGGCTGTTCCCGCTGCCGCAATCGAGCCGCCGCTGGTCGAACTTGAAATCCTGCTGCCGGACCTGCCCCACGACATGCAAGTGGCCTGGCGAGCATTGGCAAAACACAACAGGCTTTCGATCAACGACGCCGACCCCTGCACGTTGACGGCCGTGCAACAGAGCCAGTGCGTGCGCGCCAGTGATCTCACGCTGCCCCAACTGCGACAACTGCGCCGCCCGGGCATCCTGACCCTGCCGCAGGCTGGCGCAGCACCGCGGTATGCACTGCTGCTGGATGTGGGCTCGGTGGCAGCCACCCTCCTCGTAGGAACTACGCAGCACCATGTTCGGTTGGCGTCGCTGGCCAGGGCCTGGCAGGGAGACTTTGCAACCTATTGGCAGCCGCCCGAGGGCTATATCGTGGGAATGCCGGCGCTCACCCGGGGGCCGGCAGTCGAGTGGCTGGAGCGGCACCTGGCCGCTGCAGAAGGCGTGCCGCCAGCGGCGAACCCCGCCGCGGTGCTGCTCGACGATGCGCTGCGTAGCCGGGTGCGTGCATTCCAGCGCGCACAGGGGCTCAAGGCTGACGGGCAACCCGGCCCCATGACATTTATGCAACTGGAAAGCAGTGTGACCACGCCTTCCTCCCCCGCACCCACTGCGCGAACAGCCAGCCAATGAACCATGTCCTACATTCTTGACGCACTGCAACGCGCCGATACTGAACGTGAGCGCGGCACGGTGCCAGGCCTGCACGCCCAACCCCTTGCCGCCCCTACGCGCCAGCGCGACAGATGGCCGCGCAGCACACTCTGGATGCTATTGCTGGTGGCCTGCAGCGTTGCCGCCCTGCTGGCAGGCTGGTGGTTTGGACGCGGCAGCACGAGCCCGATGGCCACGACCCCGGCGCCAGCGGTGCGCCTTGGCACACCGCCTGCTGCGCCACCCCCGTTGCCGACAGTCGCCGTCGTGACCCCAATGCCACCGGCCCCAGTGGCTGCCGTGGCTGCCGTGTCCTCACCCGTCACTCCACCCGCTGCTGCGCCGCACAAGGCGACAACCATGCCAAACGACCCGCCGAAGGCACCGGCCGCAGCTGCCAGTGCGCCCTTGCCTTGGCTTGCAGAGTTACCCGAAGAGACACGTCGCCAGATCGCCACCCTGGCGATCACCGGAGCTGTCTATTCGAACAACCCCGGCCAACGCCTGCTGCTGGTCAACGGCCAGGTGTTGCCGCAAGGCAGCCCGGTAGTGCCTGAGGTCACACTGGAAGAAATCCGCGAGCACCACTCGGTGTTCAGTTTCCGGGGCAGCCGGTTTCGGCTGGCGCACTAGGTCTGTCTGGCGGTCACAGATTTGCTATCAATGGCATAGCGCCTCACGCTTGCCAGACGGGCGCCGGAGCCACTTTTTGCCTCAAGGTTTCCAGACACTCAAGCCAAAGCGTTTGGACATGATGGCATCGAAACGCCGCGCCGGTAGCAGCTTCTTCAGGAGAGGTAGAAGCAGGCTGCCTTTGCCGCCACGTACCCACACCGGTGGATTGGGCCGAAGCAGCGCGTCGACCACCGGCACGACAAACTCAGCGGCAGGCGTCGCCCCCACCTGACCGGCCTGGGCGCGGGCTCGAATGCCTTGTTCCATGCCCTTATACGGCGAATCGGCGGGGAGGCGCAAGGACTCTTCGGCGTGGTTGCCAAAGCTGGACTTCACACCGCCGGGTTGAATCGTGACCACCTGAATGCCAAATGGTGCCACCTCCATGCGCAGCGCATCGGTCAGCGCGTGCAAGGCGGCTTTGCTGGAGCAATACGCTCCGGCCAAGGGCGTGGTGAACAACCCCACGATACTGCCCACATTGGCAATCAGCGGGCGGCCTCCCTGGCTGGCCGATGCCCGCAGCAGCGGGAATGCCGCACGCGCCACCGCCATGGGCGCAATGACGTTGGTTTCGTACTGGCGGCGCAGATCGTCACGCTGCAGGTCCAGCACCGCGCCAACCTGGGAATAGCCGGCGTTGTTCACCAGCATGTCCAGATGACCCTGCTCCTGTTGCACCACCGCCAAAGCGGCGGCGATGCTGGCGTCGTCATTGACGTCCAGCGCCAGCGTGCGCAAGCCCAGCTTTGCGAGTGGCTCCAGACTATCGATGCGGCGGGCCGTGGCATACACCGTGTGGCCCCGCCGGTGCAACTCGCTGGCCAGAGCGGCACCAATACCGCTGGAGCAACCGGAGATCAGAATGCAGCGTGCCATACGAAGCCCTCAAGAGAAAAGGCCCACAGCGCGAGCGCCAGGGCCTTTGTTGAAAGAATCAATACTGTTAGTCTAGAACGGAATGTCGTCGTCCATATCGTCAAAACCACTCGCAGGCTTGGGCGCAGGTGCCGTACGCGGCGCAGGAGCCGGGGCAGCAGCGGCACGCGGTGCTGCTGCGGCAAATTTGCGTGGTGCGCTGGTGCCGTCGTCGCCTTCACTGGGGCCACCCATACCTTCACGGCCCCCGAGCAACTGCAGTTCGGTGGCCACGATGTCCACCGTGTTTTTCTCGATGCCCGCCTGGTCGGTGTACTTGCCGTACTTCAGGCGACCTTCGACATAAATCGGACGACCTTTTTTGACGTATTCGCCCGCAATCTCCGCCAGGCGATCGTAGAACGTCACACGGTGCCATTCGGTGGTTTCGATGCTCTCGCCGGTGTTCTTGTCTTTGCGACGGGTGCTGGTGGCCACACTCACATTGGCCACGGCCTGGCCGGACGGCAGATAGCGGATTTCCGGGTCGCGGCCACAGTTGCCAACCAGAATCACTTTGTTTACGGATGCCATAAATTCCCCCAAATTGTTAACTGCATTATCCAGCCTTTGGTGCCGGTACCGGTGCGTGCGCCACCGGCGCTACCATCGGCCAGGCCACCAGCAGCCACGCCAGCATCGCAACAGCACACACCGCAAAGAGGCCTTGCGGTCCCGCACTCTTGGCCAGCCAGCCGCCGAGCGCGCCCCCGGTGAAAAACCCCAACGACTGCAAACTGTTGTAAACACCGAGTGCGGCGCCACGGGCACCGGGAGGCGCTACGCGCGACACCATGCTGGGCTGGCTGGCCTCCAACACATTAAAGCCGCAAAAGAACACAAACAACAGCATTCCCAGCGCAAGCACCGAAGGTGCCGACTGCGCAAAGGCCAGCAGCCCCAGCTGGACCAGAACAATCAGCCCGATCGAGCACAGGAACACGGCGCGCAAGTAACCGCGTTTCTCCAGCGGAAAAAGGGTCACCCCCATGACAAGAAACGAACCCAGCACGGCAGGCAGGTAGACCCACCAGTGGTGATCCTTGTCCAGCCCGGCCTGCACCAGCATGGCGGGCAATGCCACCCACATCGCTAGTTGCACTGCGTGTAGCACAAACACGCCAAAGTTCAGCCGCAACAGGGCCGGCAACTGCAACACCGTTTGCAGGCTCTGCCACAAACTGCCTTGTATCTGCTGGATATGCTCCGCCGGCTCGGGTGGCACCCACCACAGCACGGTGGCAATGCCGGCAATCGCCAGCACCCCGGTCAGGGCAAACAGGCCGCTCAAGCCCAACACGGAATTGAGCAACGGTGACAGTACCAGCGACACCGCGAACATCAGCCCGATGCTTGCCCCCACCATGGCCATGGCCTTGGTGCGCACCACGTCACGCGTCTGGTCTGCCAGCAGCGCAGTGATCGCTGCCGAGATGGCGCCCGCCCCCTGCAAGGCACGGCCGCTGACCAGCCATGCCAACGACGGCGCCAGCGCTGCCATCAAACTGCCCAACGCAAAGATCACCAGGCCCAAAATCATCACGCGTTTGCGTCCAAAACGGTCGGATGCCAATCCGAAAGGAATCTGCAGCACCCCTTGCGTCAACCCGTAAATGCCCATGGCCAGACCGACCATGGCCACATCGTCCCCGCCGGGATACTTGCCCGCCTCCAGCGAAAAGACCGGCATGACCAGGAACAGCCCGAGCATGCGCAAGGCGAAAATCATCGCCAGCGACACGGCAGAGCGGCGCTCCTGCGCCAGCATGGTGGTGGAAAGCGGATCTGGGGGATTCGAAGGAGGCACTGCCACTACTCACAGGTTCAACAAATGGGGCACAAACGTGTGCAGCCTGCGATTGTCCATCATCCGCAAAGTTCCAATCATGCCAACGCAGGGGACAGTTGCGGTGACACGTTGTACCGGGCTTCGCTACAATCCCGCATCCAGTAGGCGAATGCCTGTTGGACCACGCTAGGGGTGCTGGCGGTCGCAAGACCAACGGCTGAGATGACACCCTGGAACTTGATCAAGGTAATACTTGCGCAGGGAAGCGTCTATGAGTTCGCCGGGGCCAGATGGTCCGCAGGTGAATATTCATATTCCCCCTGCCGTCGAAACAAGGAAACTCGATGGCATTTCGTACATACCAAAAAATCTTCATTCCACCAATGGCGCTTTCGTGGGCCGTTGCCTGCGCTTTGATCCCACCGGTGTGGGCTCAAAATGCCAACGCCCGGCTGGAGGAAGTGACCGTGTCGGGGCGCTTGGCCCCCGTGCTGGACGTGGAGCGCGCCGATGTGGGCGGGCTCGACATTCCGCTGGCCCGCGCGCCGCAGAGCATCACCGTGCTGAGCGCAGATTTGCTGGCGTCCACGGCGACATCATCGCTATCCAACGCCATCAAGCTTGATGCTTCGCTGGCCGACAGCTACAACACCACGGGCTATATTGAAAGCCTGTCGGTGCGTGGTTTCCTCCTGAACCAGAACAACAACTTCTTGCGCAATGGCCTGGCCAGCAGCAACTTCCTTGCGGCGGCTTGGGAAAACAAGGAGCGTGTGGAGGTGCTCAAGGGCATTTCCGGTTTGCAGTCCGGTGTTTCTGCGCCGGGCGGTTTGGTGAATTTTGTGACCAAAGTTCCCATGCAGGATGCGTTCACCAGCGTGAACATCGGCGGCGATGCGCATGGTGGAACCAAGGTCCATGTCGACAGTAATTTTGCCGTGGGTGGTGTAGGGGTGCGCGTCAATGTAGCCGCCGAGAGTTTGCGACCCTACGCACAGCAAGCCGACGGGAAGCGCCAGTTTGTCAGCGTGGCGCTGGCGCGCGCATTGTCCGCCGATACCTCGGTTTCAGCGGAACTGGAATACCACCACAAACAGCAGCCCTCGGTTCCCGGACTGGGCTTGCTGGATGCCAATGGCGATGGCCTGGGCGACACAATGCCCGCCCGTATCGACCAACGTTTGAACCTCAACAACCAGAGCTGGTCGCAGCCATTTGAATCGGAGAGTGCGGTAGCCCAGCTGGTATTGAACCAGCGCCTGAGCGCCCAATGGCAAGCCCGCGCTTCGGTGGGTGTGCAACGCAGCCGAATCAACGACAGGCTGGCGTTTCCGGATGGTTGCAGCAGTGCGCCGGTCTATGTGTACCCGGGCCTGTGCGCCAACGGCGATGTGGACCTCTACGACTACCGCAGTGAAGGCGAAGAACGCAGCAATGCAGCCTGGGATGTGCGACTGCGCGGCACAGCACCGGCACTGGGCATGACCCACCGCATTGCCCTGGGAATGTCCGGGCGTGTGGCACAGGAAGACCTGGCGCCGATGCAGGCCTACAACTGGGTCGGCACCACCAATATCTATGCTCCCACACCCGTAGCGGGAGACGCCACGCCGAGCGTACTCAACACCAACACGCGCGAACGGGCGGTGGACAGCTACTTCTCGCTCGCCTCCGATTTAGGCACACAGGTGCAGTCATTTCTTGGCGCGCGTGTATCCATGCTTAAACGGTCGAGCACCCGCAGCGATGGCAGCGATGCGGTGTCTCTGTCGCAAACCGTGACCACGCCCTGGGCCGGTTTGTCGTGGTCACCAACCATGGACACCTCGATGTACGTATCGTGGGGGCAGGGCGTGGAACTCGAAGCCGTGCCAAACCGACCCACGCAATTCGCCAACTACGGCGCGGCGCTGTCTGCGCTGCGCAGCGAACAAACGGAGCTGGGTATCAAGTGGCAAGCATCCAGACGTATGCTGGTGACTGCCGCAATTTTCAGCATCGACAAACCCTTTGCTGACGATATAGCCTTGGCGGGTGGTCTGGTGCAGCGCGTCGCAGGTGCCAAGCAGTCACGCCACCGGGGTGTGGAGCTGTCTGCCAGCGGGCAGGTAACCAGTCAGCTGTCGGTCCATGCCAGCGCTACCGTGCTGGATGCCCATTGGACGCAGGCACAGGACAGCAGCCTCATTGGCCAGCCGGTTACCAACGTGCCGCGTAACAAGGCATCTTTGTTTGCGGATTACAAGCTCCAGTCTGTGCCCGGGTTCGGTTGGAACGCCTTGCTCATCTATGAGAGCGGCAAGACCGCATTGCCCGACGGTTCTGTGACGCTGCCCGCAGCCTGGCAGCTCGATGGGGGCTTGCGTTACCAGACCCAATGGACAGGCGTGCCCGTGCTGTGGCGGTTGCAGGTGGAAAACATCACGGACCGCAGTTACTGGCGTGAGGCTCCCACCATGTCCTGGGGCGGGGTGTATCTTTTTCCCTCCGCGCCGCGTACTTTGCGCACCAGCGTGAGCTTCGATTTTTGAGCACTGACCACCATGCTGGAAACCGCCTTCACGTTGTTGCAAACGCCTGTCACCTGGCTGGAGGTGCTGGCCTTTGTGCTGGCGCTGGCCACCATTGCCTGCAACGTCTACGAGATTCACTGGGGCTGGCCCCTGACGATCGTATCGAGCCTGCTCTACGCCTGGCTGTTTGAAACCAGCAAGCTGTATGGTGAGGCCAGCGTGAATGTGTTTTTTGCGCTGACGGCGGTGTGGGGCTGGTGGCAGTGGCTGCGGGGCCACCGTGCCGATGACCCCGGACCATTGCGCGTACAGCGATTGCAACGCTGGGCCTTGATGGCGTATGCATTGGCGTGGTTGGCACTGTGGCTACTGTGCAGTGCGTTGCTGCACTTTGTGACCGATTCGGACGTGCCGTGGGCCGATGGCTTTGTAACAGCCGGCAGTGTGGTCGGGACCGTGCTGCTGGGGCGCAAGTTCCTTGAGAACTGGCCGGTGTGGCTGATCGTCAACGCTGCCAGCATGGCGTTGTTTTGGCACAAAGGGTTGCCGCTGACGGTAGTGCTGTACGGCATCTTCTTCTTGCTGGCGATTTGGGGCTGGCGGGGCTGGAAAGTGCGCGTTCAATGAACGTGCCGCGTTTGGTGTGTCTCATCGGTGCCGAGTCCACGGGCAAGACGAGGCTCGCCCAAAGCCTGGCTGCGCATTTCGATGGCCTGTGGGTTCCGGAATACTTGCGGGAGTTTTGCGAACAGAAGGCCCGCACACCCACGCAGGACGAACAGGCGCACATCCTCCAAACGCAGTGGGCACGGGAGTCTGAGGTGTTGGAATTGGCAGGCCAGCAGGGCCAGACATGGGTCTTTTGCGACACCGCGCCTCTGTTGACTGCCATTTACAGTGACTATGTTTTTGCAGACTGGTCTCTGTACCCTGTGGCGCAACAGATGCACGCCCGCTATGCCCTCACACTGCATTTGTGCCCCGACATTCCCTGGGTGGCAGATGGGCACCAGCGCGATGGTGCCCACGTGCAGGCCGAGGTGGATCGGTTGATCACACGTCAGTTGGCATCGCTCTCCATGTCCTGCGCACAGGTGAGCGGTTTGCATGCCTTGAGGTTGGAGGCCGCGGTCCAGGCAGTAAGCGCCCTTGCGTCGGGTTGATCCGGATGCTTGTTGACCCTTACTGTCCCAAGTTATTGGGTCTGTCTGGCTTCAGGAACCCCCTGACGCCGTCTGAGCAAGCGCCTCGGCCTATTTCAGAAACTGTCCGAAATACGGATCTGCGTCCACGAACTCCACCAGTCGGTCGATCGCGCCCTTCTCCGACAGGATGGTGTAGTAGTTCTCCTTGATGTTGGGCGCGTACCGGATCGCAGCGATGAAGTCCTCCTTGTCCAGAGGATTCTGCCGCACGTAGTCAACAAACCCGGTTTCCTCGAGCACGGACTTCACCACATCCAGCTTGTAATTCTTTTGCAACCACGCGATGGCGCAGGTCGCCACACCAACCTGCAAGCCGTGTAAGGAAGGCTGCCTGGCGAGTTTGTCGTAAGCGTGCGAGATCAGGTGTTCAGAGCCGCTGGCAGGGCGACTGGAGCCACAAACCTCCATGGCCACACCGCTCATTACCAACACGCCGCAGACCACGCGCAGGAACTCGACATCATCGATGTCCTTGTTGCCATAGCCGATCAGGTTCTCGAAAGAACTGTTCGAAACCAGCACTGCAAAATCGTTGACCGGTTCACGCGTGTTCCGGAACGACAGCTTCCAGTCGTAAATGGCCGTGACTTTCGACACCAGGTCACCGATGCCTGAGAGAGTGAACTTCTTCGGCGAGGCCTTGATGATGTTGGTGTCAATGATCACACCGTAGGGAATCTTCGCCTTCAGGCTGCGACGCTTGCCGTTGGCATAGAGCGAGACCGTGGGAGAAGAGAAGCCGTCATTCGATATGACCGTGGGAATCGACACTATCGGTAACTGGGCAATGAAGGCCACGTACTTCGCGTAGTCGATGACCTGCCCGCCTCCGACCGCCACAATCGCTTCGGTCGCGTGCGGCAGCGAAAGCGCTGTACGAAAAACGCTCTCGACTTCGCTGTCACCGATGACATCTTCGTAAAGGATCGAAATCTCGGAAGAGTCCAATGAGATGAGGATGCTCTCGCCGAGCATCTCCTTCATTCCGGTACCAAAGAACAAGGCAATCTTTGAAAAATTCTCCTTGCGCAGGTACTTGCCGATCTTGTACAGCGCGTTAGGCTTAATTCTGAGCAGCGAGGGGATCGAAATGTCCATGGCCCGCCCTGCTTACAACGCTTGCGGATCGATATCCGCTACGCTATCGAAGATGTAGGTCGGCCGATAGGGATACTCCTCCACCGTCGCCCGCGTCGATACGCCCGAAAGCACGAGACAGGTTCTCATCCCCGCCTCCATGCCGCCAACAATGTCGGTATCCATTCGGTCACCAATCATTACCGTGTCCTCGGAGTGCGAGCCGAGCTTCTTCTTGGCAATCATCATCATTAACGCGTTCGGTTTGCCGACAATGTAGGGTTTCTTTCCGGTGGCCCGCTCGATAGGCGCCAGCAAGGCACCGCAGGCGGGTTCAAAGCCGGTTTCGGTCGGGTCGATGACATCCGGATTGGTGGCAATGAACTTGGCACCCTTGCTGATTAGAGTGCAGGCCTTCTTGATCATGTCGAAGTTGTAGTGGGAGGTCTTGCCCACCACGACGTAGTCGGGCGAACTCTCCGAGACCGAGAAGCCGGCGTTGTAGAGCTCGTTACTTAGGCCGCCGCCGCCAATTACATACACCGTGCCACTCGGCTTCTGGCTATGCAGAAAGGTTGCAGTGGCCATCGCGGCAGTAATGAAGTTTTCTTCGGTCAAACCCTCCAGCCCCATCGCCTCGAGTTTGCGCTTCAGGTCCAGCGTGGTCTGCTCGGAATTGTTGGTGAGAAAAAGAAACTTGGTGTTCGTTGTGTGCAGTCGGTCAATGAACTCCCTCACACCAGGAATCAACTCCTTGCCTCGATAGATGACACCGTCCATGTCCGAAATGATGCTTCTCTTTCCCACGTTCTTGCCCTTGTTGCCATGTGTTGCAGCTGACTGATTCACGATGCCGGATTTAAGCACTATTCGTCCCCTTCATGCGCAACCGTCGTAGAAGTCGGGAAACAAAATGAACGCAATGCCAAAAGTAGCGCAGCATCCGCTCGAATGCGAGCGCGTTGGGCGAGCAGTGGCGGGCATGGGGCAGTGCCAGCGTGGGCTGGATGCCGACGCCCCCAGCCGACTTTCACTATCATGGTGGGTTTCTCTCAACCGGCTCCCACCTTGAAACCATCTCCCGACGGCACCCCCATGCCCCAAGACCCCCAAGGCACCTATCTGGCGCGTGCCCTGCAGCAGCAAACCATTAGCGTGCGTGGGGCGCGCACGCACAACTTGAAGAACATTGACCTCGACATCCCGCGCAACCAGTTGGTGGTGATCACAGGTCTGTCGGGTTCGGGCAAGTCCAGCCTGGCGTTTGACACGCTTTATGCTGAGGGGCAACGCCGCTATGTGGAGAGCCTGTCCACCTATGCGCGCCAATTTCTGCAGCTGATGGACAAACCCGATGTGGATGTGATTGAAGGGCTTTCGCCCGCCAT
>JFJP01037133.1_pt1 | contig 45601 bp, 23 predicted proteins | sample 431651 | NCBI WGS metagenome assembly JFJP01 (sample SAMN02602958, study PRJNA72255) | Microbial mat metagenome, whole genome shotgun sequencing project. | biome: fresh water; feature: sink hole; material: water; isolation source: purple microbial (photo- and chemosynthetic) mats found in...
GATATAGACTTTAGTAATCCTACAGAAGAAGCAATTCACGGAAAGAAAAGAGGATTTTATCCACTTAATGCTATGGATCCTAATGATAGTTTACCAGAATCTAATATAATTAATGGAGCTGCAAATGTTACATTATCTAAACGACCTAATTTTATTGTCCCAGATGTACCATTTATTAAAAACTATTTTGGTAATAGAATTCTTTATTCAGATATAGCTACAACAGATGCTTTTAAAAATGGATATAGGGTATTTAATGCTGGTCATTATAGAGATTATACTAAAACTTATGGAAGTATAGTCGATATGAAAGAGTGGTATGGTAATTTATTTGTTACTATGGAGCATGGATGTTTACTTATTCCAGTAAATGAAAGAGCTATAGCAGGAGAAGGACAAGGTGGTAATGTTTACATTAATACTTCAAATGTCCTTCCAGAAAATCCTAAAGTTATTTCTGATTTATTTGGTAGTACTTGACAAGAATCTGTAGTTAAAACTAAAAGTGGTGTATATGGGATAGATACAGTAGCTAAAAAGATTTGGAAAGCTGCCCCAAATGAAGGAGGAAGTATGTCTTTGGAATGTATATCTGATTTAAAAGTACAAAGATTCCTTAATGAGAATATAGACTTAAAAGAATCTGATAAACTTCCAACTATTGGAGTACGTAATGTAAAATCTCACTATAATAAAAATAAAGGAGATATTATGTTTACTTTTTATAGTGAAACAAAAGAATGGAATTTATGTTATAATGAAAACTTACAAAAGTTTATTACATATTATTCATGGACTCCTTCACATTCTGCTAATATAAATAATGTGTTCTTTTCATTTAATAAAGAAGTTAGTAAAAATATTTATAATCATAGAAATTACTTTAATAAAACACATATATTAACTGCTTTAAATTCTGGAGGATCTTTAAGAGTAGATGATTATGAGTGAATTTTAACTGGTATTCAAACTGGAGAAGCAACAATTAGAATAAATAATGTAATTACTGAAAATGGATATTGAACAGTAAGCTTTGAATTAGCATCTTCTCAAAATGTAACTGGTAGTATTAATATAGACGTTTGTGATAATCCTGGTGGTAATGTTACTATGACATCAGATAATCAATGAACCAGAGTTTTTGCGACTGCGAATATATCTAATTATAATTCAACTCATCATTTTGTAGATTTAAATCTTCAAGATTTTTTATACTATAAAATTAAAAATATAAAAGTTGAAAAAGGCAGTATAGCTACAAATTATTTAGGTGGATATGCAGCAAAACTTTGAAAACATGGACAATCAGGAATATATAATAATCAAGGAAAAATCCTCCCAACTAATTGGTATGGGGAACAACATCCTTTTTCCTTTGAATAAAGCTGAACCAAGTTCATTTGAATTTGAGGTTGTTGGACAAGGATATGAGTGGTTTGATTATAAAGATATAATTGTTTGGATTAGTAATAGAGTTACTTCTTTACATACAGGAAATTTTGCTAATATAGATTCAGCTTATACTTATATGTTAAGTCATACTCAAGATGAAATTTTAGCATTAGACCCATTATTTCCAACTTTATTTAATAAGCCTGGGGATTATATAATACCAAAACTTCCTTATATTCCTAGAACTAGGTATATAAATCCTGTAGATGTAACATATTCAATTGGAAAAGATAATTATGAATTAAATACTTCTAATACAAGTTTAGTAACAGATAATCTTTTAAGTGAAGATAAAGTACATACGAGATATAGAAATTAAACCTATTAATTTTAAATATGCTTACATTAGAAGTTCTGATAATTCATTGCAACTTACAGACAATGGAAAAGAAGCAAGAATAAGAGATAAATATGTAAAAATAAAGGTTAAATATTCTGGAAAAGATTTAGCTATTATACAAGGAATAAAAACAACATTTACACAAAGTTATAGTTAATATATGGCAGTAAAATTAATAAAAAAACATCAAGATGGAACTAGTGGGATACGGCCACTAGTTTCATCTTGAGAACAGTCTTTAGAATGATTACAACAAACTAATAACCAATTAGGATCTAGTAATTCAGGTAAATATGATCCTAAAACATTTAATAATAATTTTTTAAAAGCTATAGCACAACCATCCATCTCAATTAGCGCAGTTCCTGGACAACCAACTATATTAAAACAATCAACACCTAGTGGACAGATGTCAGGAATAAATATAAAGCCAATTGGACAAGCTTTAGCAGAAGATGCTGCAAGAATTAAGAAATTAAAAGATGCAACAGAAGCAGCAAATAAAGCTGCTAATGCTGCTAAATTTGCTAATGGAATAAATATAGCTAGCTCTTTAACAGATCCAGCATTAGCTCTTGGAGAAGGTATTGCTACAAGTATGGGGGCTAAATTTGCAGAAAAGGATGCAGTAAGTGGGGCAATAGATGCAATAGACAGTGTTGGTAGTAAGTCTTAGATTTTGCAGATAGAGCAGCAGGTAAAGAAGTTAAAAGTTTTTCAGGAAATACTGGTAGTTTAGCTTATACAGATTTTTCTACACAAGGAAAACAATATAGATGAACACAAAGGAAGAAGGCTGGGAGAGCAGAAGCAGAGAAAAAAGTACAACAAGGTTTCTATGGAAATGCTATGCAAGTTAAAAAACAACAAGATCAATTAAAAGCTGGAGCAGTTGATTTAGCTCAACAAAATCAAATTAGTAATATAAATACTTTGGGAGGAATAGATAATCATAAAAGCCTCCTTGCTAAAAAAGGAACTAAATTAACTTTAAAAAATATCAAAGCAAAAGCTAATTATAACCACAAAAGAAAACATGTTCCTTTAGATGGTAATACTGGAGAAATTATAAGTGGTGATGTTACATCTTTTGCTGATGGTGGTAAATTTAATTTAATACCAGAAGGTGAACTACACGCTAGGTTAAATCATTATGACAAATCAATAGCTAAATATGTTACAGGTAAAGGAATTGCTGTTGTTACAGAAGAAGCTGGAGGAACTCTAACTCAACATGCAGAAATTGAAAGGAATGAAATAACATTTCATTTAGAAGTTAGTAAAGAATTAGAAGCATTACATAAAAGATATAATGATGGAGATAAAGATGCAGCATTAGAAGCAGGTAAACTTTTAGTTTTTGAGATTTTAGAGAATACAGTTGATAATACAGGTTTAATAGAAACAGTAGCTTAAAACAATTTGTAAAATAAATCATTTAAATACATCATAGTAAAGTTATTTTAATTTTTTTCTATTTCATAGTTATTAATTAAAATAATTTTATTATCTTTGTACAAAATAAGTATAATGAAAGAATTAAATATAAAGATTGCTGATAAAGAATATAAAGTCCAAGTAGCTGAAACAGACACAGAACATGAGAATGGGTTGATGAATACTGAATCACTTAAAGATGATGAAGGGATGTTATTTGTTTATAATGAAATACAATCTGAAATTTCATTTTGAATGAAAGATACCTTAATCCCATTAGACATCATTTTTATAAATGAAGATATGGAGGTTATATCAGTTAAACAAGGGCAACTACAGGATGAAACACCAATTACAGAAATTGATGTTGCATTTGTTTTAGAAGTTAATATAAATTCTGGGATTAAACCTGGAGATGAATTAGAGTTCTCAACTAATCATACAGTTAAGAATAAAATGAAGATATTAGGTAGTGATGGTGGTACACAAATGGAATTAGAAGGAGGAGAGAGAATTTTTTCAAGACCTAATAGTAAAATACTAATTAAGTTTGCTAAAAAAGCAGCAGCTACAGATAAAGATAATGACTACGTTAATTTAGGAAAAAGAGTATTTAAATTTCTTGATATTCAAGAAAGTAATGAGCCTGAGTACGTGACTAAGAAATAGAATTAAGTATTGGAGTAAAAGAAGTAATTAATCTTAATGGAATTATCGCTATTTCCCTCCAATATTTTTCACAAATAGCGATATAAAAAATTAGCGAAAAAATGTATTCAAAATAATTGTAATTTATTTGAAATAAAATATGATTATAATGAAAATGATTATGAAGAATTAGTAAACAATATAAAATTAATAATTAAAAGTAAATCAAATGAAATTCATTAAAAAATTCCAAGAAGGAGGCGCAATGCCTGTAGAAGCACCACAAGAAGGGCAACCATCACCAGAAGATCAAATCGTACAAGTAGCTCAACAATTACTTTCACAAATTGGCCCAGAAGGATGTATGATGCTAATTCAAATTCTTGGCCAAATGTTGCAAGGCGCAGCACAACAAGAACAACCACAAGCTCCAGTAATGCAAAGAAAAGGTGGTAGATTAGTTTTAGTTGGTCGCAAATAAAACAACCTTAAAGGGGAAGCGGAGGATTCTGTCTTCCCCTTTAATGTTTATATTACTATATAAATTATAAAATAATAAAAATATGGCGCAAATAAAAAAATTGCAAAATGCAGGAACAATTCCCACTCCTAGTGCCCCTAAAGTAGATAGGAGTGAAATAAAAAAAGGAATGTGAGATAAGTTTTATAGTATGTCTGTTAAAGATCAAAAAAGAGCCTATGATGAATATAAACAAGTAGAAAGTCTTATAGATACAGATGCTTTTGGTTTTAAACCTAATAGGGAATTTTATGTAGATAAAACTAAACTACCAGAAAATCTTAAAAATTTAGATTGAAGTGGTCATCAAGGACTTTCATTAGATAAAGGATTCTTAGGAGCACAAGGTTATGTACACGGTAAAATCTTTGATAGTAAAGAGGATAGAAATGCAGAAAGAAGTAATCGTGGGTTATCTTCTGCTATGGCTGATGTACGAGACCTAATGGAAACTAAAAATGCTTCTTCACCTTTAACTTCAGAATCTATAGGATCTAAAAGAGTAATACCATCTCTATCATTCATAGTTGGACAAGATTATAGTGGAAATCTAGATTTAGCATCTAAAAAAATCCTTGAAAAGACAGAAGAACAAAAAGGAATTTATTTAGCAGATAAATTAGGTAATTTATTAAATTACTATATAGATTCTTATAATAGTAATCAAGCTTCTGGTGGAAAAGATATTTATGATCCAGAAGATTTAAAAAAAATAAATGAATTAAAAACTATTTACACATCTTTAAAATCAGGTAATGTGACTGATTTTAAGCAATATAGTGCAATTTTTGATAAATTAGGAATAGATACTAGTGATTATTTTAAAACTCCGGAAACCTTAAAAGCTGCAGAAACTGCTAAAACTGCTGCAGAAGCATCTGACATTTTAGAGAATAATATTAAAAATTTAGCAAGCATATATGGAGAAGAAGCTGCTAGGAATTTAGCATCTAAAGGATATGAATATATGCCAGGACATAAATTTAATATTAAAGAAGCAGATGACTTAGTAAGTAAAAATAGAGGCATAGTATTAAAAAGAATTGACCCACTTACTAAAAATCCTATTTTTGAAGTTTATGATGAAAAACTAAACCCCATAAAAGGATTAAAAGTGGGAAATCAGTTTTCTGAAAATTATTTAACTTCTTGATTTAATGACCCTACAAAAGGATTCATTTATCAGCATGGAAATATGCCGGATAATGCTTCTTTTATGGAATTATTAAATGAATATAAAATTAAAAATCCAAATATTGAAAGTAATATAGGAAAACAATTAATTACTAACTTACAACCTGGACTTAAAGTACAAGGATGATCTAATGAAGAAAATGGTAAATATAGTGCAATAAATGACCCTATTTATGGTAAAAGACGTGATTACACAGCTCATATTGTAGTTACAAATGAAAAAGGGACTAAAAGAGAATATAAAAAAGATCCTAATAAACCTGGATATTACATAGACTCTATGGATCATTATTCTAAAAAATTACCTTTTATAATCACTGGGTTTGGAGATGATACAATAAATATACAATCTTTAAACATTCCAGAAAAATTTAAAAATGTTAGAGAGAATGCTTTATTTGGAGATAATTATGATGACAAAATTCTATCTGGTGAGACTAAGAAAGAACTTGATAACTTAGAAGATTGAGTTGTAAATAATCAAGGAGCTTATGCCACAGATATTACTAGTGATACTTATGATAATGTAAATAAAATCATAAGAAGCTGAGTAAATGTGTATAATAGATCTATTCAAGCAGGAAATCAAGAAAAAAAATTAGAAGCTTTACAAAGACTTAATGAATTAAGTGGGATTATAGATGCTTATAATTCAAAACAGGCTACTGCTAAAAAAATTCTATTTAATAAATCAGGGGGAAGTTTAATTAAATTAGAAAATGGAGGGGATTTTTCAAAATTTGCAAAATATAGAAATAGAATAAGCAGCTCCTCACAAAGGGAATCCTCACAAACAGATATCTCTGGGTTATTAAGAGGCTCTAGCAATTTAGATAAAGTTATTTTAGGTGCTAATGCTACTTCCTTACTTCCTGGAATTCCAGGTGTAATTGGAGGTACAATTGCTACAGGAGCAGAACTTATTAGAGATATGGAAGATCCTACTAAATCTGGATGAGAAGTTGGAGGAAATGCTCTTTTAAATATTGGATTTACAGCTGCTTCCGCTTTTGGTGGAGGATTCTTAAAAGGAGCCCTAAAAGGATTGCAAACTGGAGAAGCACTAGCAAAAACAACTTTAAAAGCAGAAAAAATAGCTGAAGCTGCTTTAAAAGCAGAAAAAGTTACTGAAGGAGCAGTAGATGCTAGTAAAGTAGCTAAAAATGTATTTAAAACTACTTCTGTTGAGAAAGAAATGAAAGTATCTTTAGATGCTATTAATAAATTTGCTGCTGAAAAAGGATTAAATAATGCTTCTATAAAAGAAATAGCTAAAGCAGCTGAAAGTTTAGGAGAAGGTGGTAAAGATATAGCTAAACATCTTGCTACAGTTAAAAGTTTTTCTGAAACTTATGCTAAAAACTCATCTTTAATAAATATAGCAGTTCCAACCTGAAAAAAAGTTGGAGAAACTGTTGGAAATATAGGGCAACTAGCTGGGGTTGTTAGAGGAGTTATGGCAGTTCCTGGTGCTATAAATGCAGGTAAAACTATTATGACAGATCCATCAGAGATGACTATTTCGGATATAAATGATGTTTTAAGTGTAGCATTTGCAGGTAAAATTGGGACTAGACATGCAGGTAAATTTATAGGAAAGAAATATGGAACAGTAGTAGCAAGTGAAGAACCTGCTAAAATAACTGCTACAATTAAAGGTAAAGAGGTAGATATAGAGGATGCTGATATAATAGGTAAGATAGGAAAAGACCCTATAAAAGATAAGGTTAAATTTTGAAGTACCTCTAATAAACAAGCTAAAGAAGCTATTGTAGCTAAATTAAATGCAGGAAAGCCTACAACAGAGCATATCACTCTAAAGGATATTAGTAAAGTAGAAACTACAAAAGCTAAAGTGACAGGACTTAATGCTAGAGAGAAAATAGATATAGATAAAAACCATTTCTTACAAAAATTAGCTATAAATAAAAAATTGGCTACTAGATACGGATTAGTTTCTGCTCCTATGGAAAAATCCTCTAATCAAAACACATCTTCTATACCTTCTACAAAGACTGAAAATTCCAAAGAAGTAGTAAAAAGATTTCGTTCAAAAGAAGCATTAAGACAAAGAAAAAATAGTATTGATTATAAGAATTTAGCTAAAGTTAATGTAAAAACTAAGCCTGTAAAGAAATTTACTGAAGAAAGACATCAAAAAGCACTACAAAAATTATCTCAACGACTAAGTAATAAATTAATAAGTCAAGGGGCTTTAGATCCTACTCAACAAAATAAAAATGAGCTGCCTAAATTAAATCCTCTAAAAAAATCTTCTAAACGAGAATTGTTAGCTTTAACTTGGAGGCCTATAGCTCCAAAAGGTGCTAAAAGTTCAATGACTAAACTTAAAAATTCATTAGATAAAATTACAGAACAAGACAAAAGGAATATAATTTATAGTAAAATAGCTAAATTAGAGAATACATACCGATTTAAACAAGGAGGAATAGTTAAATATGAAAATCCAACTACCCCTCTTAACTATAAGAATGATTATTCTAATATTTTAGATGATAAAACAAATACTTATCAAAATATAATTAGTCATAAAAAAGCAAATACTTATTCAGTTCCAAAACAACATAGAACTAGTGCTAATTTTTATGGTGGAGTTACTCCAGAATTAATACAAAAAAATTGAGATCCTAATATTTTAAATAATGCTTTTAAAGGGACTGCTGGATATAAACTTGAAGATACTAAAACTTGAGGTAATAACATTTCAGAAACATTACAAAAATATGTTCAAGGAAATCCAGAACTTTATAATCAAATAAAAAATAAAAATAGTCTACAATTTGGACATGATTGGTACTCTGTAGGAATAAATCCGGTTGCTAAAACTAAAGTGGATACTCCTATAATTACACCTAATACTGTAGTAAAAGATCCAGAACCAAAACTAGAAACAGGTACAACTAATAGACCTCCTGCTAAAAAACCTTGAGATTGAGGTAAAATAGATGTAAATGATTTAGGGAATACTGCTATGTATTTAAACACTCGTATGACTAATAAGAATGTAGCACAAGCACAAATGACTACCCCTGCTTTAAGAAGTCTCCTTCCTAATCAAAATATCGTAAATTATAATCCTTATGATAGAAAGGAAACATCTGTAAAAGCAGAAGCTAATACTTTAGGGAATAGAACGGCTGGAAAGTTTTCAGATAGTAATAAGCAATTATTATTTAACTTAGCCCTTTTTGAAAAAGGAGAGGCTGCTGCAGCAGGTTATAGAGAGAAAGGTACAGAACTTTATAATAAAGGGATTCAAGCACAAAATACTTCTAATTATAATACACAAGTTAAAAACATTGGAATTGCTGATTATAACATTGCAGCAATAAAACAAACTAATGATGCAAATGGTAAAGTAACTGCCGCTATGTTAGCTGGGAATGGAAATGCTTTTAATAATCTTACTAAAGGATTCTTATTAAATAAACAAGTAAGAGATAACAAAAAAGATTACACAGCTTTATATGATTTACAAACTGGAGATGAGTACAAAGGATTAAAAACCGCAGCTTCTTTATGAGATCAAACAGCAGAAAATAAAATTCTAGAAGCTTATAAAACAGAAAAAACTAATATTGGTACTACTCCAGAACTTGAAGATTGGGGAAAGTATAAAGTATTTAAAGCAGGAAAAGAATCTTATCAAAAAAGTTTAGAAGATTACTACGAAAAAATGAATAACTTAAAACTTAAATATCAATATGGTTTACAAAAGCCTGGGGGTATGTTCTCAGCTAAATCTGGAGGTAAATTATCTAAACAAGATAAAATTGATATAGAAAATGTCAAAGCTAATCGTAAACAAGAGCAAGACAGTATTAAAGAATTTTATAAGGCTATTAGTGAAAATAATAAACTAGTACAAAAATCTATAAGTGAACTGTTTAAAAAATAAAATTAATAATGAAATATATAGGAAAATTTGGGGGTGGAGGATTTATTTCTTTCACTCCTTTTATAGGACAATCTCCACAACCAACAGAAACTTCTACAGAAAGCTCAAAAGAAAAACCTGATGAAGACTCTGGAGTAATGAATGAAAAAATATATAAAGAACTTATAGGTAAAGGCTTAGTAAGTGATGTGAATGATTTTGCAGCTAAAATGAATGCTTTACAGAATGATTACTTCGGAGCATCAAATTTATTTGGATCTAAACCAATGACTAATTATTTATCTCAAATAGCTAAAGTTAATGAACTATATCAAAACAAGCAAGCTTGAGATAATGCAGTCTCTACTTCTGAAAAAACAGGAGGTTATGGAGAAGTAGCTATAGGAACTTCTAATGAAGTGTATACTAGAGGAGGAGATGGAAGAATTAAAGCTATTAGCTTAGAAGAATTTAAAGAAAAGAGAGATAAAACTAAGCTTTTAACAGTATCGGAATTATTAAATGCTAGAAATTTTGAAGGTCAATTAGCTAATCAAAATGGAATATTTAATGTTGCTAATAATTCTGTAGGTCTTTCTCAAATTAATAAAAAGATTTTAGACATAGTTAATGGGTTAGGTAAAGAATCTAATAATATAGAAAGACATTATGATAAAACACAAGCTATGGGAGAAATGGCTAGGCTGATGGGTATTAAAAAACCTACAACAGAAGAAGCAACTGCTCTAAAAACTTTACAAGAAATAGTAAATACTCCCGGTGAATCTATACAAGTAGTAAATAAAAATACTACACAAAAAAGACATTTAGATACTGCTTTAAAATATATTTGAACTACTTTAGGAAAAAATGAGCAGCAAAAATTATTTGTATCAAGTGTAATGAACGGGAATGATAATCCACTTGAATTAATAAGTAAATTTTTAGATAGCCAGACTGATGCTGAAATGACTTCTGAAATATCTGGGAAAGAATTAAAAAACCCCGATGGAAGTACTTCATCGACTTCTGATTCTAAAAATATGAAATCTTTAACTTCATTTCAAATGTTTCATAAAGATAAATTAACTACATATACAAATGATTTTGCTTTAAATGATCCTAAAACTAATATGCTATTTAAAGGTGTAGTTGGTGGTATTTCTCCTATTTTAACTCCGGATGGTGAATCTGTAGGAATGACAACTGTTAAAAATATACTTGAAAAAGGGAATTATAATCAATTTTTAAAAAGTAATGCAGTTTATTTTGGAAATCAAAAAGTAGAACCTGGAAATATGAATAATTTAATTTATAATGGAGAAGATGCTGCTAAAGTTTATATGCCTGTTGGAATAGGAGGTAGTCCAGACTTTGAAGCTTTGCTAAAATTTAAAGACATTTATGCTGTATATGAAGCTAATAAAAATTCATGAACTACATCACAAGCTAAAGAACACTTTAAAAAATATAAATATAATTTAGATTTTGATGAAAGATATGAAAATGGTAAAAAAATCAAAGTAATTAGAGATAATACTTACGTAAAACCATTTTTAGTAATGTATGGATATACAAATGATGCTACAGGATTAACTAAAAATAATTCTTGAATTACAGAATTTAATAGTACAGATGAATCTTTAATACCTCAATTGGAAAGTGTATGAACAATAGGAGAAGGTAAAAAAGCAGTTAATTTAACTCCTAAAAACCGCATTTTTAGTGAAGATTACTATAAAGGTATAATTACAATACCATATAAAGAAAATGCTGCTGCTATTATAGATAGTATGGTTGGACAAGGTCCTAAAGATAGAGTATCAACTTTATTAGATGTTCAAAGAAATTTAAATTTTTCTTCAAATCAACCATTAAACACTAATAATGGTTCTTTATCATTAAAATAATAATAAAACATGGAAATAACTAAACCAAATGATATACTTATAGCTACTATAAATAATCCTCTGGCTACAACATATGATTTAACTACTATAGATTTAAATCCTATTAACACAGGACTTTTAAGTAAAGACGCTTATAAAAGTACTAAATATATTCAAGATGCTTTTAAGACTACAGATGGAAAATTTGATGAAATAGCTTTTAATGAAACATATAATAAGGCTGCAAATCATTACAGTGAAATGAGTAATGATGCCTATTTAAAAGGATTAGACGAAGTTACCTATAGCCCTTTTGACGTTACACGTCCAAAAGATGCTAAAACATTTAAAATTGATGTAGAATTTACTAAAGACTTTAATCCCTTTCAACAGCTTTATAATAGAACAAGTGTAGGAAGCGTAGATAATAATCCGCTATCATTAAGAGAAATAGCTCAACAAGGTAAAATATTTGATACAAAAGAGAAAAAATGAAGTGAAACTACAGTAAATGAATTAGGATTACTAGATAAAATATTTGGGGAAACTTTGGTTTATGCTCAATGAGATGATGAAGGTATACATAAAGATGTAGAAACTGGATTAAATACTAAACATTCTAAAGGAGATTGAAAGATAAATGATAACGGTAATATATTTGTAGAAACTTTAGGAGATAGAGAGATGTATGGAAAGCAAATAGTAAATCCTAAAGATATATTAACTACAGATGGAAGTTTTGCTAATAATTTAGACCTTTTTGATAATGATAATATAGAGAGTAATGCTATTAAAACTACTTTTAGATTAGCTGCAGAAATAGCCCCTTTAGTTATTCCTGGAGTTAATTTATATTATGGAGGTGTAAAAGCAGCTATCGGTTTAGCAGGCGTACTACCAACATTTTATAAATCTTTAGAAGGCATGTTTTTAGGAGATACTAAAACAGGGCTAACAGATTTAGCAACTAAAACAGAGGGATATTTAGCTAAGTTTAATCAGAAATCTAATTCTGACGAAGCTCAAGGTAGTTTCTTTAATTATGAACAATTAGGTGGTATGGTTGTAGATACTTTTGGACAATTATACGAACAAAGGGCAGTTGCATCTTTATCAAAATATTTTGTTAAATCTAAATCCGCTGCTTTATTAGCTAAAGAAGCTGATTTAGAGTCGGAAATAGGGAAAAGTTTATTTGCAGCATCTAATTCAGGTAAAATAAATTTACTAAATAAAACTGGACAATTAAGTGACGAAGCGGCTAGTTTAGTCAAAGCAGCTAGAGAAAAACTTCCAGAATTACAAAGTTTACAAAAATTACAGTCAGGTATAGCTAAATCATTATCGTTAGGATATATGGCTATGACTTCTACAGCTGATATATATGGACATGCATTAGAAGTTGGTTATGATAGACGTACAGCAGGATTCTCTGCATTATTAGCAGCTTCTGGGCAATATGGAATCATGATTAATAATAGAATGGGAGATTGGTTTTTAGAAGGAACAACTGGATATAGCTTACAAACTAATAAAACTCTTATGCGTAAAGCTGTTAAAGAGTATATGGGAGATATACAAGATGGTTTTAAAATATTTGGAAAAGATAAAATGGCTGGTAAATTAGCATTTTCTACTATAGCTAAAAATTTTAAAAATACTATTACCGATACATTTACTAATGGTTCTGTTGTAGGAGAAGCTATGTGAAAAAATGCTATGGTAGAAGGAGTAGAGGAAGTTACAGAACAAGCTGTTTTAGATTCTACTAAAGCTATAGTTGATGCTATGTCTTATTTAGGTCTAACAGAAAAGAAAGGTAATTTTAATGCAATTGAAAAAACTTTTAGTAAAGAAGGAGCACAAGAATACTTAGCTAACTTTATAGGAGGTATTCTAGGAGGAGCTATGTTTGAATTTAATACTTCAAAAATAGAACCTTTATTTAATAAAAATTTAGTAAATCCTATAACTCAAAAATCAGTTCAGCAATATGTAGCTAATGGACATACCGACCTTTTAATTGATATGGTCAATAAACAAAGGAGCAGATTAGGTAATAACTATTTAAGTCCTGTTCAAGTTGATGGTATGTATATAGCAGCTGAAAATAATAAATCCCAAGCTGACTTTATAGCAGATAGTACTATAAGTTTTATAAGAAATCAAGACGGTATAATAAATGGAAAAAATTGAGGGAAATCTGATGCAGAAATTGTAGAAAAAACAATGATGGATCAAATTGCTATTAAAATGTTCCAAGACTCTAAAGGTGAAAATAAAGTTGGTATAGAAGGTCTTTTGATAGATGATTTTAATAATAATAGAGAAGAATTTTTAAGAGTAAATGAGAAAATTAAAGATCTTTCTAAAGATACAGTATTAAATAAAGATGCAATAGCAGAATTAAAAGAAGAGGCTAAAATATATGAAAATAACATAAATGATATGTTAGCTGGTAAAAAAGCAGAGGAATATTTTAATGAAGCTAGTTTTTATTTTGAAAAAGAAATTAGTGATAATTTTTTAAATATTGATAGAGACAGTTTTTCTAGGGCTAAATATGGAAAAAGCTATAATAATATAAAAGATTCTGGAGTAGGAGTTACAAAAGAAAGAGTTGATAAAGAATGAAAAGAAGTTTTGAATTCTACAGATGTTAGAAAAAATATTAAGACTGCTTTTAAGGTTTATTCTGAGATTGAGAAAATGATTAATCCTTCTATTGCTAAATATACAGAAAAAGGTTATTCAGAAGAACATAAAAAATCTTTACAAAATATATTTAAAACAGTAGCTACTTTAAATTTATATGATGTCAGTAATCCAGAAACTAAAAAAGAAAATATAAGAACTACTTTAGATTCTGCTAAAAAAGTAGAACAGGCTACAGGTAAAAGAATCATTCCTTATGATATTTTATCAACTGATTTTGTTGGCCAGTTTTTTAAAATGAACTTATTATCAGATTTAAAAGGTAATGTTTTAACAGAAGAAGAATTAAATAGACCTATTAAAGTAGAAGGACGAGAAGATACTACTATTAAACAAACTATTAGTAATCTTATAGAAAGTATTTTAGTAAAAAGCCCAAGTACTTCATTTGTATACGATTTAATAGAAAAAGATGCTAATAAAGAAATATTTGATTATAATAATAGTGTTTTATCAGAAATTGAGCATTTAAAAACTACTAGAAACGAAGAAAATACAGAAGAAATTGATAAAGAAATAGCATTATTAGAAAATAGTCAAATGAACATTAAGCTATTAACTTATAATGATACTGATATTTATAAAGGACTTAAAAGTAGTTTAGATAAAACCTTAACTGATAAATTCGCGGAATTAAAATTAACTGATGAAGATTTAATAGCTCTAAACTCTGTTACAAATTTAGAAGAAGTAGAGGCTATTAAATTAGAATCTGAAGATATATTAGATGAAAATACAGGAATTACTACAACAGAGTTAAATAAAGAGTCAGCAACATCCATGTTTAAATGGATAGAGTTAGATAAATTACGTGACAAAGATGGTAAATCAATATTGGAAGAAATTTACAATGTTTATTTATTAGATCCAACTAAAGAAAACTTATCAAAATTACAAAGTAATCTAGAAGATACAGTAAAAGAATTGCAAGGAAAAAATAAGATATATAAACAATTTAAAGAGTTTCAATTAAAAGAAGAGGATAACTTATCTAAAGAATTAGAAAAATCAATGCCTTCATATTTTAGTCCTAAAGGAAATAATTATGCTTTGCCGGCACTTCTAAAAGAAATAAAAACTAATGGAAACTTAGATAAAGAAGTTTTCAAACTATTAGAAAGTTCTATAGATGATTTACTTCAGCCTATTAAAAATATGTTCTCAGACAATAATTTTACTAAATTAGAGTTATTAGATATTTTAGAAAATAGTGATGATTATTTTAATACTTTAAACGATGTATTGAATAGTGAGACTGTAGAAAATGATAGTAATGCTGCAGAATGAGAACTAACGGCTAGTAAACTACCTAAATATATAAAAGAATCTATTAAATCAAATATAGGAAGTAAAACTACATTTGAAAGTGCTATTGATTTTCTTGAAAATATACAAACAATATCAGAATTTAAAAAAAATAATAAAGAAGATGTTAATAATATAAAAGAAGTATCTAAAGTATTAGAAGATGCAGATAAATTTATTTCTAATAGTTTATACGATTTTATTGAAAATTTTGAAGTAATTTTGACAGGTCAAAAAGATAAATCAGACAGAAAAAGTAGTATAATGACAATTCTTAAAAACGAAGAATTTTCTCTTTTTAAGGCTTCTGACATCACTAATTATTCTGCTCAGGGGATACGTTCAAAAGATATTGATCAGGTCTTAAATACTCTTAATTTGATAAAATCAGTAGTTAAAAGTATGAGTACTACAGAAATTTCTATGGATAGTTCAACTAATGGTTTTTTAGCTATGCGTCAAAATTTTATTGAAAGGAATAAATTAAAATCTGATGTATCATCTTTAAAAACAATTACAAGCGATACTGCTAATATGATGTTATTGGATCTAGCTAGAATTGAAAGTAAATTAAAATACTTACAAGAATTATCTAAATTTAATTCTGGCAAATTATTTAATGAGTCAGAAGAAATCAGAAATAGAGCTAGTCAACTTTTTCATAAAGGATGAGTTGAATTATCTAAGAAATCATTAATGTTTAAAGGAAAACCTGTTATACCAGATCTATCTAATATACTAAGTTCAAATGATTCTAAAGAAAAACAATTATTAAATATTAAAGATGTGTTTTTTCATCATCATATAGGTTTAAATGATGATGAAAAAATAGAATTATTAAAAATTATTAAAGAAGGATACCCACATTATAATATATATGATGGCTTATACGATAAGAATGGGGAAGATGAGTTCACTAAAGAAATGAAAGAGTTAAGTAATCATGACTTTTTCTGATCTCTAGCTTCGTCTTTAGTAGTAAATAGTAAAGATATTTACAGAAAAATTTTAAGTAATTTAAAAGGAGAATTTGATAAAGCTCCATTTTATACACAAGAATTAGCTGCAGAAATGTTATATGCTTCTATTGTAGCTCCTAAAATATTTAGTGAGTTATTAAAAGATGATATTCATACTAGTACTCATTTAACTGATTTTATAACTTTTGTGCTTGGAAATGCAGGTACAGGAAAAACTACAGTAGAGTATAAATTACTTATGCTTATGTTAAAAGAAAATAATCCTAATTTATCTGTCTGATTTAATGCTCCTACAACTTCACAAGCTGAAAAGCTGATGAACGATGTTATTACTGGATTAGATATTGATAAATTTACTATAAATACTTTAGACAAATCTGCTTTATTTGAAAGGTTGGGTTTAACTGAATTATGAAATAAAATAAAAAGTTATAATAGAACTGACGAAGGATTTATTAAATATGACAAAAACATAGATAAATATGTTTTATCTTCAATAGAAGATGATCTTAAAGCTATTAAATTAACAGATTTGCCTAATTTAATTTTAATAGATGAAACTACACATTATAATGCTTTAGAGTTAGAACTTTTAAATAGTTTATCTAAACATTTATATAATAATGGTAAATATATGAAAATAGTTTCAGCAGGAGATCCTACTCAAAGAGGGGCTAAATTTAATGATATAAGTTATAATGTAGATAGAGTTACCGCATTTTATACTCCTATTTTAAATTTAACTGTAAGAGCTTCTAATGACAAAAAAAGAGAAAATAATGATAGTTTATCAGCAATAGTTAAAAAAGCAACTAGTATATTTGAAAATGTAAAAGATTCTCCAAAAATATTAAGTTTATTAGATAAAGGAGTGAATTTTAAGTATTATTTTGATGCCCAGACAATTAATGGGGATATGTTAACTAATACAGAAGAAATTCAAAGTAGTATTGTAACTACTTTAAAAAATATAATAATTAAAAAACCTACTACTAAAATAGGAATACTTTCAAAAGATGGTAAATTGTCTGAAGATTTAACTAAAAAATTTGAAGTTGCTGGTATAACCTCTACTAATTATGTAGTTTATACTCCAGAAAATGTACAAGGTTCAGAATCAGATTATTTTATTTTTAATATTAATGATACATCTGATACTCATGTTATGTCTGCATTAAGAAATTTATATACTTATATGTCAAGAGCTAAACATGGTAGTATTATTTTAGGAAATTCTAAAACTGCTAAAAATAAGGCAGATGATACAGTAATTCCAATTATTAGTACAAAAGAAGATTATACTGAACCCTTCGAAGCAATGTCTCCAGATATTATTAAAGAAATAAAATTAAGTAAAATAACACAATTAGAAGAATTACTTGATGGAGAATTTGATACAAAGTATGATAATTTCAAATTTGACAAGGATAAAGAAGCTAAAATTAGCATTATTGAAGGAGAATCTAGTATAGAAATAGAAGAAGAAGAGTTAGCAGAGGATGAACAATTTAAAGGGAAACAAAAACCTGAAAAAGGTAAATTTTTACCAGACGAATCTAAACTAATGCTTCATACTTTTTATAATGATTTAAATGTAAAAATTGAAGATTTAGGTAATGGTAATGTTAAGATTTTTAAAAATATAGACAATTCTTTAAATACAGGACTTGGATTTCTTTTTGAAGAAGGTGAAAATGAACTAACAATTACTAAAGAAGAATTTGATAAAATAGCTACTCAATTAATAACATTAAAATATAAAGTATTAGGAGATTTAAAAAATAAGAAATTAACATCTTCTATATTAATGACCCATGATAAACTTTTTAATGGAGCAAACAAAATTGAGAAAAACATTATCATAAGAAAAACTAAATTTAATGAAGTATATAATAAGCCATATAAAAAAGAATTAGATGATGAGGATAAACATCTAAAATTTAATGATGCATATCCGAATTTATATTTAAAAGTTACAACTAAAAATAAAACATATTATTTACATTTAGGAACGTTGCCGGCTTTAGAAACTGTTAAAAGTTCATTCGGACCATATAGTGAAACTAATAAATATTATGAAGAATATTTAAAAGATAGTATAGATGAAGATATAATTATTCCAGATGAAAAAGTAGGGTTCTTTACGAACACTAGACTTTTATATCATAAAGATGATAAAGGTAATAGAATTAAAATACAAAATATAAATTCTAAAGAATTAAAAGATTTAAGTAATAAAGGAACATCTTTAGAAAATCTTTTAGAAAAATTTCCAGGATTGACTTTTTTTGATGGTAAAAATTTTTCAAGTGAACCTACTATTAAATTATATCCAAATACTTTAAAAGAATATATCCAGATTTTTAAAAATGTAGTATTTAATGGAGAAGTACAAACAGATGAAGTTCTAGAAGCTAGATTTAGGTTGGATAGTGGTAAGCCTTATGTAAGTGTATCTTATGTTCAAAGTAAAAATCAAGTAAGACATATAAAATTAATATCTTCTAATAAAAAAATATCTCAATTAAAAGAATTATTTAGAAATCCATTTAATAGAGAAAATTCTGAAAACTTAAGTAAAATTATTAAAAGTTCTGCAGCAGAAAAACCAATTGCCCTAAAAATAGGAGAAAGTATGTTTAGTGGCTCTCAAGTATTAGATATGCTAATAAATTTAGCTGTTGATAAACCAGAATTATTTAAACAATTTTTTAATAAAGGAGAAGAATTTTTAAAAGTTATAAAAGAAACTTTAGAAAAAGATAAAAGTAATAAAACAGACAATGTAGGAAATTTATTTGAAACTTTATTTAATGAAGATGATTTTACTAAATATAAAAAAGATTTAATAGCAACTATTTTTTATGAGCCAGAAGATGGTAAATTAAGAGAAGTTTTATCTAATATACGAGAAGAATTAGATAAAAATGCAGATATAGATAAAGAAAAATTAAGAGCAAAGTTGCTACCTAAAGTATCAGGAGGATCTAATAAATATTGATTTCACAAATTTTGAAATATTATAAGAGTTGCAGTAGAATCTGAAACTGTAATTCTAAAAGACACTCTTTTATTAGAAAAAACAAAATCTTTCTCTAAAATTGTTAATGATATGGTAAATTATTGAGGAGAAAATCCAGGAATTTTTTACTATAATTTACCTATAACTGTAGCTACAAAAGGAACTTCTAATATAAAGCCTTTTGATTTATTTACCAATAAGGAAAACCTTTATACTACTTTAGTGCCAGAAGGTCCAAGAATGTTCTTAGATTTAAAAGAAATATTTAAAGCTGCAAAAAAGAAAAGTTTACCTCCAACACCTCCAGAAGAAACTGCAGAAGAAACCGCTTTAAGAGAAATGAATGAGAAAAAAGAAAATCTGTCTAATGAAATTGTAAATAATGCTACTACTGATCAAGTATATGAATTAGGCTTTACAGGTGAAATTGGAGATAATAGAATTAATTTTAAAACTTGATTATTAGAGCAATCTGTAGAAACTTTAGAAAAATTCCTAGAAACATTAAATGAAGAAGGGGAAGAAGAAGTAGAAGAAATTGACTTAGAAAAAAATAAAAAAAGAGTTTCATTTATTTTTAATAATTTCATATTAGAAGATGATGTTAATGGAGGAAAAGCACATCACTCCACTATGTCTAAATTATTTAAAGACAATTCTAGGTTAGCTTTAAAAATTTTAGAGAATTTAGACCAAGAATTTAAATTGCCTACTATATTATTACCTGGAATGAATGATACTTTAGATAAGCTTGTTGAAAATTTAGGCACAGAAGAAATACCGATGTATGATATATTAGAACAACTAGGAGAATTATTTAGTAGCGAATATGATATTGAAATAGATAATGATGATTCTGCTGCTGAATTGACTTCAATATTTAAAGAATTATTTCCAGAAGAAGAAGTAACTAACTCTCATTTTACAGAATGTGCCGTAGTAAACAATGAGGTAATAGATAACAGCCCTCCATTTTAATTATAAATAATAAAAAAACAACCAATATGAGTAATTGCGATATAAATAAGCAAAAACAAATAATAAATACACTGACTATAATGCTTCCTAAAAATGAATCGACTTTGCTAGAAATAGCAAAGTCGATTTATCCAGGAAAATATAGTTCATTAGAATTACTAAATGAATTTAAAGATAGTAAATATTTTACTAAATTAAATAGTTTTTACAATTTTGCTAATATTTCTACAACTTCTCCTAATATATTAATAATAGCTCCTAAAGCTAAAGATACTAAATTAGAAGAAAAATATATGACTAATATAGCTACTAATTTTACTTCTCCTACTTTAGGTGACTTATTTGATAGTATGCCATTAGCTGAAAAATATTTTGAACAAAGTATGAATGAAAAGCTTTTAAAAGCTGTATTAATAGGTAAACAATCAAGTGACGTGTATGTTACTTCAAAAGCTGATTTAAATAAAAATGTATTAATTTTAAAAAATGAGTTATTTAATAATATAGTAAAGTTTTTAAGAGTTAGAGGTATTTCTATTGAAGGTTCAACGGATTTATATAATATATCTTCTGGAAAATTTGTAAACTTTGAGAAATATTCGGAGGTATTAAAAAAATTAGAGACATGGTTTAAAGAAAATAGAACTATGATAGACACTGCTACACAAAGAGAGATACCTTCTTTAAGTGTTAATTTATCAAGTAATGCTGATAGGACAGTTTTAGATGCTTATAATGCTGCTATAATGCTTTCTAATTTTGACAATGTGATTTTTAAAAAATTTAAAAATATACTTAAGTTAGATTTTTCTACTTTTAATGAGTTTGATGGCCCTTTAAAAGGGAATAAATATGAATTTGGAACTAAGGGTTTAGAGACAACTTACTGGTTAGGAGATGACCAACAATCAGAATCTGCTGAAGTTTTTTTAGATGATTATTCAAAAAGTATTATAGGATTAGTAAGAGTAGTAGATAAAAATAATAATTTTACTGGTGAATATTTAGAAGCGAAAGATTTTTATAGTTTAGCTTCATTTATAAATACTTTTGAATTAGAAAATTTTACAGAATTAAATAAAGATGAAGAATGGCTATCTTTAAATGAAGATCCTGTAGGAACTTTTAAAGTATATCTAAAAAGAATTCTTGAAAATTATGAAAATCACTTTAAAGAGGGAATTTTAGAAAATAATACAGTAGAATCACAAAAATATGCAGTATTTAAATCTTCTATAAATAAAATTAAAAGTATAAGTGAATTTTTAGAAGAAATTAAAGTTAAAGAAGCTAATTCTAATGTGCAGCCAATTATTTCAGTATTTACTCAAGTATTAAATAACAGTTTTGGGGCTAATTATTTAGTAAATAATAGCAATACACAGGAAACAGAAATAAAAGAAATGCATTCACATAATGCTAATAGAGTTAAATTATTTAATGATTTATATGCATTTCTAAAAGCCAGAGTGAAAAATCCTAAAAACTTTTATATTGGAGGTACTTCAGAAACAAAACCTAATTTAACTACAGAAAAAGACTTTTTAAATAAACTAGTAAATAATGATGATGTATCAGATTTAAGATTTTTTATTCATAAAATTACAGGTAAATTTTTAACAGAAGATGGAGTTGAAAGATTAAAAGCTATAAAAGGAAATAAACAAAATAATGGAGAAATGAATTATGGGTCTCTAGTAGATGATTTACATAGTTATTTAAAAGCTGTCAGATCTCCAATTGAAACAGGAGGTCAATCTGTTTTACAAAAAATTATAGCAAATGAAGATAGTGTTTTAAATAATGAGTATAGTGCAGTAGAAAGTAATGCTAACATTATTGAAAATGCTTCTAAAAGTTTACAAACTATTTTCGATATCTACTTAGAAGATTTTGTTTTAAAACCAATAACAACTATTTCTACTTTATCTGGGGAAAAAATACCTGTATGAAAAACTCCTAATGTAATGTACAATGATGTAGAAAATTTATTAACACGTAGTAGAGTAGAAAAATCAAAAGAACATGACGACAATGCTTATGAAAATTTATTTGTAAAATATGGTGGTTTAAAAGGGACTTCAACAAAATTAGAAGTCATAAATAGAAGTAATAATAAAGCTTCTAGTGCATACAATGTTGCAGAACATTTTATAAGTAGTTTTCAATATGAATTTTTAAATAGTTTTGATGCTAAAAAAAATATTGATATTGATGGTAGAATACATGTAATGATTGGTAATTATGCAGATAAATCTACTATTGTTGCTAAAATGATAGATAGGCATTTAAAAGTTAAAATAGACGAAAAAGATAAATTTATAATAGGGCATAACGAAGGAAAAAATGTAGCTACTCAAGCAGAGTTACAAGAATTAGTTAGAAGTCAAAGTGCTAAATATTATACAGGTTTAGTAAACACAATTTTTGATAAATATAAAGAAATTGGAGTTACAATAATAGATGGAGATATAATTGGCAATATTAATAAAATCAATGAATTTTTAGGAATTTTTCAAGATCAAGATGAATTTTTAGTTTTTTTACAAAAACATAATGTAGATATAGTTGAAGAATTAGACTATTCTACATATTTAACTTTTAATAATAAAACTAATAAATATGATAAAAGATTAGCATTAAATCAAACAATCGTTGATTACAGTAAAATATACGGATCTAAAGAAGAATTTAATAAGTTTGTAAACTTCCAAGAAGATAATTTTGCTGAAAAATTAGAACTATTAAAAGGAAAAAATATTCTAATTGGGTCTGATGGAACTAATGGAGGTAATTTTGAAAAAATTAGAAATAATTATGAAAATTATTTAAATTCTTTTGGAATTACTGCTAAAGAAATGAAAAATTTTGAACTTCATAATGAAGATAAAGAATTAGTAGGATTAAAAATTGTAAATGAAGAAGGTGAATTAAATCCATTAGCTAAAAGATGGATGTGGAGTAATGCTTTAATTAGAAATGAATATTTATATATTACAGTGAAACCTGAGTACATGCACCCTCATAAAATGAAACTTAATTTTAGAGGAGATAATGTAGCTGTAGATTATAATCAATTTGAATTAGAAAGTAGTGGTAGGCTTATCATGCAAGCTAAGCGTAATGTATCTTATACTGGTACAATAGAAAGGCCTAAAAGAAATGATAGGTTAGGAGTTACAGATAATGTAAATGTATCTATAATAAAAGATTTAAAAACTGATCTTTATAATTTATCAGGAGATACACATAATCAAGAAATTCATGATGGATCTAGCAAAATAAATTATTTATACAGTAAAATGGTTGATAATTCGTATCCTGGTAAGAATTATGAAGGCACTAAGAAACAATTAGGTACATTTTCTAATGAATACGGGAGTGCTTTGAAAAAAGATGCTGAAACAGTATTAGATAATAAAAGTATGCTTTCTAGTAATAAATCTTCTGTAAAATTAAAAAATTTACATAAAAAAATGTTATCTAGTAGTACTATAAAATTTCCTACATTATCAACTAGTTTATCTTTAAACAATACATTTCTTAGAAATGGAGAGTACATTAGAATAAATAAAATAAGCATATCAGGAACAAATGTTGCATTAGAAACTTCTACAGTAGATCCAATTACTAAAAAAACTATTAAAAATGTTGGGATTGAAAATTATGAAGGAATAGATAATTTATATAAATTATGGGAATTATTAGGAGCAGAATATTCAGTTGATGAAAATTTGAACTTTTCTGAAGGATCAAATGACTTACTATTTAATTTAATAACTCATAAATCTTTAGATATAAATGATGTTAAAATGTTAAAATCTTCTATGATACATATAGCATCTAATGCATCTGCATTTAAATCTGGAGCTATAAATTTAAATCCTAGTACAGTATATACTGACAATAATAAGTTAAAATATACAACATTTGAAAACAGGCACATGGGTCCTCAATTAGATGCTAAGCATCATGCAGATGCTTCAAAAGTTAAAGAAATTACACAGTTGATTTCAGCATTATCTCAAAATCCAACAACTGCTTATATTGCTGAAGAAATTTATAATGATTTAGCTAGAATAATTGAAGTAAGTTCATCAAAATATTTAGACAATATTAAAGACCTTACTCCAACAAAAAGACAAGCTTTTTATAAACAATTATCACAACAATTTTCTAAAGCACTAGCAACTAGTAATGAAACAAATTTAGCTTCTATTATATCATCTACTTTTAAATTTGACGATGTTTTACCTATTAGTAATCAAAATTTCTTTAACCAATTTGTAAAGACAATGGTTACTAAAATGAATAACGAATTTATTACAAGATATTATACAGGATTAGGAGTTGTATTAAATCCATCACATGGTATAATACAAGTATATGAAGATGTTAATGGTAATATATATCAACAGGAAGATATTCTTAAAAAAGCCATAATTGATCATAGAAATAATCCAAATAAGCTAAATAAATCTAATGAGCAAATATTAGAAGATTACATACAAGAAAATTTTAAATCACTCCCAACAACTTGAGATAAAATTAAACTTGGAGATACTGTTTTAGTATCAGAAGAAGTTGAAGATTATGATCCATTAGACCATAGTTTAATTGCTGATGATATTAATATTAAAGAAAATACTAAAGCTTGAAGAGATGATTCTACAAAAATTAATAAAACTTATGAATTTAGTTTTGTTGATAAACCAAAGGAAATATTTGAATTAGTTAAAGATTTAGAGGATGATTATTATTCTATTCATTTTAAAACATCTGGTAAAGATAGTTTAACAAATATAGAAAAGGAAAGATTAATTGGAAATATTTATTCATTCTTACCACCTAAAGCTAAAATATCTACTTGAGGTGATATAACAAAAGGTGGTATATCTGGTTTAAAAAGATTTTTAAATACAGGAATGATTGAATCTGGAGAAACTAGAACAGTTAAGTCTGAAGGAAAATCTATTGAATTACCTATTTATAAATTTCCAACTAAAATAGTAGAAAAACCAATTACATTATCCACTCCAGAACTTTATTATAAATATAAAAATTCTACTGCAACTGTATCTAAAATTTATAGCAGTCCAAGAGATTTAAATCCTTCTGAAACTAGTTTTGATATTTTAGAAAACTATATTGATGAGAGTGGAGTTATAGTTCCTAAACAAATTACTAAAAATATGTTTGACTTAGATTCCATAAGGTTACGTTATATGTTTGAAATGGCAGAAGATCAAATTAGTCAAAAAGATGCTATAATTTTAAATAACTTTAAAACATATCTTCAAAATACTTTTAATGTAAATCTTAATAACAAAAAAGCTATTTCTAAGTATTTAACAGCTTGAACTAATAGAAACCTTCAATTAATGGATAATAATTTTATATTACCAACTGTTAATGAAAATACTGTTTTTAATGATTACTTTGGAAATGATGATTTACTTAGAACTAACTTTAAAGATGTAAAAGCATTTTATACACAAAAAGCTACTCCTATTTTAAATTATAGATTTAAACCAGCAGAAATAATAATGCCTAATATTCATAAAACAGCTTTTGATGTAGGAGATTCTACTATAAGTGAAATAAAAGAATTAGGATCTAGTTATTTTAAAAATAAGCTAGAGAAAAATCTTTATTCACATAAGGATGATAGAGAAGTAGATTTTAAAATAAAAGTAGGAAAAAAAGATGTTTATATTAAATTTGTTAGTGAATTTCCTAGCAAAATAGAAAATAATAACATATTTGATAATGAATATAATGAAAAAACAGATACTTTTATAAAGTATCGTTTAAGTGATACTGGTGAAAGACTGTATATAAAACCACCTAATTCAAAAATATTAGTAGATAGTTCAGGAAATGATACTATTTATATAAAAGTAGCTAAAGTAAGTCGTGGAATAGATAAAAATGGTGAAAATACTAATGAAAGAGTTAATTTATATGATCAATCTCTTTCAATTAATCTTAAAGATAATATAAAAGCATTAATTAAATCATTTAATGGTGAAATAGACGCGATAATACCTTTAATGAATAATCAAACTTTAAAATTAAAAAAATTAATTATAAAAAATGGTATTAAAATGCAAGTTCCTAAAAATTTGGATTATATAGCTTATAATACTTTTGTAAACTTTACCTCTTATAAAGGAAAAGCAGCTTTTGATGAAAAATTAGATAGTGATTGATTTGAAACTAATAAAGAACAGATTTTAAATCAATTAGCTAATAAAAAGTATTCTTCTTGGTTAAAACATCATCAAGTAGTAACTGCTCGTATACCTGCTCAATCTATGCAATCTTTTATGGAAATGTATAATATTGGATATCTTAAAACAAATAATAATGATGCTTATGTATCTATATGGCAAATATGGTTGCAAGGATCTAAAACAAAAATTATTAAAATTTAAAATACAAAATTTCAACTTTAAATATATTTTTACCTTATAAACAAAAATATATTTAAAATCATATTTTTTATTACGACCAATTTATTATCTTTGTATAATAATTAAAATAATAAAAAATGGCAACAAAATTAGAAGAAAAATTACAAATTATTGAGTTGAATAAACAAGGTTTAACCAATAAGCAAATTAGTGTAGAAATGCACAAATCTCCAACAACAATTCGAAAAGTATTAAATGAGTATAACTTAGAATTTAATAGTGATAGAATTAAGATGATAAATAAAAAAGAAATAACTTATAATGCTGAACAAATAGAAGTATTATTGGGATCTTTATTAGGAGATATGTGCTTAACAAAAGAAACGGTTAATGCAAGATGTGCAATATCACATGGAGGAAATCAAGAGTTATATTTTGATCATAAATGTTCATTATTTCCAAATTTATTAGGAAAAATATGTAAAACTCCACGATATGATAAACGGACTGAAAAATACTATAATAAGTATTCTGTAAGAATGTTAGCACATCCTAACTTAACTGCTTTATACAACGAATTATATATAAACGGAGTTAAAACAATAACTGTAAATTATTTAAATAAATTAACAGAAAGAAGTTTAGCTTATTGGTTTATGGATGATGGTGCAAAACACGGAGTATTAGCTACAATGTGTTTTTCTGATTCAGAATTACAATTAATTCAAGAATTGTTTTTAAATAAATTCAATATAAGAACTAGAATTAATAACCAAAAATGTATATGTATTGTTGTAGATGATCTATTGCAATTTGAAAAACTAATTTTTCCTTATTTGATACCAGAAATGTATTATAAATTACATAAATTGGATCCAAATTCCGTGAACTGCGGGAAACTCCTTAGAGATTCAAATACTAACTCATAATGGTAACATATATGAGGGCGTTGCTAACTACAACGATATAGTAAAAAGTTTGAATATTGGACAATCCGCAACCAAGCCACCTATATAGGTGGAAGGCTCAACGACTAGTAAGACCTACGAATGGTAGGCGTAGGACTCAAGCGAGTCCGAAGTGCGGAACATTGTAATTTTACAATGATGATATAGTCTCGACTTATGAGAAATCATAAGAGTTATAATAAAAGCGATTATAACGTAAGATACGGATTTTGATATTGATAAAGCTTATGCAATGGCTTATGGGTTTAATAAAGATGGTCAATATGATATTTGAAGTCCTCTTTCTAATTACTCTAATGTAGAACAATTAGAAGCTCTTGAAAATTTACCTGTTCCTAGTGGTAATATAGTAGAATTAAATGAAGGAGGTATTGGTACAGATCTTACAAACAATTTTATTAAATTTTTAGAATACGTTAAAACTAATAATATAATTAATATAGAAGATGCTACAAAAGATATGCCTCCAGATATATTAAATATGTTTGCTGACTCCTTAAGAAAAATAAATAACTCTAATCAATTTGATAAAGTTTTTATAGGAATTACAGGAGAATCTGGTTTAGGTAATGAAGAAGAAATAATAGATACTAAAAATTTATTTATATCTTTATTAAATTTACATAATGGAGATGAAAGTTATAAAAAGAAAGGTAATAGTATTAAAAATTCGGTAGTTTCTAAAATTAGAAAAATTATATCTTCTCCTAGTAATCAGATTTTAGCTAATACTCCTGTTAATATTAATCCTTTACATGATGGAGCTGCTAAAGCTCTTGAAATGAAATTAAAAAGAATAGAAGAAGGATTTAATTTAACTGAATCAGAAGGAACAGGATTTAAGGATTTTAATCAAAAAAAGATTATAGAGTATTTAGAACATTTAACTAATGAAAAAATTATTGGTAAAGATTATAAAGAATTTAAAAATTTAAAAGGAAAAGATTTAGCTTTAAAAATAAAAGAAATATTATTAAATAGATCTCGAAGAAAAGTTTTAATTTCAAGTTTTGATATGCTCTCTATGTTTAAACAGCAAGAAGATGCTAGTATAGGTAAGGCTGATGTTGGTATTGGAGCTAATGGCTTAAAAGTATTTTTTGCATTAAGTAGTTATTATAATAATTGGTATGATTCAATAGATAGTGCAGAAGAATTAAATAAAACAGATTTCTTTACCAATAATAAAAGCTTTAGAAAAAAGTTTACAGTTAATGGTGAAACTAGATTAATTCATACACTTGCTAATGTTGGAATAAATAATGAGCAGTTAACTAAAATTTTAAATACCTATGGTTACGATGAATTAAGTAGGCAACAATCAGCTTTAAGTACAAATCAAGCTGCTATTTCAATGTCAGCATTTGTTTCAGGAGCAACTGATAACGCTAAAGAACTTGTAATGGCTAAAATTAATGCTGTAGTAGAACTTGCAGGGATGCATTTATATATGTTTTCTTTAGGGTATAATGAAGATGAAGTAGCAATTTTTATGAACTCAAAATTAGGATTATATATTAGTAAAAATCTTAAAACTAGTATGTATGATAATTTAGACAGAATTTATATATCTGATTTAATACAAAAGTATAAAGAAACAATCGTAGATGAAGTTGAATTATTAGAAGCTGATACTTTCAAAGATATATATAATGGGGCTCAAGAGTTTAAAATACTAGCTTCTATATTAGGTGTAAATCAAAAAACTTCTGCTAATACCATAGAATTAAATAAATTTTTAACTAAATTAGAGAATGCTATGTATATGCAAGAAGATAAAGTTTTAAAGTATGATTTAGGTAAATTAAAGTCTCCTGAAAAATGGGATGAAGTAATTAAAGGTTTACATGCCGGAAATAGTGATATAGATTTAAGTATTATTCAAAAAGTAATAGAAGAAAATTCATTGTTAAAATTAAAATATGACAAAGGAGGAGAATATGCAACAGAAGTTATTAAGTATGTAAAAGATACTTTAGAAGCTGCTATGGATATTAAAATTAATTACTTAGATGAAAATGGAGATATTAAAACTAAAACTGTAGATATAGTTGGAGGGGGATTTGATTTTAGATATTATATGTTTAGTAGCAATTATTCTTATAGAAAGGCCGCTGCAAACTACTATAATTTATTTAAAAACACAATAAATATCTTTGATTCCATAAATAATATGCCTCATTTTAAGGCTATGATTGATGGAGTAAATATAATACATGAGACCCTTTCTGTTATAAGTAAAAAGTATAACTTTGCATTTAATTATTCCAGAGATATTATTAAAAAATATGAAGCTGAATTATTAAAATCAAATAAAGATAATATTAAAAATAGATTTGGTAATAAAAATTTTGGAATAAAACAAGACGAAAAAGTTTTAGGAAGGCTATTTACATTTTATGATAAATTGGTAGTATTTTCTTGGCTAACTAATTTAAAAACTCCAAAGAAAAATGATTTAACAGTTATTCCTAAAGATATCAGTTTAAATATAACAGAATTATTAAGACAACATAATAAAATAAATGGGATAACACCTATAAATACTATAACTTTAGACACAAGTAATAAAGCTAAGATTTATTCTCGCAATGATGCTAGTTTAATACGAAATTTATCTTTAAATAAAGACCAAAGAGAAATATCTGTTAATGATGATGAAGACTTTATTTTAGATATTAATTCTGATTATAATATAGCTAATTTTAAAATAGTTATGGAAGAATTGATTTATCCTATTTTATCAGCTTCAAAAAATTCTTCATTAGGGTCTAAATATCTTAATTTAGGGTCTGTTAGAAATTTATATGGAAATTTTACTACTCAAATACTATCAACTTATCAATTAAATAGTTTGAATACTCCAGAAAGCGTACAGAAATTTTCTGAATTAACTTCTAATTTTAATGAAGTAGATCGTGTTATAGAGCCTGAATTAAAAATAAAGAATAATAAAGGCAAAGTTGTAGGTTATCAAGATTTACTTTATCTTTATAATTTAATAGTAAATAATGAATCTTATGGAGATAAAAGATTAACACCAATATTTGAAGATTATATTAAAAAACCAAATACTTTAGGGCAAGATTATTTAAATTATAGTACTTTAGTAGATACTAAACAAGTAAATGTACTAGCTCCATGAGAGGACGTAGATAATATGGAAGGATTAGATGAAGAACAATCTAAAAATTTAAAAAATAATTTAAAAATTGGATTAGAAGTAGCTATGTTACATAGTGCATTTCATGTACAAGGAGCTTTAGATATGGGTACTATTAATGATAAACTAATGAAAGTTGTATTAAAAAATAGCAACTATGTTATAAATACTGAAATGGATTTAAATGATAATACTTCTACAGTTAAGTTTAACTTATTTAAAGCTATCCTCTCTAATATTAATAATAAAAATCTAATAATAAACTTTAGGTGTGATTAAATACTTAAATCATATAAAAAAACATAAATATAAAAATGGCTTGTAATTACTTTATAAAATTACCAAATGGCGGAGAAATAAAACTCTCCGCCAATTTGGATATATTAACAGATAAAAAAGATAAAACTGCTATCAATTTAATACAGAAAGATATTAAAAGATACTTAGATTTTAAAAAAATATATACAGAAAGCTCTATTAATGATGAAAAATTAAATAATTTAGAAAATTTAATTATTACAGATATTAAAAAATCTTATGGATTTTTAAACAACGATGATATTAAGTCTATTATAAATAGAGATGATGTAAATGTTGGAAATATAATAGAAATTTTAAATAAATTAGTTAATGGAGATGAAGGAATGAATAATATGAAAGATTTTACTTCAATATTAAAATCTACTATTTTTAAAGAAGGAGATGTTGAAGTATTTTATAAATCTAAGAAAAAAGATTCTTTATTTGAAAAAATTAATTTAACAACTTTTTATGAAAAAATAAGTAAACCAATTCATACGGAATATTTTAATAATATAAAAGGAGATGGACTTTTAAAAATACAAACTCAAAATCAGGTTCATGCAGAACTTTTAAGAGAAATAAATTTTAATAAACATATGAATATAGAATATTCTGCAATAAACTCCTTAATAAACATTTTAAATAATCTCACAGATAAAAATACTAAGTTTTATAATATATACTTTAATGATCAAAAAGATGGGGAAGATGCAGTTGTTATAAAAGATGGTAATACGGATATGATTTTTTATAATGGAGATAATGTTATTTCTTTATTAAATGGAGTTTTTAAATTAGGAGCTTCTAAGGTAAATATAGATCAATTAATTCCTATTTTAGTAGAATATAATAACAAACTTACTGAAGGAAGTAAAAATAAAATTAATTTAGAAGGCCTTACTTCTGAAAATTTCTTTAAAGGAGATTTTGAAGAAGATAACTTTATAGAACCACAATTCAATAAAATATTTAAAACAAATGCATATAAAGAATTTTTACCTCGTATTATAGAATTAGTTTCAGTTTCTAATGATTTAGCAGAAGCTACTCAAGAAAAGCTCAAAAAATCATTAACTTCTTTATTTTCTTTTATAAATATTTCTAAAATGAATAATAAAGATTCTATCGAATTTAGAAAATATAAAGAAGAAAATGAGAAGAATAATAAAATTTATACTGATCTTACAGGTAAAATTTATAAAAAAATCTTAGAAGCTAAAGATTTTTATTTTAATAGAAGAGAAGTTATAAATAAACCTAGTATAGCTGAAATATATGAGGAAATAAAAGCTAATATACTTTTAAATAGAGATATGATAAAAGTAGAAACAAAACTTCTTAAAGGAGAAAGAACCCAATATACGTCTTTTTATATAATACCTACTAAAATAGCCTATGGAGATAATACAGTGTTCGTAGAAGGTATTAAAATAGATAAAAATGGAGATATAATTAAAGCAACTGGGTATATTGTAGATAATAACTTAACTTTTAGAAAATATCAGCCAACAAATGAAATTATTAATACAAAAGATGCTGAAATGATTCCGGCTGAAGAATCTATAAACCTATTACCAAAAGAAAATGAACTTTATTTAAACAGATTAATTGTTACTAAAGCAGCTAAAAGAGGTAATTATGTAAAATATATAGATAATAAAGGAAAGGAAAGAAAGGGAATTATAGCTTTTATTACTCCTGGAAAAATAGTTCTTAATTTAACTGGAAAACCTGGTAGCCTATTTAATCCGGAGTTACCAATAGATACGGTAACATCAATGACTATTGATAAAGCAACATTTGTAAATGAATTTTCAGAAGATTCTTTTACAGATGCAAATTTAGAAGAGAAACAAGATATTTTAAAAAATGAGTTTGAAATTATTAATAACAAGGATAAAAAAACACCTTCTATTGTTGAGGGAGATATTATAATAGTCAAAGATAAAAAAGGAAGAAGTTTATATAATGAAGTAATAGATTCAACAATTAATAAAGTTTATATACTTATTAAAAATAATTCTGGTAAATATTGAATTGAAGAAAAAGATAAAAGTGATGCTATAACTGTATATAGAAAAAAGAATAGCTTTAATTATGAATATAATACTGCTGTTGATATAGCTAATTTTAAAAGAGACTTTATTAAAAGCCCTAGTAATATATCTAAATATGAATATTCAATACTGGACAATTGATCTGAAATAGGAGATGGAGATTATTTAATCTCTAAAAAAAGTGGAGAAGATATAGTTTATAAAGTATTTAATAAAAAAAGTAATGAAGTAGTTAGATTAACTTTAAATGGTTCTAAAGGAATTTCTCATGAATACTCAAATTTAGGAGATTTTAATTCCTCTGATTATATTCTTGTAACTTCTAGAAATATTTCTACTGTGTCTTCGATAAATATAGCAGAAATTAATAATAAGAAAATTTTAATAAACTCTACTGAAAATTTAGTAGGCAGAGATGATGTCTTAATTTTAACAGATTACACTGTTTATAATGATAATGAAAATGACAATGTTTTATTGCCATCAGGTAATTACGTAGGAGGGCATACTAAATGAGGATCTCAACCATTAAATAGTAACGAAAAAAGTAAACTAAAAGAATTAAAAATAGCCTTAAAAGAATCTAATAAAAAACCAGAAAAAATAGATGATTTAAGTTTATATTTAGAAATAATTAAGGGAAAAGATGGTAATAAAGAGTATCATAGAAGATACAATGAATCTTTATATAAAGCTGATTTAGAAAAATTTCCTAATAATAGACAAGAAAAATTAAATTTATTAGGAAAGGAATCATTTGTAAGAGTTAAAACTTTAGAAAATCAACAAAATCCCACTACTTTTAAAGTTATAGAGAAAATGGGAGATATTTTAAAGTTAGAATATAGTACTTTTTCTAAAAGTGGTAAAATTGTTTCGGTATTTGCTACAATAGATTTGAGTAAAAATTCTGATGATATACTAGATTTTTGAGTAAGAAAAGGTACTGATAAACAAAAAAAATTAGAAAAACTTAATAAAACAGATATTACTACTGTAGAAGTTAAAAAAGAAAGGCAACTTGAAAGAATAGAATTGATTAATAATGTTAAAAAAGTATTTAATGAAAAGGTGTTTGGAATAACAATAGAGGATAGAAATGATAAAGACAGAAAAGATAAAAAAGCTTGGATTGAAACAGATACAAAAACTAATGAAACTAAAATAATATTAAATACAGCTACTACTAAAACTACAAGTACTGATGTTTTACATGAATATTTACATTTATTTTTGATTGCTTTAAAATATAATAGTCCATCTGATTATGAACAATTACTGACTAGTAAAATAACACAAACTAAGAATCAAACTATGCATAATATAGAAGAAATTTTTATAGACTTAGTGATAAATGCTTTAAAAGATGATAATTTAGAAAAACTAGATAGTTTTGTAGATTTTTCTGATTTAATAAACAAAGCCTTAAAATCATTAGATATAAATACTAATTTTATAGACGGTTTGAGTAGTTTAGATATATTAAATAAAAAAATGTTAGAAGTATTTGAAAATCTTAGTGGAGAAGTTAGTAAAACAGATAAAGGTCTTATTATTTTTGAATCTAGTTTTAGAAATTGATTAGATGAACAGATAAAAGATAATAAACTAAAAATTATATGTAAATAATAAAATGATAAATGGCAAATTGTAATTATAAAATAAAAACAGTACAAGGAGAAAAAAGTACTTTTAGTTTAGAAGAATTAACTCAATTTTACTACAAAAGTAATAACCAACTTACAAATGGCAGCATATTCAGTTCTGAAGAAATAATAGAAAGCACTGAAAATATAATAAATAAATTACTGAATAATACAGATAACATTAGAAAAAATGATGATTTAAAATCTACTTATGAATTTAGTGGAGAAAAAAATGAAAAAATGTTTTCTAATTTAGGTATAAATAAGGAGAGATTAAATCCAGAATACGATAAAGAATCTAGAATTATAAATACTATTTTAAATAATTTAGTTGGTAATGGTATAAGTATTACTGGAATAGAAAAAGCTTTATCTGTATCAGAAATAGTAAATTGGTCTAAATATAGTGAAGATGTTAATAATAAAGTTTTTAAATACAAAAAAGATATAGAAGAAGTTATTTTATTAGAAGAAAAAACTAAAGAATTAGGAAATTCTATACATAGAATTTTAGCTAGATTAATAACTAATAAAGGGGAATTTTCTTCTTCTATAGAAAATGAATTATTAAAAGAATTAGAAAATAACAAAGATATTTTAGAAGGAGATTTAGATAACTGGGTTAAGCTTTTTGAAAAACAACTTACAAGAATTTATGAAAATTTATCTAAACAAGGTAAAATACTTAGTGAAGTAGTAGTTGGATCTGAAAAAAATGCTCCTGCCCAAATTAAAGGAGCTTTAGATATAATAGTTATAAGTCCTGATGGTGCAATACATATCTATGATTTAAAATTATCTAAAAATAAATATGAAGATTGAGACTCTGCTAAAAAGTTAACTACAGATAATCAATTAGCTCTTTATAGAGCATTAATGGGTCAATATGTAAAAATTAATAATTCTACTATGAGTGTTATTCCTATTGAATTAGGAACAATGTTAAATGGCAAATTAAATATAGATTCTGTAAAATTAGGTAATATTGAAATTAGAAGTGGTGAAAGTGCCCTTCAATATAAAAGTGGGTCTATATATACACTAGTTAAAAAACTTATTCCAGAAAAAGTACACATTAGCCATGATCCAGAAAGAAGAATTAAATTTGAAACACATTTAAAACACATTCTTCCTATAGATTATGAAATAAGAACTTCAAATAAGAAAAATGATGTAGAAGCTATGGTAGATAAAGCTATGAGAACACAATCATATTCTATATCTAATGAATACGGTAAAGAATTTGAAGGAGAAACTAGAGTTAAGGATTATGATAAAAAATCAAAAGAAGAAATTAGAGCAGAATTAACTGTTATAATTCAAAAATATATTGAATTTGAAGAATCAATTAAAAATAGAAATTTAGTATCTCTTAAAAATCAAATAATAACTAGTATAACTGGAGGAAAACCTGTAGATGTTAAAGATCCTGATCAAAATATATTATTAGCAAATACATTAAAAGATTATATAACAGGAGAGTATGAAGTTATTGATAACATAGAAGAATTAGATAGTTTTGGGTTTATTTTATTACAAAATAAAAGAACTTCTAAGTTTGTTCTTTTAAGTATTACATCTCATAATAAATATGCATCAATAGGAAAATCTAATATGTTATATGAAGAAGCTGAATATTTAAAATCTTTATTATTATTTAATAATTTTAAAGAAGATTTAGATTTAAATAGTACTGGAATAGAAGATATAGTTATTTTAAATTTAGAAGGAAAACAAGTTGGTAGTAAAACAGTAGATTTTTATTGGGAAAGTTTTAGAAACTTATTAAATAATAAGTCTGTGCCTTATACTTTAGAAAGAAATAAACCTAAACTTATACAAACAGCTAGTAATATTTTAAGACAAAATTTAAGAGAAGCTCCAGAAAAAGAAAAAGAAGCCTTAATTAATATTATTGGTAATGAATATACTAGATTTGAAGATATAGAAATAGAGAAATTAAAAGAAATTTTAAAATCTATGGCTCAAACTTACCCAGAATTAGTTTCAAATTTATTTACTTCTCCTAAATTAAACTTTAAAAATAGAGAAGAGTATGTTTATGCTCTTTTAAATTGTCTTTTATTAAGAAAAACTAGGTTTAATATGTCTGGTGATTTTATGCACTTAAAAGACTTTAGTATAGGATTTTCTGATATTAAAAGTTTATTAGCTTCTTTATATTCTGATAAACAAGAAGAATATGATGCAACGGCTAAAAAAATTATGGGATTACCAGGAGGATTGAAAATGGTAACTCCGGATAGAGTAGGTTCTCAAGTATTACAAGATATTAATGGTATTATTACTTCAGGACACTCAAGTTATGCTCACACTTATAATAAACAAGCAGTAATTTTTAATAGACTTACTACCAAGTTTGCTAAAGATATGAATTACTCTTCATTTGAACAGAATTTTGTTGGAGATCACCAAAATTTATTTAGAAATATGTGATTTTCTGAAAAAACTGGAAAAATTTCTAATGAGTGAAGGGTAAAAAATCCTTATAAATCAGATGTAGATAATGCTATGAGTGATACTGAAAGAGAATATTTAAAAAATATATTATCTCAAATTCGTAGACATACAGAAAAAATTACTGATGTAGATTTTAATAAAATAGATTTTAGTACTTTAGAAACTATTAGAAATACGGATAAGACAGGTAAAATAATTAAATCTATAGAAGATGGAGATTATTTTTTAATGCCTTTAATTAGATCCCAACAAATAGATCGAAATAAAGATAGTATTAAAAGTTTAACAATTAGTGGATTAAAAGATCAAATTGTAGATAATTTAAATAATTTAATTGATACTAGAGAATTATCTTCTGATGACTTAAGAAATATTAAAACTGTACATGAAGGATTAACTGAAATGTATGATGTCTATGATAGAAGGAATAGAAATGCAAAATTTATAGCTGATAGTGTAGATGAAAGTGAAAGTTATTGAGAATTAGATTTAGATAGAATTGCTAATAAAGTAGCTTTTAGTAGTATAAGAAAACAGACAATGGATCATATTCTTCCAATTATCACTTCTGCAATATGGTACATGAAATTACAAGCTGGAAAAGATAATACTGATATAAGAAAAGAATTAGATTACATAGAAAAAAGACTTTCATTATCAGTTATGGATGCTCCAATTGTTGCAGACGAAGCTAAAGATATAATATTAACAACTTCTATGGTTAAAAGATTTACTACTGCATTTATGTTAGGTTTAAGACCAGTACTAACAGCAAAAGAATTTGCAATTGGTTTGTATAAAGGAATATCTCTAGCTGCTACTAAAATTTATGGAAAAAATCAATTTAGTTTAGCAGATTATACCAAAGCAATGAAAGCATTAATGACTATAGATAATCAGTATACACAAGAATTTAATATGATTGATAAAATTAATCATCATTATAGATTTGCTAATATGGATGTTAATGCTATGCCTGAAAAACTTAAAACATTTAGAAGAGGTGCCATGTTAGGATTAGGTCCTTGAATGTATTCTACTAGTACATTTGCAGATTACAGTAATAGGCTGTCTTTATTCATAGCTAAAATGTACAATGATGGATCTTATGATGCGCATATTTTAGTAAATGGAGAGCTTATATATGATCCTACAAAAGATAAAAGATTTGAGTACTATTTTCAAAATAGGGATAAGTATATAAATCAAAAAAATGGAGAATATATGGAAAGTAGTACTGATTTGAAATTTAATACTCAAAGAAATGTATATCTATTGACAATGAGACAAATAAATGATGAAAATATACTTTTAGGTAAACAGGAACTTGTAGAAAAAGACTTAATAGAATATGCTTACTCTGAAAAAGAACGTCAAAGTTATAAATCATTTACTGATTCAGTGTATGGGTATTATGATAAAGATTCTCAGGCTGAATGGCATAGTACTTGGTATGGATTAATATTTTTACAGTTTCTACAATTCTGACCTGGTAAAATGAATATGTGGTTTGGTAAACCAGATAGTAAACAAACTAACATAGGAGAAATGTTGCATAAAACTATGATAAGCCCAACTACAGGAAAAAAAGTACCAGCTTTCATTGAGGTAGTTAGAGATCCAGAGACAGGAGAGGTAATTGATACTATAGATGTTGAAGAGGATAATAGCAATCCTGCTATGGTTTGAACAGGAACTCCACAGGAAGGTTTGATTTATGCTATAGGATATACTATACAAGATGTTTTAAGAGGAAATTGAGATCATATAAAAGATATGGAACTTAGAAATAAACGTGTTATGTTTGCTATGTCTGATACTTTAATAATGATGTTAATTTTTGGAATGATAGGAGCTTTAATTGATGTTTTTGTAGATGAAAATGGGACAGAAGGGATAAATGGTAATACAGCTCAATTTATGCAAGAAGTTAATAAGAAAGTTCTTACTGAAACTAATTTATGGAAAAATACACTAGGAGCTATTAAAACAGAGCCTGCCTTTTTCTCTTTTGGAACAAAAGTAGCTGGAGATATACAAGATGTCTTCACAGGAGATAAATCTATAGAAAAATTAATTTCTAAAAATATTAAAGCATTTGAACTTTGAGATACATTATAATAATCAAAAAAAAATCCCCATACACACAATTAAGTGAGTATGGGGATTTTTGTATTAAATTATACTAAGTTAAAGTTTTTATAATTGATTGTAATTTTTGTTTATAATTTTTGTCAGTGGCATACCCAGTCTTAGCCATTATTTCAGCAGCTTTCATTGGATCATTTATACCTTTTACAGCATTATACCTTTTATTTTTTATTAAAAAATCAGCATAATCATTAAAACCTTCCATAGCAGTAGCATATTTCCTAAATTTTTGTTTGACGCTTACTAGCCCATTTGGACCTTGTTCTTTAGTTAATAACTCTTGTGTTGCTCCAGTTCAAGAGCTATTTGCTTTTATACCTCCAATATTGTTTCCTGGAGTATGAGCTCCTCATCCAGTTTCTAAGCCTACTTGAGCTATTAAAAGCTTTTTATTTATACCTGTTTTTTTAGACAATTCTTCGAATTCATCATTATACCTACTTAAAAATTCCTTTTTAGATTTAGTAGCTGGTATATTAGAATATTGTACCTCACTGTTTTTAAATGGATTATAAAGTAAAGGGTCATCTTTTTTTCTTTCTTTTAATCAATCAACCAAACTTTTAGATTCAATATTATTAGATTTTGATACTTTTGTTACATCTTCTATAGGAGTTTTAATTCCTAAATAACTATTAAAAAATGGATTATTATTATTTTCTTGTAAAAGATTAGAACCTTCTGGTAAATTATCAAAATAATTTAATATATGTTCTGGAGAATTTTCTTTAGAAATAAAAGGTTTAAAATTTATAGGATTTATAGGATTTATAGGCATATTATTATACTTTTTTAAATTTATTATATTTTGCAAATTTAATAAATTAAATTTATATAAAATGTATAAATAAAAAAAAATAGGGGAAAGAAAGCAATTAAGCCCTCTTTCCCCTATTTAAGTTTTTACATATCATCACTATACCTTACTGATTTAAAGTGTGGCTGCATTGGTATTCCATCAGTAGAATAACCAAAAAATTTAACAGTTCCATAATTATCAATAATGTCATCCATATCTAAAATATATTGAGCTTTTTGCTCTCTAGTCCCAACTGGACAAGCACTAAATACTTTTCCTTCTTTGGTTTCTAAAATAAATGCAAAGTCTTCTGGACGCAATCCATCTTTATAGTCAATAATTTTAAATTCTTCGTCCTGATACAACTTTACTTTGATCCAATCACTGTTCCGCTTTCCGAAACTGTAATTTTTATCTGGTTTTCTAGCTACTAATCCTTCAAAACCTTCTTCAACCCATTGATTATGTAATTTATCAATCTCCATCCAACTACTAGTAAAGACGTGATCAATAATTTTAATTTTTGCATTACCTGAAAATTTTTCTTGTAATTCCATTAAGATTTTCAATCTATCTCTAAATTTCATATCTGGAATAGCTAAATCGTAAATCCAATATTCAAGTATTTCACAACGATCTTCCCAAGCAGTTAATCGTGCAATACCACTAATTTCTTGTAAAGGTTTACCATGAACATAAAGTTCACCATCAAATCTCATAGTTGGATTAGCTTTTAAATAAGAGAATAATTCTTTTCTAATTAAAGCGGTAGAAGCATTATAGTCTTTGCCTCCACGAGATACACTATCTACATCATCTTCATTCCACTCCATTGTGCAACGTACCCCATCAAGCTTTTTCGAGCAAGCCATTTCCTTTTCTAATACTGATATTTTACAATCATTAGAAGACTTAGCTAATTGAGGTTTTAATTTACCGTTACTATCTGTTTTTAAAACAGGCACAACTTCATCTAATTCAAGCGGCCCCATTAGTTCAAACTTCTTATTAGTTAAACTGTCTAGTCTTTTATATCCTTTATCAAGATATTTATTAACTATACTATTAAACTCTGATTCAGCTTGTTGTAATACTGTTCTTTTTGCTTTTCCTTTTTCAATACATAACCTAACTTGATTAGTCATTTTATTTCCGTATTGACCTGTAGTTCTATTAATGTAAAAAACATTTCCATCTTGCTCTAAACTGGTTATTACAACTTGTACTTTATCTCTTGCATTTCTTGTTACTAATACTATTTCTGTCATTATTATTCTATTACTTCAAATTTAAAATCATCAACTAAATAACGATCTTCATCAAGTTCATCTTATATATCATCTTTAAAATATTTACCGTTTATTTTCACAAACCTTGCATTTTCAAATTTACTATATGTGGGACATGTTGGTATTTCATCATCTTCATCACAAACCCAAAGAGAAATTTCACCTTCATCAACTATATGATAACGATCTCCAATTGAAACTGGATATCCATCAGTTGTTGTAAAAACTATATTATTTTCCATTTATTCTATTATTTCTGTTGTCCATTCATCATCTGATAAATCTGAGTTTTCTTTAATATCTTCGAAAATTTCATTTTTTAATTCTCTTTCAGTACAATGAAACTCAGGATCAAAAAAATCTAATGAATCAAATACTTTTTCAAATGTTACTTTAATTTTCATTATTTTACTCCACTATCACCGTAACCTGTTTTTCCTCTATCTGATTCATCAAGTGAAGAAACTTCATCCCATTCAATTAATGATACTTTAGTTAAAACTGCTTGTGCAATTCTATCACCATGTTGAATTTCAAATACATCATCACTTAAATTCATTAAAATAACTCCCCATTCATTTCTATATCCAGAATCAATAGTACCTGGAGTATTTAAAACAGTTACTCCATTTTTCAAAGCTAATCCACTTCTTGGTCTAACTTGAATTTCATATCCTGGTGGGAAACTTGTATAAAGTCCTGTTGGAATTAATACTCTACCACCACTAAATACTAAAAGAGTTTCTCTTTCTTTATCAAATGCAGCTCCCCACATGAATTCTTCTTTTAATCCATTAGAAAAATTAGCACGAAGATCCATTCCTGAATCTCCTTGCTTTGCATATTCTGGAAGTTCATTTGAACTTTTATTTATTACTTTTATTATCATTTATATTATTTTAAAATTTTCATTAAATTCATCTTCTGAATATAAATCAATTAAGTTATTATTTCCTTTTAATACATAATCTCCTATGTATAAGTTTACCAATCCATCCCAACATTTTAGTATTGCTTGATGTTCATGAAAGATAATTAATGTTTTATCTTCTATAAATTTATATAATTCAGAGTAATCTCCATTAAATTGTATAAATTCATATTCTATTCTTGAAATACATTTCATTTTTTTATTTTTTTATTGTAATATATATACATTGTTTTTACTTCTAGACAAAGCAACATATTGCAACTGTCTTTTTTCTTGTTCATCTCTACAAAAATCAATACTTTTCATATCAATAAATGTATTATTAATACTACTTCCTTGACTTCGATGTATTGTAGTAGCATATCCTCCATCAAATGATTTTTTTCTAATTAGCCTATTATCAAAATATAAATCAATGGGAGTTGTAAAACTATTCATAATGCTATAATATTCTTTCCATTTAAGGCCTGCTAATCTACTCTTTCGTTCTTTTAAATCTATAGCTTCTAATCTAGTATGTTCTATAGTATAAGTTAAAGTTCTGATTTTTTGTTCTGTAATATATTTACTTAGAATATTTACAGTTTGTTCACATTTATCAGAAGAATCCCATAAAACTAGTTTATATCCAGGATATAAACCAACATGAGGAATATTAATTAAAATACTTTCTGGCTCTTGCATTATAATATAATCCATTGAATTCCAAAAAGAATAATCATCAAAAACTAAATTTTCATAACCAGTTATAAATTGAAATTTATTATATTCTTTTTCCAATCCAAATAATGCTTCTACCATTTTAATATTAAAGTAAGCTACTCTATCATTAGTATATGATAAGATTTTACTTTCTAAAATATCTAAATTTTCAATAGCTTTATTAAAATATGGAATTGATTTCATAAAGAAATCTCTTGGTTGAGAAAAAGTATATATTGAACCTTTTTCACAAATATCTGTTTTAAATCGAGGTATAAACTGTTCTCTACTAATTGGTAATACTTCACTTAATGCACTTTCATGATTTTGACGAAATATTTGAGTTAAAAAATAATTATCTTCTAATTCAAATACTTTAGAAGTTTGTATTGAATTTACAGGCTTGATTTGCTTAATATCACCCACAAAAATAATTTTAGTGTTAGCAGATTTACATCTATCTATTAATAATCCAAATAAATAATCATTAATCATAGAAGATTCATCACAAATAATGATAGAATCAAATGGAAAATAGTTAGACGCTAATTTAGATAAGAATTGTAAATTTCTGAAATCTAAATCTATTATATTTATATTTGGTGATAAAGCTAATAATTTATGAACAGTTATACCCTCCTTACCTGTAAATCTTTCTAATACTGTTTTTGCTTTATGTGTAGGTGCACATAATGTATAATCTATTTTAAGCTTATCTAATTCATCTATTAAAGCTTTTATTAAGAAGCTTTTTCCTGTTCCAGCATAGCCAGATAAGGAAAAAGCTACTTTTTTAGTTTTTATAAATTTAAGAATTAAATTTAAAGCTTCTTCTTGTTCAATTCCTAATTTTATTATTTCATTCATTATTAATTACATTTGCTATTACCGCAACTCTTGCAAATTTTACATCCCGCTTCATAAACGATTGTTTCTTGTCCACAATCACTACACTTCTCCCCATGAGATTTAGTACCATCTTTAATAAATGGTTTAAAAGAACGCATTACACCACTTTTCCAGTTTGTCATTGATTTATTAGAGAAGTTTAAACCATCAATAATAGTAATCATTTTTTCTGGAGATACACTTTCACGAAGTAATGCAGACATTAATCTAGCATAATTCCAATATTCTTTATCAAAAATACGAGAAAGCCCACCTAAAGTGTTGGTATAACCATAACTATCTACATATCTAAAGTCATATCTTGAAGGTTCATCACCATTTTTAACTTTAATAATTATACCTTCAGTTACTGAGGATGGAATTGGAAAAGTATCTAAATCTTTTGGTCCTGTAAAAATTTCATATGGTATATCATTCAATATTCCTACAAATGCAATCCAATCTTTTTTCTCATTTTTAAATTGAACTACTTTACATTCTAATTCTAATGGACGTTCTGTAACAACTGATTTTTGTTCTTCCTTATGATTAACTAAAATACCACTACGACTTCCTTCTCTATAAACTGTGACTCCTTTGAGATTGTGTTTCCAAGCTGATTTATATAGTAAATCAATAGTTTCTTTTGGAGTGTTTTCTGGTAAGTTTATAGTGCTAGATATACTATGTGTAGTATATTTTTGTAATATAGCTTGAGTTCTAATTCTATCAAAGGGTATAATATAATTTGCTGTATTATTAAACCAAGGTGAATTTGCATACATTGCATCTAGCTCTTCCATAGTTAAAGTATCAATATGTTTATGATAACCTTGTGTGTAATACCAATCTTTAAAACTACCATGAATTACATTGTGATTTGTAAACCCAACTCCATTTTGATCAACAAAGTCAGCAGTCTCACCTGGATTACATTTCTTTCTTCTTGTATAATAAAGAGAGAATGTCGGCTCACATCCTGAACTTGTTCCAGCTAACATACTTATGGTCCCAGTAGGAGCAATTGTAGAGAATGAAACGTTACGTCTACCATATTGTTGCATTTTCTTTATTTGAGATGGGAATTCTTGATTTAAAAATTTATAGAATTCATTTTTTCCAATATATTCATCCATACCTTTAGATTTAGGTGGATTTGGTATAAAAATATACTCTAAGTCTCTATTATAACTAGGAAAACTACCATTAATAATAGCTAAATCAATTGTTGCATCTAATTCAGCTTTCATTTTTAATTTCATGATGAAATCAGTAGTTTTTTCATCTCCGTAAGGTAATCCTAAAGCTGCAAACATATCTGCTAATCCAGTAATTCCAACACCAGTTCTTCTACCTTTTCTACCAATTTCTTGAATTTCCTTCCATAATTGTTGTTCATCTCCTGTAGTAATATCTATAATTCTTTGAA
>JFJP01034034.1_pt1 | contig 45591 bp, 36 predicted proteins | sample 431651 | NCBI WGS metagenome assembly JFJP01 (sample SAMN02602958, study PRJNA72255) | Microbial mat metagenome, whole genome shotgun sequencing project. | biome: fresh water; feature: sink hole; material: water; isolation source: purple microbial (photo- and chemosynthetic) mats found in...
GGGCTTGAGGGGAACGCCGTGTCGGGGTCACCTTGGTCGTGGCGTTCTGCGCTGCGGCTTTGGCTTGACCTGATTGCCGCTCAGGGGAGAGAAGCCTCGTTTGCCGTGCTCGGCGGGGCAAACTCACCGGGTCCGGTTCTGGTCAGCGCTTCGCCGGAGTTGTTTTTCCAGCAGGAGGGAACCCTTATCGACGCGCGTCCCATGAAGGGCACCGCTCTGCGCAGCCCCGATCCGTCTGTCGATGCGGCCCTTCGGCATCAGCTGTTCAGCAGCGCCAAGACTCGGGCTGAAAACCTCATGATCACCGACATGCTGCGAAACGACCTGGGCCGACTGGCGGTGCCCGGCGGTGTGACCGTACCCCGGTTGTTCGATCTTGAGCCGTACCCCACCGTGTGGCAGATGACCAGCACCGTCCGTGCCCAGCTGCCGGCAGAGTCCACCCTGTCGGCGCTGATGGCGGCGCTCTTCCCCTGCGCCAGCATCACCGGTGCCCCCAAACTCAGCACGCAGGCGGTCATCGAGAAGGTGGAAGCCCATTGCCGGGGCTGGTATACCGGTACCTTGGGTTGGCACCGGCCGGGGTCTTCTCTTGTCGGCCCTTCCCGAAGCCGTTTTTCGGTGCTGATCCGCACGCTGGTGTTCGATCACCCCGACCAGGGTGCCTTCCGCCTCGGTGTCGGCGGCGGGGTGGTCTGGGACTCGACCTCGGTGGATGAGTACGCGGAAGCCTGGGCAAAATCGCGGTTTCTTAGCTCCACCCGCCGTGAGTTCAGCCTTACCGAAGCCGTTTTGTGGGAACCCGAGGGCGGCTTCTTTTTATTGGAAGAGCACCTGGCGCGCTTGAGCGCGGCCTGCCGCGATTTTGGCGGAACTGTGCCCGCCGAACTGAACCGTGCCCTCGCAGACGAGGTCGCCCGGTTGCTTGCAAACGGCCTAAGCGGCCCTTTCAAGCTCCGCGTTCTGGTGGATCCGGACTTCACTCTGCGCATCGAAGGAGAAGCTCTCTCCCCGATGCCTGAGGTTCTCACCGCAGCCCTGGCCCCTCGGCCTCTTGGTGAGGAAACGCTGCTGTGGCGCCGTTACAAAACCAGCGACCGGCGCGTTTACGACGAACTTCGCGTGCCGGGAGCCGATCAGACCCTCCATTTCAACGCTCAGGGCGAGTTGACAGAATCGACCAGCATGAACCTGGTGCTGGAAACAAAGGGGCAGTTCTTGACCCCCCCGCTGGATTGTGGTTTGCTGGCTGGGACCTACCGGGACTCCCTTGTGAAAACGGGGCAAATCGTCGAAGCCGTGTTGCCGGTGTCGGCCCTTCAAGAGGCCGACCGGGTGTGGCTGATCAATTCGGTGCGCCGGTGGAAGCCGGTCCGCCTGGTAGAAAGCAAGGAGTTGCCATGATTTGGCTTGTAGGAAGAAACGGCATGCTCGGCACCGATCTGGGCCGCGCTTTTACAGCCGCAGGATTGGAGTGGGTGGGAACCGACAAAGAGGTGGATTTCACCGACCCGGCGGCCCTCGAGGCCTATGCCAAGGGCCTTTATGCCCAGGGCCAATCCATTGACTGGGTGGTCAACTGCGCCGCCTACACCGCCGTTGATAAAGCCGAAGACGAGCCTGCACTTTGCCGCAAGCTCAATGTCGACGGCCCTGCCTGTCTGGCCCGCTGGGCCGCCTCCCATAAAGCCGCGCTCATTCACCTCAGCACCGACTATGTGTTTTCCGGTAATGGAACAACGGCCTACAAGGAAGACGACCCCGTCGCCCCCCAGGGGGTTTACGGCGTCACCAAGGCCGACGGCGAAGCGGTCATCCGTCAGCTCTGTCCCCAGCATTACATTCTGCGTACCGCCTGGCTCTACGGGGCCTCGGGTCCCAACTTCATCTCCACCATGGTCCGCCTGATGTCCCAGCGCGACAGTCTGGGCGTTGTGGCCGACCAGTGGGGAGCTCCCACTTGGACAATGGATCTGGTCGCTGTCGTTGTCGCCCTGATCCAGAAAGGCGAGGGTCTCTGGGGGACCTACCACGCCAGCGGTGAAGGCAAGTGCAGCTGGCATGATTTTGCGCTGGCCATCCTCGAGGAAGCCCGCACACGCGGCCTGGTCGATCCGGCCAAGGCTGTTGAGGTCAAGGCCCTTACAACCGATCAGTACCCCACCAAGGCCAAACGCCCTGCGTGGTCGGTGCTTTCAAAAGACAAGCTCAAGGCCGCGTTCGGCCTGTCATTCCCCCATTGGAGGGAGAGTCTGAAGACCTTCCTCGCCCAGGAGTACCGTTTGCACAACCCCAAGACCCTTTTGGTGACCGGCGGGGCCGGCTTCATCGGCAGCAACTTCATCCGCCATGTGCTCATCAAGGCCGGCTTCAACGGCACCATTGTCAACTTCGACAAGCTCACCTACGCCGGCAACCCCCACAGCCTGTCCGACATCGCCGCCGCCTACGGCAGCCGTTACGTCTTCGTGAAGGGTGACATTGCCGAAACCGCCGACGTCGAAGCGGTACTGGCAAAGTACAACGTCGACACCATTGTCCACTTTGCCGCCGAAAGCCACGTCGACCGCTCCATCCACGGTCCGGGGGAATTCATCCGCACCAATATCCTGGGAACCTACACCCTTCTCCAGGCCGCCCGCGCCTTCTGGGGTGACCGCCAGGATGTGCGCTTCCACCACGTCAGCACCGACGAGGTGTACGGCAGCCTGGGCGACACCGGCAAGTTCCTCGAAACCACCGCCTACGACCCCCGCAGCCCGTACAGCGCCAGCAAAGCTTCGAGCGACCACCTGGTCAACGCCTGGCACCACACCTACGGTCTGCCCATCACCATGAGCAACTGCAGCAACAACTACGGCCCGTACCACTTCCCGGAAAAACTGATTCCCCTGATGATTGGCAACCTGTTGTCGGGAAAGGCGTTACCTGTCTATGGCGATGGCAAGAACGTGCGCGACTGGCTGTACGTCGAAGACCACGCCAGCGCCATCTGGGCCATTGTGACCCGGGGCCGTCTGGGCGAAACCTACAACGTCGGCGGCGAAAATGAGTGGACCAACATCGACCTGGTGAAGTTCCTCTGCACCCGTCTGGCCGAAGTGCAGGGCAAGAACCCCGAGGAATATCTGAAGCTGATCACCTACGTGAAGGACCGGCCCGGCCACGACCACCGGTACGCCATCGACTGTGAAAAGCTGAAAGGCGAACTGAAGTGGACCCAGAGCGTCACCTTCGAGCAAGGTCTCGAAGCCACCATCCGCTGGTACTTGGACAACCAAGCCTGGGTGAATCTCGTCACCAGCGGCGAATACAAGAACTGGGTCGACAAGAACTACACCACCCGCTGACAGCAAAAGGGCCACCTTTGCAGGTGGCCCGTCCGGTCAGTTCCCCTCCCAGAAATGGGGATGCTCCTTTTTACCATCTTTGGGAATTTCTGAACAGCATTCCTGTCCTTCCTTGAAGCAAAAACCTCGATTTCTCTGTCAGGGAGACTAGGAGGTGCGTATGCGCTGGTTTTGGTTGGGAGCGGTATTGTTGGCCGTCGTTTTCGGGAACGGCTGTGTGGTTCCCGAGTCCCCGAAAGGAAAGGGCGTCGAGCCGGAAGTTGTCCCGGCTGACCGGGGAGTGCTGGTGGTGAAATGGCAGCAAGACCCCCAGGAAAGGGGACTGCTGGGCTCGGCTTGGGCTGCCGCCAACGCCGATGCCTATGAATTGGTTCTGCTATCACCCGGTGGAACTCAGGCTTATTCGTTGCAATTGGGTTCGGGGCAGGCTTTGGCGGTGGTTCCCGGAACCTACCTGGTGATCCTGCTGGCGGGGGTCAAGCGGACCTCGGGTTCCTCGACGGTTCATCTGGTCGGGTCGGGATTGGCCGAGGGGGTTGTCGTGACACTCGGGCAGAGGACCAGCCTCGATATGACACTGCGTTCGGCGAATATCGGCCTGTCCCTGGCCAGCCCGGCCTATTGGCGGGGGTCGCTCACGGTAACAACCACCGGGGCAACCCGGAACAGCCGTGTGGGCATGTCGCTGGCCGGTTCGTCTACAACTCAGCGGCCCCGGTTCAAGTCCTTGGAACTGTGGAACGGCTACAAGGAGGTCGCGTCGGTAACAGGAACTCCCGATGCCTGGTCTGCCGAAGCTTCGGGAACGGTGCCAGACGCCATTGCCAGCCTCAGCATCGGCTTGGTGGGAGCCGGTCTTCTTCTGCAGGGACTGGATTCGGTGTGGGTCCCCACCACGGGTATCACCGAATACAGCTGGACGTGGCCCAACCGTGCCGATCTGGCGGACTCCCACCCTTTGGCCCCTTGGTCGGAACTGTTGGTTCCTTGCGGCCCACCACCCACCGGTTTGACGGTTGCGGTGGGGTGGGAGTGAGGTTGGTTCAGCCTGCCTGGTTCAGTGCTTTGATCAGTTCGTCGAGCTGCGCCTCCGGCAGTTTGCCTGCGGTCATGCGGACGAGGTTGCGTAGAGGCATCTCGGCGACAAATGCTTCCATCATCAGCGAGGCGGGGTCGTCTTTGTCGAGGGCACCAAACCACGTGAGGAACTCAGCCATGGCCGCCTGGTAGAATTCTCCTCCGACCGGGTGGTTCTTCAACAGCATCAGCGGCGTGGTCTGGTCCCAGACAAAGGGCAGTTTCTGGAACGACTGGACGGTCACAATGGACTTCTGCCGCAAATCGCGGCTTGAGGAACCGACGTTCAGCTCAAACTCACCCGATTCGACAAACCAGTCTTGGGTCTCCACGGACCAGAAGGCGAAGGCTCGGTTGTTCAAGGTCAGCTCGACGGTCTTGGTCTCGCCGGGGTTCAGGAACACCTTGGCGAAGGCCTTGAGCTCGCGTACCGGGCGCAGCACCGAGGCACTCTTGTCGGCAACGTACAGCTGCACGACTTCCGCACCGGCCACCTTGCCGCTATTGGTCACCGGAACCTTCACCGTCAAGGTCTGCTTGTCGGTGATTGTGCTCTTGTCCAACACGATCTTGCCGTAAGTGAAGGTGGTATAGCTCAATCCGTGGCCAAAGGGAAACAGAGTCGGCAGCTTCAGGGCGTCGTAGTGGCGGTAGCCGACGAAGAGGCCTTCGCGGTACTCAACCTTCTTGCCGTCGCCGGGGAAGTTCAGGTACGAAGAGTTGTCTTCCAGGCGCAGCGGGAAGGTTTCTGCCAGCTTGCCCGAGGGATTAGCCCTGCCGAACAGCAGGTCGACCACGGCACCGCCCCAAGCCTGGCCACCGAGATAGCCCTCGAGTACCGCAGGAACCTTGTCGAGCCACGGCATTTCGACGGGCGAACCGTTGCTGAGCACGACCACGATGTTTTTCTGAACCTTGACGACTTCCGCAATCAGCGCCAGGTGGCTGGCGGGAATGCCCAGATGAGTGCGGTCGAAGCCTTCACTCTCAAAGCTGTCAGTCATACCGATGAACACCACCGCAACCTCGGCCTTCTGGGCCAGGGTCTTGGCTTCGGCGAGGAGTTTCGAGTCGGGAGCATCGCTGGTCAGAGAATACCCGGCCCCATAGCTGATCTCTAGACCGGCGGGCGCTATCTTCCTGGCTTCGGTAACCGCATCATCCATCTGGGTCGGAGTCATGTGAGAACTGCCGCCACCCTGGTAGCGGGGTTTCTGGGCAAACGCCCCGAGGAAGGCCACACGTTTTTGGGATGACAGGGGGAGCAGACCCCCCTCGTTCTTGAGCAGCACCATGGCTTCGGCAGCAACCTTGCGGGCCAGCGTATGGTGGGCCGCCTTGTCATAAGTGGCCTTCGGGTCCAGTTCCGCAAGCACCTTTTCTGTCAGCAGCAGCACGCGGCGGACAGCTTTGTCGAGCTCGGCCATGGTCAGCACGCCTTCCTGAACGGCTTTGACGATGGCGGCGTCGGTGATTCCGCCGTTGCCTGGCATCTCGAGCTCCTGACCCGCCTTGATGCCGGCAACGCGGTCGTTGTTGGCGCCCCAGTCGGTGACGACCAGACCGGTGTGGCCCCACTCCTCTTTGAGAACCGTGGTCAACAACCATTTGTTTTCGGCGGCGTAGGTGCCGTTGATGCGGTTGTAAGAACACATCACCGTCCAGGGTTGCGCTTCCTTGACGGCGGTTTCAAAGGCGGGCAGGTAGATTTCACGGAGGGTGCGCTCGTCGACAATAGCGTCGATGGTCATGCGCAGCTTTTCCTGGTTGTTGACGGCGAAGTGCTTCAGCGAAGCCCCCACCCCCTGCGACTGCACACCCAAGATATGGTGCTTGGCGATTTGTCCCGCCAGATAGGGGTCTTCGGAGAAATACTCGAAGTTGCGGCCGCACAGCGGACTGCGTTTGATGTTGGCGCCGGGTCCCAGGATGACTCCCACCTGCTCGGCCTTCGATTCACGGCCCAGGGCCTGTCCAACCTCTTCGAGCAGGTCACGGTTCCAGGTGCTGGCCAAGCCTGCCCCCGAGGGAAAACAGGTGGCCGGAATCGCGTCCATGAAGCCGGCTCCGTTGGGTTTCTGCTTGCGCAGGCCGTGGGGGCCGTCAGTCATCATCCACGAGGGGAGCCCCAGGCGTTCGACGGCTTTCGTGGTCCACATATCCTTGCCGGAACACAGGCCGGCCTTTTCCTCGAGAGTCAGCTCTTTGAGCAGCACATCGACAGTTTTCATCGGGGTTCTCCTTGAGAAGGTTTCAGGCCGTCCATCAAAAGGTCGACCAGCATAAATGGCATTTTTTCCGGTTCACCGGGTAGTGTTTCGATCAGGACCTCGCCCCGTAGGAGCACACGCTGCTGAAGACTCCGTACGGCGTTGAGCAGGGTGACTCCCACCAGGTGCAAGTCCAAGTCGGCACGGAGGCTGCCGTCGGCGATACCCTGCTCCAACAAGGTGCCCATCGACGCATCGGCTGCCGAAACCAGGTGCTTTGTCAGCGTTTCACGAAAGTTAGCCGCAGCCTCACGTCCTCCGTGGATGCGGCTGCCTGAGTAGTAGGCGTCAAATTCCGCCAGGAAGACAAACTGGTCGTGAAAACGGGGCGAAAGCCAATGGTTTTTCAGGTACCAACCCAGGGTGATCCGTCCGTTTGCACCCGACGGCACCCCTTCGCGCCACGAAGTGTCGGCGGAGAAGGCCTCGAACACCTGCTCGACCAGGGTTGCCGCCAAGTCTGCCTTGTCCTGAAAGTAGCGATACAGACTGGTTCGGCTGATCTGCGCGGCATCGGCAACGTCTTTCATCTGGGTGTCGAAAAAGCCCTTCTCCAAGAAGAGCTTCCAGGCTGTGTCGAGAATCATTTGGCGGGTTTCGGGAATCTGGTAGATCATTCGGTTCATGGTTGGTACTCTATGGAACACGTGTGCTATATACGATGCACCCAAACCGCGGAGGTGTCAAGAGTTTTCAGGTACCGCTGAGTTCTCTTCTGCCGTCCGTATCTGCACAGCCAGTAGATCCAGCCTCGTTTGGCGGGCCTCGGCTGCCGCCGCCGGACTGCGCCACCGTGAGCCCTTGGTTGACGGAATCGAGCTTGATGCCGGCCAAAGTATCAAAAGGCGTTTTCACAGGAAGCAGAAAATTGGTGCCCGCGATCTGCATGTCGTGGCCGACGTAGTAGAACCGCGCCGGTCGGCATCGGTGATCAGCGTCACCTGCCACCCCGCCAGCGTCGCCGTCGTAGGCAATGTTCCCGACGACCAGAGTGCCGCGAGGTGCCTCCGCGAACAGAGTCAGTGCTAGAACCAAGGTGAGTAGGGCAAGTACACCATCTCGAACTAACAGGGAGGTTACTTGTCGATTGGCAATACAAGAGTTGTTATTGATCACCCAGTTCGCGGAGCTGCTTGTCAATCGAGTTGATGGACTTCTGAAGCGCGGGGGCATCATTGGGGGTGGAGAACGACGCCCACGATGCAAAACCAAGGAGTCCTGCGGGTATCGCAAAGATCACGATTCGCTCTGTTGGAAAAGTCTCTCCGGGATCCCGCAGTCCAATCGCCCAGGCACCAGCCAGCGAACCGAGGAAAGCCGCTGGGATTCCGTACAGGTAACCCCAAAACACCTGCCCGGCACGGAGCTCCTGGGCTGTCTTGAGTTGGGGAAGGAGCGAAGCTCTAAGACCCTTCAGTGTTTGCACCTGGTAAGGTATGGAATAGCCGACAGCAGGTACCGCAGCCGTCACTGTGGCCGATCGTCGAACCGTATAGACCTTGTACCAAGAAGGACGGTCATCCTCGGTTCGCTGGGCGGACACCAGCCACGACCCTGGTACCACCGCGTTGGCTCCGATTTTGAGTTCCTGCTCGAGTCCGGCGAAATTAGCATCATCGTCCAGCGCTTTCGAAGCGCCTGGGTTACCCGGGGTGGAGGCGAGCACCGGGAGCAAGGTGGCACCGCTGTCCGACAACGGTCGAGCTTTCAGGATAAGGCTCCCCTCTTGTCCCGGGCTGAGGGCGACGACAATCCCTCCTGCCGATGTCGCCTGTTTGGCGCTGGAAATCAACGGCCCAAAGTAGAGTGTTGTGTAGGCTGCAGGGGTGACGGTTACGGGCTTTTGCTCCGAGGCGCGCCCTTCGGACTCAAAACGGAACACCTGGTTTCCGTCGGGAAGGCTGTCGGCTAGAAGGGGAGCGACGGGACCAACCGCCCCCACCAACGCGTTGCCAAAGTAAACCTGCCCATCGACTGAACTCTCAAACCGAACTTTTCCTGCCGGCCGGGCAACGTCCTCTGCAAGTTTCTTTGCCAGCGTCTCGGCTTTGGTGACGGCCAGCCTGGCAGCTTCCGCCTCGGCGCGAGTCTGATCGAGTTGCTTCTGGATTGCGGCAACCTTGGTGGCCTCGGCCGTCTGGATCTGCAACGCGAGGGCATCCAGCTCTGCCTGTCGTGCCTCAACGGCCTTCTGGGCTGCGACCGCGTTCTGTTTGGCGAGCTCCGACGCTCGGCTCTGGCGGATCTGATCGCTCACCAAGTAGAAATCCCCGCTGAGGCTGGCGTTCAACCAAGGCTTCTGCAGGTCGCCTGTAGTTGAACGGACTTCGGCTGTTACCCGCTTGGCCAGGTCTTCGAGCTTGAGGTCGGTACCCAACTGCTTGAGCAAGGCAGCGGTGAAGACACCGTTCCGACCTGAGCCATCCTGAGCAACTTCACCGGGGCTGGTACTGAACATGACCAAGGACCCTGACGCGCCTCCCGCGGTTGAGACCGTCGTGAGGCCCCGTGTCCCACCAACCGACCGTGTTCCGCCCTTGGCGAACGGGTTGTTTCGGCAGGAATCCAAGATGATGACGCTCACCAGGGATTTGGACGCTTCGATCGCGTCAGTTACACTGGTGAGATTCAGGCCGTCGTGTTTCACATCGGAAAGGGTATTGAAGGGCGTCTGGATGGGCAACAAGTAGTTCAACCCATCAACTTGCATGCCGTGGCCAGCGTAGTAGAACAATGCGTTGGCTCCCGGATTCTCCAACAAGGCCTCGCCCCAAAGGTCAACCGTATCGATGAGCGATCGCCGGTTCATGTTCGTCACCAGGGTCACTTTCCAGCCGTTGGCAGTCAGAGTGGCCGCAACATCGGTGGCATCGTTCACTGGATTGCGGAGTGCCGCTTCACCATCATAGGAGGCGTTCCCGATCACCAGTGCCAGCCGGGCTGGCTCTGCCGCGGCAAACGAAAAGCTAAACAAAAGAATGCAGAGCGTAAGGAGTTTCTTCATTGCGTTGCCCCTGAAGCGGCTAGAATCTTCCTGTCGAGGTCCTCCAGTTCGTCCCGCAGGGGAGCCACTGGGTCTGGCGAAGTGAAGAGAAAGATCGAGATTGCAGCCAAAGAGAATCCAATGGCATCGAAAGTGAAGATGAACGGTTGGTCATAGGAAAGATTGGGGTCACTCAGTACCTGATTCGTCCGGATGGGGCCAACTACCGACATGAGGGTACCGGGCACTACCGTGATCCAAGCCAGGGTCAGCGAGAGTCCTCGGGCAAACTCGGTTCCCGGCAGCAAAGCCTGAATCTGAGATCGTCGGGCTCGAAGTTTCTCAAATTGATAGGCATCAGAAAAGCCGATCTTGGGGAGATACAGGTCGTCCATGGTTCCCGGCATGACTGTCAGCATTTGGTACCACGCTTCCTGCGTGTCGCCAGTTTTGTGGGCCGAAAACAACCAGGTGCCGGGAGTCAATGTATTTGCCCCAACAGCCAGGACTTGCAACTGGTCGAGGAAGTTGTCTTTGGATTCAATGTAGCTCGCTAGGGCCATACCGCGTCCTTCGCCGAGGGCAACGGGAATGAGCTTGGCACCGCTGGCGGAAAGCATGCGGGCCCGAACTTCCAGAACTCCGTCTTGCGCTCGGTCCACCAAAATGGTGACACTACCACGTTGGCCCGAAATCTCGGCTTGTGGGATTGGTGTTCCAAACGACACGGTTGAATACGCCAAGGAAGTGACGAGTGCCGCCCTGGTCTCTGTGCGCCCGGTAGCGGAGAAGTGAAACTCTTGCTGCCCTTCGGTGAGGCCATCCGCAAACAGAGGATTGCCCGGTGTGACGGCCCCCAGAGGCTTGCTTCCCCAGGAGACCGTCCCGGGCAAATCGGACTCAAACCTGACCTTGCCCTTTGGTCGAGCCACTTCGGCAGCAAGTGTGGCCGCGAGACTATTGGCCTTTGCCTGCGCCGCTTTAGCAGCCTCGGCTTCCTTCTTGGCCTGCTCGAGTTGGGCCTGAACCTCATTCACTTTGGACGCTTCGGCCGACTGCACCTTGGCCGTCAGCGCGGCGATTTCGTCCTGCCGTGCCTGGGCGGCTTTTTGGGCCTCGGCAGCGGCGATCTTGGCAGCCTCGGCCGCCCGTGTTTGCAGGATACCATCGCTGATCAGATAGAAATCGCTTCCCAGGCTGGCGTTGATCCAGGGTTTCTGTTGGTCGGCGGTCACCAGACGAACTTCTGAGGTCACCTTCTTGAAGAGGTCTTCGAGTCTTAGGCCGGAATCCACCTGCTTCAGAAGAGCCGAAGTGAACACACCGTTGCGGCCCAGGCCATCCTGAGCCACATCACCGGGACTGGTGCTGAACATGATGGCCGACCCCTTGGTGCCGCCGCCGGTACGAACCACCGACAGACCCCGTGCCGCCACCGCGCGGGTGCTCCCCTTGGCGAAGGGGTTGTTCCGGCAGGCATCGAGGATAACGAGGCTGACTTGCACTTTTGAGGACTCGAGGACCGCCGTGACATCGTTGAGGTTCAGGGCTTCATGCTTGATGTCGGAAAGGTTGTCGAGAGGGACCCGGACGGGAAGCAGGTAGTTGTCACCATCCAGCTGCATCCCATGACCGGCATAGTAGAACAGGGCGTTGCAGTCAGGGTTGCTGTTAAGCTGCTCGCTCCAGGCATCGACGGCCGTGTTCATCCCGCGCCTATCGGCATCGGTGACAATGGTGACCTGCCAGCCTGCCCGCGTCAGTGCAGAGGCAAGGTCCTGGGCATCGTTCACAGGATTTTTGAGCGCGGCACCGTCATCATAAGCGGCATTGCCGATAACCAACGCCAGCCGGGCTGGTTCAGCCCATACCACAACGACAAAGCTGTGGGCCAGCAACAAAAGCAACACAAACCGTAAGCAAACTCTCATGGAAGGACTCCAAAATAGTGCATCAAAACATTATTCTGGTTCCATTTTGGATTGTCAATGGGACTCGACCATTCATTTGGCAAATCCGGATTGACATTCCGGATTTGCCAATATAACTTTTAACGCATGGTTCTACAACGAGTTGCTCAGTCTCGAATTCAGCAGTTACTATCATTCTTCCCCGTTGTGGCAGTCACGGGACCCCGACAATCTGGCAAAACGACTCTTCTGCGGTCGATGTTGCCTGACTATCACTATGTTTCATTCGACTCACCTGAGACCCGCCTGTTCTGGATGGATGATCCGAGCGGTGCGCTCAACTCCCTGAAGGGCGGTGTGATCTTCGACGAGGCCCAAAAGTTCCCGGCGCTCTTCGAATACCTCAAGATCGCTGTGGACCAAGACCCTACTGCGGGGCGGTTTGTGCTGATCGGATCGGCACAATTCATGCTTCTTCAGTCCATCTCGGAGTCGCTGGCGGGCCGGTGTGGCTTCCAGAGCCTCCTTCCGTTTGAACGTGCCGAAGTCCCGCACGTCTCTGTCGCGAAGGCCGAACTTTTCGGGTGGTACCCTGAACTGGTCACCCGCGACTGGGCAATGTCGCGCGAGTGGTACGACGGCTACCTGACCTCCTATCTCGAGCGCGACGTCCGCAGTTTGCTCAACATCGGCAACTTGGCCGACTTTCACCGGGTGGTGGGGCTTCTGGCCGTTCGGACCGGGCAGGAATTCAATGCAGCCTCCATTTCTAAGGAGGCCGGAGTCAGCGAAAAAACCGTCGTAGCCTGGCTGTCCGTGCTCGAGGCAAGCTACATCATCTTTCTGCTCAAACCCTGGCATCGAAACCTTGGAAAGCGCCTCGTCAAACGACCCAAAGTGTACTTTTGGGATACGGGGCTCGTCTGTGCTCTTTCAGGAATCCGCACTCAGGAAGCGCTGAGTCAAGGGCCCCTTGCCGGTGCCCTGTTCGAAAACCTCGTCCTCGCCGACCGGGCAAAAGCGATAGCCCACCGTGGTCTCGACCAAAATCTCTACTATTTGCGGGCCAACGGCAGGTGGTGACCGTCGGCGAAATCCAGCGCCGTGAGACTGTCAGGGCCGACGACACCAGGCACATTCGCACCGTCCTGGGTTTGCCTGGACTCCTCCCCAGCATGCAGTGGCAAGCAACCGGTTTAGTGGTGACGCAGGGTGAGAATCGTGACACTCTGCCGGGAGGCATCGCCGTGGACGGGTTTGGTAGCTAGGAAAGTGTTCCCCTGGGCCTCTGTGATATACTCCGAAACCGAGGGAATCAATGTCTATTGCACTGAATAAGCCCAAACTTGACAATCTTGCCAACGAAATCTGGAAATCTGCCGAGCGGCTGCGTGGCAAGTTCAAGGCTTACGAGTACCAGAACGTGATTCTTCCGCTCATCGTTCTCAGACGGCTCGAGTGTGTTCTGGTCCAGTGGCGCAAGGCTACCACCGAGCAACTATACAAGACCTACCCAGCCAAGTCAGACGACGAGTTGGCCGCGTTGTCGAAGGGCCTCGAAAAGAACCCGAAAAAGAGTTCCTTCTCGAACGACACCGCTTGGACGCTTGAGGCCATTTACCACGAGAACCCGACCCTGTACGAGACGCATTTTCGTGAGTACCTGAATGGCTTTTCGGCCAATGTTCAGGCCATTATCGACCACTTCAACTACCGTGCCGTGGTTGGCCAGATAGTAAAGAACAACCGCCTGGGGCCGCTCCTCAGCCAATACAAGGACCTCGCCCTAGGGCCCGACGTACTGTCGAACCTGGAAATGGGCTATGTGTACGAAGAACTTCTGCGGCGGTTTTCGGAGCAGAGCGGCGAAGAAGCCGGAGAACACTTCACCCCCCGCGAAGTCATCCGCCTGATGGTCGAGCTGTTGGAAATTCCGATTCCCGATCGTAGCTTGTCGATCTACGACCCTGCCTGCGGTACCGGCGGCATGCTTTCTGTAGCCAAAGAGCATTTGCTCGACCGGGCGCAAAACGACGACGAACGTACGCGGGTAGAAAACAACGTTTCGACCTTTGGCCAGGAACTCCAACCCGGTAATTTCGCCATCTGCCTTGCTGACTTGTTGATCAAGAAGGAGACCCAGTCGCAGGTCTACCTTGGCAACTCCCTGATTCCCCACAGCCCAACCTCGCCGGAGCCAGGCGACCAACTAGCCGGCCCCGATCATCGCTTTGACTTCATGCTCTCCAACCCTCCTTTCGGCGTCACGTGGGGCGGCAAAGACGGCTACGAAACCGAGGCCCGCAAGTACCAGGGCGAAGGCAAGCGCTACGAAGCGGGCATGCCTCGGGTTACCGACGGAGCCTTGTTGTTTTTGCAGACCATGCTGGCCAAAGCCAAACCCGCTGCCCAGGGCGGTAGCCGGATTGCCATCATCTTTAATGGCTCACCGTTGTCGAACGGAGACTGCGGCTCGGGCGAGAGCGAAATTCGACGCTGGATTCTGGAGCGGGATTGGCTCGACGCCATCGTCATGCTGCCCGACCAGTTGTTCTACAACACCGGCATCTTCACCTACATCTGGCTGCTCAACACCGCCAAACCCACGGCCCATAATGGCCGAGTAGCCCTTATCGACGCGCGCCGTCAGTTCGAAAAGGAACCCAAGGCCTTTGGCAACAAGCGCAACCGAATCACCGACGCCCATCGAGCCTGGATCGAGGATAAGTACCGTCGCGCCTTCGACCCCGGGTTTGCTGACCCGCAGGTGAAGGTATTCGCCACCACTGACTTTGCGTACCACAAAGTGAGTGTGGTGTTTCACCAATTTGACGAACACGACAAACCCGCCGTGGTCACCGAAGCGTACACTAAGGACCTTACAGCGGCCAACTTGCGCAAGGAACTGGAGTTCTACAACTGCCCCCTGAAGCTCTTCGTCGAGCTGAAGTCGGGCCTGGGGGAACTGGCCTACCAGATCGAGCTAAAACCCGGCGACCTGGTGGCGGCGGTCATGAAAGCGGCCGCCACAAAATTGCGCGAAAGTCTGGAACCGGGAATGGTCGAAGGATTCACCTGGACCGCCTCGAAGGTCACCTTTACTCACCCCCTGTACGTTGCCGATGACGAGTACATTCCCTTTCAGGCGGGCAAAGACAAGAACCAGTACATTCCCGAGTTCTTGGCCCGCGAAATCGGCAAACCCATTGTCCGGTGGGAAGATTCACCCCAGCTGGGTTACGAGATTCTTCCCAACAAGGAATTCTACGTGTACCAAGAGCCCGAACCGGCCGACGCCCTGCTGAAGAAGTTCTGGGAGCTCGAAAAGCAGGCCGAGGAGCTGCTCAAGAAGCTGGGGGATGGGGAGTGAACCTCCGCGAATCGGGGACATCCTGGATGGGGGCGGTACCTGTCGATTGGAAACCCTCTCGTATCCGCAACGAATCTTTGCTTTCTCCAGACTTCTCTTTCGGTTCGCCCCAGGTCCATGAGTCCTGCGCTATCCTACAGATGGAGAAGGTTTCTGAAGATGGAAAATTCGACGACTCAGAAACCGTCGAATTTCTAGATGTCCAGGCTGGGCTCCCAAACTTTCAGAGGGGAGACGTGCTTTTCGCCAAGATTACACCTTGTATGGAGAATGGGAAGGGGGCGTTTCTCGACTCACTGGCTACCCGTTACGGCTTCGGAAGCACGGAGTTTCATGTTCTCAGACCGCGCCCGGGCCTTGACCCTAAGTTCCTGTACTATTTCACTTTCAACCCGGCGTACCGCCGCTTCGCATCTGAAAACATGGTTGGGGCTGCGGGACAGAAACGGGTTTCAAGCAGGTTTCTTCTCGACACCCGTATCTTTCTCCCCCCTCTCCCCGAACAGCGCCGGATTGCCGCCTTCCTCGACGACCGGTGCGCTGCCGTCGATGCCGCCGTCAAGGCCAAGCGGGAACAGATCGGGGTCCTGGAAAACTTGAAAACTGAGCTGGCTTTGCAGCTTGTCACGCAAGGACTATCCGCTTCGGTCGCCATGAAATCTACAGGAGTCGATTGGCTTCCTCAGGTTCCCGCTCATTGGTCCGTAGAACACCTCAAGCGGCACTGTGAGATCCTTCGCGGAAAGTTCACGCACCGTCCAAGAAACGATCCGGCACTTTACGACGGCCCGTACCCGTTCGTGCAGACCGGCGACATCACGGCCACGCCCAAGTTCATCACCACCTACTCCCAAACATTGAACGAGCTGGGGCTGGAAGCAAGTCGAATGTTCCCCAAGGGAACGCTGGTCATGGCAATTGCCGCCAACATCGGTGATGTGGCGATCTTGGATTTCGATGCTTGTTTCCCAGACAGCATGGTAGGTTTGATTCCCGATCGCAAGACGGACCTCAACTTCCTCTTCTACCTACTCCGGGCTATGAAGCCGATTCTCCTCAGGTCTGCCGTGCTTTCAACCCAGCTGAACCTGAATTATGTCCGGATCGGAAACAACCACGCTCCCTTCCCGCCCCTCGAAGAGCAAAAACTTATTGCCCGGGCCATCGAGGCAAAAGAAAAGTCTGTAGACGCCATCATCCAAACCATCCAGTCTCAAATCGAAACACTGACCACGTACCGCAAGGCCCTGATCCACGAGTGCGTTACCGGCAAGCGGCGGGTGCCGGTCACCCCGGGGGCCCCAGGATGAATTCCAAAGTCGCGTACTGGGATTCTTTAGCGCAATACGACCTTGAAACCGCCCGGGTCATGCTCGACGGGCGTCGCTATTTGTACGTCGGGTTCATGTGCCACCAGGTGATCGAAAAAGCGCTGAAAGCCCATCATGTCGCCCATCTCGAGTCCGAGCCCGAATATACCCATGCCTTGGTTCGGCTTGCACGCAAGTCGCAGATTCTCGAAGTCGTCGAGGTTGAGTTTCCCGGTTTGCTGGACACCTTGGAGCCTCTGAACATTGAGGCCCGGTACCCAACCCAAAAGGATCGACTCCTGGCGTCCTTGAACAACGAGCGTTGTGAGACTATTCTTGCCAGAACAAGGGGGCTGTACCAGTGGTTGCGCCAGAAATACGCCGACTTGCTTTAACGTTCGCCGATGATGTCGCTCAATTTTGCTCCCCCCGTATGGTTGTTCTCTACGGTTCGCAGATTACCGGTCAAGCGACCCCGACCAGCGACATTGACATTGCCGTCATCATGGATTCGGTTCCCGGTGATTACCTCGACTTTGAAACAGACCTGTACCGGATACGCCGTCACGTCGATGACCGGATCGAGCCCGTGCTGTTAGAGATCGGTCACGACGATTCGGGGTTCTTGGCCACTGTGATGCGGCAGGGAGAAATTCTCTTCCAGCGTGGAAGTTGACCATCGAATCTCCTGAAATTGCCTTCCAGAACCATGTCCGCAACTACTTGGTCCGCGAGCACGGCTACCGGTTGCTCACCGCCAAGCTCGACCACTCCACCTACAGCCTGGCTGCGCTTATGGCGTTCTTGGAAGCAAGCCAGCCCGACACCCTCGCCGACTTGCGTGCCGACTACGGCGACGATGCGCCCCGCGAAATTGGCAAGGCGCTCGAGGCTGAGGCAAGCCGGCGCCCCCTGTGGACCATTTTGCGGGAACACCTGGCGGTGCGCGGGCGAACCTTCAAGTTGTTCTATCCAATTCCTCGGTCCCCCGATCCTGACGGAACGCGGCGCTATCAGGCGAACGACTGGGCCGTGTTTCCGCATTTTCACTTTGGCGACCGGAACGAAGAAATCGACCTGGTGTTGTTCCTCAACGGAATGCCCCTTGTGGCCGTCGAACTCAAGCACGAGGGGGCAGGGCAGACCTACCAACACGCCGTAGACCAATACTTGCGGCGTAATCACTCGCATCCCATCTTTCAATGGCCCTTCCTCTTCTTGGCCAGCGACACGACCAACGTGAAAGCTTCTACCAATCCCCGAGTGGCCGATCAGTTCCGGTGGCTGAACGCCGAGCTACCCAACCGGTCGGACACGCCAGGTGAGTACCCCGTCGAGCATCTTTACCGCGATGTGCTGTCGCCAATCCAACTCGCCGAGGCCATTGACGGGTTCCTGATTGGAGTTCCCGGGGCCACCCCGTACACGGTGTTTCCCCGTTACCACCAAAGCCGGATGGTCCGCAAGATTGCCGGCCTGACGAGTGCCCATTTTGCCCAGCAAGGGCATATCGGGCAGAAGTTCTTGGTGCACCATTCGGCCGGCAGCGGAAAGACCCTTTCGATGTGCTGGCTGGCCGATCGCCTGCATAGCCAGTACGACCAAGCCACCGGGGCCAAGCTGACCGACACCGTTTTTCTGCTCACCGACCGCCGCTCGCTCGACAAGAACATCCGCGACGAGTTAGAACATTTTGAGCATTTGAAGCCCATTGTCGGAATCGCCAAGAAGGCGGAAGACCTGAACCGGTTCCTCAAGAAGAACACGCCCATCATCGTGACCACGCAGCAGAAGTTCACCTACATCCTGGAAAAACTGCAGAAGGATGCCAAGCTCAAACACCGGCGTGTTGTCTTCCTGATCGACGAAGCCCACCGTTCGCAAGACAGCAAGCAAGCGGCGGCGGTACGTAAGCCCTTTCAGGCGGGCCTGCCCGATGAGCCCGACGACAACGACGACCCCGAAGACGCCATCGACGAAGCGATTGCCCGGCACGACCGCAACCAACTGTTCGTCGCTTTTACGGCCACTCCGAGCCGCAACACACGCGCGCTGTTCGGCGACAGCATCGACACGTACACCGAGGCCCAAGCCATCGCCGAAGGCTACATTCTCGACGTGTCGCAAAGCATCCTATCGTACAAGACCCTGTACCACATCGGCTGGCGGGGAATTCCTGAGAATCGCTTGGCAGAGTTTCCCAAGGGCACGCTGGCGAGGGTGCTGCAAACCATGGCTTTTCAGGATATGGAGATTCTGCAGTACAAGGCCGAAGAGATGCTCACCTTGTTTGAGGCGAAGGTGAAGGGCGAATTGGGCGGAAACGCCAAAGCGATGATTGTCGCCACGTCGCGGATCGCCGGACTCAGGTACTTTCGTATTCTGCAGGAGAAACTCAAGGAGAGAGGAGCCGACTACCAGGTGCTCTATGCCTTCTCGGATTTTCTATACCAAGACCCAGCTACGGGCAAGACCGATTCCATTACTGAAACTGCTGTGAATGGTCTGGGCAACGGCGAAATGATCGAAGACCGGTTTGCCCAGTCGGGCTACCGACTCATGGTCGTTGCCAACAAGTTTCAGACGGGTTTTGATCAGCCTCTTCTGACCGGCATGTTTCTCGACAAAGTGGTCGTCGACCGCAATGCCGTCCAGACGGTCTCGAGGCTGAACCGGTTTTACCCGGGCAAAAAGAACCTGTTGGTGGTCGACTTCACCAACAACGCAAAGAACATTCACGAAGCGTTTCAGAAATACCGGGGAGAGAACCCCCATCCCGTCCAAGAGCCAATATCCACCGACTGCACCGATTTGTACGACCAGATCCTGGCCACTGGCTTTCTCAACGCCGAAGACATCGCCAAGGTACTGGAAATACGAATACCCCGTGGGAATGCCCTGTTGCAGGCGTTGGCCGTCGAGTTGCGAGAGCGTCTCAGGCGGATATACCCAGAAATTGCTGACCAACGGGCCTTTGTTGCGCTTGTTGAGCGATTCCTCAAGAGTTTCTACTTCCTTACCGGATTCTTCCACTTTCCTAAGCCGATTACTGACGCCGTCACGTGCTTTGAAGACATTGCGCACCAGTTGGTCGAAGTGAGCGGCGATTCCCAGCTTTTGGCCCTGCTGAAGAACCTGTACGTCGAGAAGGCCTCTGTTCAGCACCTTGGCGAAGTACCGAACCAACCCCGGGGCCGCAAACACGGGGGAGGTGGGCCGGGAGGTCCGGGCGGTGAGCCACCAAAAGCAACCCTCGACGAACAGATGGACGACCTTCGAGAGCGTTATGCCATTACCGAGGCCGAGGCACTTTTGATCCGCGAGGTCACCGAGGAAAAGCAGGCTGATTCTCAACTGGCCGACGAAGTATTCCGCAACCGCCAGTCCCCGCTTCACCTGATGGGACCCTTGAAGTCTCGTGTCAACGGCGAAATGCAGTCGGCCTACGAACAGCGTGACCACATCGAAGAGATTACCGATCCTCGCTACATTGGTCCGGGCGGAATTTTCGACATCATGGCTGTTGTTGTGATTGATCACCATCTGGTGCTTGCGGGGGCTTGATCAACGCTCTATTTCGCCACAGGCTCCGGGCCGCCCCGCCCAACCAGGTGCCCGGCGAGGAAGTGGGGGTGTACCGTGTACACCCCCAGGGGGAGCCTTCCCCCCTTAATCCCAGTCCAACCCGCCGGTCTGGTATTCGGTCACGCGGGTTTCGAAAAAGTTCTTCTCTTTGGAAAGGTCAGTGGCCTGGCTCATCCACGGGAAGGGGTTTTCGGTGTCGTAGACCTTGGTCAGGCCGATGCGTTCCAGGCGGCGGTCGGCGATGTGCTCGAGCGTAGGTCTTTTCGAGCTCCACGGACTTTTTGATCAGGGTCACAATCTCTTCTTTGAAGGCGGGGGTCCAGACTTGGGGGAACTCCGCCACAATGGTGGTGATCAGGTCACATCCGAAATTGAGGTGAATGGACTCGTCGCGCATGATGTATTCAAACTGCTCGCCGATGCCGATCATTTTCCGCTGACGTTTGAGGGCGAGCATCATGGCAAACCCGGCGTAGAAAAAGATTCCTTCCATGATGACGTAGTAGCCGACCAGGTCGTGAACAAAGGCCTGGATGTTGCTGTCGCCAATGGTGTTGAAGTTGGGGTCGAACACACTCTTGGTCAGCTCTACGACGAAGTCGTCCTTTTCCTTGATGGAGGGAATCTTCTGGTACATGGTGTAGATTTCTTCGGGGTCGAGGCCGAGGGAATCGCAGCAGTAGATGAAGGTGTCGGTGTGGATGGCTTCTTCGTAGGCCTGGCGGAGCATGTACTGGCGGCACTCGGGGTTGGTGACGTGGTTGTACACGGCCAGAACGATGTTGTTGGCGGTCAGACTTTCGGCGGTGCTGAAGAACCCCAGGTTCCAATAAATCAGGCGGCGCTCTTCTTCGGTAAGGGCGGTCTGGTTCTTCCACTGCTCGATATCGTCCTGCATCGGAATTTCTTCGGGTACCCAATTGTTGGCCACGCCGTCTTTGTAGTGCTGGCGCGCCCAGAGGTACGTCATGGGGAGAATTTTGTTGGGGTCGGTCTTGGAGTTGTTGATAATCGACATGGTCAGAACAATCTAATACCGGCCAGACCCTATGTCTAGAGTGAATCTAAAGCTTATGACACTAGATCTAGCGGTGACGGGTGGATCAGCCGAGACCGGCGACAGCCTTGATGCCCACACCGTGGTAAGCTTGCTGCCGGAAACTGGTCAGAACCTCTTCGAAGGCCGACGGAGGAGGGCATTCCACTTCCACGTAGCGGCCCGAAGGATGTCGGATGCGGAGTTTCCACGCATGAAGCATCAGCCGGGGTACCGTTTCGGTCCACTTGGGAAGATGATAGCGGCGGTCACCGACAATTGGATGTCCGTGACTGTAAAAGTGAACGCGCAACTGGTGACGGCGTCCGGTTTTGGGGGAAGCCTCGACCAGGGTGAGGTCCTTCCACCGTTCCACCACCTGATACTCGGTCTGCGAGGGTTTGCCTTGGTCTTCATCAATGCCCATACGACCCGAACCATATTGGCGGATCGGTTTGTCGATGAGCCCGGAAGACTGCTCCATATAGCCCCACAAGAGCGCGAGGTAGGTCTTGCTTACCCGCCGGTGTTCAAACTCCAGGTTGAGAAACCGGTGTGCCTCGGGGGTTTTGGCGAAGATCAAAAGGCCGCTGACTTCCTTGTCGAGACGGTGCACCACCAGCAGCTTCTGCCCCAAGGTCTCTTCCAGGGTCTTCTTGATACAGGCACCCTGGGCATCCAGCCGTTCTGGAATCGTTGGAACTCCCACCGGCTTGTCGATGAGTATGATGGCTTCGTCTTCCAGGAGGATCTTCAAGGGGACCTTCTTTTGCGGCAGATTCTAGGGCGAAGTTGCCGACTCGTCAACTCTGGTTGCTATTCTGGAAGGTGATTTGACAAGAATTTCACCAAATCCCCTTTCCGAAACGGCTTTTCCAAAAAGCCAGCCCAAAGGTTGCTGCCATCCGACTGTTCTGCCGGGGTGGGTTTGGTGGCCGACATGGCCAGGAGTTTGGTCGTTTCGCCCGGGTCCAGGGCCCGGATTCGGCGCGCCGCTTCCAGCCCGGAAAGACCCGGCATCCTCAAGTCCATCAGAATGAGTGCGGGGTGTTTTTCTTTCCAGACTTCGATGGCTTGAAAACCGTTGGAAGCCTCGAGAATGGTGAGATTCTCAGCCCTGAGAAAGTCCTGTACCAACAGGTGGTTGGTCATCTCATCGTCGGCAATCAGCAGGCTGATGCCGGACAGATTGGCTGGACCGGTCTTGGCACTCGCCCCTTCGGCCAGGCGGCTGACGACGTTGGAGAGAGTGAGGAGGAACCGGCTTCCCTGACCTGGTTCGCTGACCAGGTCGAGTTGTCCATTCAGATTTCCCGCCAGGGTACGGCAAATCGCCAGGCCCAAACCCGTGCCCCCGTAGCGTGAATCCTGATTGCGTTCCTGGACAAAGGGCTCAAAGATCCGTTTTTGCTGTTCAAGAGGAATTCCCACCCCGGTGTCTTCGACAACGAACTCCCAGGTGCTGCCGTCGTTGCGGACACGCAGAGCCACCCAGCCCCGTTTGGTGAACTTCAGGGAGTTGGACAAAAGGTTGCCCAGAATCTGGGTCAGCCGACCGGGGTCGGTCCAGATCTCACGATCGGGGCTGGAGGTCTGTTCCACCACGAACTCCAAGCCGCGCCTTCGGAATCTCGTTCGAAACAACGCGTCAATATCGCCCAGAAACTGGTTCAGATCGACCCACTCCGGGCGGGTTTCCACCACTCCTGATTCGTAGCGGGATAGATCCAGCAAGTCTCCCAGCACCGACTGTAGGTGTTTGGTTCCGATTCGAAGGCCCCGGAGTGCCGATTTGACCGCCTCGGGTTGCTGTTCAGCCGCCAGTGACTCGGCGAGGAGTTCGGAAAAGCCAAGGACGGCGTTGAGGGGGTTCTTGATCTCATGACTGACCCAAGCCAGCGCAGAGGTTTTCCATTCCTGAAAGAACCAGATTCGGAAGGATATCGCATTGTCGGCCTGGGCGAGTTGAGACCGTGCTTCGATCATTTGACCCTGGTTGGGGTGCAACTCCATGGCACCGTCTTGTTTTCCGCTGCGGCTAAGGCAAAAAAAGTCCTCAATCTCTTGCGGGTTGCCCGCCCGCGACATCCAGGCTGAGATCAGATCGTCGAGAGGCTGCCCGGAGTACGGCTCATGCCAGCCGATCAGTTCGAGGAACCTCGCATTGATCGCGACGATGCGGCCATCGGAGGCTTCAGCCACAATGGCGTCCTTCGTACCACTAAGAAATTGGCTGAGAAACGAACCCGCTAGTTTGGAATCAGTATACGGTAATGAAATCACGATTTAAGACCTAATCAACAGGCTAACAGAATCCCGGAGGAAACTCAATCATTAGTTCTCGAATTCCTTGTTCTCCGGGTTGTTGCCGGTTAGGATAGGGCATGGATTATTCGCCACCCCTCGACCGCTGGTTGCCCCATCTCCTGTCTGTCTGGCGCTCCGGCCCCGGGCCTGCCGACGGGCTGACCACTTCAGAAGCAGATCGTATCGCCGTCGGGGTTAAAGAGCTGTCCCGGGGACTTACCGGTGACCGCAGCCTGGTCGGGCAGCGGTACCTGGCGCGGGGTGATTTGCTGGGGGCCTACCTTTTGTATTATTGGCCGGTCAGTTTTGCCCAGACACTTTTTGCCCTCAAGCAGGGTTCGGTGGCCAGAGGAGGGCGGGCTCTGGATTTGGGGAGCGGTCCTGCACCGGGAGCTTTTGCCCTGCTGGAAGCCGGCTGGAACCACGTCACCGCCGTTGACCGCAGCGCTGAAGCCTTGGCCGTGGCGACAAAATTGGCGTCGCTCGGGGGGCATCGGCTTGAGACGTCCGTTTGGGACGCCGACCAGGGACTGCCTGCCGGTGAGCCCTGGGACCTGATCGTTGCCGGACATTTTTTCAATGAAATGGCGTCAGGGTCTGCGGACCGGATCGAGCGGAGGGCGGCTTTTCTCCAAGCGCTGGCTGGCAGGCTGACGGCAACGGGCCGTATCCTGATTCTGGAACCGGCCTCGCACATACCCAACGCCGAAGCTCTGGCTCTCCGTGATGCCTTGGTCGCCGCCGGCTGGGGAGTCTCAGGACCCTGCTTTTTTCAAGGGGCCTGTCCTGCACGTGCCGCCGGCGCCGCCTGCCACGATGTGTTGCGATGGAAAGTTCCCCATCTGGTGGCCCAGACGGCCCGCCGCGCCGGCATCGACAAGCGGGAACTGCCCTTCACCTGGTTGGTGGTTGACCCCAAGGGTCCTCCGAAGGTCGATCCGGCTCTGTTGCGGGTGGTCAGCGAGCCCTTGTTGAACAAGGCCGGCCGCCGCAGAGTGGTTGCCTGCGGCGCGGCAGGCCGCTTCAGTCTGTCGGCACCTGGGGCTTACCGGTCACCGGAATGGATAAGGGTAAACCGCGGTCAGGCCTTACGGGTTACGGACCCGGAGCTTCGGGAGGGCGGCTGGGGTCTTGGGCCGCAGACTCGTCTCTCTTCTCCATAACCCGCCAGAACAGAAAACAGACTGCCAGGGCGATACCGGTGACCAGGAAACCGAGAGTGGGGCCGCCCAGTTCTACCAGGGTGCCGGCAATCAGGTTGCCGAACGGTGTCATTCCCCCGAAAAGAAGCGAGTAGAACGCTGTGACCCGGCCACGGTATTCAGGGCGGGTGTGAACCTGTAGAAACGAGTTGGCCGTGGTGAAGAAGGCCACGTTGGAAAAGCCCACCCCCACCATCAGTGCCGCAATCAGCGCAAACCACGGGGAAAAGGCCAGACCGAGGAAGAGGGTAGCGGTCACCAGCGGAGCCACCGCCAGAATGGAAGCCCGGGGGCCCCGGTTGCTGCGGGCGGCAATGGTGAAAGCGGCCGTAAAACTACCGATTCCCATAAAGCTCATCAGCAGTCCGTAGGCAGTTTCGCCCAGGCCGAGGTTGACCTTGACCAGGACGGGGAGCAAAACGGAAAAATTGAACCCCAGCACACTCATCAGCGTTACCGCGATCAGGACATCCCGCAGAACCTTCTCCTTGCGGACATAGGCAACCCCATCCTTGGCCGCCTGCAACAAATCGGGGGAGTTCGCGTCGCGCTGAGGGGCCGGGGTTCGAGGGATGCGGGAGAGAACTACCAGAGCAGGAAGGAAGCTGACGGCGTTGATGGCAAAACACCAGCCGATGCCCCAGGCCCCCATGATGAGTCCGGCCAGGGCGGGGCCAACGATGCGGGCCGCGTTGAACAGAGACGAGTTGAGGGCGACGGCGTTCATCACCAGATCTTTCCCGACCAGTTCCCCCACCATGGCCTGCCGTGCCGGAAAATCGAGAGTGTTGGCCAGGCCCAGCATCAGGGCTACCAGCAGCAGCAACGGGTAGGTAGCCGTATTGGTGAAAACCAGGATTGCCAGCAAAGTCGACCCCAGGCTGAGAACAATCTGAGTTGCCAGCACAACCTGCACCTTCACCAGCCGGTCAGACAGAGCACCGGCAAAAAGGGACAAGAGCATGACGGGCAAAAACTGCACCGCGCCGACCAGGCCCAGCAGGAAGGGACTTCCCGTCAACGTGTAGGCCAGCCAGGGGAGGGCAAGGTTCTGCATCCAGGTACCAGTGAGAGAAACGGTCTGGCTGAGAAAGAAGGCTCGGTAAGAAGGGTTGCCCAACGCAGGGAAGCGGGACTTCATGGTGATGAACTCAGGGTGACACGGCACCCTCGCTGTGTCAATCGAGTCGGCAGAATCTGTTGACGCATTGGTCAAACGGGGTTAAGGTTTTGTAAACGTTTACAGGAGAAGGACGGATGTGAAGACCATCAAGGATGTGGCGGCTGTGGCGGGGGTATCCGTCGCTTCGGTATCCCGGGCTATGAACAATCCGTCGACGGTTTCTCCTGAGAATCTCAAGCGCATCAATGCCGCCATCCGTAAGTTGGGCTATGCCCCCAACAAAATTGCGCGCAGCCTCAAGGTGCAGACCAGCAAGAGCGTGGCTGTTATGGTTCCCGACATTTCCAACCCCTTTCATCTGAAGGTCATCAAGGGTGCTGAATCGGTTTTGGCCGCTGCCGGCTACACTTTGTTCATTATGGATACCGAGGAGAGTGCCGAGAAAGAGGCTCGGTCTTTGCGGGATCTTCTTGATCGGCAAATCGATGGCCTGGTCTATGTGCCCGTGCTCACCAATGACCGGCTGCCCCCCATCCTCTCGGCGAACCAATTGCCTTTGGTGTTTGTTGACCGCTTCCTCGGTACTGAGCACGACAGTATCCGCGGCAACAACGCTGCTGGTATTTCTATGTTGTACCGTTACCTGATTGCGAAAGGACATCGAACGATCGCGCTGATCGGCGGGCCGGACTTCTCGCAGATTGGTCGCGAACGGAATGAGGCCTTTCGCTCATTGGCCTTTCAAGAGGACGGAAGCCATGCCCAGGCCCTGATGCGTACGGGGGACTTCACCGTCGAGGGCGGGTACCGCCTTGCCCGCGAACTGGTGCTCTCCGGGGTCGCCATGGACGCGGTGTTGGCCACGAACAATCTTCTGGGAATCGGTGCCTTGAAAGCCTTTCGCGAGCTGGGAATACGGGTGCCCATCAACCTGGAGCTGGCCGTTTTTGACGAGATCGGCGAGTTGGTTGATCCCCCGATTCCCCATGTCCGCCAGCAGGCCTTCGAGATGGGCGCGCAGGCGACCCGGTTTCTTCTGGAACGGATCGGAGGCGACAGCGGTCCGGCTCGCACCGTTCTCTTCGAACCCCTCCTTTTTACCCCCGAACATTACAAAAAGTTTTCTTGACATCATTACCCGCTGGGTTTAGCCTCAGTTTTGTAAACGATTACAGAACTGCCCCACCAGAGGAGATGCGAACAATGCCAGAGAGCTTGTTGGTTCGGATCGAGGACCTCCACAAATCCTTCCCCGGAGTCCACGCCCTCAAGGGTGCCAGGTTCGACCTTCGTCCCGGCGAAGTCCATGCTCTGATGGGTGAAAATGGTGCCGGCAAGTCCACCCTGATGAAAGTTCTGGCAGGCATTTATACCCGGGATTCCGGCACCGTTCTGCTCGACGGACAACCCATCGACATTCACACCCCGCATCAGGCGCAAAAACTCGGGATTGGCATCATCCATCAGGAACTGAACCTGATGAACCATCTGACAGCAGCCCAGAACGTGTTCATCGGCCGGGAGCCCAAAGGGCTGATGGGGCTGTTTCTTGATGAAAAGAAGCTCAATGACGACACGGCCAAGCTTTTGGCGATGTTGAAAGTCGACGTGGACCCCAAGACCCTCATCGGCGGTCTAACTGTGGCCAAACAGCAGATGGTGGAAATTGCCAAGGCTCTTTCCTTTGAATCCCGCGTTCTGATTATGGACGAACCGACGGCCGCGCTCAACGACGCTGAAATCGACGAACTGTTCCGCATTATCCGCGAACTCAAGGCCAAGGGTGTGGGCATTGTCTACATCAGTCATAAAATGGACGAGCTGAAACGGATTTCCGACCGGGTCACGGTGATGCGCGACGGCGAATACGTCGGCACCCTCAATACCCAGGAAGCCACCATGGAGCAGGTCATTTCCATGATGGTCGGCCGACCTCTGCAGAATTACGTCCGTAAAGATCAGAACATGGATGCCAACCCCGTCGCCCTTGAAGTCAAGGGCTTGAACCGGGGGAGGGCCCTTCGCGACATCAACTTCAAACTGCGTCAAGGCGAGATTCTTGGTTTCGCCGGTCTGATGGGAGCCGGACGTACCGAGGTGGCCCGCGCGGTTTTCGGTGCCGACCCCGTCGATTCCGGTGAAATTCTGGTGAAAGGGAAAAAAGTCACCGTCAAGATTCCCAGGGACGCTGTCCAGGCGGGCATCGGGTACCTGTCCGAAGACCGCAAGCGTTACGGTCTGGCCTTGGGTATGGACGTTCAGGCCAACACGGTCATGGCGACCATAGGCCGGTTTCTGCATCTAGGCACTTTTCTGAAGAAGAAGCCCATGGCCGACGTGGCAGAGAAATACATCAACACGTTGAGCATCAAAACCCCAAGCCAAGAGCAGCTGCTGAAGTTCCTCTCCGGCGGCAACCAGCAGAAGGTCGTCATTGCCAAATGGCTGTTGCGCGACTGCGACATCCTTTTCTTTGACGAACCCACCCGGGGCATCGACGTCGGTGCCAAGTTTGAAATCTACAAATTGATTCAGGATTTGGCCACGCAGGGCAAGGCCATCGTCATGATCAGTTCCGAGCTGCCCGAGGTTCTGCGCCTCAGCCACCGGATTGTTGTGATGTGCGAAGGCCGGATTACCGGTGAACTCTCGGCCGCCGAGGCCACCCAAGAACGGATCATGCACCTGGCGACCCTGCGGTCGGCGGCGATGTAAAGGAAAGGAGAAAGAATGAACACCGTTATCAAGAACCTTTTTTCAGCAAAGGCACGTCAGAAGGTTCTGGCCTTCGCCAGCCTTGTGCTGATGATTGTCATTTTTGCCGTCCTTTCCCCTAACTTCTTCCAAATGGACAACCTGATTTCGATCATGCTGTCCACCGCCGTGACCGGCGTGCTGGGAATCGCGGTGACCTTCGTCATCATTACCGGTGGCATTGACCTGGCCATCGGAACCTTGATGACGCTTACGGCGGTTATGGCAGGTGTGTTTATCGGTTATTGGAACCTGCCCATCTGGCTCGGAGTTTTGGCCGCCATGGCCACGGGTGCCGTAGCCGGAACAATCTCGGGTGTTTTAGTCGCGAAGCTCAAGCTCCCCCCCTTTATCGCCACCATGGGCATCATGATGATTGCCAAGGGACTTTCTTTGGTCATCTCCGGCGCCAAACCCATCTACTTCACCAAGTACGAAGGCTACAACAGCATTTCCAACGGGTCGTTTATCGACTTCAGCTTTCTGGTGCCCGGCTTGATTATTCCGAATGCCGTGGTGATCTTTTTCGGTGTGGGTATCGTTTCAAGCATCATTTTGAACAAGACTGTTTTAGGCCGCTACACCTTCGGTCTGGGCAGCAATGAAGAGGCCGTTCGGCTTTCAGGAGTCAACGTAGACCGCTGGAAAGTCGCTATCTACGCCTTGGCTGGAGCCATTGTGGGCATTGCCGGTATTTTGATCAGCAGCCGCCTCAATTCGGCTCAACCGGCCCTGGGTCAGGGTTACGAGCTCGACGCTATCGCCGCCGCCGTCATCGGCGGGGTTTCGCTTTCCGGCGGTGAGGGCACCATTCTTGGTACCATCATCGGTGCCTTTATCATGAGTGTGCTGATCAACGGGCTGCGCATTCTGTCGGTTCCCCAGGAATGGCAGACGGTGGTCAGCGGTTTGATCGTCATCTTTGCGGTGTATATGGACATCTTGCGCCGCCGTAAGTAAAGAGAGAATAAAAACCCGTCGCCGTATGGTGGACGGAGAAAGAATGCAAAGGAGTTTGCGTATGATTCTTAAGAAATTTGCCGCCCGGGGCTTGGTTGTTTTGACCGCCCTGGCCGTTCTGGCTATGACCGGTTGTGCACCCGCCAAGCCCGCTGAACCTACCAAGGTTTACATTCCCCTGATTTCCAAGGGTTTCCAGCACCAGTTCTGGCAGGCCGTCAAGGTCGGTGCCGAAAAGGCCGCAGCGGAATTCAGCGTCGAGATCACTTTCGAAGGCCCTGAGAACGAGACCATGGTCGACAAGCAGATCGATATGCTTTCCGCCGCCTTGGCCAAGAAACCTTCGGCCCTCGGATTCGCCGCTCTGGACAGCCAGGCTGCCATTCCCCTGCTGAAGAAAGCTCAAGAAGCCAAGATTCCCGTCATCGCATTTGACTCGGGTGTCGACTCCGACATTCCGGTGACCACCGCTTCGACCGACAACGCTGTTGCCGCCGCCGGTGCCGCCGACGCCATGGGCAAGCTGCTCGGTGGTAAGGGCGAAGTAGCCTTGGTTGTTCATGACCAGACCAGCGCCTCGGGAACCCTGCGCCGCGACGGCTTCGTCAACCAGATGACGTCTGCTTTCCCTGATATCAAGATCGTCGACATCCAGTACGGCGGTGGCGACCATCTGAAGTCGACCGAAATCACCAAGGCTCTGCTCCAGGCTCATCCCAAGCTGGCCGGTATTTTCGGTTCCAACGAAGGCGGAGCCATCGGCATCGTCAACGGCGTGAAGGAAGCTGGCAAGGAAGGCAAAGTCGTCATCATTGGCTTTGACTCCGGCAAGGCTCAGACCGACGCTATCCGCAGCGGCCTGATGTCTGGCGCCATCACCCAGAACCCTGTCGGTATCGGTTACGAGACCGTCAAGGCTGCTGTCGCCGCTTTGAAGGGCGAGACCCTCCCCAAGACCATCGACACCGGTTTCTACTACTACGACAAGACCAACATCGACAATCCTGAGATTGCCGCTGTTCTCTACGAATAATCGTGTGAGTGAGGCCCGTCGGGACTTCGGCCCCGACGGGCCTTTTTTTATACCCTTGCCCTAGGAGCGCCCCATGCTGATTGGAATACCCCCCGTTGTCGGTCCCGAACTGCTCAATATTCTGTACCGCATGGGCCATGGCGATGAAATTGTTCTGGCCGACGCTTTCTTCACCGGTGAAACGCTGGCAAAGCGCCTCATCCGTTGCGACGGTGTCCGCATCCCGGCTCTCCTTGACGGCATCCTTCAGCTGATCAATTTGGACGACTTTGTAACCGACTCTCTGGTGATCATGGACCCTAAGGCCGGCGACCATTTGGACCCCGCCATGGAGAGTTCCTACCGCAGCGCCATTGAGAAGCACTGGCCCCACGCTCCGGCGTTTCACCGCATGGAACGATTCGCCTTCTACGAGCGTTCCAAAAAGGCGTTTGCCGTGGTGATGACCGGTGAAACCGTCAAATACGGCAATATCATCTTGAAGAAGGGAGTGATTCCTGTATGAAGGTGGAAGTTCTGTCCTACGGTGAGCTGTTGATCGACTTCTCGCAGCACGGAAAAGGCCCCCTGGGTTACCCGGCCTACGAAGCGCTGCCCGGGGGCGGAGTCGCCAACATGGTGGTGGCCCTGGCCAAGTGGGGACATTCTGTCGCATTTGGCGGCAGGGTGGGTGAAGACGCGCTGGGGGCCTTGCTGCGTAAGACTCTGGCCGACTGCCGTGTCGATGTGAGTCAGCTGACCTCGTCGTCCCGGCCGACGACCATGGCCATCGTCTCTCTCGACGCGCACGGTGACCGCAGTTTTGACTTTCTCTGGAAGGGAACCTCCTGTGAAGGAATCCCGATGCTCGCGCCCGACTTGAAGGCTGTGCCGCGGCTTTTCCATTTCAGCTCCGTTTCCATGAGCGACCCTGAGGGCCGCAAGAACAACCTGGCTTCGGCCCTAGCCCACAAGAACGCCGGATCCATCGTCTCGTTTGATCCCAACCTGCGCACCAACCTTTGGTCGTCGCTGGATACGGCACGTGAGGCCATGCGCGAGGGGCTTGAGCTGTCTGACATCGTGAAGATCTCAGAAGAAGAGGTGGCTTTTCTGCTGGAAGAGCCGCTGGGAGACCCGATGGAGCAGGCTCAGCGGTTGTGGAACCGTCACCCGCTTCCCGTGCTTTTTGTCACGCTGGGTGCCAAGGGCTGCCTCTGGTTCTGCCAAGGACAAAGGGGCTCACAGGCGACCCCCAAGGTTGCGGTCGTCGACACCACCGGGGCGGGAGACTGTTTCATGGCGGGCATCCTCCATGTGTTTTTGGGACTGAACAAGGCACCAAGCGCTCTGACGGCTGCCGACGCTGCCGGTATGGCTGCTTTCGGGGTCGCTTCGGGATCGTCTTCTACCCTCAACCGGGGCGGAATTCCCTCCATTCCAACGCTGGATACGGTGAATTCGTTGGTTTTTCCGTCTGCCGGATAGTATCTTAGAAGCAGACACAAGGAGGACATCATGGGCGTTTCTTCCATTGGTGGTTCTTCCGGATTGGACCCTTTTACCCCCACACAGGGTCCGGCCCCCGAAGAGTCCCGCGAAAAAGTTTCCGATAACGAAGCAGTCGAAAAGGCTCCGCTCCCTGAGGGTGCTGGGACTACCATCGACACTTCTGCCTGACAGGGATAGAAATGGATTTCACTCCTCAAGAACACGATCAAGGGCGTTGGACTGTAAACTGTCTGACTGTCTTGATGTATCATGAAATTTTGCCCCGGGCTGCTTGGCCTGCTGGGGGACCAGGACCAGTCCGGACGGCGCAAGGCGTGACCGATGTGCTTCCGGCTCCACTCTACGTCTGGGAGGAAGACTTTGTTGCCCAGATAGAATTCCTTGTCAGGGAAGGGTTTGCTGTCGTTTCACCTCAGTCCGTCGTCGAAGCCTACGGTGGGGGCCGCTCCTTGCCTGACAAGGCCGTTCTTCTCACCTTCGATGATATGTGGAAGGGTGGTATGACGACCGCCTACCCGGTTCTGAAGCGCTGGGGGCTTTCTGCCTTGGCCTTTCTGGTCCGGGGATGGATTTTCGACGAGCCCCAGAAGCCGGTAGCGGGAAGTCCTGTCTGCCTTGCCCGGGGTGAGTGGGAACCGCTTGAAGACGTGTTCGCTTTTGCCAACCATACCGATCGACTGCATACCAGGGGGCCTCAAGGCCCCACGCTTTTAACAGTGGAAGAAGAGGCTTTTGTCGCCGATCTTCGCCGCTGTGAAGAAGTGACGACCTTGAAAGGGGTTTTTGCCTATCCCTTTGGGGCTGTTGGACCGGCGGCTGAAAAAGGATTGGCACGAGAAGGCTTTTCGCTGGCCTTTACCACCGAGCCGGGTGCCAACGACCACACCTCGAACCCGTTGCGTATGCGTCGGAACCTTGTCCCGTGTGGGGCCGGGCTGGACGAATTCCGTACAATTCTGGCAAGATAGCAGTCATCCCGTCCCTGTTGGAGTTCTCAATGAACCTGTTCTCCCGTCTGTCTCTGCTGACCCTTGGGTTGGTACTGCTTTCGCCTCTGGGTGCCCAGTCGGCACCGCCTCTGCGCTTTGGGCTGCTGCCAGCTGAGTCAGCTATTCCTTTGATTGTCGCTCATGAAAAAGGCTTTTTCGCCGCTCAAGGCGTTGCCGTGGAACTGACCATGTTCCAATCGCCACTGGACCGCAACATTGTCCTCCAGACCGGAAAATCAGACGGAGCCATCGGTGATGTGATGACCGTACTGGCTTTCAAGGAAGCCGGTTTGGCAGTGACGGCCGCCAGCGATATCAATGAAGACTTCAAGTTGTTGGCCAGTCCCGGTGCGGGGATCACGACGCTGGCCCAGCTCGACGGCAAAGATGTCTCGGTGGTGCCTAACTTCGCACTCGAATACATCATGGACCGGATTGCCCAAAAGGCCGGCATTACCTACAAGCTGGTGAACATCCCCTCCATTCCTGCCCGTTTCGAAGCGTTGATGGCCAACCGGCTGACCGGGGTTGTTTTCACCGAGCCTCAGGCAACCGTGTTGGTAGCCCGAGGTGCCAAGCTGCTGGGTGGATCGCAGGAATCCGGTTTGAAAGCCGGTGTTCTGCTGTTTACCGACAAGGTTCTGGCAGAACAGCCCAGCGCTGTCCAAGCGTTTTATCGCGCTTACAATCAAGCTGTGGCATTCATCAATTCCACTCCGGCCTCTTCGTATGCGGCCACGCTTGTGAAGTATGGCTTTCCCGAAGCTATCACTGCCTACCTCGGTTCGGGAGTCCGCTACAAAAACGCCGCGGCCGTGACACCCGCCATGTTTGAGGACATCGCCGCCTGGTGCCGCAGCAAGGGCACTGTGAAAAAGGCCTGGACCCTGGCCGAGGTCGCCACCGACCGGTTCCTCCCTTGATCCGACTGGAGGGCGTCTCGGTCCGATTCGGCAGCGAGGTTGTCCTCGACGAGCTTAATCTGACGTTGGAACCTCAGTCAGCGACAGCCATTATCGGCGTCTCGGGCTGTGGAAAGACAACCCTCCTCAAGGTGATGGCGGGGTTGCTTCGTCCTGACCAGGGGAGGGTGTCTCTTGAGGCAGGGTCTTCGTTGATTCTGCAGTCGCTAGGGCTGTTTCCGTGGAAGACTGTGCGAGACAATGTGACGGTGGCATTGGAGCCCTTGGGCGTCATAGGCGTCGAGGCCGAGAGACGGACCAACGAAGTTCTGGCGGAATTGGGCCTGACCGAGGTGGCGGGCAAGTTTCCGGGGCAGCTGTCGGGGGGGCAAGCTCAACGCACGGCCATTGCCCGCGCCTTGGTCAGACGCTCCCAGCTGCTCCTGATGGATGAACCGTCGGCCTCGCTGGACGCTCTGACGCGCGAGGATTTTCAGGATCTGGTCTTGCAGCTGCACCGCACCCACCCGTCGACGCTGGTGGTAGTGACTCACGGAATTGAGGAAGCAGTGGTGCTGGGGCAGACCATTTTAGTGATGACCAAGGCCGCCCAGCCTCGCCGTTTGGTCAATCCGCTGTTCGGTCTGCCGGACTTGCGCTCTGACCCGCGCTTCGGACCGTTCTGCCAGCTGGTTCGCCAGGCTTTGCTGCCTGTGGCGGCATCGGTGGTGCCGGAATGAACGATTTGCCGCTTCACACCTTGGCCAGCCTAGTCCGTGTGGCCGTTGCGCTGGCGGTCTCTTTGGCCCTGGCGGTTCCAGCTGGAATGCTGGCCGGTGCCCGCCCCCGGGTGGACCGCTGGGTGTCGCCCCTGGCCTACTTGCTGTACCCTGTCCCCAAAATCGCCTTTCTTCCGGCTTTCATTGTGCTATTGGGGTTGGGCGAGGCTTCGAAATTGGCGCTGCTGGTGACCATTCTGGTTTTCCCGCTATACCTGGCCGCCCGCGACGGTGTCCGCGACATCCCCTCGGACCTTTTGGTTTCAGCACGCTCCCTGGGTCTGAAAGGCTGGGCGATGGCAAGGCATGTGTTTGTTCCCGCCGTGCTTCCGCGGCTGTTCTCGGCGCTGCGCCTGGGCGTTGGCATTGCCCTCTCGGTGCTGTTTTTTGCCGAGAACTTCTCCACCGAGTACGGGCTGGGTTCGCTGGTGATGAACCAATGGGCCATCATGCGCTACGCCGAAATGTCGTGGGGCATTGCCGCCCTGAGTTTGCTGGGGTTGGCTTTGTTTGTGGCCGTCGATGCCTTGGAACGGTGGACCTGCCCCTGGACCAAGACCGACTGAAACTAAAAGGCTCTTTTATACTGCTGGGGTACGTTTCTATGATCGGCCGGGGCCTGGCGAAGCGGGTAGTAGGGGTCGCGAAGCAGCTGGCGCCCCATCAGAATCACATCAGCGTCACCCGAGGCTAGAATCGATTCGGCTTGTGTCGTTTCGGTGATCAGACCGACCGTACCAACCAGAAGTCCAGTCTCCCTTTTCACCCGGGCGGCCAAAGGAACCTGGTACCCCGGCCCAATGGTCATTTTTGCCCCGGGAACGGCGCCACCCGACGAGATATCGGCAAAATCCACGCCTTCGGTCTTCAGGATGTTCAAGAGCGCAACGGTCTGGTCGACATCCCAGCCTCCGTCCATCCAATCGGTGGCGGAAAGCCGGATCATCAGCGGCATGGTGGAGGGGAGCACTTTGCGGATGGCGCGGGTGACCTCGATCGCCAGCCGGAAGCGGTTCTCGGCGGTGCCGCCCCACTGGTCGGTGCGCTTGTTGGTCAAGGGCGACAAAAACTGATGGATGAGGTAGCCGTGGGCACCGTGGATTTCGACGGTGTCGAACCCGGCCGCTACGGCGCGTTGGGCGGTAGCGGCAAAGTCGGCAATCACGGCAAGAATCTGTTCGTGGGTCAATGCCACAGGAACGGGGTAGGTCGGATCGAAGGGGGCTGTCCCTGTAGAGACGACTGTCCAGCCGCCGTCTTCGGGCGGCACGGCGCCGGACTTGGGTCCCCAGGCATAGGTGGACGCCTTGCGTCCGGCGTGGGCAATTTGCACTCCGATCTTGGTGCCCGCCGCGTGGGCGTCGTCGACAAGCGGGCGAAAGGCCTCGGTTTGAGCATCGTTCCACAGTCCCAGGTCCTGGGGGCTGATCCGTCCGCACGGCTGGACGGCCGTCGCCTCGACAATCACCAGTCCGACACCCCCGACGGCCCGTTCGGCATAGTGCCGCCGATGCCAAGGTTGCACCAGGCCGTCGACGGCAGAATATTGGCACATGGGGGCCATAAACAGCCGGTTATTCAGGGTCAGACCGCGAAGGGTCAAGGGAGAGTATAGAAACGAAGAAGATTCCATCTGGTTACTATACCGAGGATTTGACCCTAAAGTACACCGAATACCGCTCGTACCCCACCTCGTACAGCGGCAGGAACCTCAGTCCCCGTTCCTGTCCCCGGGCGCGGAACTGGCCCGTCCACCGCCGCCACTCCCGTTCATTGTCGGGAGTCAGCAGCGTTTCGGGATGGAGCGGGTCGCCGACCAGCGTCCTTTCCTCGTCGCACAAGCCCGCCAACACCACGGGTCCATCGAGGAAGGCGAACAGCTCCGGTTCCCCCGGAAGGGCAACCGCTGTGATTCCCTTGGGCAGCTCGATGTGCACGGTGTCGTTGTGCCAGGTCTGCGAAAGGCTGGCCCAACCGTCGTTAGCTTTCCAGACGGCCGTTTTACCGTTGACCTTCAAGACAGCCGGATCTTTCAGCCAGGTTGGAAGGCGTATCGTGAGCTCAAAGGCGACGGGCCGGTCGGTCTTGATCGCCAGGTCAAACGCCCAGCGGTCGGGGGCTCCTGTGGGAAACTCGGTCGCATTCACGGCCTGCGTATAACCAGACTGGCTGTCGGTGTTCAGGGTTGCCACAACGTCCACGCCCGCCTGGGTCCAACGGGCTTGCGAGGGGATGAACTGGCTGAGGGACAGACCTCGGTCTGAAGTGTACCAAATAGCCCCCGTGTGGGTGGCATTGGCTTGGACCAAGGTGCCATGACAGCAGAAAAAGTCATTTCTCTCGCTGGCCCAACCCTTGGTAGCGCCCGGCCGAAGGGGGAGAAAGTAGGTGATCAGTCCCGTTCGAGGGGTGCCGCCTGCCTGTCCGTGGGTCGGCCCGCCTTCCCAATGCCCTTGGGCCAGCACGCCGTTGTGCAGGTTCTTTTCCCAGTAATCCCCATATTGGGCATCACCGGTCCAGCGCAACAGGAACTCGGCCAGCCGCATCATGTTGTAGACGGTGCAGTGTTCCTGGTTTTTTTCACCCAGGCGGGCCGAGAGTTGCCCCCGCGGCCCCCAGATTTCGCCCGAGGTCTGTCCCCCGGTGGCGTACTGTCCCCGGTCGGTGACGGTTTGCTTCCAATACTCCTCGACAATCTTCAGCCAGCGGGCCTCGCCGGTGACTTCGTACGCCCGTGCGGCCCCTAAAATTTCGGGAATGGTGGTGTTGGCGTGCATATTGGTGATGACGTCCCGGCCCTCCAGGAGGGGATCAAACAGCCGCCGCCGGGTGTAGCGGTCCAGCAGTTCCCTGTGGGTGGTTTCCTTGGTCAGATCGTAGAGGTCGGACCAGACCTCCAGCATGCCCCCGGTTTCAAAATCGAGGATATCGTCCATCTGCTGCTGGCTGAACGACGACGTCCAGCGGTGGAACCAGCGAGCCCAACGAACCGTGACTTCGAGCGCCGGGGCGTAGCCGGTAGCCCTGTGGAAGTCGAGCAGACCCATCAGGGTCTTGTGCACGGTGTACTGCGGGGCCCAGACCGATTTGCCCCGGGCAATCCACTCCAAATACTTTTCCGGAATGGAACCGGCCCACTCACCGCCATCGGGGCCGCCGCCGCCAGCCAGTGACCCAGAAAATGGCCCCTGAGCTGGCTGGTGGGAGACTCCCATCCGCCATGAAGGTCGGTCCGAAGGCTGGGGTCGGTCCACAAGCCCGCCTCGAAGCGGTAGGGTTGAAGCAGCAAATCGGTGGAAAGGCCCAGCAGGTAGCGGCGGTTGGCCGATCGGCGGGTCTGCAGCGGGCTATCGCCCAGTGTGATGTTGTTCAGGGCAACGGGGATCAGTTTCATTTTGCAACTCCCATCCAGACGAGCATTTCGCCCTTGCCCCGGTTACCCCACAGGTGGTAGGGGACCAAAACGGCCTCGGTGCTTTTTGAGCGTGGAAGCTCAGTCGAATACGGTTCGGTGGTCGCCGGGGCTTCGGTGCGCAACGCCGTCAGCCGGAGGCGTTGCGCACCGTCGCCCAGACCCGGGGCCGCTTCAAGTTTGGCTGACTCGGCTGAAACCAGCGTTAGGCCGTGAAGGTCCGCCCCGTTGTCGGTCTGCTCGGCACAGTACAACAGCGGACCACGATGCACGGCCACTTTTCCCGCGGTTTCGCGCACGCGGGGGTGGCTTCGCAAAAACTTCACCGCCATAGGCAGCTCCAGGGCCACGCTGTCGCCCGTTTTCCAGACCCGGTTGATCACGGCGTAGCCTTTTTCCAACTTGTCCAGCGCAATCTCCGCGCCGTTTACTTTCAGGGTCGCGTTGTCGCACCAAGAAGGGATGCGGAGCGCAAACGACCAGGGCTCACTCGCGGGGACAGAACTGAACGCAAACGTGATTTTGCCGTCCCAGGGATAGTCGGTGGTCTGTTCGAGAATCAACTCTGTCCCTCGGAACGGAATTTTTGCGGTTCCCTGGGCAAACTGATGGGCCCAGACCCCCGCCTCGGAGGTGGAATACTGGTACTGGGCGAACGAGGCAATAGTGCGGGCGATGTTCGGCGGGCAGCAGGAGCACCCGAACCACTCGACGCGGGAGGTTTTCACGTGCTCCATGTCCTGCCTGTACTCGGCGACTTGAGGGACCACTTCCAGAGGGTTCACGTAGAAGTAGCGGGTGCCGTCGAGCGAAATGCCGCTCAGTGAGCCGTTGTACAAGGACCGCTCCAGCACATCGGCGTAGCGGCGGTCGGGATCGGTCAGCGTCATCCGCCAGGCCCACAGCACCAACCCGATGGCGGCGCAGGTTTCGGTATAGGCGGTGTCGGAGGGCAGATCGTCGTTGATAGTGAAGCGTTCGCCGTTCGACTGTGAACCCAGGCCGCCGGTCACGTACATCTGCCGCTCCACCACGTTGTGCCAAAGGGCATCGAGGGCCGGTGCCAGGGTAGCGTCGGAATCTAACCGCATCTGGTCAGCCATGGCTGTGTAGAGGTACATGGCTCTCACCGAGTGTCCGACGGCAACGGTCTGTTCGCGTACCGGAAGGTGGTCCTGATAGTAGTCCCTACCGTTCCAGAGGGTGCGTTTTTGGGGCCAGGCAATGATTTTATCGTGGTCGATCACTTCGGGATGCTTGCCCCGCTCATCGACGAAGAATCGTGAGAGGGTACGGTAGGATTCGTTGGCGGTTACCTTATAGAGCTTGTACAGTGCCAGTTCAATTTCCGGGTGGCCATCGTAGGCGACAATCTGTCCGGGACCATGACCGAAGGTTTTCACCAGATGGTCGGCGTACCGGCACATAACATCGAGAAAAGCCCTCTTTCCAGTGGCTTCAAAGTAGGCAACGGCTCCCTCCATCAGGTGGCCGCCGCAGTACATCTCGTGTCCCATGGCGAAGTCGGTCCACCGCTGTTGCTTGGCCTTCACGGAAAAGTAGGTTTGCAGGTACCCGTCGGGTTCCTGTGCCCCCGCGATCAGTTCGACGGCCGCATCGATCTTGGCTTCCAGTTCGGGATCGCTGCGATTCATCAGGCTGTAGGCGGCGGCTTCGATCCACTTTCCCAAGTCGCTGTCCTGAAAAATGAGACCTGCAAACTCCCCCTGCTTTTTACCGGCGGCGATCCGGAAGTTCTCCACCGAGTGGCTCGGTTCGGCTCCGGGAATCTCATCGTTCAGGGCCTTCCACTGGTAGGGAATGACCTGATCGTGGACGAGATTCTGCTTTACCTTCCAAAATCCAGCCGTAATTCGAATTTGGGAGGGGGAAAGAGACTTGGTTGGGTTCATGATTGCTATCCTCTACTGCTGATTGTTGGCTGAGACTGCTATTTGAAATAGAATCCGAGTATTGCGATTATGTGACAGATTCCGACTTTTTGGGGGCCCTTGTGCGCCATATGATGATACCGACCTTGCGCCAGGTTCACGCCGACAACGGAGGCCTGGGAATCTTCAAACCCGGTTGGATCCACCGGCGCAGGCTTCTAACCTCTTCCGTACTTCTCCTCGGCCTCAAGGGCACCATTCCTCTGGCAGTCGAGGAAGAGCCCATGGAGCTGACTATCGGGCGCATGGTTGTTCTTCCGGCTGGTCTGATCCACGAGGGGACGGCACCTCTGATAGAACCCGCTTCGTACTTTTGGATGCACTTTACGTTTCCCGGGGAGGTCTCGTTTTTCTCCCAGGAAGAGTCCGACACGATTCTCAGCAGCGGGGGGGTGACAACCCACCTTTTGGAGGAAGCGGCTCTGCTTCCCTTTGTGTTTGACCTTCCCGAGCCCGAGCCTTTCCGGGACGAATTCCGCCAGCTTCTGAACCTTCAGGAGACCCCCTCCTATACGGGTTGGAAATTCCAGCTTTTGTTTCAGCATCTGCTGATCCATCTGACCGAGCAGGTCATCGGCGGGCACAATCCGCCAACCGTCCATTCCTCTTCCTCCAGTGTGGTCTACGCCATTCTGGCCTGCGTGGCCGAAAACCTCACCGACCCCAACCTGTCGATCAAGACCATTGCACAGACCCTGGGTCTGAACCTGGACTACGCCGGCCGGCGGTTCAAACAGGTGATGGGTCTTTCGGTGGGTGACTATCTGCTCAAAGAAAGGATGAAGATTGCGGTCCATCGGCTGCAACATTCGACCGACACCCTCGAAGCTGTGTCGGCTGCCTGTGGTTTTGGTTCGACTCGGCACTTTTTGCGTCAGTTCAAGACCCAGTTCGGTATCACCCCCACTGAGGCCCGCCTGCGGTACCGCATGATGCACTTCAATTCGTTGTAGAATTTTGGTGTAGACTGCAGACATGCACGAACACTTCCGCGCCCTCGCCATTCACAACGCCCACGCCCACAAACTGCTGATGGAGGGGCTGGGGACAGAGCCCGATCCGTTACAACTGGAACTGATCCTCGAGGGGGTGGTCCACGACGGGCTATGGCTGACCAAATTTCCCCTGTTGTACACCCCCACCTACGGCGTCAAGAGGCTCGACGCTTTGAATAAGGCCTGGCCCGTAACCCCCGATGTCGAAGAACTGAAAGCGCTGCGTCCGCTGGTGGACGCCGATGTGTTGCGGTTCATCCTGAAGCTGACACCGGCCGATCTCGAAACCAAGGTGGAAATTTTCTACGGCGGCAGGGCGATGAACAAGGCTCTGTGGCAATATCTGGCGGCCTGGTTCGAGCACGATGCTGTGCTTCGCGGGCGCTGGGGTGTCGCCCCCGGGGTTCTCACCACAGTGTTTGCTTGAGAAGCTTTTGAATTTCTGATCCAGAAACGGGTCGGGAAAACAGGTAACCCTGGCCCTGGTCGCAACCGAGTGACCGAAGGACCGCCAGATGATCTCTGTCTTCAATACCCTCGGCGGTGGTTTGCAGCCCGAGCGAGCGGGCCAGCTGGACAATCGAACCGAGAAGGGCATGCGACTTGTCGGTCTGGGAAAGGGGTCGGACAAAAGACTGGTCGATCTTCAACTTGTCAAAGGGGTAGTGTTGCAGATAGGACAAGGCCGAGTACCCTGTGCCGAAGTCATCCAGGGCCAAACGGATACCACGTTTCTTCAGGTCTTCCAAGGTTTGATCCACCACCGGATTGTCCTTGATCAGGGCCGATTCCGTCACCTCGAGAATCAATCTGCCGGGATCCAGACCGACTCGGTCGAGAATGGCGTCGACCTCGAGAGCCAAGGTGCCGGTCCTCAGCTGAACTCCTGAAACGTTCACCGAAACGCTGATGTCCTGGGGCCACTTCTGGGTTTGGAGGCAGGCTTGTTCCAGAACCCAAAGGCCCAGAGTAAGGATCAGCTCAGAATCTTCAGCCAAAGGAATGAAGACTGCGGGGGAAACAAGTCCCCTGAGGGGGTGATTCCAACGCACAAGAGCCTCAACCCCGAGCATTTGGCCCCCGTCCAAATCTACGATAGGCTGGTAGACAAGAAACAGTTCCTCTCTATTGAGGCACCCCCGCAAGTCCTCCCTGAGATTGTTTTGTAGCAGGAAGGTATCCATCATTTCCTTCGAAAACAGCACCATCTGGTTGCGGCCGCGGCTCTTGGCGGTACGCAAGGCAAGGTCAGCGCAACGCAACCACCATTCGGTGCTCGTGGCATCCTGCCAAAACGTTGCACCCAATCGGAACCCTGCTTCAAAACGGTCTCCAGCTACAGTAAAGGGGCTTTCCAACTCGGTCATCAGTTGTTCCAAAGACTTCCAGGTTTCGCTCGGTGAACCTTTCATCGGTACCAACAGGGCAAACTCGTCACCATCCAAGCGCGCCGCCACCACGGTTGCAGGTAGGAGCTTGAGCAATCTGGCTGAGATTTCTTTCAGCAGGTTGTCGCCAAAGAGGTGCCCCCTTGATTCGTTGATGTCTTTGAATGACACCAGGCCGATCAAGACCAAACAATGGTCGTCAGCGGGTGCTCCTGCAACAAACAAATCATCAAGGATGGTCCGGAACGTGTGGCGGTTGAGCAAACCTGTCAGGCTGTCGAACCGGGACAAACGGAGAACTTCGAGCTCCTGAAGACGGGTCGCGCTGATGTCCGCACCCAAGCCCCGCCATCCGGTGAGAACCCCGTGATCATCCCGAAGTGGTCTTCCTGACAGGGACCACCAGCGGTTTCCACCAAGGGCGACTTGAACCACAAGGTTCCGGAACGGAACCCCCGCATCGAGAATTTTCTGCTCGGAGGGCATAAGAAACCGGCCGACGAGTTCTTCGGCAGTGGTTCCGAAAAGCTGGGCCAACCGGGGGGAGACCGAGGTCAGACGGCCTTGGGCATCGGTTTCCCAGAGCCCCTCGCTTCCCCCTTCTTCAAATTCGTTCAAGAGGTGCGATACCAAAGTTTTCTGTTTGTCCAGTTCGGCTTCGGCCAGCACCCGGGCGTCGAAAACCTTGGACATGGTCAAAACCAGCGTTGTGATGGCCAGGCCGAAAGCGACAAGCAGTATTTCGGGAACCCAAAGGTCGGGAAAGGGTGCCCGTGAGATGGCAAACCCCGCGCCAGCAGTGAAGGTGGCTGTAAAGGCGACGGCAGCTGCAGGCAGGGTCATCTTTGAAAGCCCGCCTGCTGCCAACAGACCGGTGGCGAACGCTGCCAGAACCACCGCCCGTTCGGGTGAGCTCTCCGGGAAAATCCCAACCAAGAGAGAGGCAAAGACTACGGCCTCGATCACAGCGTGGGCCACCATCCAGCCGGTAGAGGGTACAGTGCGAAGGGAAACGGCCCACCACAACGCCGCCATCAGTGTGGTCACAGCTGCCCATGTGAGCAAGAAGGTCTGGTTGGCTTCAGACCAGAAATAGAGTGTCAGTAGGATGACGTCAACCAAAGTAAAGAGTTGAATGGGAGGAATAAGGCGCCAGAGCCCCTGGCGGCGGGCTTCCTGCAGGGTCATAGAAATAGTGTACGATGCTGAACAAAGGAATTCCATGAACTTTGCGAAGCGAATAACCCCTAAGCAGTTTCTTCCCGCTGACTGGGATCAGGCCTGGGCCCTCGGTTGGTTCCGCATGCGTCAAACGTTGTTCACCACGCACTTTCTGGAATTTGAGCGGCAGTTCTATTCGGCCGTCTGGCTTCGCGTCGGGCTGCCGACGCTGGCCCCCGATAAAACCTTCCTGGAACTCAAAAAGCGCAACCGTCGTTTTCGTGTCGAGTTTGCCGCAGTGGAACCTTCAGGCCCCGATGCGGTTCACGAAGAGCTGTATCAACGCTACCGTCGTTCTCTCGCCTTCGAGCCGGCGGACACCCTTCATGATCTGCTGTTTGGTCAGGAGGAACAGACCCATTTTTCCACCTGGGAGGTCAACCTTTACGATGGTGAGAAGCTCATTGCCTCGGGGAGTTTTGACCTGGGGGAAAAGGCCGCTGCCGGTATCACCAGCTACTACGACCCCTTGTACCACAAGCACAGCTTGGGTAAGTACTTGATCTACTGCAAGATGGAGTGGTGCCGGGACCGTGGCTTCGATTGGTTTTACCCCGGCTACGCCGCCCCGGGTCAACCGAGGTTCGACTACAAATGGGCCATGGGCGCTTCCACCCTCGAATATTTGGACCTCTTCGGTGGGGCGTGGCGGCCCCGCGACCGCAGCATAGCACCCCCCGACCCGCTGCAAGCGATGCGCGAGCGTCTGACGGCCTTGGTGTCGCTGTTGGAAGGGCGGGGTTTCCAGCCGCGGCTGCTGCATTTTCTGCACCTCGACATCAACCTGAATCCCCAGGTTCAGGGCGTGGGCCTTTTTGACTTCCCCGTCTTCATCGACTGCTTTCCTTCGCCGGAAAAACCGCCTGCTCTGGTGGCCGTCTTTGATCCGAGGGACGGGCGTTACTACTTGCTGGTGTGCCGCACGGTGTACCAGTTCGAAGCGTTGCCCGACGCCCCCGGGACACCTTTGGTGTTTGCTTCGGATCTGCTCCTGATTGAGCGGGTGCTGTTTGCCGGCGAAGAAGCCCAGGTGGCGGCATCCTCGTGCTACACTGTAAGGCTACAGGAGCCTTTATGACCCCCAGCCCCGACCGAACCGCCGCCGATTACATCGCCCTTGAGAACCGTCTGGGGGCTCACAATTACCATCCTCTCGACGTGGTGCTGACCCGCGGAGAAGGGGTCTGGGTGTGGGATGTGGAAGGGCGCAAGTACCTGGACTGCCTGGCCAGCTATTCGGCGGTGAATCAGGGGCACAGCCACCCCCGCATTTTGAAGGCCCTGGTCGATCAGGCCTCGCGTTTGTCGTTGACCAGCCGGGCCTTCCGCAACGACCAGTTGCCGCTGCTGTACGAGAAACTGAACGCGCTCACCGGCTATGGTCAGTATCTGATGATGAACTCGGGTGCCGAGGCCGTGGAGACCGGGGTTAAGGCGGCCCGCAAATGGGGGTATGAAAAGAAAAGGATAGCCGAGGGGCAGGCCGAGATTGTTGTGGCCGCAGGAAACTTCCACGGCCGTACCACCACGGTGGTCTCGTTTTCCACCGAGGAGCAGTACCGCCGGAACTTCGGCCCGTTCACCCCCGGCTTCCGCGTCATCCCCTACGGTGACCTCGAGGCCCTGGAGGCCGCCCTCGGGCCGAACACAGCAGCCTTTTTGGTTGAACCCATTCAGGCCGAAGCGGGCATTCTTCTTCCCCCCGACGGGTACCTCAAGGGAGCCGCCGAACTGTGCCGCCGCCACAACGTTCTTTTGATGCTGGACGAAATTCAGACAGGCTGGGGGCGGACCGGCAAGCTCTTCGCCTGGGAGTGGGAAGACGCGCGACCCGACGTGGTGCTGGTGGGAAAGGCTCTGGCTGGGGGGTTCTACCCCGTCAGCGCGGTGCTGTCGAGTGCCGAGATTCTGGGGGTTTTCCGGCCGGGCGACCACGGTTCCACCTTTGGTGGCAATCCGCTGGCCTGCGCGGTGGCACAGGCGGCGCTGGATGTCCTGGTCGAGGAGGATCTGGCTGGTAGGGCGAACGAGACAGGTGACTACTTCCGGTCGGAATTGAGCCGGCTCAAGCACCCCGGTATCACCGAAATTCGGGGAAGGGGCCTTCTCATCGGGGTGGAGCTGAACCAAAAGGCCCGCCCGGTGGCCGAGGCGATGCAGGCCCGGGGTGTCTTGGTCAAGGATACCCATGG
>JFJP01018586.1_pt1 | contig 45559 bp, 43 predicted proteins | sample 431651 | NCBI WGS metagenome assembly JFJP01 (sample SAMN02602958, study PRJNA72255) | Microbial mat metagenome, whole genome shotgun sequencing project. | biome: fresh water; feature: sink hole; material: water; isolation source: purple microbial (photo- and chemosynthetic) mats found in...
GCGTGGACGAGGGCAACCGGATCGCCAAGGAGACCGCTGCGGCCCTGGCGGAGATTGTCGGCGGGATTGTGAAGGTCGGTGATCTGGTCGGAGAAATGGCGGCGGCCTCGAACGAGCAGGCGCAGGGCATCGCGCAGATCAGTCAGGGGCTGGGGCAAATTGATCAGGTCACGCAGCAGAACACGGCGACGGCCGAGGAGACGGCGGCGGCAGCGGAAGAGCTTTCGGGTCAGGCCGAGGAGTTGCGCGGGCTGGTTGGGCAGTTCAAGCTGAAAGGGCAGACCGCAGACCACAGACCGAAGACTGAAGACCACAGACCGAAGACTGATGGCCAAGGACGGAAGACTGAAGGCGGCAGGCCAGCAAAGGCGATTACTGCTGGTGGTGGGTGGGATTCGATGCAGAAGCCTGCTTCCAGTTCGGTATCGGATGATGTGCGTACTTCCCAGCAGGGAGGAAATGATGATTCACGGGGTGAAGTGCTGAAGTGGACGACGGCCTTGTCAGTTAGCAATCGAAAACTGGATGATCAGCACAAGAATCTTGTTCGGCTCGTGAACGACATGTACGTGGCGATGCGTGGCGGCAAAGCCAATAGTGTGGTGTCTTCGATTTTGGACGAGCTCGTGCAATACACCGTAACGCATTTTGCGGAAGAAGAGGCGATGATGAAGCTTTACAAGTATCCCGGATTGGAGGCGCAGTGTGCGATGCATCATGAATTGGTGCGTCAGGTTGGAGAGATTCGGGAGCAATTCAATAGCGGCATGCCTGTGGGCACCAAGATGTTCAATTTCCTGAAAGGCTGGCTGGTCAACCATATTCAAGCCGAGGATAAGAAATACAGCACCTATATGCCCGCATGACACGCTTGAGGGCAATGGAATTTGGTGATATTGGTACCATTGGAGGTTATGATGAGCAGGGTTCTGATTGCGGATGACGATGTCACATCTCGCAAAATGCTCGGTATGATGATCGTTGCCTTGGGGCATACCCCCATTTTCAGCCCTGATGGACAGCACGCCTTGGAGTCCCTGCAGAGTGATGAAAGCATTGAACTTCTGATTACCGATGTCATGATGCCGCGATTGGATGGCAGAGGACTGATCCGTAAGTTGCGAGCAACCCAGGAGCATCGGTGTTTGCCAGTGATTGTCGTGTCGTCGGTCGTTGGCCCCAAAGATATTGCGGATCTATTGAAACTGGGGGCTTCCCGGTTTCAGCCGAAACCGATCGATCTTCGTGAACTGACTGAGAATATCGAGGCGGTAATGGGGGGGCGGGGGGCCGAGCAGGACTGATTTTCAGTTTAATCGTATTTGTCAATGATGGGCGGAGCACAATGAGTACAACCGATGATATTGAGTTGATTGAATCCTTTGTGGTGGAATCTCTGGATATGCTTGATGAGGTCGAGCCGATCTTTGTCGAACTGGACGGTTCGACGGCGCTCGAATTGAATGCCGAGGCGATTGGCGCGGCATTTCGTTTGTATCATTCAATCAAGGGGGCGTCGTCGTTTCTTGGCTTTGCGAACGTAACGGGTATTACGCATACGGCCGAGACGCTGCTTGGCATGTTGCGCAGTGGTACGATCTCGATCAGTAGTGAGTTTGTTGCCGCCCAGTTGGAGACCATTGATGTTTTGCGGTCGATCTTTCTCCAGATTCAGGAGACGCGCCGTGATGACGGCTTTGAGTCCCAGCGAGATTCGATTGTCGAGCATTTGCAAGCGGTAATGGATGGCAAGCCAGTGGCCGTCGAGCCTCCTCCCCCCGAGCCGGCGCTAGAGGTCCCTATGCAAGGTGGGGTTGTCGGGGAAACGCAGGGCAATGCGCTAGCGAACACTAACGAAGTGGACGAAATCCCAGAGTTTGTTATCAGCGGTGAGATGCGAAACCGGTTTTGCCAGGATTCAGCGGAAGTACTGGATGAAGCCGAGCAGGCTCTGCTGTCGCTCGAGAAGGCTACGGGAGATGCGCGCATGGCGCTGGTGGCCGAGGCGTTTCGGCATTTGCATAGTTTCAAGGGAAATTGTGGTTTTATGCAGCTCGGTGATCTTGAGAGGCTCAGTCACAAGATGGAGACGGTGCTGGGGACGATGCGGGATGGAGGGATTGAGCCGAATGACAGTAATATCAGCATTCTGCTGAAGACGCTTGACCTGCTCAAGGGTTCACTTGCAAAAGTTGCAGGGGGTGGCGATGGTGCCATCATCAGTTGCCGGGGCATGCTGCAGTTTATCGATGAGATGGTCCTGAATACGCGGGCTGTCGAGACCGTTGGCAAGCGGCCTGTGGAGGCGCCGATGGATGTCGTGCCCAAGATCGAGGTTGCCGTTCCCGCCCCTGTTGTTGATCCTCCAGTGGTTGCCAGGGCCGTTCCTACTCCTGTAGTTCCCCCGTCAGTGGTTGCCAAGGTTGAGTCGATCAAGAAAAGTGCTCCTGCAGGCGACGTTTTGCCACCCGCTGAAGCCGATGATCCTGCCTTGGCGGCGAAGTCAACGGAAGCTCGCGGTTCCGCCGCGTCGCCGGTGGCTTCGCAAGGGAGCATCCGGGTGGATGTGGATAAACTGGATTTGCTGATTAACCTGGTTGGTGAGTTGATTATTGCCGAGGCCATGGTGCTACGTAATCCGACCCTGCTGGGGATCGAGGATGAGTCTCTGGAGCGAGGCATTCATCAGTTGCGCCGGGTTTCGGCCGACTTGCAGGACGTGGCGATGTCGGTGCGTATGATCCCGCTGGCTTCCACGTTCCGGCGGATGATCCGCCTGGTGCATGATACGGCCAAGAAGAGCGGCAAGCAGGTTGCGTTGTCGTTGATGGGGGAAGACACCGAAGTGGATAAGAATGTCATCGAGCAGATCGGGGATCCGCTGGTGCATATTATCCGCAATTCTGTTGATCATGGCATTGAACCGCCTGAAGAACGAATCAAGGCTGGCAAGAACCCGGAAGGAAGCGTGGTGGTTGAGGCACGTCATGAGGGTGGTGCCGTCTGGATTATCATTCGCGACGACGGACGAGGCTTGAATCGCGCCAAGATCCAGCAGAAGGCGATGCAGAAGGGCTTGCTGAAGGGCAACCCCGAAGATCAGACGGATGAGGAAATCTATTCGATGATCTTTCATGCCGGATTTTCAACAGCCGATACGGTGACGGATCTGTCCGGTCGCGGGGTGGGCATGGATGTCGTCAAAAAGAATATTGAGAAACTCAACGGCAAAGTTCGGGTCAAGAGTGTCCCCGGCAAGGGGACCGACGTTATTATGCAGATTCCCCTCACGATGGCGATCATCGACGGGATGCTAGTCCGGGTGGGAGATGGTCAATATACGTTGCCGTTGCTGGCGATCCGCGAGTGCATTCCGCATCCAGACCTGAAACGGTTCACCGTTACGCCTGATGGTGTTGAGAGCATTCTTGTGCGCGGTGAGATGATTCCCGTCTTGCGGTTGCACCAGATGTTCAAGAAGGTGGGGGCGGTGACTGACCTTTCAAAAGGCATTCTGGTCGTTGTCCAGGCCGACAATGAGCCGGTGGCGCTGCTTGTCGATGAATTGATGGGGCAGCAGGAAACCGTGATCAAGGGGTTGTCCGGCTATCTGGGGACCGCACGCGGAATCTCGGGTTGTACCGTGATGGGAAATGGCGAAGTGAGTCTGATTATTGATGTGGCTAGTCTGATTGCGATGCAGACCGAGAGGTTGGGCGATGAAGGATAACCCGATGCCGGATGATTCGCGCCTGACGGAATCTGAGTTCCTGGCGATCCGTACGCTGGTGTATGACCGTTTCGGGATCAATCTGACCGATCAGAAACGGAATCTGGTGGTGGGGCGTTTGCAGAAGGTACTGCGCATCCATCACTTCTCGACGTTTGGCGAATATCTTGATTTCCTGAATGCAGATACCTCCGGGGAGGCGCTGTCGGATCTGATCGACCGTATCTCGACGAATCACACTTTTTTCTTTCGTGAGCCCGAGCATTTCCGATTCATGACGGCGGTGGCGCTACCCTTGCTGAGTCGTACGCTTGCGGAGCGTCATGAGCGTGACCTGCGAATCTGGAGTGCCGGATGTTCGTCGGGGGAAGAGCCCTACTCGATTGTGATGACGCTGCAGATGTTTTTCGGCCATGCCTACAAGCAGTGGACGGCGGGTGTTCTGGCCACGGATATTTCAGCGCATGTTTTGAGGCATGCGGCGCGTGGGATCTATCCGCTGGAGCGGTTGGCGAAGACACCAGCCGACATCCGGGCTCGTTACTTTGAGCCCGTGGATGCGGACACCATACGGGTGAAACCGGAGGTGCAGGCGGATGTGACCTTCCGGCGGTTGAACTTCATGAGTGAATCGTTCCCGTTCAAGAAGCCATTCCACATCATCTTCTGCAGGAATGTCATGATCTATTTCGATGCGCCGACCCGGGCGGCCTTGATGAAGAAATTTTATGACGTGCTGGCACCCGGGGGCTATTTGTTGATCGGGCATTCTGAATCACTCGGACGGGACAGTGTTTACTTCGATTATGTGCAACCGGCCGTTTACCAAAGGAAACCGTGATGCGTAAGATCAAGGTCTTGGTGGTGGATGATATGGCGATGGTGCGCGAGATCCTGGCGCAGGGGCTTGCGATGGATCCGATGATTGAGGTGGTCGCGACAGCGGCAGACCCTTTTATTGCACGGGACCGGATTATCGAGTATAAGCCGGATGTGATGACGCTGGATGTGGAAATGCCGAAGATGGATGGCGTTGAGTTCCTGCATCGATTGATGCCGCAGTATCCGATTCCCGTGGTGATGGTCAGTTCCTTGACAGAGCGGGGCAAGCAGATCACGCTGGATGCCTTGCAGGCGGGGGCCGTGGATTTCGTGTCGAAGCCGAAAACCGACATTGCCCGCGGGTTGAATGCGATGCTGGTTGAATTACGCACGAAGATCAAAATCGCCTCTACCGCGAATGTCTCGCATTGGAAACGCAGCCGCGAGACGCTGGCAATCACCCCGCGGCCGCTCAGGGTCGGCACAGCAGCATTGTCCGAGTCTACCGACAAGATCATTGCGATTGGTGCCTCCACGGGAGGGACGGAGGCCATCCGTCAAGTGATTACTCGTTTTCCGGCTGTGACGCCCGGTGTGGTGATTGTGCAGCATATGCCGGCGGGGTTCACGAAAATGTTTTCAGAGCGGCTTAATACGCTATGCGCAATGGAGGTCAAGGAGGCCGAACATGATGACCGCGTCCTGCAGGGGCGGATACTCGTGGCCCCGGGGGGAATGCACATGTCGCTGGTCCGTTCGGGCGGTGTATACCGGGTGTGCGTGCAGCCGGGGGATACGGTAAATGGTCATTGCCCCTCGGTGGAGGTGCTAATGCGGTCAGTGGCGCAGTATGCGGGTGCGAATGCCGTGGGGGTGATGTTGACCGGCATGGGAGGGGACGGTGCGGACGGCATGAAGGCGATGCGGGAAGCAGGGGCGCGCACCTTTGCGCAGGATGAAGCCTCCTGCGTGGTCTTCGGTATGCCGAAGGTGGCATGGGAGCGTGGTGGTGTTGAACGGTTGGTGCCTCTCGTTAACATGGCGGATGCGGTGCTAGACGTATTTGGTGGTTAATCATGGCGACAATACTCATCGGAATAGGTGGAGTTGGCGCGTCGTGTACCCCCGGCGATATTCTCAAGACAATGGCGCTGGGTTCATGCGTGGCCGTGGTTCTTCTCGTTCCACAGACGCGGTGCGTGGGCATGGTGCACGTGGCGCTGCCGGATTCTGCGCTGGATGAAAAGAAGAAGCTGCTGGTGCCGGGGCATTTTGCCGATACGGGCGTTCCTGCATTATATGACGAAGTCTGTCGTGTTGGCGGGCGGGTGGCGATGCGGGATGTGTATGTCAAGATCGCGGGGGGGGCCAACGTGCTGGGGGCGGCGTCGATGTTTGATATCGGGCGACGCAATGTACTGGCGGTGAAGAAAGCCCTTTGGATGATGGGCTCCGGGCCGATGGCCGAGCATGTTGAGGGCAATATCAGCCGCACGGTGACGATCAGTATCGATGCGGGAACGGTTGAACTCTCTTCGCCGTCGAAAGGAGTCTGGATATTATGAATCTTGAGCTTAAGGATGCGGTCAAGGCGATCAAGCCGTTGTCCCCGGCGCTGGTCACGTTGCTAGGCGTCACTGCTTCTGCGGAGCATTCGCTCAATGATGTGTTGAAGGTGATTCAATTCGATTCCGTCCTAACCGCGAAGCTCTTGCAGGCTGCCAATTCTGCGGCGTTTCGGCGTTCACAGGAAGTGGAGTCGGTGAGTATGGCTGTCACGCTTCTGGGCGAGCGGTTTGTGGTCGGAATGGCAATGGATTTGTGTTCGGATGGTTTTTTCGAACAACCGTTGGCTGGGTACGAGAGTGCCGCTGGCGATTTGTGGCGGCACAGTATCAAGACGGCGTTGGCCGCGCGACTGGTCTGCCGGTATGCGCGTGTGCCGGTTGACAGCAATCAGGCGTTCACGGGGGGGATCCTGCATGATATTGGCAAAGTGGTGCTGTCGACGTTTCTCGAGGGAGCGGCGAGGGGGATGGCGTTAGCCGCGTTGGAAGGGCATTTTAGCTATCTTGAAGCGGAGCGCGAGAAGTTGGGTGGGGATCATTGTGAAGCGGGGGACGCTCTGGCGGTGCAGTGGCGGTTACCGGCTTGTTACCGTGCTGTCATTGCCTGGCATCACTCGCCGGATGGGGCCCCGGAGGCGCTGGTTCCTCTGGTGTATGCCGTTCATCTCGGTGATGCCTTGGCCATGATGAGTGGTGCCGGGACCGGATCCGACAGTTTGCTGTATCCCTTGAATCCTCGGCATCAGGATTTTTTTGATCTGAGTTCGGAGAGCGTTCAGCGAGTGTTGCTGGATTTGGAGAATGAATTTGCCATGATAACTGATTCGATGGCGTCAACGTAGGGAATGGGAGGGAAGACCATGAAGAAAGTTCTGATTGTGGATGATTCGGCGACGGCCCGGATGTTTGTCCAGCGCTGTCTTGAAATTTCCCGGGCGTTTGAAGGTGCTGTATATATCGAGGCCTCGACCGGAGCGGAGGCGATGCAGCAGTTACAACAACATCAGGGTCAAATCGACGTGGTGTTTACCGATCTGGTTATGCCTGAGATGGATGGAGAATCGCTGGCTCGTCATATCATAGCCAGTCCGCGGTATCACGACATTCCGATCGTGTGCATTACCAGCGCGGGGAATGAGGCCAAGGAGAAACAGTTGCTGGCTATTGGGGTTCGGGCGGTTGTAAAAAAGCCTGTTTCGCCGGCCAAACTGGCAGAGGTGCTGCACGCTTTGCGCCACTCTGAAAGCGAGTCTGTATAAACGGTAACGAGGTCAAAATGTGGGATGATCTAAAGAAGACTAAGCCGCTGCCGCCGGAGGCGGTTCATGCCGAGGCTGGACGAAGCGAGAAAATTGCCGTTCTGGCGAAGGTCCGTGCGTCCCTGCGTCAATCGCTTGAGGATATGTTGTTCCTGCCGGTGGCTGAAGAGGGCATGTTCATGGCGGAACTCCCCGTTCTTAGCCCAATTGCAGGCACGGTATCCATCCTGATGACCGAACCCCAGGCACGCGCCATGGCGCTAGGTTGTTATGCCGTTCAGCCGTCTGATCTGACGAGAGATATGGTGCAGGATATGGTGGCTGAACTGGTAAATACCGTTGCTGGCAATCTGGTCGCGTCGTTACTAAGGTCTGATCAGTTGTTCTCGCTGGGGCTTCCCAGTGTAACGATCTGCAATCACATCCGGCATGATCATCCGCAGGCAACGTTCTATATTCGGTTGGGCAACGACGTCTTTCAACTTGTAATCGCGGGAGATGATCTGCTTGGATGCATTTTTGGCTAGAGGTCTAGCCGGCGGTCATGGATTGGGATAGGAAATCGTAAGCTTCGTTGATCAGGGACATTTTCCGGTTATCGCCACCGGCATCGGGATGGAACTTGCGCGCCAGGATGCGTCGACGCCGTGCCAGTGATTGCGGATCAATCTGTTCATCCAGGTTGAAGAGGTTGCGGAAGGCGGTGGTCTTGTCTGCATGACTATGGCGTTCGATGTCTTCAAAGAAGTCGTGTGTCAAGCTGTCAAGCTGCCGTTCGAAGCGCCGGGCTTCGATTTCCTCGCGCAGTTCACGGCTGGTGGTGTAGCGAGCAATGAAAAAGAGAACGGCCCGCTTGTCGAACTGGGTAAAGCGTCCCAGCGCCTCAAAGGGTTTGGCCTCGTTGTCGCGGCGGAACCAGAGTACGCAGCGGCCATCAATCCAGGGGTGCAGCGTGACCTTGAACCGGTACTCATCGACCGTGATCTCAGAGAGCACTTCGGCGAAGTCCAAATCCAGCAGTAGAGCCTCGTTTTGTCCACATATTGTGTTCGTCTTTATCATCGACCGCATCATATAGTTGATGATGGTAGCGAGTCAATCCGCAATTGATTTTTGTTGTCATGTGGACCTGTCTTGGCTACTTTTCAGTGTGGTATATTCATTAGTTACTTAAACCGGAGGCGGCAAGCTTGCAATCAGATCGCATCGTAAACGAGAAGGACTCAGCCCTGGTTGCTGATAACGGCTATGTGGCCATTGTCAACGATGATCCGATTCAGTTGGTCGTGCTGGCTGGCTTAGTTGCTAAAATGGGCTTGCGTGCGGCGTGTTTCGCGGGTGCCGAGGAAGCGCTTGAAAGCATGAGCCTGACCGATCCGCCTTTACTGGTTGTGACGGATATCTATATGCCCTCGATCGATGGCTGGCGCTTCTGCCGCCTCTTGAGATCCCCTGAATACGCCGGCTTTAACCGGGTCCCGATTCTCGTCGTGTCCGCGACGTTTTCCGGCGAGGAACAGGATCGAATCGCTGCCGATGTGGGGGCTGAGGCATTTCTGCCTTGTCCAATTGATGGCGGGATGTTTATTGATACGGTATGGCTGCTTCTCAATGGGCGGCCCGTACGCCCTTGCCCGCATGTCCTGATTGTGGATGATGATCCTGAATTCTCCCGATTGATGGCGACGGGGTTCGGCGAACACGGCTATCGCGTTACGGAGGCGGCGACCTGCCGGTCGGCAAGGACGGTGTTTGAGAACGAGCATGTGGATGTCGCGTTGCTTGACATCGGCCTGCCCGACGGGCGGGGCGATGCGTTTCTGCGGCAGTCTCATGACGAGGGTGGTGACACGGTTTTCATCATCATCAGCGGGACGCCGCATCCTGATGACTACTTGACCTGGATGAAAAGCGGGGCGTCGGCCAGTCTGCAGAAACCCTTTACGGTTGCCTATCTGCTTGAGATTTGCGCCAGGGCGCGGCGGGAAAAATCGTTATTGCGGGTCGAGGCCTTGCTGGAATTGCGCACACGTGAGCTGCTGGAACGCGAAAAGGAGCGAGAGAAGCTTCAGGCGCGACTGGTCCAGGCGCAGAAAATGGAGACGGTTGGCCGGTTGGCGGGTGGCGTTGCGCACGATTTCAACAATATGCTAGGGGTCATTCTCGGGAATACCGAACTGGCGATGGATTTTGTAGACGCCGCCGACCCGCTGTTTGACAATCTCAAGGAAGTACGCAATGCGGCGGTGCGCTCGGCGGATATTACGCGGCAGTTGCTGACCTTCTCGCGCAAGCAAACCGTTGCTCCCGTCGCGGTTGATCTCAATGCGCAGTTGGAAGGTATGCTCAAGATGCTGCGCCGCCTGGTGACCGAGGATGTTACGATCCGGTGGACGCCGGGTGGCCATCTGTGGTCGGTCCTGATTGATCCCTGTCAGGTTGACCAAATGCTCGCGAACCTTTGCGTTAACGCCCGTGATGCGATTGAGCGCCCGGGGGGCAGTATCACGATCGCAACCGATAATGTGACGCTGGATCGCCGGTTCTGCGATTATCATGCCGGTTGTGCGCCCGGACGGTATGTGTGCATACATGTGGGCGATAATGGTTGCGGCATGACGGCTGAGGTGCTTGAACACGCGTTTGAACCGTTTTATACCACGAAGGAAGTGGGCGAGGGGACCGGCCTCGGGTTGGCGACGGTGTATGGCATTGTAAAACAGAACCACGGGCATGTGACAATCGACAGTGCCCCCGGCAATGGGACGGACGTCCGTATTTACCTGCCGCAACATGCAGCGGCAGTCGCTGAAACCAAGTCTGAAGTCGAGTTGCCGATTCCATGCGGGCATGGTGAGACCATATTGGTTGTGGAGGACGAATCGGCAATCCTGTATCTTTGCGCCTTGCTGCTGAAGCGGCAGCGTTACAACGTGCTGGCCGCACCGGGGCCGGCCGATGCCATCCGTCTGGCGCGCGAGCCTGGTGTTGCTGTCGATGTACTGCTGACCGATGTGATCATGCCGGGGATGAATGGGCGGGAATTGGAAGCGGAAGTGCGGCAGTTGCACCCCGGCATGAAAAGTATTTTCATGTCGGGCTACACGTCTGACATTATTGACAAGCAGGGCATTATGAACGCCGGGACGCATTTCATCCAGAAGCCCTTTGTCGCGCGTGATCTGGCGCACAAGTTGCAGGATGTACTGGCGGCGGATGCGGGCCCCCCCCCCCTTCCGTCGGCATTGTTACGCGAACCGAGTGCGGATCGCGTGCCTGCCGCGTGTGCCGCTGGCGATGCACCGCGGTCTGACAAGCCGTTGTCCGCGCCGGATGCCCCCGTGCGGGACGCCGCCCGCGAGGGTGATACGGCGCATTTGCAGATTTCGCGAAACCTGCAGCAACAGCGTCGGATTGAATCCATCGGGCGGTTGGCCAGAGGGGTTGCGAACGATTGCAATAATTTAATCATGGTGATCCAGTGGTACGCGGAACAGGCATTGGAGCTTATACCTCCGTCTCATTCCGCCCGGCAGTGGTTGGGCAAGATCCTGAGTGCCGCGGGCGAGTCCGCGGAATTGACGCGTCAGATGTTGTCCCGCCAGATGCTTGAATTTTCCCGTGATCAGGCGGCGCAGCCGGAAGTTGTCGACCTGCGTGTCCTGGCGGACACGCTCAAGCTTCTACATCGCCTGCTTCCTGACACGATTTCTATTTCCATGGATCCGGGGCATGCGGTATGGCCGGTCTTCATCGATTCGGGGCAGTTGGACCAAATCCTGTTTAATCTCTGCTTGAATGCGCAGGACGCGATTGGTGAGACGGAGGGCGAGATCCGGGTCGGGATTGAGAACGATAAGGGTGGGGAGCGGCTCGCGCTCAGGGTTCCCGGTTTCACGGCTGGTGATTATGTGCGGCTGTATGTTGGCGACAGCGGCTGCGGCATGGATACGAACGTGCTTAACCATCTTTTTGATCCCTTTTTCACGACAAAAAATGAACGTGCCGGTCTTGGGCTGACCACGGTGTCCGGCATCGTCAAGCAGAATGAGGGATACATTCTGGCGTCCAGCGAAGTCGGGAAAGGGTCGCTGATCGAGATTTACCTGCCACGTTATATTGCCGGCGTTCATGGCGTGGAGCAAGCGACATAATGGGAGTTGGTGATGGGGGCGTGCCATGCATGATGTGCAGATCGATCAGCTTCGCGTGGGTGATGTGGTTGCCGGCGATGTGCGCGATGTGTCGGGGAAAGTGCTTGTTCGTAAAGGCCTGGTCCTGACGGCCCGGTATTTGCGCGCACTACGGATGTGGGGGACGGAAACCGTTGCGATTGATGGCGAGGATCAATCCGCCCCGGCGCCAGCGGTGACGATTTCGCCGGCGGAGGAGGCGCAGGCACGGTCAGTGCTTGAACGGCGGTTCCTGCTTGCTCCGGTAACGCATCCGGCGATGGCCCGCCTTTTTGAGCTCAGCTTGAAACGGCAATTTCTGGCATGGCATGCCGAGGCGGGACATCATGAAATTTGAATCGGCTGACGACCTTGTTGCCAACGTGCAGACGATCCCTTCCCTGCCGGCGGTGTTTGACCGGATTAATAAGGTTGCCAACCAGCCCTCGGCCGCGCTTATGGATGTGGCGGGGGTTATCAGTGAGGATGTCGGACTGAGTTCACGACTATTGAAGCTGGTTAATAGTGCCTATTTCGGTTTTCCCTCGCGTATTGAAAGCGTGACGAAAGCATGTGTGATCGTGGGCACGCGGCAAATCCGCCAACTTGCATTGGCGACGTCGGTTGTCAACGTCTTCAAATCCGTGCCGCCGGATATTCTGAATATGCAGATGTTCTGGCGGCACAGCGTCGGATGCGCCATGGCCGCCCGCACCGTGGCGATGATCGGGGGTGCCCAGGATGTTGAGAGCCATTTCGTGCTGGGGCTGCTTCACGATGTCGGACGGCTGGTCATGTTACAGACGATGCCGGATGAGACCGCGCGTGTCATCCGTGAGTCATACGACGCGAATTGCCTGACACATGACCTGGAGCGGCGCCGGTTCGGATTCACGCATGCGGATGTGGGCAGTGCGCTCTTGAAACGCTGGGGGCTGCCCCCGGTTGTGGTGGAGGCGGTAGGCCGGCATCATACGCCGGTTGAGGCGCCGTGCAACCAGCACGAGGCGGCTTGCGTCCATTATTGTGATATTGTGGTGCATGCACTGGGTATCGGCCAAAGCGGGAATCCGATGGTACCGCCGATGGATGAAACCGCCTGGGATGTGCTTGGTCTTGAACCCGAGGCTGCCGATGCGGTGGTTGCGCAGCTTGACACGCAGATTGAGGAGCTTGCCGACCAGTTTTGCGGGGGTGCGCAGTGAGCCCCTCCGGCCACCCTGATTACCGTCTTGAGAATCATGACGCGGGACGGGAATCCGTCGGGGATAGCGGTACGCTCTGGACACTGGATGCCTTGAGTATCGTGCAATCCTTTGTCGGCGCCCCGGGCGGCGGGACGCTGCGGGGGAATCCTGCCTTAGCGGAAATCTACGCCGAGGGGGCCGTGCATATTCGCGCATTGCTTCCCGATATCGCTGAATTCGGGATCATGCTGCTTGATGCGTCGCATCTGGATATGACGTTTGCATTTTGCGACCCGGAATCCTCGCGAGCACGCTTGCAGGCCGAGGTCGATGCCCAGATTGATGCCGGGATTGTGGGCTGGGCGCTTCGGCAAGGACAGCTTTGCATTACGCCGTCGCTGGTGGTGCCGGACCGGCATGTGATCCTGCGTCTACTGGCAACACGATTTGATCGGCTTGGAATGTTTGTGGGGATCATCCGTGAGGACCCGCTGGCAGCATCCCCGATCGTTGGCGAATTGCTGGCGCTTTTGCTGACCGGGTTGTCGACGGCGATCGAAAGCTGCAAGCTGCAGGATCAGTTGCTGGCGGCGAATCGTGATCTTGAGAACCGGATTGCGGAACGGACGTCCGAGCTGGTGGAGGAAACCCGTCGGGCAAACGATCTGGCTAGTCGCGCGGATGCCGCTAATATTGCCAAGAGTGAGTTCCTGGCCAACATGAGTCATGAGATCCGGACGCCGTTGAATGGTGTGACCGGCATGGTCGCGATGTTACGGGATTCTCCACTGTCGGAAGCGCAGCGCCAATATGCCGAGGTTGCCAATTCAAGTGCGCAATCATTACTGGAAGTATTGAATGGGATTCTTGACTTATCGAAAATCGAGTCCGGGAAGTTGACCCTGGATATCGAGAATGTCAACCTTCACGGTCTGCTGGATGGCGTGCGAAAAATTTACGCGATGCGTGCCGTTACTAAAAACCTTGGCTTTCGTTGCGAAATTGATCGGGGTGTCCCTGCCGGTGTGCGCTGCGATCCTGTACGTTTACGCCAGGTGCTGATGAATTTGCTCGACAATGCCGTCAAATTCACGAAACAAGGCGAAGTCAGTTTACGGGTTTCCGTGGTCCGCGATCACGACGATGGCGGACCCTCTGGTGCAGATGCCGTCTGCCTTCGTTTTTCGGTCTGCGATTCGGGGATTGGCATTCCGGCCGACAAGCAGCATTTGTTATTCCAGAAATTCTCGCAGGTGGATGGGTCCGTGTCGCGGCGGTTTGGCGGGACAGGGCTCGGGTTGGCGATCTCCTACCAGCTTGTCGAGATGATGGGCGGGAAGTTCGAGGTCCAGAGCGAGGTTGGCAAGGGCACCGAATTCAGTTTTACGGCTTGCTTTGTATGCGTAGGCGCGCATGAACTGCCTATCGCCGGTTTTGGTGCGAGTGGCGTTCCTGGGGCAACGCCCGACTTCAGGGGCAACGACGTGCATGTGCTGTTGGTGGAGGATAACCTCACGAATCAGCAGGTGGCTTGCGGCATGCTACAGAAAATGGGGATTATTGCGGACGTTGCCAGCAATGGGGCTGAGGCTCTCAACAGGGTTCGGAGTCGCGCATACGATCTGGTGTTGATGGATTGCCAGATGCCGGTCATGGATGGCATGACCGCCACCCGTTCTCTTCGGTCCATGCAGCCATCCGCTACGCAACCCCTGGCCACTTTGCCATCGGTTCCCGTCGTGGCGATGACGGCGCATGCATTACAAGGCGACCGTGAAATCTGCATCGCTGCCGGCATGAACGATTATCTTGCCAAGCCGGTGGCCACGGATGCGCTTGGGGCGATTCTGAATAAATGGCTGCCGGTGCACAAGCGTGCAAGCCAGTATGTTGCCGTACCCCCCTTCACGGCCGGGAATCAAACCGCCGATGCATCAGCGCGCAGCACGCCATGTGCAGTATGGAATCAAGCGGAAATGCGAAAGAGGCTGCTTGGGGATGATGACCTTATCGCTCGCGTCCTCAATGACTACCTTAAACAGGTGCCTGGGCAGTTAAGCGCATTGCGCGATTCGCTCTTGAAGGCAGAGCGGCAGGAGTTGAAGCGGATGGCGCACACGTTGAAGGGCTCCTCTGCCAGTGTCGGTGCGGACGTGTTGAGCGCGGCGGCATTCAAAGTCGAGCAGGCCGCACAAGCTTTTGATGCGGATTTCCTGACGGCGCAGATGGATGTGCTCGATCAGGAATTTGCGCGACTTAAAGAGGTCATGGCATTGGGTGGTGCCGTTTGTACTTGCTAAGATAACACTTCAACCGTAGGATTCCCGGATGCACTCAAATACTGTCACGCTTGATGATATCCGCGAGTGGGCTGGCCAAGCAGCGGGTGAGTTCATGCTCCTCGGTCCCTCGGATTTGCAGGGGCTTGCGCGCCTGGTCAAATCCCTGCAACAAAAAGCCTCTGAGTGTGCCGTTGCTGAGAATGCTGAGAATGTGCGCGCTTATGCCGATTCGCTGCTCAGAGCATCGGGAACGCTCAAGGCAATCATATTGAATGAGGCTCCTGATAAGGAGGCTGCCTTGGACACGGTTGCCGGTGTGCTTGATCAGGGGCAATCGCTTGGGTTGCATCCGGAGCGGGGCGGTCGCGCCAAACAGGACCCTGCGGTTTCGCAGGATGCGGCGACGGACACCACTGCCTCCGCCGCAACGAAAGGCGAATATGCGCCCTGGGTGGATGATGAGATTGTCGCCGCGTATGTCGAGCAGCAGGTGGCGGTGTTGCCTGAGATGGAGCAGCAGATCCTTGCCTATGAATCGCAACCGGATCCGGCCTTGGTTTCGGCGCTGCGACGCACGATTCATACCCTGAAGGGAGAGTCGGGGGTCGTCGGCGCCATGAATGTCGAAAAGGCTTGTCATCGGCTCGAGGATTACCTGAATGAGTCGACGATCGCGATGGCGACCGACGTGCTGCTGGCGGCGATCGACTGGATCGGTAATGCCGTGCGTTCGTTTGGCACCAGCGGGGAACAGGTTGATCCAGCCCCCGTCCTTGCCTTGTTCGAGGGGAATGATTCGTTGCAGAAGGGGAACGACGAACCGGAGGGCGAAGCCGTCGTCCCGACCGCGACCGTCCCGATGGATGCCCCCGTGTCGAAAGCGCCCGCCACCACGGTTCCTATTTCCGACCGCGACCTGGCCAATGATTTCGTGACTGAATCCCAGGAACATTTTGAAGCTGCCGATGAGAATCTGCTAGTTCTCGAGAAAGACCCGACCAATAAGGAATCGATCGGGGCTGTTTTCAGGGCGTTCCATACCATCAAGGGGGTTTCCGGCTTTCTCGGGTTAACACCTGTCGGGGAGCTTGCGCATGCGGCGGAAACGTTGCTCGATGAGATTCGCAAAGGCAAGCATTCATTTAAGGGGGGGGCCGTTGAAGCCACATTTAACGCGCTTGATCTTTTAAAGGTTATGATTGGTGATTTGCACGTTGCGTTGGAAAAGAATACGGATTTTCCCGTACGCCCGGAGGTCGAGTCTAGTATCAAGGTGCTTCGGGCGATTACTGAACGGAAAGAGCCTGATATGCCTGATGCTGGCTTGCCGCCCGCCGTGGTGCCGGTCGCGGAACCTGTCGCCATAAAACCAACCGTGGAGCGAGGACAGCCTGTATCGACTGAAGCGACTGCGCCGAAGGCACCGGAACACAAGCACAAGCCTGCTGCTGAAACCAAGGCGGCAGGGGATGCTGCCGCCAAGGCCACGGGGGAAGCGGGCGGCACGATGAAGGTGGATGCGAGCCGGATCGACCTGCTGCTGGACACGATTGGTGAACTGGTGATTGCGGAGGCGATTGTGGCTGGCGATCCGGATATCCAGGCCATCAAATCGCTGAGGCTTGAGAAGAATCTTGCATTGCTTGGCAAGATTACGCGGTCCCTGCAGGATATGGGAATGTCGATGCGTCTCGTTCCGATTGACCCTGTTTTCCGGAAAATGGCCCGTCTGGTGCGTGATCTTTCGCATAAGTCAGGGAAGAAAGTTGATCTTAAGATCGAAGGTGGTGAGACTGAGATTGACAAAAGCATGGTCGACAAGCTTGGCGATCCGCTTGTTCATATGATTCGGAACTCAATGGATCATGGTCTTGAATCTTCGGAGGATCGTTTGGCGGCTGGAAAGCCCGAGGTCGGTGTAATTACGTTGCGGGCGTATCATAAGGGTGGCAGCATACAAATCGATATCGAGGATAATGGCCGTGGCTTGAATCGCGAGGCGATTGTGAACAAGGCCATTGAGAGGAATCTGATCCGCAGTGGCGAGGGAATGTCGGATCAGGAAATCTTCGCTCTCATTTTCGAGCCTGGCTTCTCGACTGCAGCCAAAATCACAGAAATATCGGGACGCGGGGTTGGTATGGATGTGGTTAGGCGCAATGTCGAGTCACTCCGTGGTAATGTCATCATCCGGTCAACGCCCGGAGAGGGTTCTGTTTTCACTCTAGCGCTACCGCTGACAACAGCCATCATTGATGGATTGCTTGCCAGGGTCGGTGCGGAGATCTTTATCCTGCCAACGCTCTCGGTTCTGGAATCCTTCCGCCCCTTGGATGGCCAGATCCACCCAGTGGGAGGGCAGGGTGAGGTTGTGTCATTTCGTGATATGCTACTTCCGCTTTACCGTTTGTCCGCGATTCTTAATGTGCCGAATGCCCATTCCGATCCTTGCCAAGCGATTATCATGGTGATTGAAGATTCCGGCAGATACTGGGGCTTGATGGTTGATGAGTTGCTTGGTCAGCAACAAGTGGTCATCAAAAGTATCGGGGACGGGGTTGGTGTGGTGCCTGGCATTGCCGGCGCCAGTATCCTGGCCGATGGACGTCCAGGACTGATTCTTGACACAGCCGGCATCATTCGTTTGGTTTCGTAGACAGCAAACGGAGCGGCAGGAACGCACACGAGATATAAGGTTCAGGTATGCGAATTATAAAGGATCCCGTATTGGACGGGTGGGAATTGGCCGAGAGTGACGAGGACACACGGATCCTGCCAAGCGGGCCCTTTGTGCCATGCAAGCCGGATCGCATTCTGGTTGTGGATGACGAACAGTCAGTGCGCAGTGCCACGATACGGATACTCCGGCAGGAACTGGGCGGTGCTTATGCGTATGACGAAGCGATAAACGGCCAGGATGCGGTCACGGTGTTCATGCGCGAGCATCATAAGGTGATTCTGCTGGATTTATTGATGCCGGTCCTGGGTGGCAAGCAGGCGGCGCATCAGATTCTTGATTTATGTGCGGAGTCGCAATGGGAGACACCCGCGATTATCTTTCGTACCGGCTATGCTCCGCCGGGGGATGTCCGGAATCTCGTTGCCTGCGATCCGGCCCATTGCCTGTTGCGCAAACCGGTGCGCAATCAAACGCTGGTCAGGGCCGTGCGGGGACGACTGGGACAGGATTGACGTCATCGAGAATCTCGCGCACCTTGGCGGCGAGTGCGTCGCAGGAGGCAGGCTTGCTGATGAAGTTGACGCCTTCCTGGAGAATGCCGCGATGGGCGATGATGTCGGCGGTGTAGCCGGACATGTAGAGTACCTGCATCGCGGGATGTTCTGCTACTAGTTTATCGGCCAATTCGCGACCGCTCATGCCTGGCATCACCACGTCGGTCAGCAGCAGGTCGATGCCGTTCGCGAAGTCGGCTGCAAGGCGTAACGCCACCTCGGCCGATTCCGCTTCGTACACGGTATACCCGAGTTTCTTGAGCTGTATGCTCATGGAGGTGCGTACGCTTCGTTCGTCCTCTACCAGCATGATCGTCTCGGACCCGCTGCGCGGCAGGATTTTCTGCTCGTTTTTCTGCACGATGGCCGTCTCCCGGGCGCACGGCAGGTAGATCCGGAAGGTTGTGCCTTCGCCGGGCTCGCTATAGACATTGAAGAATCCGCTGTTCTGCTTGACGATGCCGTAGACCGTGGCCAGTCCGAGCCCCGTGCCTTTGCCTTGAGCCTTGGTGGTGAAGAAGGGCTCGAATATGTGTTTCAGCGTCTCTCTGTCCATGCCGCAGCCGTCATCGCTGACCGCCAGCATGGCATAGTCACCGGGGGTGGCTTCGGTTTGATCCGTGCAGATGGCGGCGTCGACAGACACATTCCGCGTTTCGATACTCAGCGTACCCCCGCGGCCCCCGATCGCATCGCGTGCATTGACACAGAGGTTGGCGAGAACCTGGTCAAACTGGCCGGGATCAATCTTCACCAGCCACGTTTCTGCGCCTGGCTGCCAGGATAGGTTGATATCCTCCCCGATCAGCCGCCGCAACATATTGAGCATGCTCCTGACCGCATTGTTGAGATCCAGCAGTTGCGGGGCAACGGTCTGCTGGCGGGCAAAGGCCAGCAGTTGCCGGGTGAGATTGGCCGCGCGCTCGGTCTCGAGCTTGATCTCATCGAGCCACTCGTGCACCGGATGATCAGGTGCAAGATCCTCGCTGCCCAGGTCGACATAGCTCATGACGCCCATCAGCATGTTGTTGAAATCATGCGCCACGCCGCCCGCCAGGCGTCCGATCGAATCCAGTTTCTGTGCATGGGTAAGCTGGAGTTGGAGCTGTTCGCGCTCGGCTTCCGCTTGTTTTGCGTCGGTTACGTCCCGGGCGATACCAACAAATCTCGATAGGGTTCCGGATACGTCGTGGATGGGTCCCCCGTTGGAGACGTGCCAGCGCCAGGATCCGTCACGGCGGACAATCCGGTATTCGACGTTATTCTGTCGTTCGCCGTTCAATAGCGCTTTTTCGAGAATCGACCGGTATCGCTGGCGGTCCTCGGGGTGGATATAGGGATAGAAGGCGTTGCCGATTGCGTGTTCGGCGGGTTCGCCCATGAAATCGTTCCAATTGGGCGAAACATAGGTAATGACGCCTTCCGGCGAGAGGGCATAAACGAGGTCATTGGCATTCTCGACGAAAGACCGGAACTGCTGCTCGCTACGGCGCAAGGATTCGCTGGTACGGGCCAGTTTGATCTGGCTGTAGGAGAAACTGGAAATCATGCCGATCATGTTGCAGTAGAAGGCCATCACCTTGTCGACCGTCTCCCGCGACCAGCGTGGAATGCGGCGGTAGGCTGCGAGATAAGCGGCCTCATCGAATCCATAACGATGTGCCTGCTCGCGGAACACATCCAGTTCCGGCACTTCATCATCAAACAGGAACTGACAGAGAAAGAGATTCCCCATATGCTTTTTGCCGATCATGACCGGGGTGGCGATATCCCACATGTTGTTTTTGCACTTGTATGCCTTGAACGTCCCCGGTTCGATGCCGGCGGAGTGCCGGACGTTGCTTTCGATGCAGTTCCTGAGGGTGTCTGGATGGGAGCGGTGAAAGTTTGTGCAGATATCCTGCCAACCTGTCCTGGCGATTACATTGCCATCTGTATCAACAATACCTACACCAATGTCTGTCAGGGCGTGGAAGTCATCCATCAGCGATTGGAGTTGCGTGCAGTCAACAACATCCGCCAGCGTCAGTAGTTCGAGTTCGTCTGCCGGATCGAGAAGCGCATTCAGTTTCGCCTGCACCCGGCCTTCGCTTGCCTGTAATGCGAACTCCATCTTTTTAAGCGCCGTCACATCCGTGTGCGTGCCGAACATCAGCAGGGCGGATCCGTTTTCGTCATTTGCTATGACGCGGCCTTGAGCGCGAATCCATAGCCAATGTCCATCCTTGTGCCGCATGCGGAATTCGCATTCGTAGTTCGGGGTTTCCCCCCCGATGCATGCTGTCAGGCGCCGGACGGCCTCGTCGCGGTCGTCGGGATGCACCAGACGCTTCCATGTCGAATGGTTGCAGGGCGTCAGTTCGCTGATGGTGTAGCCGAGCATCGCCGCCCACTGCTCATTGAATACCGTGTGGTTGGTCTGCAGGTTCCGCTCCCAGGTTCCCAGTCCGGAGTTCTCGCTGATAAGCCTGAGTTCCTGTTGTTTTGCTTCCAGCTCCCGGCTCAAATAGGCGATCTGCGCTTCCGTCTGTTCATTCCCGGCGATGTCATGGACGTGATTCACTTGCTGTCCTCCATTGGGCGTTCATCCCCCCCGCGGGCGCTGAGCCCAGCACCTCGCGTATTTTCCCGGCGAGGGCATCGCGGGTGACCGGTTTGCTGACGAAATTGACGCCCTCCTCGAGTATGCCGTGATGGGCGATAACGTCGGCACTATAGCCGGACATATAGAGCACCTTCATCGCCGGATAGCGCGACGTCAGTGTTTCGGCCAGCTCGCGACCGCTCATGCCTGGCATGATCACGTCGGTCAGCAGCAGGTCGATGCCGTCCGCGTGTTCGGTTACCAGGCGCAATGCCACCTCGGGCGATTCCGCCACAAGCACGCTGTAACCGAGGCCTTTGAGAAGGATGTTCAGGGTAAAGCGAACGTTTTTTTCATCTTCAACCAGCATGACGGTCTCGTTTCCGCCGTGCGGCGGGTTGCCAGCGCTGGCAGGCGCTTGTCGGGGCTCTTCCGCGACGTCCTTATCCGCCACGACGTCTTCCGCTTCGACACGCGGCAGGTAGATGTGGAATGACGAGCCCTTGCCCGGTTCGCTGTCGACGCTCAGGAAACCGTTGTTCTGCTTGACAATCCCGTAGACCGTGGCCAGGCCGAGACCGCAGCCTTCGTCCAGGCGCTTGTTGGTGAAAAACGGTTCGAAGATTTTGTCGAGCGTCTCGCGGTCCATGCCGCAGCCGTTGTCGCGGATCGTCAGCAAGACATGCTCGCCCGGATTGGCGTCGGCCTGATCTGCACAGAAGGCGGCATCAAGAGGTGCGTTGCGCGTCTCGAGCGTTATCCTACCCGCGCGGGTACCGATGGCATCACGCGCGTTGATGCAAAGGTTGGCGAGGATCTGGTCAAGCTGGCCGGGGTCCAGCCTGACGGCCCATAGATCAGCCCCCGGCTGCCAGTCCAGGTCGATATCCTCGCCAATCAGTCGTCGCAGCATCTTGAGCATCTTCCCGACGGCGTCATTGATGGCCATCACCTTCGGCGCAATTGGCTGCTGGCGGGCAAAGGCCAGTAGTTGACGGGTCAGATCAGCGGCGTGCTCGACCCCCTGCGTGATCGCATCCACCCATTTGATCGCCGGATGCCCGGGGGGAATGGCCGAGCGACAAAGCTCGGCATATCCGCTAACCCCCATGAGCGTGTTATTGAAATCGTGGGCCACGCCGCCGGCCAATCGGCCGATGGCATCCAGCCTGCGGGCTTTCTGCACCTGCAGCAGCAGTTTTTCCTTCTCGGCCTCCGCCCGCTTGCGCTCGGTGAAGTCGCGGAACGCCCAGACGCGCCCCACGATCTCGACACCGACTCTCTGCGGTTGTGAGTAACGCTCGAAAAGACGCCCGTCCTTGAATTCGATCGAGTCGAAACTGGATGTTTCCGGCTGGGCATGGAGCTGCTCTATTCTGGTCAGGAACCCTCGCGGATCGACAAGTTGATCCAGGATGGGGTTGAAGGCGGCGGCATCATCCCGGCAGTCAAGGACCTCCTGCGGAATACGCCACATCCTGGCGAAATTCTCGTTATAGCGCATGATGACGCCGTTGAGGTTAACGACCAGAATCCCTTCCGCCGTCGATTCCAGTGCGGCCGTCAGCAGGGAGTTGGACGATTGCAACGCTTCCTCCACTTGCTTGCGTTCGGTGATGTCCTGCGCCTGGATGGCGATATCCGCTCCGATCGGGATCACCACAAGGCGCAGCCAGGTCGGTTTTGATGCGTCGTCCCCGACATGGAAATCTTCCATGATCCGCACGTTCCCGCTGTTCGCGACATACCGATAAGTCTCGAAAACGGATGTGCCGCGACTGGTGGGAAACCGCTCCAGCAGGCGTTTCCCGACGATGCGTTGCGGGGCGGTGCCATTCATGCGGGCGTTTTCCGGGTTCTCGTAGATCCAGGTGAAATCGATAATCGCACCGTTTTTGTTGCGCACGGGTTGCAGGATGCTGAATCCGTCAGGAGCGTGTTCCATCGCCAGCCGGAAACGCGCATCATCAGCCGCATCCGGGTTGGACGGTTGGACGTTTTCGTTGTTTAACATCCCTCGACTCGCTTATTTACGTGGAATTCCTGTCAATTGGTGGTCACTGGGGGAGGGGGGGCGCATCCGTGCGCTTCTGAAGGACGGTGCATATTGCCGATTGGAGGCGTCCTTGCGTGATCGGTTTGGACACGACCAGGTCGACGCCTGGGATTTCCAGCCCCCTGGCGTTGATCAGATCGCCATACCCGGTCACCAGGATGACCGGCATATCAGCTTTTATACGTTTTGCCCGCGTGGCGACCACGTCACCGCTCATCTCCATCATCGCCCGGTCTGTCATTACCAGATCGAATGTCCCTGCTGCCAGCCGCGCAAGCCCGGTCTCGGCATCCTCGAATATCTCGACGTCGTGTCCTTCCGCCTCGAGAAAGCGTTTGAGAACCTGTAGCGAGGCCGCATCATCGTCGATGACAAGAACACGCAGGAAGGGAATCTCGATCAGGGGGGGGGGCGTCTTGCTGACTTTCGGGGTTCTGCTTTCCGGCAGCGAGATCGTCACGCAGGTCCCATGTCCCTCGCGGCTCTCGATGGTTATATCGCCGCCATGCCGGCGCGCAATGTTGCAGCACATCGCCAGGCCGAGTCCGGACCCGTTTTCGCCCTTGGTCGAGAAAAACGGTTCCATGCAGCGTGCTGCGGTTTCCGGCGACATGCCCGCACCATCGTCCGACACGCTCAGGTGAATCATCGCATTATCCGCACAGGCGCTGCTGATCCGTATCGTGCCCTCGTGGTCGATGGCATGTGCGGAATTAATCACGAGGTTGATCAGCATCTGATGCAATTGCGATTCGCTGGCGGACACGTCGGGCGTCTGGCCGATATCGTTGATGATCCGTATGCGTTTCCCTTCCGCCAGCCAGCCCGTGAGCGTCTGCTTGATAACCTTGTCAACCAGTGGGCGCAGCGCGACGGGCGCGACCGCCCGCGGGGCGTCATCCGAGTAGAATCCGCGTAGGCGCTGGACAACCGATTGCGCATCCCTAGCGGCCGAAAGCACGGTGTCCAGTATCTCGATCTGCTCCTGCGAGCCGCCATCGGTTTTTATCTGCATCAGCAGATAGTCGGTTAATCCGAGAATCGGCATGAGGGCGTTATTGAAGTCGTGTGCAATACCGCTGGCCAGTTGCCCCAGGGCGTTCAGGCGTTCCTGCCGTTCGATTTTCGCGTGGGTCATGCGTACGCTCTCAAGCGCGGCGGTCAACTGGTCGTTGCTCGCCTGCAGGGCCTTCGTGCGTGCGGCCACCAGGTCCTCCAGGTCGTGCAGGTAAGCCGCCTTTTCCTGTTCAAGCTGTTTGCAGCGATCATCGGTTGCCTTGATTTTGGCCGCCTTCTCGACGGCACGACACAACACGTCGTCAGGGGTCGGTTTGATCAAGTAGTCCGCGGCTCCGTTCCGAACCGCCTCCGCCGCTCCGTCCAGGGTCGGCGCCCCGGTCATCATGATTATTTGGGTGGCTAATCCGCGTTGACGGACGGCCTTGAGCAGTTCGATCCCGTCATCGCCGGGCATCACAATGTCCGTCAGGATGACATCGACGTCGTGTTGCAGTAGTATACCTATGGCCTCTGCGGTGCTTTCCGCCGTTACCACCTGGTGGTTATCCTTCTGGAGGCGTTTCTGCATCATCAGGCGCATCGACACTTCATCATCAACAACTAATATAAACGCCATATCACGCTCCTGAGGCAACCAGTATCCGCCGCTTGTCAACTTGACCCCGTGATACCCAGAGTCAACAAGTGATTCCAGAGTAATACAGAAGTTGAAAGGGCGCAAGCCGGAACTCGTGTGAGCAGCGATTCGCGATTCTTACGATGGAGTCTTCCCGAGTCCATCCTGCACGGTTGCGAGAATGGACTCGAACGCGATGGTCTTGGGGAGAATGATCTCGTCGGTTCCGACCTGGTTGCGCCGCGTGGCTTCCTTGTTGCTGACCAAGGCGGTTTTGTCCGCCACCGCGATTATTATCACCGATTGTTACCCAGGACGTGGGAGGGGGCAGCGGGTTGAACCGATGACAGCATGTCCTTGTCAGCGAGGTAGACGGCGATGTCGCTGCGATTCCAGTCTTGTTCGCGCATGACGATATCCTGTGCATGCTTGATATCGCGGACATCCTGGTACTGGCCGTTGCTGGACATCCAGAATGTTCCGTTATGGCGGCCGATGACGATGGCGTGGGCTTCATTCTTGTTTTTGGCATTGAGGATATACATGCTGGCGTCCAAGCCGCGAGCTAAGCAGATATCCCGGACTGTGGCTGCGAAATCCTCGCAATCGCCCAGGTGCCGGTTCCAGGTCTCCAGGCTGGTTTGCCAGTGATCGGTGGTGTCCGCGGCGTAACGGATGCGGGAACTGACGGCCTCGCAGATTGCCTGTGGCGTTGTTGCCGTTACGTTGCGGGCAACCCATGCCGTGACGGGGGGACGCGGGCCGTTGGATTGCGGTTCCGCCGCTGACAAGGGAAACGCATTCAACGGCTGCTGCGGTGTTCTTGCCTCTGCATGGCGGGCTTTGTAGGCAGCCCAGGCCGCGCGGAATTCCGGGTCTTCGGCGATGGACCGGTTTGAGGCGCTGGCGGGGATCGCGATCAGGATGACACTGGCGGCAATGATTTGCAATGTTCGTCCAGGTTTCTGCATCGTTTAGACTCCGTGTTTGCGTGTTGCTTGACGGAGTCTTCTATCGCAGTGATCGTGCCAATCTCTTTATTATTTCATAAGATGTTGTTTTACAGTGCGATATGATTATTAGTCTGGATGATCCGGAAAAAATACAGCGCATCAGATGTGTCCGCAGGCGGACAGGTCAATGGTCATGTGTTCGAATCCGTTCAGGTTAGCTGGATCCGATATCGTGCGCGGCCATCATGCGGTAGAGCTTGGGTCGGCTAATGCCAAGGAGTCGGGCTGTGGCGGCAACGTTACTGTTGGCGGTGGCCAGCGCCCGCCGGATAAGGGTTGCTTCCGCCTCTTTGAGGTTAAGTGGCAAATCGCCGTCAGAGAACCGTGCGTCTGCGGCGGGAGGACTGCTGGCCTGCGGGCTCTCGGTAAGCGGGCCCTCGCAGTGGATATGGTTGGCGTAAATGGTTCCGCCACGGCACAGAATCAGGGCGCGCTCAACGATGTTCCTTAATTCGCGGACATTTCCAGGAAAATCATGTTTCGCCAGTGCTGCCAATGCCGTGTCATCAAATTCAGAGGGTGGAATCCCCATTTCCGTGGATATCAGTTTATTGAAATGGTGTGCAAGAAACGGTATTTCCGTTCTCCTCTGCCGTAGCGGGGGGAGGGTGATGGTATAGCCAGCCAACCGGTAATAGAGATCGGAGCGAAATTTGCGGTTGGTGATTTGGTCCGCGATATTGGCATTGGTGGCCGCCACAATGCGCACGTTAACCTGTCGAGCCTTCGGGGCGCCAACCGCTGTGACGGCCCCATCTTCCAGAACCCGGAGGAGTTTTGTCTGCATTTCGAGGGGCATATCGCCAATCTCATCAAGAAAAAGGGTCCCGCTATCGGCAAGCTCGAAGCAGCCTTTGCGATCGGCAACTGCACCGGTAAAGGCCCCCCTGATATGCCCGAACAGGGTTGATTCAGCGAGTTCGGCCGGCACCGCCGAACAATTGATCGGCACGAATGGATTACGTGCTCGTGCACTGCCGAAATGGATGGCTCGCGCGATCAGTTCCTTGCCCGTGCCGCTTTCGCCTGTGATCAGGACCGAAGTGGCGGGCGACTTGCAGATGAGCTGGACATCATGCATCACCCGCTTCATGGCCGGTGACTGGCTGACCATGCCGGAAATCCCGCTGCGTTCGCGTTCCTGCCCGGATAAAAACGAGACTTGAGCAGCCAGCAGATCGCGTTCCTCTGCGACCTGCCGGTAACGCAAGGTCCGGCTGATGGTCTGGGTGATCATATCCTTATCAACGGGTTTCTCGAAAAAATCAAACGCGCCTAGTTTCAGTGCCTTGATGGCGTCCTCTTTGTCGGCGGTTCCGGTAATGACGATCACATCGGTCTGAGGGCTGATTTTCTTGGCTTTTTCCAGGACATCATGACCGGACAACCCCGGCATGCAAAGGTCGGTGATCAGGATATCAGCGGGCGTGTGCGCCAGGGACTCAAGGCAGGCGATCGGATCGGTATACACCGTTGAATGGCAGTCAAGCAATTTAAGATAGGATCGGATCGTAATGCCAATGCGCTGGTCATCATCCAGAATCACGACATGGACCTGGCGCGATAGGGATTTCGCTTCAACTTCCATGGGCATCTCCGGGGTTGTTGCATCTGGCTGGCATTGAAAAACCGTTATTTCTCATCGGCGGCGGCGTTGAGTAAGGCGTCACCGATGTGTTCCAGCGGCAGCGATGTGCAAACGCCGCCACATTCGACCGCTTTTTTCGGCATGCCGTAGACCACCGATGTGCTTTCGTCCTGCGCAATTGTGTAGGCACCGGCGTTCCGCATTTCGAGCATTCCTTCCGCCCCGTCATTGCCCATCCCCGTTAGAATGGCGGCGGCAATGTTTGCGCCTGCAAAGCGTGCAGCGGACTTGAAAAGGACATCCACGCTCGGCCGTTGCCGACAGACCAACGGCCCCGTGCGCACATCCACATAATAGCGCGCCCCGCTGCGTTTTAGCAACACATGGTAGTTTCCTGGAGCCAGAAGTGCCACTCCGGGAATAACGGAATCGCCATTTTGAGCCTCGCGAACTTCGATTGCGCAGAGTTCATTTAAACGGTCGGCGAACGTCTTTGTAAAGTAAGCCGGCATATGTTGCACGATAACGGTACCCGGTGAATTGGCTGGAAACCGTTCAAGCACGGTACGAATGGCCTCTGTCCCGCCGGTTGATGCTCCGATGACAATGATTTTATTTGTTGTTCGGCCAATCGACAGGCGCGGCGGGGGAAGTGTTGCCACCTTTGGCGTCGCGGGGCTGGTGGCGGACCGTATACGCGCCCAGCGTGCCGCCCGGATGCGCTCGACCAGTTGCTCTGTCATCTCGGCGACGCTGTAGGCGGAGCCCGGCTTACACATGACATCAACAGCCCCTGCCTCCATCGCTTCTAGGGCCATGGCGCTGCCCTTGGCTGTCAACGACGAGACAATGATCACCGGCATCGGCTTGTGCCGCATCAGTTTCTTGAGAAAGGTGACGCCGTCCATGCGGGGCATTTCAATATCCAGGAGCAGGACGTCTGGTTTTAGCTGGACGATCTTGTCGCGGGCAACGTAGGGGTCCGGTGCCGTACCGACAAGATCGATATCCGGGTAACGCGCCAGTTCGCGTGCCAGCACCTGGCGCACAATGGCCGAATCATCAACCGCCAGAACGCGAATACAATTTCCGTCTTTCATGCAATGGTCTCCTTTTGAGGCGGCAGAAAACGTGCTACAGTTTGCCTAAGCATCTTTGCATCAACCGGTTTCATCATGATATAGCTGGGTTTGATGGCAGCAAGCCGTCTTTCAACTTGCGATTCCGAATATCCGCTGATCAAGATCACACGGATTTGCGGGTTCATCTGGTAAATAGTGTGGAATACGTCGCAGCCGTTCATATCCGGCAGCAACACGTCCAGCAGCACCAAGTCAATGGTGCCGCCGTCTGCGCGAACGCATTCGATGGCCTCCTGTCCGGTACTGGCGGTGATAACCGTTACGCCCGTCCGCCGTAAAACCCTGGCGCTAACCCGGCGCAACTGGTCGTCGTCTTCGCAAAGCAGAACGGTTCCCACCAGTCGAAACGCTTCCCCGTCATTCTCACTATGGGCGCTGCCGCCTGAAGGCGGAACAACAAACACCTCAGTGGTTGGCGATTGGTTTGACATACGGGGTCTCTAACTGAATTTGAGCAGCGCGACCACCGGATTGCCATCTGTAAGCAGCTTTACAGCTCCAGGTAACTGCTGAAAGCGCATCACGTCATCTGGCTTGATCGCGGTTGCTGAAGGAGCCGAAAGTAAAAACGTGGTTTCTACCCCGAAGAGGGTTGCCGTCAGTGCCCCGGCCACGATATTCGACCATTCCTTGATGGCGTCTATCGTTTCCGTATCGCCAACGTCTTCAGGTTCGAGGCCAAGTACATTTGCCGCGATTTCCTTTGCCTGTGCAACCGGCACGGCAACCTGCAATTCGCCGCACTGCGCGCTGCCGGTGAAGGCCACCACGGCTGATATATAATCATCGGCGGGGAGGGTGGGGGGGGCATCACCACTGTCGATTTCGGCAAAAACAAAGGCGAAATCCTCCAACGTGCCAACCAGTGTCTGTTTTAGCGAATCAAGGATCGCATCATCTTGTACAGGTTTCATCTCCATGCTTGGGCTCCTGGCTGAGTTTCTCCGGAACGGTGCGCTTGCTTGGGTTCACCCGTTAAATGAGTGACATCAGGATGTCCGACTTGGTCGATTCCTCGTGGACTTCATCCACGATAAGGGATATATCCGATACGGATAAGCCAAGGCGCTTCCAGACGGCTTGCACACATGCCGGATCAGCAAGATCTCCACCGTCACCGATCTTTTCGCGATTGCAGATGTAGTTGGCCATGTGGCAAAGGGAGGTCGCTTCCCAATACTCGGGTGGTGCTGAATCGGGATCGTGGTGCCAGAGTATCGGCAGCATCAGGTCTTCTGTCATGTTCCATTTGCCGCAAAGCCACCCGCCGAGTGCTGCATGATCGATTCCGGCCGCCTCCAGCTCTGCGCGGTAAAGGCTCATTGGCGTTGAGCTGGCCAACTCAAGCGCGGCATGGAACTCATCGGCCATGAATTGATCCATGATCAGCTTGCCGATATCGTGGAGCAGGCCGACAAGTCGCAAGGACTCGTTGGTATGTCTTTTCTTCAAATTCGGTTTCGCATGATTATTCACGACACAAGCCGCAATCCCTACGCTGATGGAATGCCGCCAGAATTCATCGCGGTTGAAAGTGCCGCCTTGCTGATTACCGAATGCAGAGAAAATGGACGTGGAAAGGGCAATGTTATTGGTGGCGGTCAACCCCAGGCGGGCCACCGCCTGCTGCACGGACTGTATTTCTACCCCGCCCGCATACAGGGATGAGTTCACGACCTTGAGGATCCGTGCGGTAATCGCCGGGTCGTCCTCGATAAGGTGTGCAATCGATTTTGCATTTGAATTCGGGTCGCGTACGGCAGCCGACAGCTTGTTCATAACGAGCGGTAGTGTCGGCAGGTTGCGTACGCCGTTCAGGATATCGATGATTTCGTTAATGCTTTTCATTAGCAGCCGCAGCCTTTCTGATGGGATTGCGTATGAGTTGTCAATTAATCTGTTGTGGTGTTCTCGGGAGTCTTGCCAAGCAGGCGCGACATGATATCGCGAATGCCTTCGGGCGTAAAGGGTTTGTTTAGATATTCACGCACACCCCGGGCCTTGAGCTCGCGCATGCGCATCTCGCTGCGGTCGGTGCTGACAATGACCACAGGTGTTTCCTTTAATTTCCCTTGACGTTCCATTTCCTCGACCATCTCGACCCCGTTCATCACCGGCATGTTAAGGTCGGCAAACATCAGGTCAATCCATTGGGCATCGAGTATGTCAATGGCTTCACGCCCGTTGGTCGCCTCGAAGATCTCACCGATATCCTCGCCGGTCATGCGTACCGCACGTCCGACGACTTTGCGTACAATTGCGGAATCATCAACAATTAAAATATTGTAAGCCATCGGATGTGCTCCTGTATTCTAGCAAGTATTTATGTCTTGTCGCATTCGGGTTGGATGATCGAATCCCATTCATTCATTTTCTCAAGCGTGATGCTGGCAACCTGCTCAATATCCTGGGAGCGTAGCCCCAGCCTGACCGCCCCATCTTCGGTGACGATATACCGGAATCCGTCAATCCCGTCACCCACGCCAAGACTATATACCAGCGTATCGGCTAAATGCACCATTAAAGCGGTTTCCCGGTACTCCGTGGCTAAATTCGGGTGGTGGTGGTGGTTCACAATGGCGATCAACTCCTCTGGGAAGGCCCACTTTTCCATCAACCATGCGCCCGCCTGTGGGTGACTGACGCCTAGAATGTTGATTTCAATCTGATCAAAGGCGGCGTCGGAATCACGCAATTGGGCGTCAAATTCACGGCGGTTCTCCTGTACGAACGGGTCTAGCACGATTTTTCCCATATCATGCACGAGCCCTGCCGTGAAAAGCATTTCCTTCGGGTGACGTCCAAGGCTTAAAGCCAGTGTTTCGGCGGTCAGGGCGACGCCGATCGAATGCTTGAGCAGCGTATGCGGTTCCAAGTCGTAGCCGTCGAGTTTCATGGCCAGGTGTGAGGCAAGCCCCTGTGCCATGATTATGCGAAACAGCCGTTTCGAACCCAGTCGCACAAACGCCTGTTGCAGCGAATCGATCCGCTGTGATCCTGAAAACGCGGCAGAATTGACGGCTTTGAGGATATTCATGGTAATGCCGGGATCGAAGCGTACGCTATCGGCAAGTTGTTTGAAATCCAGTTCCGGATCGTTTGCGTGTGCCATCAGGTCCTTGAGCATGGCTGGCATCCGAGGATGCACATCCACGGCCTTGTGAATGCGTTCGAGCGTGATGTCCTTGTCGTGTTTTGTTTTTTTGATCATGCTCTAGAACTCACTTTCCACGCCGGAGGACCGAAGTGTGCAGCGCCCGCTGCCGATTTCGAGCCTTAACGTTCTTGATAAGGAGCCGCCGACCTGCTCGGCCTTGATCATCAATCCGTTTTTCCACAGGATCTTACGAAGCACCGTGTGGTTACGCTCCCCGATTCGGAAGAGGTTGCTGTTGTCCAGAATCCGTGCGCAACCGGCGACCTTTATTATGGCGCGCGATCGGTTTACGCCGAGATCGAAGAGCATGGTGAGGAATTTCATCATTCCTGAATCAACAAACATAAACGGCTTCACTTCCGCTTTCTGGGGGTCAACGCTCGCGATCGGCAGCATGCAGTGAATGATGCCGCCTACCTGCACGCCGGGGTCGTATATGGCAACGCCTACGCATGAGCCCAGTGAGTAGGTGACCAGGACGTCATCGGGTTTATTCGAAACCTTACCGTCGGCTATATCAATTATTATCTGACTCATTTTATGTACACCGACGGTTTAACGCTGCGGAAATTCCCCAGCATGCCCGATAAGCTTTCCGCATGCCCGACCATCAGGATGCCGCCGGGTTTCAATAAGCGCCATATCTCATCGAGCAGTCCTTTCCTGACTTTGTTATCGAAATAGATCATGACATTGCGGCAGAATACAATATCGAACGGGCCTTTCATCGGATATGGCGGTCGCGCGAGATTCAAGCGGGCAAAGGAAAGCATGCGGCGCAGTTCATCATTCACGACATAGCTGCGGTTGGCGGCGTCTGCCGGTTCTTTCCTGAAGAACCGGCGGGTCATGGATTCGGGCACCTTTTCGAGATGCCGCGGTTCGTAGCGACCGGCTTTGGCAACATCAAGCGCGCGCGTGGAAATGTCCGTGGCCAGAATCTTGAAGTCGCTAACGTCGGGAATCGCGGCTCTTGCCGTCATGGCGATGGTATAGGGTTCCTCTCCTGTCGAGGAGGCGGCGCACCAGATGCGATACGAGCGCTGGCCGCCGCCGTGCCATTGCTGGAGCAGCTCGGTGAGCAACTGGAAGTGATGTTCTTCACGAAAGAAGTAGGTGACGTTGGTGGAAATGGCGTTAAGCATCTCGACAAGCTCGTCGCCGTCCTTATCGTCCTTTACCAGACGATAATACTCCTCATAACGGCCAATCCCGAGCGCTCGCATGCGTTTCCCCATGCGCGAGGCCACCAGCGCTTCCTTCTGCGGACCCAGATGGATGCCTGCCTTGTCGTAGACAAGCTCGCAAAACCGGCTGAACATTTCGGCACTTAAATTTTCATTATTATTCATGCGGGCTCAAGATTATGTGTAAACCGGTTCGTTATCAACCATAAAGAATGGAAAAAACATACAGGGTTGCGTAATTTGATTTATGGCGTTATGTTTATAGACGTTGGTGAACATGTGGCTCTCTTTCCGTCAGGCAAGTTCGCCGTTTCAAGTCGAATATTATAAGAGGGAGTTTGGGCAGTATGAACGATACGAATGATGCCGGGAGCACGTCTCCGTTGGGGCGCGACGGTGTGGGGCGCTGTGCGGTTGCGTGTCCGATGTGCGGGCATGTGCAAACGCAGTACCGGTTGAATCCACGCATGTACTGGTATAACGATCTTGATCTGGATCGCAAGCCTTCTGGTTTCCAATGCCTGAAGGGGCTTGCGGGGCTGTATCCTCCGCTTTATGATTTGTGGCATTGCCCGAAATGCCATTTTACGACGCATAACCGGACGTTTCCCGATCCGCTGAAAAATGTGTTCATCGAAAAAGGGCTTGTGCAGAGGCACTTGGCGGAAGCGGCCAAGCCGGAGACGGCCTTTTCGCGCGTGTGTGAGGTACTCGGGGCGGATCAGAATATCGATAAGGTCGATTTTGAATCCGCTATCCGCTGTGCGTTACTGGCCGTTTATTTCGACACCTTCATCGTCGGACTCTTGAGGCAGGGCTATGCGGCGTTGGCTCGAAGCTGCTTAAGGCTGGCGTGGTTGCACCGTGACTGGGCATCAATGGATGCTGATTACGATTCCAAGAGCACGGCATCAAGAGCTAAGCTCGAAAAGCTTGCCGTCTATTGGTCGGATATTCCCCGATCAGAGAATGATGCCTTGAGGTTGGCCTGCGTTCATTATGAGGCCGCCCTGAACGAAGCGTCTGTTGAAAATGATCCCATGGAAACGGCTACGATTCTCATGCATTTGGCGCGAATTTGCCTGCAGATGGGGGATACAAGCTCGCCCGCCAAGCATCTGGAGGCATGTCGCCGCGGTGCGATGGAAGAGCAAAACCGACTGGCTGCGGTCATGCACGAGGATGATCGGCGCCGAGAACTGCCTGAAGATGAACGAGGTCAACTGGTTTCCGCCAGCCGGCGAATCAAGACGATGATTGATGACTGTGGCGACCTTCATGCGGAAATCCGCCGTTTGCAGGCAACGACGAAGACGACGGGAACGTCAAGTCAGGTGAAAAGCCCTGAAACGAAGAAAGGGTTGCTTAAAGGGTTTTTCGGTGGGTGATCAGCCGAAATAGGCTTCAGTGGCATGTCGGGTGCTAATAGCTCCGGCATGAGATTGAACTTTTCTCGATATTGTCGCCCAGCGCTTCTTCTTGTTGTGATATTGCTTTCGATGCGAACGGCGCTTTGCGCCGACCAAACGAATGCAAATGACAAGGCCACGGCGTCGCGAGAGGTGCCCGCCTGGGTCTCGCAGTCATCCAGCGGTTCCGCTGATACGCTGGCCCGGCCCGGCAGTTATGGCACTTTACGCTCGATGGCGGCGTTGCTGGCCGTGCTGGGCGGGTTGTTCGGGGTGCATGTGCTTCTGCGCCGACGCGTTGTGCGATGGTCCAGCCCTGATCTTCAGTCGTTGCGCGTGTTGGCCCGAAAACGGTTCGGTGCACGGCAGGAACTGGTTGTGGTCGAATGGGAGGGGCAGCGCCTGCTCCTGGGGACGGGACCTGGTTATATTACCCGACTTAGCCGTATGGCGTCGGCACCAATCCCGCAGGGAGCAAAGGAACAGGATTCATGAACGGCCTCTGGTCTAGCTGTGCTTTCTCTCTTGTGCTTCGTATCCCTGTGCTCGCGATTGCGCTGGTTGTGCTTTCGTTAGGTGCGCAGCGTGCTTTTTCGCAGGATGCGGGGGGCATAACGGCGCCCGCCTTGAGCGGAATGTCCAGTCCGGCGGGGCCGCTAGGGGTCCAGATTCGTTTTGACGGGGGCGAATCTCCGGAGTCGCTCTCAACAGGGATTCGGATCCTGATCATGATGACCGTGTTGTCTCTGGCTCCATCGGGTTTGATCATGTTGACAGGTTTTACGCGTATTCTGATTGTACTGAGCATCGTCAGGCGCGCGATCGGTCTCCAGTCAGCCCCACCGAATCAGCTTATTGCCGGGTTGGCCATGTTCCTGACGTTTTTCGTAATGCGTCCCGTATTCGAAGAAATTCATAAGAATGCCTGGGAGCCGTTGCGTGCCGGTGCGATTAGCGACATGGAGGCATGGGATCGGGCGGCGGCACCGCTGCGGACTTTCATGCTGCGGCAGAGCGGTGAGTCGGAGTTGCGCTTGTTTCATGAGTTGGCAAACGAGCCGATCCCCGAAAAACCGGAAGAGGTTAAGCTTAGTGTGCTAGTGCCAGCGTTCATGGTCAGTGAATTGAAAACGGCTTTTCAGATGGGGTTCCTCGTTTGGCTACCTTTTCTAGTGATTGATCTTGTCCTGGCGTCTTCGTTGATGGCATTGGGGATGATGATGCTGCCGCCGATGATGATCTCGTTGCCCATTAAAGTCTTGTTCTTCGTGCTGGCGGACGGGTGGACGATTGTGATTCATGGGTTGGTAAAAAGCTTCTTGTGATTGATGCGTGAAAGGTGAGCGACTATGACACCACAAATGGCATTGGAATTATCTAACCGCGCGATGATGATCGCGCTACAGCTATCCTTGCCGATGCTCTTGACCGCCATGATTGTCGGCGTTGTGGTCAACATCTTTCAAACGATAACCTCGATTAAGGACCAGAGTTTGGCGTTTGTTCCCAAGATCCTGGCTGCGGCGGCGGTAACGGGGATTTCGATGCCCTGGGGCATCCAGATGATGAGTGTCTATTTTCGCGATATGTACCAGCTCCTGGGTGGGCTGTAGTCATGACCGTGCTGCTGGGGGATTATCCGGTTGTCCTGTTAATGGTGTTCTTCCGGGTGAGTGGTGTCCTGCTGGTTCTGCCGTTCTTCGGCATCCCGGCGGACAGCGGGTGGTTGCTGGCGGGAGCTTCGCTGCCGTTGACGCTACTTTTCGCCAGCGTAATTCCTCCCTCCTGGAGTGCCGCAGCCGCCGCCCTGACCACAACGGGCGACTTCGTGCTGGCGATTTTTGGCGAAACGATGCTGGGCGCGGCGATCGGGTTGGTTTGCGGGATTTTTATTAATGCTTTCGTGGTTGCCGGTGAACTTGCCAGCAGCGGATGTTCGCTGTCAATGGCCGAGGAACTGGACCCGGAAACCGGCGAGTCCTCGGATGTGCTGACACAGGTTTGGCGCATGCTTTTCCTGGTTACGGTGCTGGCAATCGATGCGCACCTGATGGTCTTCCGCATCCTGGCGCACACGTTCGAGCAACTACCCGTGCCGTGGGTCGGTTGGGTGGACGGCGGACGCGACCTGGCATTGCTCGGCGGCACTGCATTCCGTGCAGGGGTGTCGATCGCGCTGCCGATTATGCTGGTTTCATTGCTGGTCAGTATCGGTATGGCCTTGATCGCTCGCATGGCCTCTGGGTTTGATGTCATGTACCTCTCGCTGCCATTCCACTTACTACTCGGATTGAGTGTTTTTGCACTTACCTTGTTGCTGGGTGGCGGACTCCTGCGCACTATGGCATATCAGATGCTATCATCCTTGTCTCGGTTCCTGGGATGGTATTGATCATCGTGATGCATGTGGGGTTTTACCCCATGAAAAGCAGGGGTTATGGAAGGCAAAGAAGGCAAAAGCGAGAGAGCGACCAGTAAGCGGCGCTCTGATCAGCGTGAAAAAGGCAATCTGGCCGTATCGCAGGAAATCATCACGGTGGCCGTATTATTCCTGACTGTGATCCTGCTCCGACAGGGATTCCCTTCGTATCTGGCTGGAACTCGCCGCATGCTTGAAGTCAGTTGCATGGCGATGACTGCAAATGACGCATGGAGCGGAATTTGGTTGCAGCAGCAATACTGGCAGGGACTCGGAGCTGTCTTGCGCGTTATCGCGCCGCTATTGAGCGGAATCCTGCTGGCGGGGATTGTCGGCAGCGTCGGCCAGACGGGCCCCTATTTTAGTTGGGAGGCTTTTCAGGCTGGCGGCCTCAAGGCGCTTGACCCGATCAAGGGGGCCAAGAAGCTATTCTCGTTCAAGTCGGTGACCAAGCTGCTGATGACGCTGGCGAAAATTGGCTTGATCGCGGGTGTCATGACCCTTATTTGGCGGCGCAAGTGGATGACAGTTGCCCAGTTGCATGATTTTGACTTGAGTTCGGCGGTCGGCTGGATGGGGCATAATCTCTATACGTCGGTCATGGCGATTGTCGTGTTGGCGATCTGCATTGCCGTCGTGGATTTCGTGATCACCTACCGTCGGCATGAGAAAAGCATGATGATGTCCAAGCAGGAGGTCAAGGATGAGCGCAAGCAGTACGAAATGAAACCCGAGGTCAAACGGGCGCAATTTCGCAAGATGCGGTCATTGACCATTTCCAGGATGGTGGCGGAAGTTCCGAAAGCGACGGTTATCATCACAAACCCGACGCGGGTGGCGGTGGCGATCAAGTATAATCCCGCCGAGATGGATGCACCCCAGGTTGTCGCCAAGGGCTTGCGCATCCGGGCCATGCGCATTCGCGAACTGGCGGCAAAGCACGGTATCCCGATTGTGGAGCGCCCGCCACTGGCACGCGCCTTGTATCGGTCGGTGCCGACGGGGCGGTCTATTCCCGCAGGGTTGTTCGAGGGTGTTGCAGAAGTTCTGGCGTATCTGCATCGGTTGGGGTACCGGCTGGAAGGAATTGCGGGACAGAAGGTTCCGGCGGGAAATTCCGATAAGCAGGAAGGACGAGGGGAGTCATGGCTCTAAAGGACTTTAGGCATTCCGATTTGCTGGTGGCCGGGGCAATGGTCCTGATCTTGTCCGTGCTGATTCTCCCGATTCCGACCCCCCTGCTGGATGTGATGCTTGTGCTAAGTATCGCCATGTCGGTGCTTGTTCTTTTTATCACGCTTCAGTTGAAGGATGCCCTTCAGCTTTCCTCATTTCCTTCCATGCTGCTGATGCTGACGCTTTTCCGGCTGGCTCTCAATGTTGCCACCACACGCCAGATTCTGCTCACGGGTTTTGCTGGCAACGTGATCCAGTCTTTTGGCGATTTCGTGGTGGGTGGCAACTATGTTGTCGGTGTGGTTATCTTCCTAATCCTGGTGCTTGTGAATTTCATGGTGATCACCAAGGGATCGGGGCGCATCGCCGAGGTGGCGGCCCGGTTTACGCTGGATGCCATGCCAGGCAAGCAGATGAGTATCGATGCCGATCTGAATGCCGGGCTGATTGATGAAGCGACAGCCCTGCGTCGTCGCGAGGGGCTTTCCAACGAGGCTGATTTCTACGGGGCGATGGATGGTGCCAGCAAGTTTGTCAAAGGCGATGCGGTGGCCGGCCTCGTCATTACCGCCATCAATATCGCTGGCGGTTTTGCGATCGGCATGATGCAGCAGGGTATGGGTGCGATCGAGGCCTTGCAGAAATATACACTTCTGACGGTGGGTGATGGCCTTGTCTCGCAGATTCCCGCGTTGGTGGTCTCGACGGCAGCCGGCATGCTGGTGACACGCGCCGCTTCGGATCAAAGCCTAGGCGAAGACATCAAATCGCAGCTTTTCATGCGACCCAAGCCTCTGTATGCGACGGGTGGCATGCTCGGTGCCATGGCGCTGGTGCCGGGGCTGCCGTTCATGCCGTTTATCCTGCTCGCGATGACGATGGGCGGCATCGGGTATTCGCTACGCAAGTTGCCGCCGCCGTCGGAAACCACATCTGCGCCGGGGGGGGCAAAGAAAAAGGCGCTGCCGGGGAGTGTAGAGGCGAAAGCGTTGCCCATGAGTCGCCCAGCGGATATACCGGATGTGAGCGCGATGGATGTTGAAATCGGCTTTGGTCTGGTTCCTCTGGTTGACCGCGGCCAAGGAGGCACTTTGCTGGATCGCATTACCACGATTCGGCAACAGATTGCCGAAGACCTCGGCTTCATTCTCCCGCCGGTAAATGTGCATGATAACGCCCGGTTGCGCAATACGGAGTATGCGATCCGTGTCCGTGGCCTAGAGGTGGCGCGCGGTGTTTTGCAGCCGCAGCATTGGTTGGCGGTCGATGCCACTGGCGATGTGCGATTTGAGGGCCCGGCACCGGTTAAGGAACCCACCTTCGGATTCCGGGCGTGGTGGGTGACCTCCGCGCAACGCGAACTGGCCGAGGCTCGCGGAATGACGGTTGTGGATGCCAGCGGTGTCCTCAGTACGCATCTGGCTGAGACGATTCGCCGCCATGCCGGGGATCTGCTGGGGCGGCAGGATGTCAGCGAAATGATTGAAAATGTCAAACAGAAGCATGCGTCGGTTGTGCAGGAGTTGATTCCCGCCCGTCTCAGCATCGGTGTTGTACATCGCGTGCTTCAATATTTGCTGCGTGAACGCGTTTCGGTTCGCGATCTTGCCTTGATCCTGGAAACGCTTTCTGATCATGCTGCCAAAACACAGGATCCGGTGATTCTTGGCGAACTGTGCCGCCGCTCCCTTGGTGGTCATATTGTGGGGGCCTATCTTGAGGCTGGCAACCGACTTCCCGCCATCGCGCTGCACCCGGAGCTTGAATCCGCGATGCAAAGCGCGATTCATCGCGAGAACGGTGACCTGGGCGTATTGGCTTTACCTCCGGTGCAGGTGCAGTCTATTCTGAAAAGCGTTGAAACCATTCTGCAGGCGGCTCGCAAAAAGAATCGCCATCCGGTATTGGTTGCACTTCCGGTTTTACGGCGGCATATCCGTCGATTAATCGAAGCGCAGGAGCGAGATCTGGCTGTGCTTTCATTTGTGGAAATACCGGATTTTGTTGATATTGATGTTATCGGGTTGATCAAGACTCCTTCGGGGCAAGCAGGCAAGGGAGATGCGTGAGATGAAGATCCGCCGTTATAAAGGCTCGAGTCGCGAAGAACTCTACCAGTTGATTAACAAGGAGATGGGGCCGAACGCGGTCGTCGTGGCTCCAGAGACTACGGGTGGGGGGCTATTGACGCGCGGCAAGAAGTATGAATTGATTGCGATTCTGGAGGATGCGGATGAGTCGGGGGCGTCAATCGCAAAGGCGGCCCCTGCGGGGGGGGCGGCCGACCCTGCGGTCGCAGACGATATGAACCGGTGGCAGCGTATACAGACCAGGCAGTGGCGCGAACTGCAAACGAAGATGAGTCAAATCCAGAAGACCGTGGATACGTTGCAGGCCGGGCCTCATGCCCCCGTCGGCGTTGCGCCGGATTCCCTGCCTGAGCATGCGGCACTGTGGGACTCGCGTTTCGTTGAATGGGCAAGGCGGGAAAAAATGGAACTGCTGGACGCCGATGCGCAACAAGTACGCGCTATCCTAGGCGATTCCCTGCCGATCGATGAGCATTTCCAGTTTAAGGGACAGCAGAAAAAGCCGCATATTATTGTCCTGATCGGTCCCACCGGATCCGGCAAGACTACGACATTGGCCAAGATGGCCGCAATCTGTGCGCATCAGGAGCGTTTGCGTGTCGGTATCGTCAGTATCGATACCTACCGGGTGGCGGCGGTCGATCAGATCCGCGAGTATGCCTCGCTGCTGGATATGGAGTTACGCGTTGCGTTCTCGGCGGACGAGGCGCGTGTTGCGATTGCAGAGCTCGCGGACAACGACGTGATCCTGGTGGATACGCCAGGCCGCACCCATTTTGATGAGATGGGGCTTGCCGTCAGTCACAAGGTCCTGCGGGGAATGGGGGAAGTGACGGTCTTGTTAACGCTTCCGGCGACCTTGAGTATCAACGATCTGGCCGATACGCTGCAGGGATTCAAGCGCTTTCAGCCGCGCTATCTTGTCGTGACGAAAGTGGATGAGACGCGCCAGCCGGTTCTTTTCACGGCATTGCCTTTCGAAACGGATTTGAAGGTTGCGTTTGTGACCAATGGGCAGCGGGTCCCGCAGGATATTTTCCCCGGTGACGCCGAGCGGATTGGCGCGCTACTGATGCCGTCGCGAGGGAGCGTTGAGCCGCCGCCCAAGCCGTTCAGTTCGGTTTTGCAAGACCGCGTCGACAGTGTTCACGCAACGCGTGCCCGTGCCGCGGATGATGCCGGAGGCAGACAATGAATATCGGTAGGAACCCTAATGACCACGCCGGGGATCAGGCTGCCGCCTTGCGTCCGTCCACACCCTTGAGTAAAAAGATAGCGCCACCCCCTGTCGGTGCGCGTTGTATCGCGATCGGGAGCGGCAAAGGCGGTGTCGGCAAAACCGTGGTTTCGGTCGGATTGGCGCTATCGTTATGCGAGCGCGGTCAGCGTGTTCTTCTGTTTGATGGGGATATGGGGCTGGCAAACGTGGATTTGCAGATGGGGTTGGTGCCTGCCTTTACGATCCAGGATGTCATCTTCGGGCATTGTTCGCTTGAGAATGCATGTATGCGCATCGAGGGGGGGCCGGATGTGCTGGTGTCTGCCTCCGGTGCTCCCGAACTGGCTGATCTTAGTCCGGCAAGGCGCCAACTGTTTATTGAGGATCTCTTCCGGTTCTCGTCAAATTATGATTATTTCCTGATTGACACCGGTGCCGGCATCGGGCGTGGCAGCACGGACTTCCTGGCCGCCTGTCCTGAGGTGCTTGTTGTGTTGACCAACGAACCAACCTCGCTGATGGATGCGTATGCCTTGATCAAGACACTGCATCTGCGGGGAGAGGTACATGGGCTCGGGGTGATCGTGAATATGGTGGACTCGCTTGACGAAGGCGAGCGGGTTTTCTCTCGACTCAATGCGATTGCCCGGCAGTTTCTCGGTGTGTCGTTAGCACTGGCGGGCGTTCTGGTTTATGATCGGCAGGTCTCGGATGCGATTCGTCAACAGCAAAGCATTGTCCGCTATGCCAGTGGGGGGGCGGTTGCACATTGCTTGCGTGATATTGCCCGCCATATCGAAACCCGCCCTCGGCAACAGGTGGTGCCGCTGAGTTTGGCGCAGTGGGGAAAACAGTGGGAAGTGACGGCGTTTCTTTCGGCCGAAGGGGATAAGGCATTATGAAGGCACTCTTATGTCAGATTGCATTGATTGTAGGCGGGATCGTGGCCGCCCTGTCGCTTGGGGTTAACTTGCTACGGGATATGGAGCTGTTCACGGCGGTTTTCCGCGCCATCCTTGTTTTTATCGGTACCGTCACTATCATTTTTCTCTTCCTGCATCTTTTTTCTGTGATCCTGGTTCGTTTTGTTGCCGAACAGGTGGTCCAGCAACGCAGTCATGCCGATGACGAACAGAATAAGACAAAGCAAGCCGGGGCCTTTGTGCGCACACGCGCCGGAACGGCACCAAAAGCGATTGAGTCGAAATGAGTACGCAAACGACCGAAATCAATGATGAGGAATGTGCTGCCTTATGGGCGACGCATGTCGCGGCCCCATCGGAAGGCACGGTCGCTCGCCTCGTCGAGTTTTACCTTCCGATGGTGCGCCAAACCGTCGCGCTGATGTCGGTTTATTGCCGGCCGGACCTTGACCGGGACGACTTGATCCAGCATGCCATGATGGGGTTGTGGCAGTGCATCGAAAAGTTTGATCCTCTACGCCAGATCCAGTTTCGCAGCTTTGCGATGCCGCGGATCCGTGGGGCGGTGCTGGATGCGCTGCGTCGGCATGACCCGTTGAGCCGGAGCGACCGCGCACTTCTGAAAACATTGCAGGATTCGGTGACGCTATACAGTCATCAGCACCAGGCGGTTCCGGATGACGAAACCCTGGCGGCACTGGCCGATATTGATGTTGACCGGTTGCATGATCTAACCGCGCGTGCGCAGCCTGTTCTCTCGCTGGATGGCGTCGGGCTCGAGGATATGGATGGCAATGGGCAGAGTCTTGGAGACCGTTTGGTTGACGATAAGGCGCCGGACCCCCGCCTGGAGACGGTGCGCAATGAGCAGGGAGCCCTGTTCCGGAAAGCTTTTAGACGTTTGCCTTCACGACAGCAGAAAATCCTCTATTTGTACTATTACGAAGACTTAACTTTAAAGGATATAGGCGCGACTCTCGACCTGACAGAGGCGCGTATCTGCCAGTTGCATGCAACGGCACTGCTATTTTTGAAAGCGTTGATGAAGAGCGCGTAAGCCAGGACGTGGTAGAAACGAAGGATGCGATGAGCAGTTCATTGAGTGCAAGTGATGGTGGAGGCTTGGTGGGGAAGGATGGGCTTGCCCCGTCGGAGTCGTTGCACCGCGTTTCATCCATCGATCAGAATGCGTCACGAAAGGATGACGCATCGTCCCGAAACCAGGAGAATCCGCGTCATCGTCGTCCGCCGGTCGAGGACCGTATCGAACTCAGTGAGGATGCGCTCCGTGAGGCTCTGTCGAGTCCTCGGCAGTTGCCGGAAGACACCGATCCCGCGCAGGAAGTCCCCGATTTACCGCCGGTATCCTTCCGTGCGCAAGTTTAACGGTTTTTCAGGACACGCTGATCTGCGTATAAAACACGTCGGCGTTTAGCGTGACCGGCGCGACCATGGTGAGCTTGACACCCGATGGGGTACAAAGATGGTGGTTGGCACCAACCGCGATCGTCGGCAGCGAGAGTGACAGCAGGAACCCTTTCTCGGAAAGTCGTGTCTTGGCTCCTCCGGCAGCCATATTGGCCAGTTCACCCACAACGTCATTCAGTTCATCCGAGGCTACTTCAGCATCACTCTCCATCATCATCATGCTTCTGAAAATCAGCTTTGCCAACTCTTCGGGGAAAATAAGCGAGAGTTGAGCGCGTACTTCGATGCCGCTTTCTGGGTGTGTGCCTGAAAGGCTGATGGTTCCTGAGACATTTCCGGTGGGGGCACCATTTTCCTTTGATGCAATGTCCCCTACCGAAACAGGGATCATGACCATTTGGGCAAATGCGTCTTCAATGCTCGCGAAAACGGCCGGGGGTATCATCATCAATAATTCACTTGTACTGCTCATGAATCGGTCCTTGCTGTATTCGTTGGTGTTAACTGCCCAGGATTTCCTGCATTTTAGCCTTGAGGGTTTCGGGGGTGAACGGTTTTACAATGTAAGCATTAGCCCCGCAAGTTAATGCCTCGATGACATCGTCCTTCGCCCCTTCTGTCGTTACCATCATGATGGGAATTTTGCCGTAGGACGGCAGGCTGCGAAGTCTCTTGATCAGCTCCAAACCGTCCATGTTCGGCATATTCCAGTCAGTCAGCACACAGTCAAACTGCGCATTCTCGCAAAGCTGGATCGCTTCCTGTCCGTCGGCGGCTTCGGTGACATCGTTGAAGCCGCAGCGGGCAAGCGTCATCTTAAGGATGCGACGCATGGTAGAGGAATCATCGGCTACCAGTATTTTTGTATCTGATGCGCTCATAAGCTCTCCATCTGTGTTGGTTTTCAGAGAAAATCATCGCGGGCGGCAAAGATTGTGTAAGTACGCAGTAGAGTATTAGACGAAGTTCAATCAGAATTCAATCATTAAAAACGAGGGCGTAAACGGTGAAGTGATTGGTAAGCCCGGGGTGTTATTGCCGGTTTGCCGGTGGCACTGGATCTGCTAACAGTCAAGGCATGCGAATTACACCAGATATGAATATGCGAATGATGTCAGGTGCCATGCTGCGGCATCAACAAACGTTGTTCGATGTGCGGCGGCAAATGTCCTCCGGACGAAAAGTCAATCTGGCCTCCGATGATCCTGGTGCTTATGAGGCGATCCAGGGCTTGAAATCGGATTTGTCGCAGTTGTCGCAGTTTGAGCGGAATTCCAATATGGCCCGGCATTATCTAACGATGCTGGATAGCAGCCTGGACAAGACCGTGAACCTGGTGCATCAGGCTAGTGAGTTGGCCGTGCGCGCGAGCGATGCCACATTGGATCCCGGTGCGCGTGAGGCCATGGCACAACAGGCGGATCAATTATTGCAATCGCTTTTGGCCGTGGCTAACAGTTCGGAGGGCGGCCGCTATAATTTTGCCGGACTGAGGGCGAGTGAGAAACCGTATGTCGAACAGGTTGATCCGGTAACCGGTAGGATTTCCGCTGTGGTATATGCGGGAAGCGAAGAGACCCGGATGATCAAGACCGGCCCGGAGCAATACGCGGCGACCAATATTGCAGGGAGTCAGTCGGTAGGCGAGGGCGGCATATTCCAGACATCGACACGCGATTTATTTGATAGTGTGATTCGTTTGCGCGATTCGCTGTCGGCTGGTGTGAATGGTGCGGAAACCGATAACCTTGAACGGCTGAACGATGATTTAAATCATGTGCTGGGCCAAGTTAGCCTGAATGGTGCTCGGCATGAACAGGTCATTATGAATGAGTCCTACCTGCGTGAGATGCAATTGACAAACCAGCAGTCTCTTGCATCGCTGGATTCCGTTGATATGGCGGAAGCCGCCATGCAGCTTTCGCAGGCGCAAACAGCTTATCAAGCGGCCCTTCACGGTACTTCAACCCTGATGCAGCAAGTGTCCCTGCTGAATTACATGTAAGCCCGCCGCCCACTGGGGTGGGCAAAAACGAGGGTGGTAACTTTCTGGGGAGATCGGAAAACGACTACGGCGACGACTACGGCTGACGCGGGTGTAAGGTCGAATCGTAATCCGTAGTCGTCGCCGTAGTCGTCCACCGAAAACTGAGTCAAAATGGCCAAGTTATAGGCAAGCCAGCCGCTCGGGGCTCCGGGCGAAAATGAATGGGTAACTTTTTTGGTGGAACGCGACCTCCGGGCGCGTTATGACCGTGGTGTGTGCATGGGTTGTCCA
>JFJP01037578.1_pt1 | contig 45541 bp, 39 predicted proteins | sample 431651 | NCBI WGS metagenome assembly JFJP01 (sample SAMN02602958, study PRJNA72255) | Microbial mat metagenome, whole genome shotgun sequencing project. | biome: fresh water; feature: sink hole; material: water; isolation source: purple microbial (photo- and chemosynthetic) mats found in...
CCAAAAAGTGAAAATTAACCAATTATTGACAATATAGAGGTTATATAAGTTTATTTAAAATAAAAACACCCGTGTTATTTTGCATAAATAAGTACGGGTGCTTATAGGATTTGGTTTAGTGCGAATTAAAATGCACCAAACTTAAAAGTTATACCGTAGGACAATCCGTTAAGAAAAGTTTTTGTAGCCACCTGCGTGCCATCGCTATAAGTCAAATTAATGTCGGTAGTATATCTATAATATGCTCCGGCGCTAATGCGCATAAATTTTATTACATTAAACTCAATTTCGGCTCCGGGCGATACTACGAAAAATGAATTATTACGCATCATCATTCGGTCTTGAAAGTTGTTCATGTATTGGTCTTCCTGCAACGAAACGCCGCCTGCTCCAATAATAATAGGTATTGAAATATGTACCGGAAATTTGGGCAGAATAATTGGTTCTATCAGCAAACCACCAAATCCGCCGGTCATAAAATAACTATCGGTTGTACCGGGTTGGGTAAAAGACTCGCCAACAAAACCGTAACCTGCGCCACCCAAAGTTATTGCATGGTTTATTATCCAGCCGCCTTGTCCGCCGTTCCATACGGTATTAGCGCCGTTTAACTGACCAACGCGCAAGCCAAACCCGCCGTATCCGCCATGCGAATTTACAGCACCAAATAAGGTTTGAACCTCATCTTTTTTGTCTTTTTTAATTTCATTATCGATTATTTCTTGAGCAAAAATTGCAGTAGAAAATGCGAAAACTGTTAAAACGAATACTAAATTTTTCATAGATTTAATTATTTGATGTTAGAATTTACAGATTATTGATTGCAAATGCAATTTTACTGATGATGAATGTTTAAACTTGAACTTTCGCAGGTAATTTTAACCCTCGAATTGGTTTCTCCTTTACCTATTTTACCGGTTAAAATAAATTGTTTAATATCGGCTTCATTAGTGGTTTGGCTTACTTCTGCCAAATCTTTAGGGTAATTAAGTGCCATGTTTTTGTGTGCTAAGTCGAATTTATAAGCGCTTAGTTTTGGAAAGTATAAATTAATATCTGTAAATGAAGTATTGAGCTGGATTAGCGAAAAATGTTTTGCTATACCTTCTATATTCATTTTTCCGTATTTCATGTTAAAAGTAAGCTCGCTGTCAAAATTCGATATCCAAACGTCGGAAAAATAGGTGTCGGCATAAAAATAGTTGATATTCGAAATGTAATATTTATCGCGTCGCGACATGGCTTTCAGTATATTTACCTCCGAAATGGTAATTTTTGAAGATTTGGTATCCAAATTTAATCTATCGGATTTGGCAATGCTAATATCCGAATAAGACGATAAAATGGTGCCGTTGTTCATTGATTTAATAGAACCGTTATTCGAAAATTTAATATCCAAATTGCCGGTACCGCCAATGGTTTCAATTTTAAAATCGCCGTTCGAAAGCTTTAAATCTAAGTTTCCGGTAAGCTCACCTACAAACACATCGCCGTACTTGTTATTAATTTTAACGTTTAAGTATTTAGGAACTTTTACCATAAAATCGCACTTAATATTGCTTTGCGAAAACATCAGTTCATCGGTTATTTTTTTCAACTCAGTAATAATAGTATTACTTTGGTTATCGAAAACCGTTTTTGCGGTAATAAAAAAGGTAGAAGCATCAAAATCGACCGTAACGGTTTTAAGCAATGCCGCCATTTTTTGCTTATCGGGTGCCGTAATATTAAGCACCGCTTCAATGCTTACCGAATCGGCATCGGTGGTTGAAACATGTACTTTACCGTATTTATTGGTAATTTCGAGCACCGTAACCGGCGAAACGGCATAGTTTTTACTAAATTTTTTAACTTCGGTTATGCTTTGCGAAAAAGCCTGTATGCCGCAAGATAAAACTATGGTTAACATTAACAGTTTATATTTCATTTTTTGTGCTGTTTTAATCGTAATTACTTTTGTAAGTGTTTAAGCTATAAATTGGTGCCTTGCTTATTGTTGGCTTGTCCGGTTTTTCGACGCTGCAACTCGCTTAGCAAATCTTCCAGAATTTTAAGTTTTATGCGGTAGTTATGCACCATAGCATCTACTACTTCTTCATTCGAAGCATTGTCTTTCAAATCGGTTTTAAGTTCAATTAAAATACTGTCCAGCTCGGCAAAATCGGTCATTAATTCTTGCTCAAGTTCAGGTTTCGCAGCGGCAAAAACCCTTACTTCTTCCAATTTTTCATTTACCAACGTATTATAATAGTTTTCGGTTTCCGAAAGCTCAGGAATTTGTGTTTCAATAGCCATATCGGTATTTTCGTTGGTCAAATTCGGGCTTTGGTTAAAAACTGTATAATTCAATACAGCCACCGACATTAAAAGCACAATAACAACTGCTGCTATTTTAACCCAATGTTGCTGCAAATTGCCGATTATATGCCTTTTTTGTTGGCTTTCAATAGCTTTCCAAACCTTGTCCGAAGGTTCATGCGTGTCGAATTCGTTGCGGTGGTCTTTTATATAATCTTCTATATCGTATTTCATTGTTTTAATTATTAGCAGTTTGTAAAATTTCCCTAAGTTTATTTTTTGCCCTCAGGTATTGCGATTTCGATGTCGATTCGGTAATATCCAAAATTTGAGCAATTTCAGCATGGTCGTAACCTTCAAACGAATACAAGTTAAAAATAACTTTATATCCTTCGGGCAACAGCGATACCGCCGCCTTAATTTTTTCAACCGAAAATAGCGGCTCGTTTTCGGCAGGTGTTTCGGCTCGGTCGGCAGTACTTAAATCGTCGGTAAAGCTTAGTAAACCTTTGTTTCGCTTCATAAAGTTTATACATCGGTTTATGGTTATTCGCTTTATCCAAGCACCAAACGACGATTCGTATCTGAAACCGGGCAAGTGCGCAAATACATCTATAAAAACTTCTTGCAATACATCTTCGGCATCGGCCGTAGAATTTAGCATCCGAATGCTAATGTTAAACATCGCTTTCGAATAAAGTTTGTACAGTTCGAATTGTGCTTTAGCATTGCCTTGCTTGCACTTTTCTATTACATCTTTGTGTATGTCGGCGTAAATCGGATCCAATTTTTTATCGCTTTTCTGTTATTAATGACAATGTAATTTTTTAAAAGTTGCATCGACCGGTATTTTTTTTTAGTAAAACTGTTAGACCGTTATTTAAATGTTGTAAGAAGTTGAAAAATAGAGTTATAATGGTAATTAATTCTTCATGATTTCTTGAAATCTTAATTAACTATTAAGATTACAAAACAATTTAGCCGCCAAAATGCAGAAAGTTTGAAAAGTAAATTCCAAAATTCAATTAATGAATTTAAACTTCGAGTAAAAATAAAAAAGATAAAATGCAATCAGTAAGCACATTAGAAAAAAGTTAAAAATAATAGAAAAACGTTCAAAAAAATTTGGTTTTAAAGAATAATAATAGTAAACTTGCAATAATTATTTATTCTATAAGTTCTTGATTTATACCAAACCAAAACTTATAGAAAAATAATTTAAAATCACAAATCTAAAAACACTGAAATTCAGACTGTTAGATATAATATCCGGGACTGAAGTAAGCAATGCTTGTGTGCATACCATAAATTAAAGTGTACATCAAAAATTCACAAATAAAATACTTGTATGTCTTTTATTTTCATGAAAAGAATTTTTTAGAAGCTCATGGTACGCTATCAATCGACTAAATAAATCAGATGCACTATAACTACCCCAAATTTTAGTCGTAACCGGAATAACGATCTTTTAATTTTAAGTGCCGCTGTGCATAATTAATATAGTGTAACCTAACTATACCGGACTATGCACAAATTCTATGTTGGACAATCTTATATTAAATACTATTCATTCAGTATTAATTATCGAAATAACATTTAGCGTATGAAAGGTATTCTACTAATTTTAGTCGGTTCACTCTTTTTTTCGTCGTGTAAAGTAATGTTTACCCAAGAAATGCGCGAGGAATTAGAAGAACAAAATATAAAGCTTAGCGCAATACAGTTTTATGTTTCGAAAAAAATTGTTTTGCAACGAATTGAAACAACAACCACCGTATCCAACGATTCAGCAGTGGTTGACCAAACCCGCGAAACGGTTATTGAACAAATTATTATAAAGAAAAAAGCCCCGGGAATTTGTGTAAATACTTTTGCCAAAGAATTAGAAATTAAGTTTGAAGAGCGCGACAGTTGTTCGCTTAAATTTGTACAAACCGAATACGGCGATAAAATTATTTACCGCATAGGTGCGCAAAAATGGGTAAACGATGTGGGGAGTGTTCCTTACGATGGCAAAGAGTTTCATATTCGACCAAAATCGTTTTTTTGGCAACCGGAAAGCAACAAAGCCACCCTTAAAATTAAACGTAAGTATTATAATAAGTTCAAAATTAGCCGCCGAAAGGTTAAAGGACTTAAAGTTCAAAACGCAAAATAATACCGACCAATGAAAAAGCCGGCTATCCGATATATTATTACCGTACTGTTTGTTTTGCTTTCAGCATCCGGTTATGCGCAGCAAGATACCACGCGCGGCACATTTGTTCCTTACGGAAAAGGAATGGATGCCGCCAGAAACGATACCATAGTTAAAGTGAAAAGAATGCTAAAACCACCCGGAACTTTTTTGGGTGATATTTTGCATTATCTGTCGCCGGTTAAATATGTTTTGGTCGATTCGGTTTACCCGATGTACACCAAGGACGATCCGTTTTTCTTACATGAAAAAAACCATATTAACCATCAAGATTTTAATCAAACCGGAAAAGTTTCGGGCGAGCAATCGTGGAATCAGATTAATAATATTGATGGCGAATTGCAAACGTATCCGAAAGATACTACGCGCTTTTTAGCTCGGCAGGTAATTGGATACCACCCGTATTGGATGGGAACTGCTTATAAAAACTACAATTTCAATCTGTTAACTCGAATTGTTTATTTTTCGTACGAGTTAAACCCAACCGACGGCGATTTTAAAACCGTGCACCACTGGAACGAAACCGGGCTTATTAGTTTAGCACATAAATACGGTTGCGCGGTTGATTTAAGCGTTACTAATTTTGGCTCGGAGAATAATAGAAAGTTTATTGAAAATTTAGATGCACAAAATAAGCTAATCGAAAACTTAATAATGTTGCTCCGAAAACGCAAAGGCGACGGGGTAAATATTAATTTTGAAGAAGTGCCGAAATCGCATAAAGTACAATTTTCCGAATTTATTATCCGATTGCGAAAAGAATTATTGGCTGAAAATTCGAACTATAAAATTACCCTTACTATTCCGGCGATAGACTGGCGGAATGCCTACGATGTGGCGGTATTGAAAGACCATGTAGACTTTTTCTTTTTGATGGGTTACGATTTTTACGGAAAATACAGCGAAGCAGCCGGCCCAAATGCCTTGTTGTTTAGCGGAGCAAACTGGACCGGTAATAATATTAATACCACCATTGATACCTATATAAAATTTGGTGCACCGGCAAGCTCATTAGTACTTGGTTTGCCCTACTATGGGCACGAGTGGATTACTTCCGACTCAAAAGTTCCGGCAAAAGCTATTAAATACAACGGACCTCGTTCGTATAAATATATTGCCAATAATTACACCGATAACTATGTAGCTCGGTACGATTCTACTTCGCATTCAATGTATTATGTTTTTCGCGATAGCGTAAATTGGGTTCAATGCTGGTTCGATAACGAAAAAACCTTGGCACTGAAATACGACTATATAAACGAAAAACGACTTGGCGGTTTAGGCATCTGGGCATTGGGTTACGATAATACCTACCCCGAACTTTGGAATTTAATTGGTCAAAAATTCACTTCATCGGTTGACACCTTGCCCGATTTGCATACCATTTTATCGAATTCGCTTGAATATAGTGTTACTGAAAAGTCGGTAATGGAGGTAAACGAATCGGCGCCCGACTATACACAGCGTTTTTCGGATAGGCTAAGTTTGGCTTGGAAAGTTTTTGTTTTGTTTTTTGCCATCGTACTTCTGTTTTCGTTGGTTGGCTATATTATTGCCATTGCCGATTTCGATGTCCGTTTTATATTGTTTACCGTTGAAGTTCGAGTATACCTGTTTTTTATTTTACTTGCAATAATATTGCTTATGATTTTAAGAATTTTAGGCATGTTGGCTAATTTCGATTTATTGCTTATTTTGTCTATAACAATTGGCATTTTTGCAGCACTTATAGTGCTAAATATTGGCAAAATGAAAAAAGAGAACAGTCGTAAAGAAACGCCTTAAAATTAATTTGTACCTTATTAAACCAACATAAAATGGGTTACGCAAAGCAATACCTTAACTACGAATGTATCGACATTTACGGTGCGCAGGAAGCTGTTAAAGCTATTCGGAGCGACAAATGGGTGTTCAGTAACACGCAGAGCCTTTGGAATAAAGAAACTGCAAATGGTTTTTTGGTTGTGTCGGCCGAAATTGAAAGCCGCGAAAACTATAACCGACATGCCATTGTTATTGTGCTGGAAAGTATTCGCAATTTTTTCGAAAAATCGAAAATTAACAATCCGAGTGATGCTTTAAAAGAAGCTATTTTGCAAGCAAACCGACAATTGTTTTTTGCTGCCGAACATAATTTTAGTCTTAAAGGCATAACCTTAAGCGTATTGGTTGCTCTTATTCGCGACAAGCAAGTATATTATGCCTATGTAGGAAACAACAATTTGTTTTATGCATCGGGGCAAAAAATAAAACGACTAACCCCCGGAATTTCGCAAGTTGAAGGCGATGAACACGAAGAAATACCATTGGTTAATTCGTCCATTATTGATTCAAGTTTAAAAATCAATGCTTCAATTGACCCTATAACACCGGAAAATGGTGATTATTTTATTATTTGCCCAAAAACTTATGTGTATACGTCCGACGATTTTGTGGTAAATTTACTTAAAGATGGTGGGAACTTAGATACCATGGCAGGTAAAATGCTTAAAGAAGCATTAGAGCATCCGGAAACCGAAGCTAAAACCTTTGCAATTATTAAAATGAATTTATTGGGCGGAAAAGGTTCGGCGGAAGACTACTTAACGCATCTTTACGGAGGTATTATTTCGCTTATTATCCGATTTATTACTTCGCCTATCGCTTTAGCCATTATGGCAATTTTAGCTATTATATTAATGCTTGTAATTTACGGATTACTGTGAAAAATTGGCTATTAATGCTTTCTGTATCGGCAGTATTCGCAGCTTGCGGCTCACCCGATTATTTCAACGATGCCAACCAAAAGGTGCGCGAGGGTAAATACATGGAAGCTATTGACTTGTACACCCTTGCTATTGCCGAAAAAGACAGCGACACGCAAGCATTTGTAAACCGCGGAGGCATTAAAGAATTGTTGAGCGATACCGTTGGTGCATTGGACGATTACACAAGCGCGCTTAAAAAGAAATCGAACGACCCAATCATAATGGCACTGATTGCCAATATAAAGTTCAAACAGAAAAAATATAAAGAAAGCATTGAAATTTATTCGAAAGTTTGCGAATTGCAACCCGAAAATGCCAACGCTTTTTTCAATATGGCTGTTTCGAAACAATATATGGGAAAGGATATTGCCGCTTTATTTGATTACGGAAAAGCCATTGCACTTAAACCGGATTATGCTCAAGCCTACTATAATAGAGGAACTTTACGACAGAAATTGGGCGATTTTAGCAATGCGATTGAAGATTATAACAAAACTATTTTTTATAATCCGCAATTTGGCGGAGCGTATTTTAACCGTGCGCTGTTGCATGTTAAATTTTCCGAATTCGAAAAGGCGTTTAAAGATTTTGAAATAGCAATAAGCATTGCCCCGCAAAACGATGATATTTATGTAAATAGAGGTAATCTTTTTTTCAGGTCGAAAGATTTTGAATCGGCACTTAAAGATTTCAATTTAGCAATTGAACTTGATGCAGCTAATTCGCTTGCTCTTTTAGGTCGAGGAGTTACCAAATATTACCTCGAAGATTTTCAAGGGGCATTAATTGATTTTGATTTGGCCATGGAATTAGGGTTGGCAAATGCTCCGCTCTATTTCAACCGTGCATCTGTAAAGCGATTAATCGGCGATATTCCGGGGGCCATCGAAGACTTTAGAGTGGCAGGTGAGTTGGGGTTTATGAATGCTTTCGATTCAATAAAAAAATACAACCTCGAACCGCTGGATATTACAACAAAAGACAAATCGAAAAAAAAATAATATGGGACTAGGCAGTATGGCGGCCAACCAAGGGTTTGGTCAAACAAAAGGGCTTACAGGCGGTGCCGACAAAAAAATTTTTTCGGCACTTAAAGGTGCAAAACTTGGAAAAAAAGTAATTGCCAAAGAAGTTTTATGGTTCTTTGGTGCTTGTTTAATATCGTCAATCACCGGGTTTTTGGTATTTTACCTTATTGGCGAATTTCTAACGGAAATTTTTGTCGATTTTATTAATCAATTAGGTTCACTAACCAAATTTTACTTGCGCATATTCCTGTTTAATTTAATTGGCGTTTATGTTGCTCGTTTAATTGTTTGGGCGGTAAGAACCGTAGCTTTCAACTAATATTCAATGTACAATGATATACGAAGTACTTAGCGAAATAAAAGACCGACTAAACCAGCATTTCCGACTGCGATTTGGCCTGCCTGAAGACAAACTGTTTTTGTCGGGTTTGGTTGATGCCGGCGGTGCAGCAGCCATTGACAACGATTTGGTGGTTATGATGCCTATAAACATTCAAGAAGAAAAGCATGTGTATAATCGTCGAAATACAAACGAACCACCCTTTATTTCGCTTAATGTATTAGTACTAATTACCACCACTTTTAGCGGTAAAAATGCCGCCGAAGGATTGAAGTTTTTAACCGAAACGGTTAGCTTTTTCATGCAAAACAATGCCATGGACATTGAAGGAAACCGCATAGCTATTGAATACTATAACCTCGACTTGCAACTTCAAAATAACCTTTGGGCAAGCCTCGGAGCCAAATATGCTCCTTCGGTTATTTATCGTATAAGCTTAATTCGCATTGAAGAAGGCATGGCATCACTCGATATTAATCTTGCAAGCAATTTCCCAACCACATAGCCTGAATTATGAGAACCTATAGAAAATTGGCTGAAATAAATTTTTTTCACAAGTATTATGAATCAGGAATACTTGAAAGCACTGATTTGGGTTTTTATAAAACCCCGGAAACCGAAAAATTGCTTGCCAACTATAGGTTAATGCTTAAAATTAAACCCGGAGTTATAGAACTTATTCAAGAATGCGAAGAAGAAGAAGAAGGACTTGAAGCATTTATTGAAATAGATAAAGAATTGAAATTCAGTATAGTAATTGAACAAAAAAACAAACAATTCTTTTCTTTTTCCGAATTGCCTTTTATTGATATGGGCAAAGAGGTTTTTTATTTCAGCAATAAAATAGTTAAAGAAAATAAGAAAAGTGCAGGTTTAGTTAAAGGTAAAGAAATTGGCGTTTCAGATTTGCATTGGTTACTGCCAAAATCGGTAGCCAAGATTGAAAATTTGGATTGGAAAGCACCAAAAACGCTTTCGTCTATAACAAAAGATAAAAATATAGTGTGTACAAGTTTGGATGATTTTGCTCAAATTGTACCAACCTTAGCCGATGGCTATTACGAACTTATTTCGGGCAAAAATACCGAAGCAAGTTTTGTGCTGTTTAAAGCTAAATACAGCGCTGCCGATATAGGATTGATTGAATTTTTTGTTGATACCGTTATGGCAAAAGCCATACATTCGGAGCCGGTGCAATTCGGTATTACCTTCGAAGCGCGCAAGTTGCCCTGGCAATATCAGGTTTTTGAGCGCTTCAACAGCATAAAGAATATTTTAATTGTCGACGACAAAGAAGAAGTGGAATTTAAAGAATTAGCTGTCATTGAACAAGATGGCATAAAATCGAGAGTGTTTATTTCGAAAAAGCCGATTGCAATTACCGAAATAACCAAAAAAGCATTTCGTATAATTTCGCCGGCAAATGGCAGAGCCGGAAAGGTTTGGGTTGAAAAGTTGCCCATCCCGAAGTTCAGCAATATTACCATGTCGGCAGAACCTGACAAAACAATGTTTTTCAAAGAATATGTGTATTTGTAAATTCGTTTAATAACTAAATATTAACGCTATGGCAGATTATAAAACACCCGGAGTGTATGTGGAGGAAATCTCCAAATCTACCCCTTCAGCAGCACAGGTTGCAACGGCTATTCCAATTTTTATTGGCTATACCGAACGTGCGAGCAAATCGGGTACGGATATTAAGAACATGCCCACTTACATTAGTTCGTTGCTTGAGTTCAACGAATATTTTGGACAGGGCTACAAACCCGCAACTATCGAGGTTGTTCTGAATGAGAACAAAAACGTAGATTCGGTAAAATTCGACAAACAATACTATCTGTATGATAGTGTAAGAATGTTCTATGCCAATGGCGGTGGGCAGTGCTGCATTTTGTCGGTTGGAAACTATTCTGAAAAAATTTCTTTTGAAAAAATTTCTTCCGGTATTAAAATCAGCAAAAAAGAAAACTTGCCTACCCTAATTCTTTTGCCCGATGCCATGTTGTTGGAATCGAAAGATGAAGCGTATTCGTTGCAACAAGAGGCTTTATTGCTTTGTTTAAAACTGAAAGACCGCTTTACGGTGCTTGACGTATATCAAGGCTACAAAAACCTCGACGATATGGTTGACGTTATTGAACAATTCCGCTCGGGTATTGGTATTAATGCGCTGCAATTTGGTGCTGCCTACTATCCTTGGATTCAGACGCTTTACAAAGCTGAAGTATCTTACAAGAATGTGGTATTTACCGACCCTAAAGGCAAAAAAATTAACTTGGAAGACATTGTTCCGAATCCACAACCGGTGCTTAATTTCAACTCTGCAATAGCCGATTTTAAAGCGGTTAAACAATTTGTTGAAGCACAAGCCGGCTTAGAAACAAAGCTTAACCAATTCGATAAAAAACAAGCCAATACAAAAGCTGAAGTTGCTCATAAAATAGGCATTCTGAAAGCTGCCGGAATGGAATTGTACCAATTGCGCGACAACACACTTACCAACCCGGTAGTAAAAAGCGAATTGCAACAAAAAACCAATTCGAACTCGGTATTTGCTGCATTAGTTCGCGGATTGTATGCACTCGATTTAGCGGTTAAAGGCGGTGCCATTAATCCGAAATCGGAATTTTCGGACTTAAATTTGGCTGCAACGCAAGCCGAAGCTGAGGTTGCCGAAATAAAAGAAGAACCGGCTCAGGTTGAAGCTGCTCGCAAAGTACTGGATACCCTTATACAGAACTTCAAAAAATTTATGAGTTCGTTGGTATTGGATGCCGCCGAAATTGAAGACCAATTGGATAAAGCGGTTTATGAAAATGTGGCTTTATATAAAGTTGCTGTAAGTAAAATTTATCAAGAAGCCTCTAAACTTCCTCCAAGCGGCGCTATTGCAGGCATTTACTCGCAAGTTGACGATAATCGAGGTGTTTGGAAAGCTCCGGCAAACGTAAGCCTTTCAAATACAGTTAAACCTTGGGTTGAAATTGATAACGACCAACAAGAAAACTTAAATGTTGATCCGGTGGGCGGAAAATCAATCAATGCAATTCGTGCATTTCCGGGTCAGGGCAACTTGGTTTGGGGTGGCAGAACGTTGGCAGGCAACGACAGCGAATGGCGTTATGTTTCGGTTCGCAGGTTCTTTAATATGGCAGAAAAAACCCTAAAGCAGGCATCGGGTTGGGCAGTATTCGAACCCAACACCGAGATGACGTGGATTCGAATTCGTGCAATGATGAACAACTTCCTGATTAACCTCTGGAAAGCCGGTGCTATGATGGGTTCAACCCCCGACGAAGCATTCTTTGTAAACGTTGGTTTAGGAACCACCATGACCCAAGAAGACATACTTGAAGGTAGATTGATTATTGAAGTTGGTATGGCTGTTGTACGACCAGCCGAATTCGTAATCATTAAATTTAGCCACAAATCTATTTCAGGAAGTAACGAATAGTTTGCGGTAAAATATAATATTAATTAAACAAAAAATACAGTAAAATATGGCTGAAGCATATCCAATTCCGAAATTTCATTTCGAAGTAAGCTGGGCAAATGCAGCTAACGGCTCTATTGTTTGCTCTGAGGCAAGCGGACTAAACTCTTCCATCGCTTCAATTGAATACCGCGACGGTAAAAGCCCTCAATTTTATAACATCAAAAGCCCGGGTTTGCAAACTTTTAGTGATGTAGTACTTTCTAAAGCAATTTTCCAAGACGATGCCGACTTTCAGGCTTGGCACGATTTGGTGGCTACCGACCGCGATGCATTCCGCGACGTGGTAACCATTGTGCTGAAAAATGAATTGGGCGAACCGGTACTTTCATGGGAATTGCAAGACGCTTGGGTTTCGAACTGGGAAATGCCCGACATGAACTCAACGGCAAACGAAGTAGCGATTGAAAAAATTACCATTGTGTCGGAAAACATTATGGTTACTGCCGGTTAATAAATTCAAACCGAACCTATTAACCTAAATTGAAACTCCGGACTGCGCAATATAAGTCCGGAGTTCAGTTTCAACATAAAACCCTTAAACTAAACATAAAGCAATGCCACCTGAAGTAGACAAATACCCCTTACCCGGCTTTAGTTTTCGTGTCGATTTTTTGTTTAGTCAAACCAACGAATCGAAATATTTAGGTCCTGAAGAAGCTGCATTTATGGAAGTTAGCGGACTTAAAGCTTCGCTCGACCTGGAAGAGTACCCGGAAATGGGCTTTTTTGGTCAGCCAAGGTCGTTTATTACCGGTTTAAGGTTCGAAAAATTAATTCTAAAACGCGGTTTTACGAGCAGTTCAAAAATTGCAGCATGGTTTAAAGACTGTATGTATAACCAAAAAACCAACCACATTTCGTTATTGGTTTCGCTTATTGGCACCGGCGCATCGAACAAAGGGCGTCCTCTTGCCGTATGGCAGTTCTATGAAGCATTTCCGGTAAGTATCGAGTACAGCGGTTTTAATGCCATGGAATCGGGTTTTACTATTGAAACACTCGAAATTAGGTACAGTTATTTTACTGCACTCGAAAAGAAAAAGAAAACAGCTCCGCCGCCAGCTAAAAAACCGGCGCCAAAAAAATAGGGTATATTTTAATCGCAAATTCGAATTAAGTTTTACAACATAAAAAGCAAAGGTATGCCGGTAGAAATAAGAGAACTTGTAATTAAAACAACCATTGACAATTCGGGAGGCGATTCAAGCGGATTGCCGGTGAACGATAAACAATTGAAAAAGCTTCTGAAAAACTTGAAAGAAGAAGTTTTAAAAGAATGCTTACTGGAAATTGATAAACAATTTGAGCGTAAAAACCAACGCTAATGGCAACAAAAAGCAGCAGCGATAAGCTGAAAATTATAGCTTACAAAAAAAACACCTTTTCGGAAGGCGATAAAGTGGGCGAATATACCGTTCGGTACAATCCTACCAATATTCAGCATTCCTACGACATCAATTTCGATGAAGAGCAAGCTGTTGGTTCGTCGGGTACCGAAAATAAATACCAATTTTCGCGGCCGGAACGACTAACTTTCGAAATAATTTTCGATGCAACGGTTATGGCAGAAGGTTCGACCGAAAAATATGAGGTTGATACCGATATAAAAGATTTTAAAAAATTAGTGGTCGATTTTAACGGCGATATTCATCGACCAAATTATATTCGATTAGCTTGGGGTGCCTTTTCGTTTAAAGGACAAATAGCCGAAATATCGTTTGCCTATTCGTCGTTTTCGCCACAAGGCAAAGCCATGAAGGCAAAAGCCGATGTTACTTTTGTTGAAGTGGTGGACGTAGGTACACGTTTGGCCGCCGAAAATAAAAGCTCGCCCGACTTAACCCACATTATTACAGTAAAAGAAGGCGATAGTTTACCTATGCTTTGCCATAATATTTACAACGACCCGTTGTATTATTTGCAAGTGGCACGCATTAATAACTTAGAAAATTTTAGAAAATTAAAAGCCGGCGAAACAATTATGTTTCCTCCGCTTGATAAATAAAAATATATGCCCGGTCCAAAACCATCAGGATTAGTTAATGTTAAGGTGCTTGCAGGAGGTTCCGAATTACCCGGAACGTTCCAAGTAAATCGTATTCAAATTACCAAAACACTTAACAAAGTTTCGTCGGCTACTATTCATTTTCTCGATGGAAACCCGTCGATTCAGAAATTTGAAATTAGCGATAAAGCCGATTTGGAGCCCGGTGCCGAAATTGAAATTAAGGCAGGATACGACTCCGATTCAGAATCGTTATTTAAAGGAATAATTATTAAACACGGCATAAAAGTGCAAAGCGGAAGCACTTTTACCATTATTGAATGTAAGGACAAAGCCGTGCTTATGACCATTGAAAACCGAAGCGATATTTTTGAAAAGAAAAAAGATTCGGAAATAATGCAAACCCTTATTTCGCGACACAGCGGAGTAAGTGCAAAAGTGGACGCAACCGACTACCAGCACCCGCAAATATTGCAATACAATGCTACCGATTGGGACTTTGTAATGGCTCGCGCCGAGGCAAACAGCAAAGTGGTGTATACCTTGGATAATAAGGTTGGTGTAGTAACACCAAAAGTTGCTTCGCCTAAAATGACCTTGGAATTTGGAACTAATATAATTGATTTTGAAGCCAATATAAATGCCGATACTCAACTTTCGAAAGTGAAAGCAATTTCGTGGAATATAAAATCGCAAGAAGTTGCGCAAAAAGAAGTGTCGTCGGCCGATTTTGAAGAAACCGGAAGTTTAAAATCGGCAGGACTTGCCGGAAAAGTTAAAACCGACGGACAATTACTTTCGCACCCCGGAGCTTTGGATGTAGGCGAATTGGGCGATTGGGGAAAAGCCGTAATGCTCCGAAGTAAAATGGGCAAACTTACCGGAACGGTTAAAGCCAATGGTTTTGCCGGTATTAACCCAAACGATACGCTGGAGTTAAAAGGCTTTGGCAAAAAATTCAACGGAAAAGTTTATGTTGCTTCTGTAGAACACAGCATTGATGCCGGCAAATGGTTTACTTCAATTAAGTTCGGTTTAAACCCCGAATTGCATGTGCGTAAATTCGACATTGGTTCGCAGCAAGCCTCGGGTTTGCTGCCTGCAGTACACGGATTGCAAATTGGAATTGTAAAGAAAATACACGAAGACCCCGACAACCAACACCGTGTGCAAGTTTCGCTGGTTTCGTTCGGCAGTTCAACCAACGTGTGGGCAAGGCGAGTGTTCCCCGATGCCGGCAAAGAGCGTGGTGTATATTGGATGCCCGAAATTGGCGACGAAGTAGTAATCGGTTTTATGAACGATGATGCTCGCTATCCGATAATTATTGGGAATTTGCACAGTTCAAAAAATAAACCGCCCTACGTAACCGACGCAAAAAATAAAGAAAAGGGTATTGTTACTCGTGAAAAATTAAAGTTGACTTTTAACGACGAAGATAAAATTACAACTTGGGAAACGCCTGCCAAACAGTCGATTGAAATTAACGACAAGGAAGAGTCGATTGTAATTAAAGACAAGCAAGGTAATACTATTACCCTTAAAAAAGACTTGATTGAATTAAAGGGAATGGGCGAAATTAAAATAACTGCTATGAAGGATGTTACCATTTCGGGGCAGAATATTAAAATAGATGCTAAATTGAATGCCGATATAGGTGCCACCAACATTAAAAACACGGCTAAAGCGCAATTTAAAGCAGCAGGAAATGCCGGAGCCGAAATTTCGTCGGGAGCACAAACGGTGGTAAAAGGTGGTGCCATGGTACAAATTCAAGGTGCATTGGTAAAAATAAATTAATAAAAAAAACAATGCCTCCAGCCGCTCGATTAACCGATATGCATGTTTGCCCTATGGTAACTCCGGGTGTTCCGCCGGTTCCGCATGTAGGCGGGCCGGTAGTAGGGCCCGGAATACCAACCGTACTTATAGGCGGAATGCCGGCTGCCGTACTGGGCGACAATGCCGTTTGCACCGGACCGCCCGATACGATAATTAAAGGTTCGGCTACCGTATTAATTGGTGGTAAACCGGCAGCTCGAATGGGCGATTCTACAGCACACGGCGGATCGGTTGTGGCAGGTTTTCCGACAGTAATGATTGGAGGTTAGAAAAAATAAAGCTATGAGCGCAGATATACCATTTATTGGCAAGGGGTGGAGTTTTCCTCCCGAATTTACAAAGGGAAGTACCGGAATTAAAATTGTTACCGGGCAAGAAGATATTGAGCAAAGCCTTTATATATTGCTTTCTACGCGCATTGGCGAACGTTTTATGTTGCCAAATTTTGGCTGCGATTTAAGCATTTTGCTTTTCGAATCGATGGACGAAGGATTGCAAAAACGCCTCGAAGATATGATTCGCGGAGCTATTTTATTGTACGAAACACGCATTAATGTCGAAAAAATAGTTTTCGATTATAGGGTTGACGACGGATTGGTAAATATTGATATTCAATATATCATACGAACTACAAATACACGTACCAACATCGTTTACCCTTACTATTTAAACGAAGGTACCAATTTATAAAACCTTTCAAAGAGAATAAAACTTATGAACAACGGCATAACACATAACGACAGGTATTTAAAGGAGTTAGATGCCCAATTTTTTAAGGTCGACGAGCGCTCTTTGGACGATTTTATGGATTTTATTACCAAGTTTTCGAAGCTGATTGCATTTTATGATGCAAACAACAACCTCGACGGCGATGCTTCGCAAATACTTGAAAACGATATTACCGTATTGCTTTTGCAAATAAGCTCGCTCGATATTGAACATATTGACGGCAAGTTCGAACTGCTTTTGCAAGATTTCAAAGAAAAACATATCGACGTTAAAAAAGATGTTTTCGCTTCGGCTCGTATTTGGCTTAAAGCAATGAAAGCCAAACAACAATCGGAAGAAAAATTGATTGGCTTTTTATTAGAATTGCACCAACAAATCGAAAATTGGAACCTTAAAACAGTAACCGATGTCGATTTCAATTATGAAATACGTAAGCTGATTGAAACCAAATTCAGCAAAACCCTTGCACGACTTATAGCATTTGATAAACTGCTTATTGCGAAAGGCTTAATAGAACCGCGGAAAAGAATTATTAATTACTTGCGCAAGCCCGAATGGCAAGCTGAAGAATATAGCTACCCTGTCGATTTTTTTTCCGAAGAAAAAGAAAAATACTTCGATTCAATTACTTCGGAAGAATTGCACGATTTGTTTCATAACATACAATATTCGCTTAGCCCGATTATTAAAAGCGCCAACAGATATTCGCAAAAATACCTGTCCGACGGAAATACACGTCCGCATGTAGCCTTATTTATTACATTTATTGAAATGTATAAACATGCCCAATACGATATTAATCAATTTACGCAAAGGCATTTAGATTATTTTTACAACGAAATATTAAAATTTAATAGGCAACCCGAAAACGCCGACAACGTGTTTTTAACTTTTACTGTTCAGGATAGTGTTGAGGTGTGCAAAATTCCGGAAAATGCGCGTTTGCTTGCCGGACAAGACAGCGAAGGCAATGACTTGATTTACCACCTCGATAACGAACTGATTGTAAGCAAAGCAAGCATTGATTATAGGCGTGCTATTGTAAACGAAATTAAAGCTGTTTCGGCAGCCGAAAACAATTTTGAGTACGTTAACCTGAATAACAACGTAAATAAAACAGATTACGCTGAAAACAAAGAGGTTAGCGATTTTTTTATGGGTATTTCGTTGGTTAGTTCTTTCTTAAAGCTCTCGGAGGGCGATAGAACCGTTAAAATAGCGTTGGAATTGCAGCGCTATTCATTCGATAAATTTTTAACACTTTTCGAAACCGAAGTAAAGAACAACATCGACCTCAATGTGCCAACAATTGATGAATTTGCTGCACAACTATTCTCTTTTTCATACAGTACTACCGAAGACGGCGAGCAAAGCTGGTACACCGTACCGGAAAATAAAATTACTACTAAGTTTCAAAAAAATTCCGACGGAAATCCTATAAATCGATTGACTATTATCGTTGAAATAAGTACACTGGCACCGCCTATCGACAGTTGTATTTCCGACCGATTTCCCGAAGCTAAAGCTAAAAATTTACCGGTTTGCCATTTACTCATTAATAATCGTAAACTGATTTTTTACAATTATTTTAAAGTATTGGTTATTGAAAAAATACACTTAGCAACCGGAGTAAACGGAATTCGCGACTTAATTATTCAGAACGATTACGGGTTAGTGGATGCAAGTTCGCCATTCGAACCATTTACAGCTACACCCGCCATTGGTTCAACACTTTATATTGGGCACGAAACTATTTTCAGTCAGCACCTTGATAAGTTGGAATTAGTGTTCGATTGGCATGATATTCCAATAGATGCCAATGGGTTTCCGGAATATTACGAAGGCTACAGCTCGGTTGAAAGCAACGAAGTATTTAAAGCTTCGCTTAGCTTTCTGAAAAACAGAAAATGGTACCCCGAAAATAATAAGCAACTGATAAGTTTATTTCAAGACGGCGAAGTAGACCCCGACAACGGAACAGTTGCTGTTTCGAGCACAACAGTCGTTGATACCATTGATTTAAAGGACATTAATTTTCATTTTTCGGGCCCGCCGGTGCTTAACCTCGAAGATTCGTATTCGCGAATTTGTAAAAACGGGTTTTTAAAATTAGAATTTGCGTTTCCGCAACCGGCTTTTGGGCATAAAGAATATTTGAATATAATAAAACGCGAAGCCGGGTCTATAAAAAAAGGTGGGCAAATGCAAATACCAAATGCACCATGGACACCTACGTTGCGCGGACTTTCGATAAACTATACTTCGTCAATAATTATTGATATTCAGAACCAAGACCCGCTAAATAAAGCCTATATATATCACGTACATCCGTTTGGCGAAAAAATAATATCGGAACCTATTGGCCGCGAAATAAATTTGTTGCCTCAATATCCGCTCGGAACAGAGTTAATTTTAGGAATTCGCAATTTTAATATTCACGAATTACTTTCAATTTTCTTTCAAATAAACGAATTTTCGTCAGACATAGAAGAAGAAAAGCCCGAAGTACATTGGACTTATTTGAATCAAGATGAATGGCTGCCTATAAAATATGAGCAATTGGTTGGCGACAGCACCAATGATTTGTCGAATTCCGGAATTATAGTGTTCGATTTTGCGAGTTTCGATAAAGATTATTTTAATGCGAAATCGTTATTCGAAAACCGTTCGTATACGCCTAATATTTTTTGGCTTAAATGCAAAAGTTTACATGGCGAAGAATTTGTGCACAACATACGCTTAATTGAACTGCATGCAGCATCGGCAACCTATAAAAACAATGGAAACGCCAAAGACCATTTGGAAAAACCTATGCCTGCCAATTCAATTAAACGATTTATTGACGATATAGCCGATATTAAAGCAATCTCGCAGCCTTTCGAGTCGGTAAACGGCAAACCGGAAGAGTCGCAACTTGCGTTTCAAACCAGAGTAAGCGAGCGGTTGAATCATAAAAACCGTGCAATAACTCTTTGGGACTACGAACATATTATATTGCAGCATTTTCCTATGTTGCATAAAGCTATTTGCTTAAACCACTTAAACAGCGAACTTAAGCCGGAGCCCGGTAGCGTGCTTATAGTAGTTTTGCCAAAAATAACAGCACAAGACCGGTTGGCAAAAGTTATGGAACCCAGAACTACTGCCAGCCAATTGCAATTGGTAAAAGAAACTTTGATTGAAAAATGCTCGCCTTTTGCAAAAATTGAAGTGGTAAACCCACGTTACGAGCAAGTTCAAGTACGTTGCGATGTTAAATTTGCTGAAGGGTTGAACGAACGATTCTACTTGCAGAAGATGAACGAAGACCTCAAGGCATTTCTTAACCCTTGGGACAGTGTTGAAGACTCGAGCGTTGAGTTTAATAATAAAATTTTTGCCATGCATGTGGTTTATTTCCTCGACACCCGACCTTATGTTGATTATGTTACAAATTTAGCACTGTTTCATATTGTAAATCAGGGTATTTACAACATCGAAACAGCCAGCGAAAACAATACGGTGTTAGAACCCACCACAGATATTTCAATTTTTGTTTCGGCCGAGGAGCATATAATTAAAGTGGTAGGCGCACAAGTTGAAATTAAAGCAATTGGCGCCATGATGATTGGTAAAGACTTTAGTGCCGAGCATTTTGTTGAAAAACGAACCTTTAAAGGAATTGAAAGCGACCAAATAGAAATTAGCCATCAGGTAGACCCTGATAACGAAATTATACAGAACGATACAAAATTTGTATTTTCATTTAAGAATTTTTTCAGTGAGTAATCGATAAATAAAAGTTATGGCAACGAAAAACCGTGCAATACTTAAAAACTACTTCTTAAAGGGCAATGTTCCCAAAGAAAACCATTTTCAGGATTTTATTGATTCCTGCATTAACCAAGAAGACGACGGACTTTGGAAAAAACAAGATGAAGCCTTACGCATTAAAGCCGAAGGTACCCAGAGTGAAATTCTTCAGTTTTACCGCAATATAGAAGATATGCGCCCAACTTGGACCATTAGTTTGCGTGCCAAAGACGGCAACGAAGGTTTCAATATTTCGGAAGAAGAAAGCCGTTTATTTATTGAAACCGGCGGAAATGTTGGTATAGGAACCACGCAACCGCGAACAAAGCTGCAAGTTGAAGGTTTTGTGGGAATGCAAGGCAGAATAGGATTCTTTGCGCAGGGCGAAGTGCCTGCCGATGGGCAATGGCACGATGTAATAACCGGCTTAAACCACTACAATGCATTCGAAATAATGGCGGTAACCGGAAAACGAGGGTCGCATGCCATTACCCACGCAATTGCTGTTAGTGCATACGGAAATTCGAATCCTGCTATTTCAAAAACCCAAGGTTTTTATGGCTGGATGCGAAATAAAATTGACGTTCGGTGGGAGGGTACTTATTTCGACTATAGCTTGCAAGTGCGCACCCGACGAAACATTGGCGAAGGAGTTTTTATTACCTACAATATTGCCAAATTGTTCTAATTAAATTAAAAAAGTGCAAAATGGACGAACCTATTCATATTGAACTGGACAGAGAAGAACTCAATACCATTATTGATGCATTGTCGAAAGAACCTTTCAGAAAGGTGTATAAACTGATAGAAAAAATACACTTGCAAGCCAACGAACAGTTAAGTTCCGAGAGAAATACCAACATCAATAATAAGACGTTAAACGAATAATTTACCTACGGGGAGAAATTTACCTACCTTATGGCAGAAAATATACCAACCATTAAAGCGATTGAGCCTACGCAGGACATTCTGGATTTCAAGTATTTGAAAGAGCTTGGACTTGCTGAATTGCAAAAGCTTACCGGAAATATTTGGACCGATTATAACCACCACGACCCAGGTATTACGGTGCTCGAAATTTTGGCGTATGCACTTACCGAATTGGGATTCCGGTCGCAATATCCGGTTGAAGATATTTTGAGCAACAAGGAACAAATGCAAAATACGCTATACAGAACTGAGGAAATTCTGCCTTCAAATGCTGTTACAATTAAGGACTACCATAAGATTATTCTTGATATTGAAGGAGTTAAAGATGCCATAATATACCCTTCGCGCAAATTTCCGGAGTTTAAAGGATTATTTGCCATAAATATTGAACTGTATCCGGAGTTTGACACCGAAATTAAGCAAACTAAAATTGTTAATACCATATTCGAAAAACTGCACAAGAACCGAAATTTATGCGAAACATTTTATAAAATTTCGTTTATTGAACATGTTCCGGTTATTTTCGATATTGATATAGAAGTAAATGCACAGCAAAACTTAGCCGATGTTTATTTGGAAATGTACCGCCGACTCACTGAATACTTGGCGCCTACCATAAATTTTTACGGAATTGACGAATTGCTTGAGCAAGGCTTTGAAACCGACCAAATTTTTACCGGACCATTGCTCGAAAATGGTTTTGTGCTCGAATCGGAGTTTAAGCGTATCGATTTACGAAATAAAATTTTTGCATCCGACCTTATCCATTTCATCATGGAAATTCCGGGTGTAGTAATGATAAAAAAACTTCAAATAAGAAACGAAAATAACGAGTATCTCAGTTGGTTTTACAGTGTTGAACAAGGAAAAGCCTTTAAAATTAACCTCGAAGAGTCGTCATTGCGATTTTTTAAAGTAGGTAAAGAAGTTAAACTTGAGCAAGATATGACGCAGGAGCTTAAAAACATTGATTTAAAAGGCGATTCGAAACTGCTCTACAAACGACTTACTTTTGAACCGGTAACCGGCACAAACCGAAGCTTAAGTTCTTATTATTCAATACAAAACGATTTTCCGGATGTTTACGGTATTGGCGAGCTGGGTTTGCTTTCGAGCGAAACGCTAAAACGCAAAGGACAAACCAAGCAGTTTAAAGGCTATTTAATGTTTTTTGAGCAAATTCTAGCCAACTTCTTTGCACAACTCGAAAATTTGGCTTCACTGTTTTCAATCGAAGAAATTGCCAATACCTATAACAGTCAGCCGCTTAACGGTGTACCGGGTGCCGAATTTGTTTATCGCGAATTTGTGGCGCAATGCATGAAGAAAAATATGGATGTTTCCGACCAAAAACTCATGCGCCGAGAATGGAAAAATCAGCTCGACAAATTTAGCGTTAAATTAAATGCACAATTGCATGATATAGTGGAAGACAGAGCCACTTTTTACGACCGACGAAACCGAATTTTAGACCATTTACTGGCTCGTATGGCTTTTAAATACAGCGATTATAGGTTCGATTTCGATTCGGAAGGTCTGTTGCAAGAAGCGCTTATTAAGCATAAAACTATTATAGCAACAGAGTTTATTCAACTTAGCAAAGGCAGGGCCGCTGCACAAAGCATGTTGCCCGAGGATTTACTGATTCCCGGCAATATTTCAGGCTTGGAATATAGAATTAAAACCTTGCTTAAACTTGAAGGTACATCTACCGAATTTCCGTTCGACTATTTTAAAAACGGACTTTTTTTGGGCGACATAAATAGTTGGGAAGAAAACCTAAACGACCTGAGTTTTTCATTCGCCAATTTGTTTGGCGATGTTGCTATGGATGCACTATTCTTATACGGTTCAGCAAAGCAAAATTACCAAATACTCGAAAACGAAAGTAAATACAGCATTCAATTATTTAATTCGGAAGGTACATTAATAGCCGATGTATTGAAGGAATTTTTGGAAAAAGATGCTGCTGCCAAATTGGTTGACGATATTTGTAATCGCTTGATTGCCATTTCAAAACTTTCGGAAAGCATTCAGGTTATCGAACGAATTTTGTATCGTCCGCATCTTGAAATGAAATATTTTACCTTCTCAATTTGGCTAAACAAAGAAACTATAGCCTTCATAAACGACGGATATTTAACCTTCAACGAGCGAAACCTAAAAGTTCAAACTATACTGTTAAGCGCAACAAACCCCAATAATTACAGCTTTATTGAGTTGGGCAACCAATATAAAATTCTGCTTAAAAACAACGACGGCGAAGTTTTACTTACCAGTCACCGATTTTTTAATTCGTTGCCTGAAGTAGCAAAAGAAATTGAAGAATTAGTGGATGTTTTTGTTCGAATTGAAAAAGGTACCCTTGAACGCGATACGCATTTTAGGTTTTACACCAAGCATTACGATACGTTCAATTTGGTCGATAATCCGTATTCGTTTATAACTACCATTTTAATTCCGTCGTGGCCTGTAAAATTCCAAAATCAGGCGTATAAAACTTTGCTCGAAAATAAAATTCGCGAGGAAACCCCGGCGCATATTTACCCCGACATAAAGTGGGTAGGAATTAATAATATGGTTAATATAGTTGAACTTACACGCGAATACAACCAATTATTGATTCAAACACCGATTGATTTTGAAAAGTTGGAACAAATTTCGGAAGACTTATTCCGGTACTTTGTTCGTTTATAAAAGCTAAAACACATTAAAATTAGAAAGCAACTGATGAAAAAACTAATTCCCTTATTGTTTTTTGTGCTTTCGTTGCCGGGTTTTTCGCAAATACAAGTAGGAAAAGTGCTGTTGGACGAAGCCGAACTTAAATCGGTTCCAACGCTAACTTTCGATTTTGGGTTGCCTATAAACATAACCGGCCCTTATGCTTTTATGAAAAGCGAAGAAATGTTTATTGAAAGCGGTTTGTATTTAACAACCGACCGTTATGTGTTCGATTTAAACGGCAATCGGTTTTCGCACCGAAGCATAGGCTTTAATATTCCGCTTAGGGTGGGCAAAATAATAAAAAATAAGTATTATATTGGCGGCGGAAATAATTTCAACTTCCCTATACATTACCGCCAATTCAAATACGATGCGTTCAGTTTCAACAACAAGCAGAAGGTAGTTTCAGAGTTTTTTTCAGACCAAATTGTGAAATTTTACCCAAGTTTAGAACTGAATGCCGGATTTAGTACACACGGAATTGGTCGGTTTTCAATTCGTGTTCAAATGCACTTTTTAGATTTTTTCAACCTTGGTTATACGGAAAACGGAGTATTACCCTACGAAAAAATTACTTGGACAAACCGCTATAAGCTTATTATCTTGTCCTATAATCCCGGCTTATAAAAGCGAATTTGGACGCAAATGATTAATCGTTTAAAACTAAATCTTAAATTTTTAGCCGAAAAATCGGCAATTGATATTCAAAATAACATTGCCGAAAGCGTAAAGCACAAACTACCCGAAACTGCGCAGCAAATAATCGAGGATATTGGTATTCCAAACCATGCAACGCTTATAATTGACAAGCTGGAATTCGATTTGGGCGTTTTACCTGCCCAACACACTGCCGAAATATTTATGGAACGCCTCACAGACAGTTTGCGTAAAGCATTGAAAAACATAGCCGAAAAGCAAATTCATGAAGGGGTAACAATTAGTAATACAGAAGCTTCGGAACATGATGCTTATTTTTTTTATTTAGCAGAAGGGTATTTTCCGTGGTGGTATAAACTCGAAGCCGGTTTGGCTGCCTTGGCAAGTAAAATACAGAAACAGTTTGAAGTGAAATTGTTTGAAAAACTAAGTTCGAAAAGCCAAATAAACTTAATAAAACGACATTATTTTGCTATCGCACCTGAATTGCGGAAACCCTTTATTTTAAGTTTGGTGAGTGCATTTAAAGCTAAAAATTCAAACTCGGAAAACAGTAATACCCTAAACGAGTTTCAACGTTTTTATAATTATATTGAAGAAGAAAATACGGCAACCGGATTAACCGAATTGCTTAAAGCTATAGAAACCGGTTCCTTTTCGGTTGCCGGCAGAACCCAAAACAATGAGCTTGGAGAAGAATTAAAACCAAGAATTGACTTAAGAGCCGATTTTCAGACATATTGGGAGCAAATAACAAAACTAAATTCGAATAGAAGTAATGATGCAATAAAACTTAGCAATTTTCCGCCCGATTAAAACAACAACACAGGTTCAAAAACGACAACGAACTGTTCAATTTCATTAACAATTTTCTGAATAATAACCACGCGAGCGCACTGGGAATTTTCTTAAAAAAACATATTAAAAGCGAACTTAAAAGCGATTTTACGCTTCGTGAACTGAATTTGTTGAGCAATTTCCAAGAAAAAATAAAGTAAGCCGGAGGTATTACAAGGTTTTCTTGAAAAAACAGACCTTGATTTTCTAAAAAACGAATTGCTAAATTCCAAATTACAAAATATACCGCATTTTTTTATAGAATTATTGGCGGAACGTTTTTTTGGCAAAGCATTGAAAACAGTATTCGACAGTAAAATTTCACCAAAAATAAGTTTAACAACCTATAATATTCTTTTTGCTGAAGTTTTTTTGGAAAGTGTTGCAAATAATAAGCTTGGTTATAATTGGGAAATTTTACCGATACAATTTTTAAAACCAACTACTTGGCAAGCCGGAATCAGCTCATTTGTTTCGAGCATGTTCGGAAATTTGGCACTTAAAAAAGCCGAATTTAATTTACAAGAAAAAGCTAAAAAAGACCGAAAACAATGGCTTACCGAAAATTTGTCGGTATATTTTTCGAACTTAAGCTATTTTCTTGAAAACGGTGCACTTCCTTGGAACAGTCCGTTCGAAAGCGTTGCCGAACTCGAAACATTTTATTGGAACGAAAAACAACGAACCATACCGGCAACTGCCAGTTTTTTAAGCAATAGTTTTAGTAGTTATCACAGAATTAAGACGTTATATTTGGCTTTTTCCGAAGCATTTGCTGATACTATATACAAACAAGTTTTCGAACAGGAAAAAGCTGATATTTCGGATATTATCGAAAAATCGGTTCGTAAAGAAAAAAGCTTGGATTTGCCTGCCGATTTTGGCGACTTTTTGCACCGAAGTGTATTTATGAAGCACCACGTTGAATTATTGGGTGCTATTGCAGGAATTATTGCAGAAAATTTAAACCTAAGCGCCAATAAATTAGCCGATAAAATTTACACTACACTTTTCGAAAACTATAAAAACGATATACTTACCATTTTAAGCGAAGCAATTCAAAAAGAAGAAGCCTTAAAATTGGATAAGGAAGCGTTGGAAAGCCTTTATAATCAGTCGTTTTTAAAAACAAAACCGGAAATAATTCAGTTATTGGTTGCCGAACTGAATAAAATACCGAAGGAAACAGCGTTGCGCGACCGAGTCGAAATATTGTATAAAGCAGTATTTGAAGGGAGAAAACCAAAATTCGATCAACTGATAGCACAAAGCAGCAAGGAAAACATGGTGCAAATAAGACAAAAGCTGCAAGTAGAAGAAATTGAAGATGTATACCAAAAAATAATTGAAGAAAAATTCGATTGGCAAAGCGGAAAAAAAAGTGGCGAACCAATTCATATAACCAATTCGGGCTTAGCTATTTTGCATTCGTTTTTGCCGCATTTGTTCAAACGGTTGGGGTATTTGCGCGCCGAAAAAGGAAAGAATTATTTTATTGATATTGCAGCACACGAACGAGCGGTTTTGGTTAGTCAATATTTGGTTTTTGGAGCACAACCGGTGGAAGAAAATCAACTGGTTTTTAACAAACTGATGTGCGGATATTCGGTTGGGTTACCTATAAACACCGATTTGCAACTTACCGAAACCGAAATTGACGAATGCGAAACCTTGCTGAAATCGATTATAAAACACTGGGCAATTTTGGGTGAAGTATCAGTTGCAGCCTTGCGCGAATCATTTTTACAACGCAACGGAATGATAGTTTACGACAAAGAAAACGTGAACTTGAAAGTTGAACAAAAAGGGATAGATATTTTAGTATCGAAGTTGCCCTGGACATTTGGCACAATACGCTTTTCGTGGAACGAATACCTGATTTTTGTTGAATGGTACGCCTGAAAAGCTTAAAAATACTTACTTAAGAAACGAACGAACATGAGTGGGAAAAATCAACAAAACGACAACCAAGCAGCGAGTCAAAGTCGCGCTGCTGCTCACTTGTTTAACCAACTGAATAAAGAAAAAACTGCGGACGAAACCGAAGTTTCGAACCTGCATGCCGAACCCGAAGTAGCGCAGGATGCAAGCAGCGGAAAAGGCTTACCTGCCAATTTGCAAACCAAAATGGAAGGCGCTTTCGGTACCTCGTTTAATGAATTGGAGGTTAAAACAAATTCGGTTCAGGCGCAAGAAATTGGTGCGCATGCTTTTGCGCAAGATAATGAAATACATTTTGCCCCCGGAAAATACGACCCCGAAACCACGGGCGGACAAAGGCTTATTGGGCACGAGTTGGCACATATTGTTCAACAAAAACAAGGTAAAGTTGAACCTAACTTTGAAGGCAACAACTTATTGGGAAATTACGAACCCGGCTTGGAAAACGAAGCCGACCGTTTGGGACAAATGGCAGCCAAAGGGCAAGATACCGGCGTAAGTTTAGGCACCGAATCGGCTACCGTTAATGCACCGGCGCAATTCTTTTTTGGCGATTTAATGAAATTAGCCGAATCGGGAATGAGTGCTATTGAATCGCTTACCGGCGGCGATGAAGGGGAGAAAGAAGCAGAGGAAGAAGAATCGACTTTCGATTTCATAAAAAATAGCCTTGAGGCAGTAACCGGTATGGCCGATGAAGGAAAAGAAGAAGAAGCTGCAGCCGGTGGCGATGCCGAAGCTGCGGAAGGTGAAGAAGAAGGAGGAGGTTCGCTTTTCGACATGGCTCGCAGCGGGGTAGGCGCTATTGATTCGTTTTTCGGTGGCAAAGGCGAAGACGGCGAAGCGTCGTCGGCGGCAGATACTGCTACCGGATTAATTGATATGGGCGAAAGTGCTTTCAATATGTTTTCCGGCGGCAATGAGGATGCAGATGCAAGCGAAGAGCAAAAAGAGGAAACACCTGCCAACGAGGAGGCCGCAACCAACGAAGAAGCTCCTGCCAATGAGGCTGCCGAAAATGAAGCAAATGAAGGTGCCGATACCATAGCCGAAAATGAAGCAGGCGAGGAGGAAGAAGCGCCGGCAGAAGAAATGAGTTTCTTGGACATGGTACGCGAAGATTTTGAGTTTGAAGAGGAGGGAACTGAGGAAGAAATTATAGAAGAAGAAATTTTGATGGAGGAGGAAACCGTTATTGAAGGTGGTCCCGGAACCGGAATTAAGAATAATGAAAACGACGGAAATTATGTTCCGCTTGAATATGATGAAAGCCAACCGTTGTTTGATGATGAACGTGAAAATGAAGGAACTACCGTTCCACTCGAAAACGACCCGAATATGCCACTTTTCGACGATGAATTGCCCGGAATGGAAACTGAAGACGAAATGTTTTACATGGACGTAGAACTCGATTTGGCTATTGACGAGGCTATGGGGGCAGTAGAATGGGTTGATATTTTGGCGGAAAATATAGAATGGGTTGATTAATAAAGCATTTATTGAATGAAAAAGAACGCTTTAAGTATTGAACGCGAACTAAAATGGCTTGAATTGTTGCTTGCATTTCGGTTCGAATGTTACAAGCAAAATAGGCGTTCGATGGAGGTTATTAAACAATTGCCTCCTAATTTAACCAAAGACGATTCGGTTTTTGCTAATTTTGTTAAACAGCACCAACTAAATGTAATTGAACGACTTGCACTTATAATGACCTTGGCGCCGCATGTTCGACCTCAGATTTACGAACTGTTTCTTAAAAATCAGTCGAAGGAATCGGCAGGAAATTCGGAATTTGGCGGCTGGATTGGCAAAGCGCACGGCGGATTTTTGCCTACCATTGAAACGCTGGCTTTTGTAGCTGGCGGAGCTAATTTGGCAATTCGGTTTTCGCTGGTAGATTTGTTTACTCCCGACCATAAATTTATAAAAAACGATATAATTTCGATAATTCATGCCGAAGACCATGAGCCTTTTTTTAGCGGATTTATGTCGCTTTCGCCTAGTTTAATTGAGCTTTTTACTGCCGGAAAAGAATCGAAACCGGTTTTTAGTACCAAATTTCCGGCAAAACTAATTAAAACCGATTTAAGTTGGGACGATTTAGTGATTGACGAAAACGTAGAAAACGAAGTGCTTCACATAACCAACTGGATAAAAAATAAAGACCAAATATACCAGCAATGGGGGCAGCAAGGCGTAATAAAACCGGGCTATAAGGCGTTGTTTCACGGGCCGCCCGGTACAGGCAAAAGCTTTACCGCCGGTTTAATTGGCAAAGCAACCGGCAAGGATGTATACCGAGTCGATTTGTCGATGGTTGTTTCCAAATGGGTAGGCGAAACCGAAAAAAACTTAGCACGTATTTTCGATTCGGCTGAAAATAAAGACTGGATTTTGTTTTTTGATGAAGCCGACTCGCTTTTCGGTAAACGAACCAATACACAAAGCTCGCAGGAGCGGTATGCAAACCAAGAAGTTTCGTACCTTTTGCAACGGGTTGAAGATATTAACAGTACCGTTATTTTAGCTTCGAACTTAAAAGGAAATATGGACGAAGCTTTTTTGCGAAGGTTTCATTCAATTATCTATTTTCCGCTGCCTAAAGCAAAGCAACGGTTGCAAATGTGGGAAAATTATTTGGGCAAACGTTTCAATATGGATGCTGAAATTGATTTAGCTGCCATTTCGGAAGAATACGAAGTTACCGGAGCAAGCATAGTGAATATTTTGAAATACTGCGCAATAAAATCGGTTGAAAGACCGGACAAAAAAATTATGAAAGACGATTTAGTATTTGGTATTCGACGCGAAATAATGAAAGAAGGCAAGTTTTCCTAAATAATGCCTTTTTGTTTTTGATTAATTGACCGAACAAAAATTTAACCATGATAAACTTTTTACTTTGGATTCCGCCTTTTACAGCAATTATTGCTTTTGGAATGGCGTATTACTTTTTTACCTACGTAAAAAATAGTCCTCACTATGGCGAACATGGACAGTATGCTGAATTAATTAAACAAGGAACCATTCGGTTTTTAAAACCGCAAATCGTATTCAATGCAAAGGTTTTTATTGTTGTGCTGGTGCTTATGGCAATAGCGGCAATACTTAATTTAATGCAACCGGTTATTTTGCTGTTTTTTATTTTGGGCGGCATATTTTCGGTACTTGCGGCGTTGGCAGGCTTGTTTATTGCGCCGCTCACCGGTACACGAATTTTGTATGCCAACCAAAATTTTGATTTGGCAAGAGTGCTCAAAATAAGCTATCGCGGTGGCTTGTCGCAAGGGTTAATCGTGGTAGGTTTGGGGCTTTTGTTTGTATGGCTGGCATATTTTCTATCGGTACATAGTTGGGAACTGCCGGCACGCGAAAAAGGCTCGCAAATTGCCTTGGTTTTGCTCAGTTTTGGTTTTGGTGCATCGTTAAATACTTTACTTACACGAATTTCGACCGGCATATTTGCTAAAACTGCCGATATAACCGCCGATACCATAAGCAACACCACTACCGGAATGCACGAAGACGATTTGAGCAACCCGGCAACTTTGGCCGATGCTGTGGGCGATAATTTGACCGATGCCGTAGCGATGGGTGTTGATTATTTTGAAACCTACGTAATTTCAATGATTGCCGCCGTAGTGCTTGGTGCAATTGCGTTTTCGGGTTCGGTTGATGTACAAATGCACGCCATTTTATTACCCATGATATTTGGCAGTATAGCAGCATTGATTTCGGTTTTTACCGGTTCGTACAGCCGAACAAAACGTTGGGCAACCCAAAAGAATATGCTTAATTCGCTTATTTATAGCCAGTACATGTACTCGGTATTTATTATAATTGTTTCATTTGTGGTACTGTATTTCTTCGATTTTCCCAACCCTTGGGGGCTTTGGGGCGCTTTAAGCATTGGTACCTTACTAAGTCTTGTGCTTATAAAAATTACCGAACGAAGTACTTCGGAAGATTACGGACACACACAATTTGTTACCTACCAAGCTTTTACAAGCGTAGCTCATACTATTATTGGCGGGTTAGGTTCCGGAATGATTTCAACTTTTGTTTTAATACTTGCGCTAACCGGTGGAATAATTGCTTCGTATGCAACTGCTACTCTAACGCACTTGTATTTGTTTCCGTTGGGCATGTACGGAATTGCGCTTACCGGCTTGGCTATGTTGGCACCTATTTCGCTAACCATTGCAGCAAACTTAATGAGCCCGGTGGCCGACCAAGCCTTGGCGGCCGGCAATTTAACCGAACTTTCCGAAGAAGAGCAAAACCGATTGCAAGCATTCGATTCGCTTGGCAATACAACCGCTGCAGTTGGCAAAAATATAACCTTGGTTGCTTCTGTAATTAGCGGAATTGCAATTATTTCGGCTTATGTTTCCGGAATGAAAGCAGTGGCTGTACATAATTTCAACCTCAATGGTTTCTTTATTTTTCCGAATGGAGTAAAAACCAAAACCGTTGAAGAATTATATGCACTTACCGACGGACAGTTACTGCTTAACTTCAATGTATTTCTTTCAAATCCGTTCTTTATTTTGGGCGCACTGTTAGGGGCACTTACCATTATGTTTTTAAGCGGAAAAAGCATTGTTTCGGTGGCTAAACTATCGTCGCAACTCATTGAAGAAATGCGCTTTAAAATGCAAAGTCTGAATTCTGAAAGTTCCGATCCCGGGCTTTGGATGCATAATCTGCAAAAACTATCGCGCAAGGAAACGGTGTTACCCGTAATTTTTGCTTTGGCAATGCCCGTTGTTGTAACGCTTTTGTTTGGGGTAGCCGGAGTATTGGGACTTATGGTGGGCACGTTGGTTATGGGTTTTATGTTTTTGGTGTTTCTGGCAAGTGCCGGTGCTATTTTCGACAATGCTAAAAAACTTTCGTTGAATGGCGTAATTGGTAAAGATTATTCCGAAATAAAAAACCAAGTACTTATTGCCGACTCGGTTGGCGACCCGCTAAAGGATACCGCTGCACCTATGCTTAATGCGCTTATTAAGTTAGTTTTAACCATTAGTGTAGTTATGACCGGTGTAACGGTTTATATGGATTCTAAGCAACCTCCAAAACCGCTCGACCACCACTTGTTCCGTGTGCAAATAAACCAACTCGATACCGATAAACCGGTTAATAATGTTGAACTGAATTTGCTAAATTTGGTTAGCGGCAAAGTTTCAACCGAACAAACCGACGAATTGGGTTTTATGGAAATTAAACTCAAAAAAGGCGACCGTTTTGTACTTACCCTGCAACTTGAAAATTACGAAACAATGGTTGATACCATTGATACCAAAACGCTGCAAAAAGATACCATTGATTACCAAAAAGCAATGGCATTTTTGCCGTATTTTATTACCGGAACCTGCGAAATGCGAGGCAGCGAAACGCGTGTAGTGGGCTTAAAAGTAGTACTTCAGGACGAAACCAATAACCACATTGCCGAAACTACCACCGACAAATTTGGCGATTTTACCTTCCGATTGCGAGCCAAACATGCCTACAAAGTACGAATGCAAACCGATTCGTTGTTGGTTCGAAATGGCTATTTTGTTACCGACAGTTTAACCGATAACGAACCGGAATTGCGACAAACCTTTAAAATGGACAGTAAAACGGTAGGTTCAAAAATTGAATTGAACATTAATTTTGCTTCCGGAAAATCGGACCTCGATTCGCTTACCATGCTTTTTATCGACCGCGAAGTGGTGCAGTTAATGAAAGATAATGCCGATGTGATTTTTGAATTTGGTGCGCATACCGATTCGCGAGGCGATGCCCGAGCCAACGAAATACTGTCGCAAAAGCGTGCCGATTCGGCAGTTAAATACGTACTTAGCAAAGGTATACCGGCAAACCAAATAAAACCGGTTGGCTATGGCGAATCGGAAATTAAGAACGATTGCATGGATGGAGTTGATTGCTCGGACGAAGAACATGCAGTAAACCGAAGGGTAGAAATTAAAGTATTGCAATTGCTTGGCAAGTAAGCTAAACCTTTCAGTAAAAAAAAGCTGCTAATCGTATCCGGTTAGCAGCTTTTTTTTTGAAAATAAACGTTCAACTAAATATTATAAGTTATAACCAAATCCGAAATTTCGGTCATAAGCAGCGAAAGCGAATTTAAACTACCCTCCAGTTCGTTTAAATCGAGATTTTCAATTTGCAAAGTTTCGCGGAAAAGCACCTGACTGCCATCGGCGGTAAGTGCAAAAGCACCATGAATAATATCGCGGTTTTTTATAAGAAGTTTCATATAAATAGCATTGTCCGATGCATTTACATTGAATAATAACTGTTCCAACACCAGCAGCGGTTCGGCAATAACCAGCACCAAATTTGAAATTCCGGCTTCCGGGTTATTAATTACGAATAGTTGCTCGGCTTCATTTTTACGAACTATCGAGTATTCCAACTCCAATAAATAGTTTTCAACTTTCTGAAAATTAGTCATAGCTATAGGTTTTATATGTTCTTTTTGAAACGAATTTTACGGTTCTAAAGTATAATTTTTTTTCAAACCAAACAAGTTTTTGTAAACTGAAATGTTACTGATATTTCGTAGTAGAATCGTTTTATAACACCTTCGCGGTTGTTTGTCTCAAATAAACAACTGCGAAACTTACGTAAATTTTAAATTAACTTTGTAATTTATTGTGTTATTTTTGTAGATAATTGCCATTTTATTCAGTTTTAGGTTGAAAACTGAAGAGGAAATATAGCATTTAAGAATGAATAATTGTTTTGGCTTATTAAAACAAAAAAGGTAAACCAATGAAAATAGAAATACTGACTAATAAAAGCAGTACATTAACGATTGAAAATCAATCGAAAGAGATTAAGGAACTATTGCTCAAAATTCAACAAAAATATCCTGATTGGGAAGAATTTGTTTTATCAAATCATAAAACTGAACAAATAAGAGTGCTAAAATTGATGGATAAAGTAGTCTTTTTAAATAGAATTCCTGAAATTGGTAAAGTAATTGAATTTTTAGATAAACACCACTTTAACTGGGAACGTATAGTAATAAGTAAAAAAAACTTCCCGGTGATAGAGAATTTAATTTTTCACGAAGGAATGTTAGTACGAGAATATGGTAGTAATACGAACGCTTATCAATTGGTTAAAGAAGTTAACGGAGATACGCTTAAACTTATTCAAGAAGGTAAGGAATGGAATTATAATATTGAAAGACAGAGTAATGCCGGGTTTAAACTAAGACTTCTTTGTGAAAATCTAATCAATGTTGACGAATTTAATGCACATGGTTGGCCCGCAACAAAGACACGGAATAAATAATTGTATTCAATTATAAAATGAAAAAATATAAAGGAAATTATGAAAAGTAATCCGATAATAATTGACAACGGAAAATCCAATCAATTAACTAAATTACAATATACTGAAAAGAACTTTGATGAAAATTGGATACAAGAAATTATTTATCAAAACCCAAATTTACTGCCGACAAGTGAAATTGAACCGGTTTTTGGCAACCAAATTTCTATAGGTAGAGAAATTTCGACCAATGCAGGATTTATAGATAATTTATTCATCAATTCAGACGGTTACATTACTTTAGTGGAAACAAAACTTTGGAGGAATCCGGAAGCAAGAAGGGAAGTGGTTGCCCAAATTATTGATTATGCAAAAGAACTTAACAAATGGGATTTCCAAAAATTAGATAATAGTGTTCGAGTTTCCAGTCAAAAATATAATCAGACAAATGAAGGAATTATAGAAATATTAAGCAAATACGACACAATTGACGAAAAAGAATTAATAGATAATGCTGAAAAGAATTTAAGAAAAGGACGGTTTTTATTATTGATTGTCGGTGATGGAATACGTGAAAATGTGCAAGATATGGTTGAATATTTAAGTCAAATGCCTCAACTCTATTTTACACTTGCACTTGTTGAATTACAAATTTTTAAAACTGAAATTGAGAATAGAGAAATCCGTTTGATTATTCCCAATATTATTACCCGAACAAAAGAAATTACAAGAGCAATAATTAGAATCGAAGGCGTAAATCCGGAACAAATAAAAGTTGAAGTGCCTGAAAATAACCTACAAGAAAAAACATTAAGAACGTCAAATGCAAAACGAAATACAATAACAGAACAAGATTTTTTTGAAAATTTAAGCGCTAAAGTTGATAAAATGAGTGTTGATTTTACTAGGAAAATTTTGCATGATTGTCAAATAAAAGGACTATTCATAGAATGGGGGCAAGGAAGCTTCATTGTTAAATATTACAAACCGGAATTGAGTAGTTTAAAATTCTCATTATTCGTTGTTACTACGAATGGACAAATTTATTCCGGTTGGATTGGTGGAACGTTAATTAAAGCAAATATCGATAATAGTTTCAGCATTCAAATTGTGCATGAAACAGCAAAATTATTTGATAACATTGCAATTGATAGTAAACTTAATTGGAGTAGAAACGCAAAAGTGTCTGAACTACAAGGTGTTTATGATAAATTTATTGAATTGGTTGACAAGCATACGAATTATATTGAGGCAGAATTAATGAAGAAATATTATTAAGAACTGATTGAATCAATGTTGTAAAGTGTTTTTGATAGCTTATTGTTCTTTTTATGTGGCAGTAATGCATTAAACAAATCCTTCCCCGAAAGAAAAAAATAGCCCTACTCGACAGCCTAAAAACCTAAAAACCAAACTTTAAGACTGATAGTGCATATGTGTTGTATTATTTCGAATAAAATAAAATCGTTGCGTATAATTAACTTGGTCTTTGAATAGTTATATCTTTGTTATTAAAATTGAAAGGTATGAATGCAGGTAAAAAAATATTTTTTGTATTTACAAGCTTTTTAATGGTTGGTTTTACAAGTTTAGCCCAACTTAAAGTATTGCAAAAGCCAAGTTTTAGCTCAACTCCCGAAATGTTTGCCAATGCGGTGGTTGCCATGCCCGAATTGAACCTCGAAACCGTAAAAAAATCGGCAACCAACGAACTGAACGGCAAATTAACGTTTGCTAAAGCTTTCGATGTAAATTTTACACCGCAAAACTCCGGTGTTTACACCGTAATGCCCAACGGCAACAAAATTTGGTTGCTTAAAATAAGTTCACAAATTGCATTTTCGCTAAATATTATTTTCGAGAAATTCCATTTGCCTCCCGGCGCCGAATTATGGCTTTATAATGCCGACAAAACCTATGCATTGGGCGCATACACCGCACTTAATAACTCGAAAAGCGGCAAACTTGCCATAGAGCCGGTTCCGGGAAGCGAGTTGCTGTTGGAATATTTTGAACCTGCCGGCGTACCTTTTGCCGGCGAATTACTAATTTCTAAAGTTAATCACGATTTTTTAGATGTGTTTAAGGCATTGCGAGGTTTTGGCGATTCGGATGTATGTAATGTGGATATTAATTGCGATGCCGGCAACGAATGGCAAATGCAAAAACGCGCCGTACTTAAAACCATGATAAATGGTAAGGACTTGTGTTCCGGAGCGTTAATTAACAACAGTTTACAAAACGGTACACCGTACTTTTACACCGCTTCGCATTGTGGCGATACGCAAACCGATGCCGAAAACTGGATTTTTTATTTCCAATACGAACGCCCTTTCTGTAACAGCGGTACGCCGCCCATAAAAACGCTTTCAGGTTCCGATTTGGTGGCTACTTCGGGCAATTTGGATTTTACCCTCGTTAAGTTGAAGGACATACCGCCGCCCGATTTTAATCCGTTTTATGCCGGTTGGGATGCCACCGGAAATACACCTAATTATTCGGTTACTATTCATCATCCGAGTGGGGATGTTAAAAAAATTTCGCGCGACAATGACCCGCCGCAAACTACCACCTACCCCGACAACAGCTATGACAGCAACGTACATTGGCATATTGCTAAATGGGATGTAGGTACTACCGAAGGCGGCTCGTCGGGCGCACCGCTATTCGACCAAAATAAACGAATTATTGGCGATTTAACGGGCGGCGAGGCAAGTTGCACAAAAAGTGTGAACGATTATTTTCAGAAATTTGCTGTGGCTTGGAAAATAAGCGAAATACCCGATCGACAATTGAAACACTGGCTCGACCCAAACAATTCGGGCGCCTTGGTGCTCGACGGTTTCGATCCGTACGCAGTAAACAGACAGTTCGATGCAAATTTATTTCGAATTATTGTGCCTTCAGATACCATTGAACCCGGCAATTATATACCTGAAATTATGGTGTATAACAACGGCAGCACAACCATTACTTCGCTTAAAATTGCGTATAAATTGAATGCTGAACCTGCAAAAATACTCGATTGGACCGGCGAATTACTAAAGCACAATTCGACCGTTATAAAACTGCCCGAAGTAATTTTAACCGCCGGAAATTTTACCTTCGAAATAACTTTAACCGAAGTAAATGCGCAATCCGATGAATTTACCGACAATAATTTGGGTGTTATAAACGGATACGCACGTAAAGATTACGACATTAAAATTTATTCAACCGATATGCCAAAAACATTGTGCGCGTCAAACTTATTTCCGTCGGTAAATTTTGTAAACATTGGCAAGAATGACTTAAGCTCAGTTTCCATACGCATGTCGGTAAATAATACGAACGAAATTTCGTCCCGATACCACTAAGTTGACTTTTTGGGCAGAACGAATTAACGGTATAGATATTCCGGCAACCGACTATATATATTTTAATTACCAAGTTGTTAAGGCGGTAAATAGGTTAAAATACTTTATGAAAACCGACAATTGGCCGAACGAAATTTCGTGGAAATTTGTAAGCAAAAGCAACGGAACTATTGCCCAAAGCCAAACCTACAGTTCCGGCAGTGCCGTAACGGTAAACGTGTGAGCACGGTGCAGGCTATTTGTATATCGAAAACTCTGCAACCGGCGATGTGCTGTTTACCGGCGGAGAATTTACCAACAACCGGCAAGCTACGTTAATTTTCCCGAAACACGAAGTCGAAATTTCAACTGTTATTTTGCCCGGCGTGGGTACCGAACCCGGCATTTTCGAACCCACTATTCGAGTACGAAATTTGGGAACCGAACCAATTAAAGAACTTAACGCCAAAGCAAGCTATAACAACACGACCTTGAATGCAACGTTTTCGGGCAATTTGAATCGTTACGACAGTACCGATATCTCGTTTGCACCAATTAACTTTCAGCAAGGAAAACATACCCTCGATTTTTGGGTTGAAACACCGAATGCCAAGGATTTCGAACTAAAAAACAATGCATTAAATTATTCGGTTTACGCCAATTCGGGGTCGAACTTGGAACTGAGCATTAAAACCGATTTTAGAACCAACGAAAACAGTTGGCAACTTGCAGATGATGCGGGAAATATATTGGCAGAAGCCGACAGCTTGCGAGCAAATAAGCTGTATGTGCATAATTTTTGGCTTCCGTACGGTTGCTATAAGCTGGCTTTTACCGATACTGCCGCAAATAGTTTATGCTGCGATTTTGGCAACGGATTTTTGAAATTGCTGAATAAAGAAAACAACGAGCTTATTGTTGATCATACATTTTTTACCGCGAAAACCGGAACAAAAACCTTCTGCTTAACAAATGCCATAGAAACTGACAAAATAAGCAAGTGGCAAGTGTTTCCTAACCCGGCGAGCAAACAATTGTTTATAGAAAATTTGGAAGTAAATGAAATGCACATTAAAATATTTGACCTTACCGGTAAGTTATTGTATTCGGAGGTTATAAACCAAAGTAAAACCGAAATTGATATTTCGAGTTTTAGTTCGGGTATGTATCGAATGCAAATTGTTTCGGATAAATTCGTTGAATACAACAAACTTATTATTAAAGAATAAGCTTGAATTAAGTTGAATTGAATTTATTCAAGAAATCAAAAACCTTTAGCTATGAAAGAACGTTTTAACATTATACTAATTGTAACGCTTGTTTTTTGTTCGAATCTCGAGCCAATATTTGCGCAACTAAGCAATGGCGGAAAACCGTATTTGTTCGGTTATAAGAAAGAAATATCGGCAAATTATCCGTTCAAAATTTCCATTGACGATACGTTGGAATTAGACGATTTGCAAGTAGCCAAAAATGTGGAAACTTCAATACGAATAACCGATAATAAGCACGAAGCAAAAATACTGAACGGCAGAAAAATATGGACTTTAAAAGTTGAAATACCCGAAGCGTTGTTCATAAATTTACTTTTCGCTAACTTTAAGTTGGCTGCAAACCAAGAACTGTATATTTATTCACCCAACAATAATCAAGTTCTGGGAGCTTTTACTGCCCAAAACAATAAGCCCGACGGCAGTTTTGCCGTGTCGCCCTTGGAAGGAAATTGCGCAATAATCGAGTATTCGCAAGCTGTTGAAGATATAAGTGTACAATTGTTAAAACTATCGGCAGTTGGCAAAGGATTTAAACCGCTTACCTCACAAAACCTGCTCGAAACCTGCCATTTGGATATCAACTGCCCCGAAGCTGCAGACTATTCGGAGCTCAAACGCTCGGTAGTGCATTTACTTATTTCGGACAAATATAAAAGCTCCATTTGTACCGGAACGCTTATAAATACCACCGATAATTCGGGCAAACCGTATGTTACGAAAATTCGGGTTGCAATACATCAGACCCAGTAAAAAACAACAGTTTATCGGGTGCACGATTGCTGGCAGCGCCAAAAAACCATGAACTCGATTACACCTTGGTTGAAATTATGGAACCAATACCGTCCGCCTATAAGCCCTATTTTGCCGGCTGGGATAGAAGTTTGGATACTCCCAAATCTATAGCCGCCATACATCATCCGTCGGGTGCGGCTAAAAAACTATCCATCGAAAACGACCCGGTGGTTTCGGCAAGTATTGGTTCGAATATGGGGTATCTGGACGATTCGCATTGGAAAGTACTTATGTGGGACAGCGGCGCTACCGAAGGAGGTTCGTCGGGCGCACCGGCGTTTAACGATAAAATGAAGCTTGTTGGTATGCTAACAGGCGGCGCAGCAACCTGTGCAAACCCTTACAACGATTACTTTTCGAAGTTAAATGCTGCATGGAATTATTCCGCCGAACCTGAGCGAAATTTAAAAACGTGGCTCGACCCTTCCGATACCCAAACACAAACTTGCAATCCGTACGACCCTACTACCAAATATTTAAACAACGTGGCAATTAAAGAAATTTTATCGCCGCAAAATTGTGCTTCATTCGACGATAATTTTGTAATTGAAATTGAAAATACAGGCAATAATCAGCTTACTTCGTTGCACGTAACCATAGTTTTTAACCAAAACGAAAGAGTCGATTTTACTTGGACCGGCAACTTGGCATTTGGTGCCAGAACGCAAATTGCCGCGCCTGAAACTTTTTATACCGAAGGTGCCAACAGTGCCGAAGTGTACTTAACAATGCCAAATAACCTGCCGGACGATGCGCAGGAGGATAATTATAAGCAGCAAGTTTTTTCGGTTGCCAACGACAATGTGAATAAAATAAAAATGCTTTTTGTAAGCAGAAACGGATTAAGCAATGTAAGCTGGCTTTTACTGAATGAAAATACAAATGCGAAAATAGAAGCAAGCTTACCGAATTCAAATTCGGCATCTACCATATTATGTTTAACTACCGGTTGCTACCGATTCGAACTTATACACCCAAACATAGCGTTGCAATTTACCATTGAAAACGAAAGTTTGTACAAAACAATTTATAACAAGCAATATGCAAATGCCGGCAACGAAGTTTTTAAGTTTTGCATATTTCCCTACAACGAATCGAGGGTATATGTAAGCGACCAAACCAAGGTATTTCCCAACCCGTTTACGGAGGTTGTTTTTATTAAACCTGCCGAAAATTTTGCTGAAGTATACAGCGCCGAAATATTTAACATGCTTGGCAAACGACTATTTGGCCGACAGAATAATCTGAGCGATATTTATATCGATACGTCAGATTATCCGCCCGGAGTGTATTGGTTGTTCTTGAATGCTAAAACACGAAAAGAAAAAATTTTACTGGTGAAAATATAAATAATGCATACCTATTATGAAAATAAACTATTCCGCCGAATTGCAGCAATTCGAAATTACCGACAATGCGCAAGCTAAAGCTTTTATTAATGGAGTTTTGCTCATTATCTTTTCGCTGATGGTTTCGTTGGCAGTTTTAACAGTTGCCGGTTTCAAAATAACCAATAAAAGTACTTTAAAATTTACCGAAATTGAGTCCTTCAATCAAACGGTATTATTGAATGGCAAGATTTTTTATTTTAAGTTGAAAAACAAGCGAATTAGAAGTCTTGACGAACTGAAAGGCTCCGACAACGTGAATAACACCATAGAATTAATGAAATTGCATGGCATTGCGTTCAATAAAGTAGCAAGCCCATTGCGGTTTTTGAAATATCGAAAAGTTGTAAAAAATATAATAAGCAACGAAAACTAAAGAAAATTTGAAAGACGAATTTTGAATCTTGAAGGTTGAATTTTGAATCGATGCCAATAATAGGAGTATTCTTCAATTCTTAATTACCTTCGGTGAGGGCTTCGCCGTTTCGTCAATTGGTTTAAAAGCAAAGGCAAACATCTGCTGTAAAACATGCCGGGTTAAGATGCAAGTTTTTTGCGTTTATTAAAACAGTTGTTATTTTTACATGCGGAATAAAAATTCTTTCTGCAACAAGGCAGCAATGTTTATACCGGAAAATAACTAATGGAGGAGAGGTTGGATCCCGGAAGCGTTATAAGCTATAAATAAAAACCATCAGATGACAGTCGAACCAACATATGAAGAACTAAAAAAGAGAATTCAGGAATTAGAAAATGAATTATTTCTATACAAAACGATTGTCGATTTTGTTCCAATTGCTATTTTTGCAAAAGATGTTCAAAATGAATACAACTATATTATTTGGAATAAAGAATTAGAAAAAACATTTGGAACAAAATCAGAACAAATAATAGGAATTAACGATTATCAATTATTTGATAAAAAAGAAGAAGCGGATTATTTTCGACAATCTGATATTTCGGTAATGAGTGGTAAAGAAATTGTCGATATTTCAATTGAAGATTTAAGAACAAATGATGGAGTAAAAATTGTACATACTCGAAAAATTCCAATTTACGATAAAAACAACCAACCGCTAATTTTACTTGGTTGTCTGGAAGATATTACTCAAAAAGTTAAAACTGAGAAAGCATTACACGAAAGTGAAACTTCATTAAGCAGGCAAAATGCACTATTTAATACCTTGCTTGAAAATCTTCAGATAGGTGTTTTTATGGTAGATGCCGAAACAGGTAAACCCTTGTTGGCAAATGAAACAGCAAAAAAATTGCTTGGACGAGGTATTTTACCCGACGCAACAAAACAAAATTTATCGGAGGTATATGAAGCCTATAAAATTGGAACAAATTTACCTTATCCGCCCGATGAAATGCCAATTCTATTGGGTATGTGCGGTAAATCAGTTCATATTGACGATATGCTAGTTAAACGACCTGACGGTACAGAAACACAACTTGAAATATTCGGTTCTCCAATTATTGACAAACAAGGTGTGAATTGGGCAAGTTTGGTAAGCTTTATTGATATTACAGAACGGAAATTAACTGAAAAATTATTGAGAGAACAAACGGAAGAAATCCAATCGCAAAATGAAGAATTATTGGCAGGAAATGAAGAATACGAGCAATTAAACGAAGAACTCCGTCAAACAAATGAACAGTTAATTTCCACAAAATTATTAATAGAAGAAAGCAACGAAAAATTACTTCAACTCAATGCAGACAAGGATAAATTTATTTCAATTCTTGGACATGATTTAAAAAGCCCATTTAACTCGATACTTGGCTTTTTAGAACTGTTATCAAAAAACATCAGATTTTACGACATCGGTAAAATTGAACGTCAAATAAATATCATTCACGAATCGGCAATTCACACCTATGATTTATTAAACGATTTATTATTATGGTCAAAATCTCAATCAGGACAATTGACATTTGAACCTAAAAGGATAATTTTTGAAGATATTTGCCTTGAGATTATTGAAAATTTAAAATACAGTGCCGTTACAAAAGAAATTTCCATTCAGTGTTTTGACAAAGAAAAAACTATTTTATTGGCTGATTTAAATATGGTTAAAACTATTTTACGTAATTTGATTTCAAATGCAATAAAATTTACAAATAGAACCGGAAAAATAATTATTTATACAGAAAAAAATATTGAAGATGTAACAATTACTGTATCCGACAACGGAGTAGGAATTGAAAAAGAAACGATATTAAAACTTTGGGATTTCACCAAACCGATTACCTCAACCGGAACATCCGGTGAAAAGGGAACCGGTTTTGGTTTATTGCTTTGTAAAGAATTTGTAGAAAAACACAGCGGACAAATTTGGGTTGAAAGTGAATTAGGAAAAGGCAGCGATTTTAAATTTACCATACCTTTGTGCAATGCTTGATCGATTTAATATTTTGAAAGCATAGGCAAACATCTGCTGTGAAACATGCCGGTTTAAAGTCCGGTTTTTTGCGTTTATAAAATCATTTGTTATTTTTGCATGCGGAATTAATTTGATGGGGTAACAAAAATTTAGCTCACTATAAACATATTAATATATAACAGACAATGAATAGATTACAAGGACTATTTATTTTTATAGGGCTGATTTTTTTCAGCTCATGTAACCCGAAAATCTCGACAAGCATTATTAGAACTTATTCGCCATTAGATTATAAACAAGAAGTTGTTGTTATTAGCTTGGACCAAATGGAACCTGAAAACGTAGAGGTTTTAGGTGAAGTTAAAATTGGCGACACCGGATTTAGTACAAAATGCAGTTACGATATTGTTATAGACCAAGCTAAACTTGAAGCAAAGAAAGCAGGCGGAAATGCTATTAAGATCATAGAACATAAACAGCCAACTGCAATGGGAAGTTCGTGCCACAGAATAACAGCAAAAATATTAAGGGTTGAAAATATTGCAACCTATACACCAAAAGTAGAAGAGGAGGTGTTGTTAGATGTTGATTATGCTATCTTAAATATTTATCGTTATAGTGGTGCCGGAGCATTAGTTGGTTATGATTTGTATCTTGGCGATTCTGTTATTTGTAGAGTGAAAAATAATTATAAAACTACACTTCGTATTAAAAAAGATGGAATTAATACCTTGTGGGCTAGAACTGAAGCAAAATCAGAAGCGCCGATTGATATTAAAATGGGAAAAATATACTATGTACGTTGTGGAATTACTATGGGAGCATTTGTTGGACGTCCTAAAATTGAATTAGTTAATAGTAAAACGGGAAAAGCTGAATTTGAATCATTTAAAGCTAAAAATCAATGAAAAAAATATTCATTTTTGCACTTTTAGCAGTCATTGCTAATTCAATAGTTGCTCAGGATTTAATTATTACAAGCGAAGGCGACTCTATTAATTGTAAAATAACCAAAGTGAAAAATGATTTTGTGTATTTCACTTTTAAGCATAATGACAGACCGGTGAAGTACCAAAGGAAAAAGTTATAGGCTTTGAGAACTATAAACATTTTAGGTTTGCAGTAAATGGTGGTTATAGTTACTTAACAGCAAAAGTTGCCGAGAGCGTACCCGCGGATTTTAAAAATTATGTAAATGATTTGAAATCCGGATATAATTTTGGCAGCGATTTAACGTATTACTTTACTGAACCATTAGGAGTTGGAGTAAAGTATTATGTTTTGAAATCATCAAATAGTTTGGATGATATCTATCTTCAATATAATAATGGAAATGTAGCATATGGCAAAATGAGCGATGATTTAACAATTTCGTTTATCGGACCAATGTTTTCAACAAGACTCTTAAATAAAAATAAAAGCAATGCTTTTATCATGAACTTGTCATTGGGATATATCGACTATTCAAATAATAAAACGTTAATAGATAAGTATAAAATGTCA
>JFJP01001197.1_pt1 | contig 45515 bp, 37 predicted proteins | sample 431651 | NCBI WGS metagenome assembly JFJP01 (sample SAMN02602958, study PRJNA72255) | Microbial mat metagenome, whole genome shotgun sequencing project. | biome: fresh water; feature: sink hole; material: water; isolation source: purple microbial (photo- and chemosynthetic) mats found in...
GCTTCATGCTGCTTGAGTATTAGCAATACCCTCAATCTTTGCGTGATAAAGGGGATTGTTTTTTTCATGAGACGCTTGATCTCGCTTTCTGATTCTTTAATGACAATGATTTTTGGACGTGCCATAGTTGTGCATTAATGTTGAAGCCCCTAAATTAATAAAAAATCCAATTGTCCACATTGGATTGCAATATATCTTCATTTGGTATAATCCTGTGATGGACATTGTCAGAGCGGCCGGAATTTGTTAAAAATGGGTAGTTGGAATATTGCATCACCGAAAACAACTTGGTATAAACACGAGTCTTCACGATCACGTTTGAACTCGATTCGGCACGATGCCAAGCCGTTTCCGGATATTTCACCCTTGAAACCAACTTGGCATCAGAACGGGTAGCCGATGCCGAAGTGCAGTTGGGCGCGGTTTCCGGTGGCCGAGCGGGGCTGTTTCCAGGGCGAGCCGCCGAAGCGCGGGTCGTAGAGCTGTATGCCCAGGTCGAGGCGCACCACGAAGAACGAGAAGTCGAAGCGGGTGCCGACGCCCGTGTTGACGGCCAGTTGGCGGTAGAACGAGTTGAAGCGGAACTGGGCGCCCTCGCGGAGGTCGTACTCGTTGATGGCCCAGATGTTGCCCGCGTCGAGGAAGAGCGCCCCATCGACCACCCAGAACAGCGGGAAGCGGTACTCGATGTTGAACTCCAGCTTGATGTCGGAGGTGTGGTTGAAGATGCTGTCGGGGTTGAAGCCGTCCTCGAAGGTCTCGGGGATGCGGTACGAGCCGGGGCCGATGTTGCGCATGTTCCAGCCGCGCAGCGAGTTGGCCCCGCCCGAGAAGTAGCGGTGGCTGAAGGGCAGCAGCTTGGAGTTGCCGAAGGGCACGCCCACGCCCACGAAGGCGCGCCCCACCAGGCTGGCGCCCCGCGGGTTGAAGCGCGTGCGGTGGAACTCGGCCTCCTGCCGGAAGAACTGCGAGTAGGGGATGCCGAAGATCGTCTGGTGGCCCAGCTCCGGGTCGCGCGGCAGGTCGATGGCCTGGCCCAGCAGGTAGAGCACCGAGCCGCCCCAGTCGGCCTTGTAGCGGAAGAAGCTGAAATTCTCGTTCTTGTTGATTTTCTGGTTGTTGAAGGTCAGCTCGTAGCCACTGCCCAGGAGCAGGTTGTCGTTGTAGCTCTCGGCCAGGTTGGTCTCTTCGAGGAAGCGGATGAAGCCCTCGGTGCGCTTGGGCAAGGACGTGGAAGTCAGCATGAAAGGGTCCAGCTCGTGGGTGAGGAACTCGCTGGCCCGCCAGTTGTAGCCGTATTTGCCGACCAGGAAGGTGCCCGTGTAGTCGGGCCGGTCGTCGAAGCGGTAGCTGAGCGCGAAGGTCGTCTTCGGGGCGTTGCGGCGCAGTTGTTCCAACGAAAACGGCACGAAGACCAGCTTGGGCATGAGCAGTTGGGTTTCCAGGCTGAGCTCGTTGGAGTTGAGGCCCTGGGCGTCCTGCGCGTTGACCGTGCCCAGCGGGGGGATGTAGCCGCGGCCGAACTTGAGCTTGGTGGTGAAGATTTCCGCGCCCCGCAGGAAGTTGTTGTGCGCGTAGTTGAGGCTCAGGGCCATGCCGAAGTTGCCGGCCGCGTTGGTGCCTTCCACCTCCACCGAGTACGATTGCGGCACGTTGGGAGTGAGCTGGATGAAACAGTCGATCTTGCCAACGCTGTCGCCCGGGAGCTCGTCGTAGAGCGCGTCCTCGAAGCGGATGTTCGAGAACTTGTAAACGCCCAGGCTCGAAAGGTAGCGGTAGGTGTAGTTCAGGTCCGAGGCCCGGTAGAGGTCGCCCTTGTCGAACTGCAAGCTGTTGATGAGCAGGCTTTTGCGCACGATGGAATCGTTCTCGAGGAAGAAGGTGATGTCCGGGTTCGCCACGTAGGGCTCGGCCTGCAACATGCCGTAGTAGGCCTCGCTTTCGCGCAAGGCCCGCTTGGGGTCGTAGTCGGTGTAGATGAAGACGTTGTTGATCAGGTACTGCCGATGGTTGCCCGTGACGACCGTGGAGTCGTTGGGCTTGTGGTAGAACTTCTTGAGCAGCAGCACCACGTCGGCCTCGTGGTCGCGGCCGATGGTATCGACCCGATACTGGAGATAATCCTTGGAAAAGTAGAAGTAGCCGTTGTCCTTGAGCGAATCGGTGATGCGCTGCCGCTCGGCGTCGAGCACGTCGATGTCGAACAGCTCGCCCACGCGCACCTTCGAGGCCGTGGTGTCGATAATACGCAGGATTTCAGGGTCTTGAACGCCCGCGTAACTGAAGGTGCCTACGCGGTACGGTCGCTTGGGCCGCACCACGTAAACGGCCTTGGCGGTGCGCTTGTTGTCGTTGAGCACCACCGAGTCGGCGACCCGGGCGTCGTAGTAGCCCCGGTTCGCGAGGAAGATCTCCATCTGCTGGGCGCCCTTCTGGCTTTGGTAGCGGTCCCAGACCACTGGCTCGGACGCCTTGAGCAGGACCCATTCGCGGAAGCTGAAAATCTGCTCGCGGGGCGTCTTGCCCAGCAGCTTGCGCTCGATGTTGATCTGGTCGAGCTTGGTCTGCCGCACCGCCCGCTTGGCCTGCGTCTTCTCCGGATCGAAGCGGTTGTAAAGCCAGAGGCTGAAGCCGAACAGCTTGAAAACCTTGCGGTTGGGCTGCTGGCGGATGAACTTGGCCAAATCGCCTTCCGAGACCTTGCCTCCTCGCACCAGCACCTCGTTCTCGGTGAGCAGGTACTGGCCCTCCGGGACCAGCTTGGCCGGGTTGCAGCCGCTCGCCGCTGCCAGCAAGGCAATGCCCAGCAGCGCCAGGGCCCAATGTCGGGGAAATGTCTTCAAACCTTGGGTTTTGGGTCAAAATTAAGAAAATCGTCGGTCCGCGTGCCCATCTTCCTATGCGCCGGGCCAGCCCACCGACAGCGCCAAGTAGCCAAGGCCCGCCAAGGCTGCCGCCCCGGCGAGCACCGGCAGAAGGTTCATCTTCAGGATGCCCTTGAAATCGTTGACCCCAGCCGCCGTGCCCGCGGCGATGATGTTGAACTGTGAGATAGCGTTGCCCAACGAGGCACCCGACAACTGCTGGCCTAGGACCACTTCCTGTGGCAGTCCCAAATCTTGCGCCGAACTTTGCTGCAAGGCCCCGAAAATGATGTTCGAGACCGTCGTGCTGCCCGTGATGAACGCCCCGACCACCCCTATCAGCGGCGCCACCAGCGGATAGCCCTTGCCCGCCTGGACTAGCACCCCCGAGATGCTCCCAATCATCGACGGAAGCTCGCCATCGCCATTCAGCATCAACTGTGTTATTGAAAGCGATGGAAATAGCACAACAAACACGGAGAAAGTCTTGGATGCCACCGGGCGATAGTCCACCTTGCGATCCTTGACCCGCAAAAGCGCGAAGCCCGTGGCCAGCATGAACGGCACCAGCGGCGAACGCATCGGCTGAACCGAGGCAGAGACCGACGTCCCGAACAGCGATCGGAACTCCAGCTTGCGCGCCAGGAAGGCCTCGAGCGCCGGAAACAGCTTGGGAATCAGCAACAGGCCCACCAACAGCAAATAGGGCGACCACGCTCGCCAGTCGAAGCGCTTCTGCTCGAACAAGAAAAAAAACGAGAAGACCGCCATCAGCAACGAAGCCACGACGCCCGCCAACTCGCGCAAGTAAGGCGCCAACAGCACATAGGGGAGTATCACGGCGGCGAAAAGCACAACACCATGACGGAGGCCGCCGCCTTGTCCTTCCGCCGACAACGAGCGGTGCAAAGAAAGCAACACCACAAGCCCCACCAGCATGATACCGAAAGTCGCGAAGCGGTAAATCAAACCGACCTGCTCCGTGTTGAGACCCAGCGGCGCCTCAAGACCCGCGATCATCGGCGTGCCCACCGCGCCCGTCAGCGCGAAAAGCCCGTCAACCAGCAGCACCGCGCCAATTGACAGCACCGGCCCGTAGCCAAGCGCGATCAGCAGCAGCGGCACAATCGTCGCCGGCGTGCCGAAGCCCGCCACGCTCTCAAAAAAGGCCGTCAGGAACAAGGTCAGGAAGTAGAACTTGAAATCGCGGCTGCCGTGGATGCCATCCAAGGACGATTTCAAGCCTTCGACATAGCCCTTCACTTCCATGACATGATACAGCAGGATTGCCCCGAAAATGATCATCAGGATGTTGACCGTCCCCACAAAGGCGCTGGCCAGCGATGCCCAAAACACCATCAAGGCGCCACCGCTGGCCAGGAAGATCGCCGCCGCGAAAGCCAGCCCCGCGAAGATGCCCGTCTTGACGCCTTGCCAAAGGCTCAGCGCCAGCAACACCACGATGGGCAAGAACGAAATCCATGCGTAGTTCGATTGGAGAAAATCCATGCTTCAATTGTGTTGCGTTGTTTTTTTATGATGTTGAATCAGGCTTCGGCCCGCTCGCGCCGCCGCTCCTTCCAGAGCGTGTGCCCCATGATCGAGACCGCCGCGATGATGAAGGCCCAGCCGAAAAGCAAGAACGAGAAGCGGTACAGCGTGTGGACGGTCGCCAGCGAGTCGCGCTCGTCCGCGAAGATCGCCCGGTCCTCATCGGCCAGGTAAACCAGCTCCGCCCGCGTGCCCAGCGCACGGGCCGCGCGTCCCTCGATGTGGAAGACCCGCTCCTGGCCGTCCGCCCCCGTCGTCCGCAAATGGTGCTTGTAAAAGATGAACGGGCGCTCCTGGGCGTCGCTTCCCGGGTACAGCGTGTCGATCTGCACGATTTCCGCCGCCAACGTGGCCTCCGTGCTGAAAATTCCCTCCAGCTTGTCCTGGTGCCGTCCGGCGCTGTGCAGGAACAAAAAACCCACGCCCACGGCCAGCAGCATCGCCAAGGCCAGGAATGTCAAATTGCCTTTTCTGTCTTCCATTTCCATTTTTTTTGGCAAATTTAACCCTCCGCCGACAAAAACCATGTCCACCCCCACGAAAAGCCCGATCCGTGGCCCTCGAGGCCTTGGATTTTTGGAAAATCTCCCCTAAATTTAAGCCCAAGAACAATCCAACATGGAAGACATACTACTGGTGAACATCGGCCAACTGCTCCAGATCGACCGGGGGAGCGGCCCGGCCTTGCGGGGCAGGCAAATGGCCGAGCTGCCCTACCTGGCCGACGCCTACCTCTTCATCCAAGATGGCCGGATCGCCGATTTTGGGCCCATGGCCGAACTCGATGCCCAAAAGATGGAAGGCTTCCACGCCCGCGGCAAGCGCGCCATCAATTGCAGCGGCCGCCTTGTGATGCCCGCCTTCGTCGATTCGCACACCCACCTGGTCTTCGCCGGAGAGCGTTCCGCCGAGTTCGTCCAGAAGATCCAAGGGGCCACCTACGCCCAGATCGCGGCGGGCGGCGGCGGCATCCTCAACACCGTGAAAAAAACACGGGCGACCACCGAGCGCGAACTGTTCGACATGAGCATCCCAAGGATTTGGGCCGCTATGGAACACGGTACGGCGACCTTCGAAATCAAAAGCGGCTACGGCCTCAACCTGCAAGACGAACTGAAAATGCTGCGCGTGGCCCGTAGCCTGGGACAGCTCAGCCACGCCACCGTCCGCACCACTTTGCTCGCCGCCCACGCCCTGCCTCCCGAGTTCAAAAACCAGAAGGACAAGTACGTGGACCACGTGGTGCGCGAAATCATCCCTGCCGCCGCCAGCGAGGGCCTGGCCGATTTTGTCGATGTTTTTTGCGAGACAGCTTTCTTCAGCACCGACGATACCGGCCGCATCATCGAAGCGGGACTAAAACACGGTCTGCCCGCCAAGATTCACGCCAACCAGCTCAACCGCTCCGGCGGTGTCCAGGTGGCCACCCAGATGGGAGCGCTTTCCGCCGACCACCTCGAGTCGGTGGGGCAGGAGGAAATCGACCTGCTCGCCCAACACCCAAACACCCTGCCCACGCTGCTTCCCGGGGCCGCCTTCTTCTTGCGCATGGACTATCCGCCCGCCCGCCAAATGATTGATGCTGGCCTGGCCCTGGTGCTCGCTTCCGACTTCAACCCCGGCTCGGCCCACAACTTCAACCTCCAAAACATCTTCACCCTGGCCTGCGTGCCCATGCGCATGAGCCCCAATGAAGCCCTCAACGCGCTGACTTTCAACGCCGCCTGCGCGCTCAAGCTCCAAGGCGAGCTCGGCTCTATCGACCGGGGAAAGCTCGCCAACCTCTTCATCACCCAGCCCATGAGTTCCATCGACTACATTCCCTACGCCTGGGGACAGAACCACGTCTGGAGAACCTGCCTGAAGGGCTATTGGACCTGACCACCTTGGCCCAAAAACAAGACGCCCCACGCGGTGCTTCCGCATGGGGCGTCTTGTTGTGAGGTCAACGCTCGGTGCTCTTCTCGATCGGACAGAAGCTCGCCGTGCCTGGCCTAAAGCTATCACTTCTCAATCTGGAGAAGAAAGGGTTTTGGGTATTCAACACCGTTGTACCAAACGCGGTACGGTTCCGTGAAAACCCACCCTTCTACGACCCGCGGTTTGTATTCCGTGTCGATGGTGTCGGTGTCTCCGTCGCTGAAGCTGATGAGGGTTCGGTAGTTCCTTCCGAAAATCTCCTGTGCCTCAGGGCTATCCAAGTTCCTCAGATTGCGCACATCTTCTTCCGCAGGCTGGTTGAGCCAAAAACTAAGGGTGTACTGCCCTGTTTCTGGGTCACCAAAAATCCACCAGTTAGGCTCGAAACCCCAGGGGTAGAAGTTTCCCTGCAACTCGGTTTCGCCTTCCAGATTCACGAAGTAGAACAGGAAGTCTGACGAGTCCAAGCTGTTCGGATGCTCCGGATTCAGCCGATCTCGCCCCAGGCTGTCGCTTATGCGCATGTAAATCGCGGAATCAACCCGAAGGGCAATACCCTCCTTTTCGCAGCTAGTGGACAAGGCAACCAGGAGTAGAAACAAGCCAAATGTGTAACGTTTCATGTTGTTCAAATTTATGTTAAAGGTTTGAAAAAAAAAGTCAAAAGCTGAATTGCAATTCAATTGATACCACAAAGCTAAACCAAGGCCCGATGCCCTGCAATAGGTCCCGGCCCGCCAATCGAAATTTGGACCGAAACGGTCCGTTTTTGGACCATTTTTGCCAAAAGAGGCCGAAAATTGGACCGAAATGGGCCAGCCGATGAGGCCCGCCGCCTGCGCAGGCCAGCTTTCCCGCTTGCGTCATTGAGAAACAGATTCGCACTTGAGATGCCGAGTTTCGCATAATATTCTATATTTGCCGGAAGGTTCAATTCCGTAACGATGAAAAAAAAGTCCCCCCCCCCCCGCGATGATTATTTCGCAAGCGGCTTCCGCTTCGCGAATGAGGCCGACGTGGTAGCGAAGCTCGAACGTTGGGTACACAGTTTTACTCGCTCACCGGACGATTGCGACAAATGGCGCGAGTATCCTTTTCTTTACGACTACAATTCCGCTTGCTTTCGCGTCTTTCCCAAGGTTCCCGGCGCATGGGACCTACTTCCGCTCAGTGGGCGAGCCTTTCCCGACATTGCCGCACTGCAAAACGGCCTGCATCCCAAAGATTCCGAACTTCTGCCCCGCATGTTCGAAGTCGGACAAAAGTTCTGGCAAAGCGAAGAAGAGAAAGAGGCAAGGAAGTGGAAATCGAATTTCTTCGTTCGTTTGTCGTCAGATGTGGCGGGCCTTCTGGGTTTGAAAATCGAGATGCTTCCGCTTGCGACCGATGCGGAGGGCAAACTTTGGCTGTCGGTGGGCAAGGTCGCCATCAGCCGCAAACAAAACCTGCTCTTCCCGCACTTCCGGCACACCGAAAGCGAAAAAGCCGCGCTGGTCTTGCCCGATTCCACCCTGTTTTTCCTCACCAAAGCCCAACTTGAGATGCTGCTCTTTCTGCGCATGGGAGTCAGTTTCACCAAAATGTCCGAGGTCATGGAGTACAACCGCAAGACCCTGGCCCAGATGCGCCAAAGCCTCTACGAATCCACCGGGACCGACAACCCGTCCGCGCTCTTGCTTTTCGCATTCGGAAAGGTTTGATAACAAATTGCTATCCAACATGATGAATTGCCTTGAAGCCTCGTCCAACCCCGAAGGGGTGAAATGATTGTAGAAACCCCGAAGGGGTGACATGATTGCAGAAACCCCGAAGGGGTGACATGATTGTAGAAAACGGATCCAAGCCAGAGAGGAGAACCCCGAAGGGGTGACATGATCCCCATCGAGGGCTAGGCCAGACAGTGCCCCACCTTCGGCATTCGCCCGTAATCTTCCCAATTTCACGCAAAATGCTGACGATTTGTATCTATCCCTAGAACGCTACATGGCCTGATAATCAAGAACAAAGCCGCACAATGGCGCTGCCGGACAATAACAAAAAAAGGCCGGCGAAATGCCGGCCCTTCAAAGTTGCTGCAAGCCCAGACGCTTATTCGGAGCGCGTGATCAGGCCCTCGCCGCTGATGGTCAGGCCACTGTTAGGAAAGTCGGCCGCTGTCAGGTCTTGGATGACCTTGATGACGCGCTTCTGCGGATCGACGAAGGTGCCCCGGCCTTCGATCTGATGCGTCGGAATGGTTTCCGCGCGCAAGAACTCGCCTTCCTCGTCCACAAACACTTTGAAAATTGGCGCGATGCCCCCCATGCCCGATATGTTCATGCGGCTGTAGGTGCAGAAATTGCCCATGCTGTACGCGATGAAACGACCTTTGTAGAGGTTCACGGCCCGCGTAACGTGCGGCCCATGCCCGAAAACAATGTCAGCTCCAGCGTCGATGACCATCTCGCTGAACTTGCAAACATTTCCCCGGTTGTATCCGTAGGCGATTTCGTCTCTGCATGGCGTGTGTTGGTAGGCGCTTCCTTCAGCCCCCGCATGGAACGAGACGATCACGATGTCACATTCCGCTTCGAGCTTGCGAACGATTTCCTGCGCTCCGGTGTAGTCGAGTATCGGCGCGCTGCCATTTTCGGGCGAAAAGGCGCAAAATCCGTATTTGATGCCCTCATTTTCCCATATGGCCGAAGGATTGGACACCGTTCCGGCGTGGACCAGCCCCGCGGCGCCAAGGTGCTGCATGGTCGATTCGCGGCCCTGGCTGCCGAAGTCGCCCGCGTGGTTGTTGGCGATGCTCAACAGGTCAAAGCCCGCATCCTTCAAAATGCCAGCATAGTGTGGCGACATTCTGAAAACATAGCAAACCGAAGGATCGCTGCACGACTTCGCGACACCGCCCTCGATCAGCACTCCCTCGAAATTCCCGAAGGTGCAATCCGCGCTCTGGAGCACCGTCTTCACGTCGGCCAGGAGCGGCGTCGGGTCGTCGTTCGGGGGCAGGAATTGCGTGGAAGGGTGGCTGGTTCCCAGCATGATGTCGCCAACCCCAATGACGGAAATCTCCCGTTTTGGGGCGACTTCGGCGGTGGGCGCTGCCGCTTGCTGCACTTGCGCCGTATCGGTCGCGAGCTGCTCGGCTATGCTGTCCAGGGGCTGTTCGCCGTTCTGGGCCGTCCCGTTTTGGGTGCAGCCCTGCCACTGCCCCCCGAGGAGGGCCAAGCTCGCCGCCAGGGCGATGGTTTTCGTTCTTCTCATCATTTTTTCGATTTTTCGTGTGGGATGAATGCCCGCGAACTTAGGCCAAGCGCTTCAAATTCGTGCGCCATGACGGCATTTTCGGCGCGCTGGGCGATTTTCACGAGTCGCTGGCGCCCGGTTTCCGGCGACTCCCTTTGATTTCGGAGCGGTGCCGCTTGTGCTGCAACCGCTTCATTTTCACGGCCTGCGGCACCCGGACGCGCTTGCGTTTGGCAGGCCGGTAAATGCCTTTGGCCAGCAGCAGGAAGAATTTCTCGATACATTCTTCGCGGTTCTTGCCCTGGCTGCGGTGCTCCGAGCTGGCCACCCGCAAAATGCCTTCTTGGTTCACGCGGTTGGCCAGGCTTTCCAGCGCCCGCGCCTTCTGCCAATCCTCGAGCAGGCCCGTGCCCCGCAGGTCGAAGTACAGCTCGACTGCCGTGTTTACCTTGTTGACGTTCTGGCCGCCCGGCCCGCTCGCCAAGACGGCCTTGAGCGTCCACTCGCGCTCGAAGGGGAGGCCGCGCAGCCACCGCTCAATCTCTTCCGGACTCGACATGATTCACCTGTTTTGTTGATGCCCCAAAGGTAAACATTCTTGCCAAATCGCATTTTTCTTCCAAGGAATGAATGATCCTGTGGCAAGTCGCCACGATTGTTCAAACATTTTGAAATATGAAATTCAATTTGATTAATTCAGGCCGTCAAAACATCGAAAATAACGACGCCGGCCCCAAAGATGGGTGCCGGCGCCGAAGGTTGATTTGAGAACAGCGAATTTCAAATCAACGCATTCACAACAAAAACCCTCTTACTCCATGTAAAAAGTCAAAAACAAGATCAACTGTTCCATGCTATCCGCCATTTCGCGGATGGGGTCGTAATACGAATCCAGCGCAGGCACAAACCCTTGCGCATGGGTGCTTCCGAAATTCTCAACCACATGGTTCCAAGGTGCTTGCGGCGTGTTGCGCATTTCCACGAATGCCAGTTCGAGGGCGTCCTTAACGTCCGCGTCCAAGCCCGAGCGGACAGCCACCAGTGGCTCCGGAATGGGATCGGATTGCCACAACAAGTTGAAACTACCTTCCGCCAAGACGCCTTTTTCAATAGCCAGGCGCAAATCTGGTTCCGAGCAAGCTATCAGGGAAGCCTCCCCACGGGCCAGCTCCGCAATGGCTTCCTGATGTCCGCCCGCGAAGCGCACTTCGGCGAAGTGCATCTCCAAGGGGTCAAGCCCCGCCTGCGCAAAGTGCAGACGCGGAATCAAGTGGCCCGAGGTGCTGGTCGCGTGGACAAAAGTAATGGTCTGTTGGTCAGATACTTTGGTCAATTCCTCGAAGCTCTTAGGACCAAGGGCCGCACTTACCAACATGCTACGGTAGAACGATGGATTCCCATCGGCATCGCTCATCATGACCAGCGGTTCAATTCCGCCGCCGGTCTCGGCATGGCTGAGCACGTAACTGAACGGATTCAGGAAGGCAACGTCGATGCTGCCATCGGTGATTCCGGCGTTCAACTCCTCGAGTTTTCCGGCCGAATGGATGGCCACAGGGCGGTCCAGGCGCTGGGCCAGGTACGCGGCAATCGGGGCCAACTTTTCCTTTGGGAAATAGTACGATCCCGAAATCACCAAGGAATCGTGTTGTGATTTCCCTAGAAGTGGAAATGAAAGCAACAGCAGCAAAAACGATAAAGTCCCAATGGGCTTTTTCATTGTGAGTCAATTTAAATTTGATGCCGCGAAAGTAAGCGATTCGACCGACACTTTTGGAAAGTCAACTTTATCTTCTTGCTAAACTTTCGCGAACTTTCGCGAAAAACATTGCATTTCCATACCCAAAATGAAGCGAAGGTTACGCCAAGATTTTGAACTGCCCAAAAACATTTCGTGGCTTGCGCCGCATGGCTTATTTTCGCGGCCTAAATCAACCGAAATGAAAAAATGGACAATTGGGGCGGTTACGGCCCTATTCGTGGCAAGTTGTGGCGCCCCCAAACCGGGCTTCAACCCAGAAGTTACGCTCGACGAATTGCGCGCGAGTGTCGGCTACCTGGCCTCCGACTCACTATCCGGACGCTTTCCGGGCACCGCTGGTGACAGCCTTTCGGCAGCCTTCATCAGCCAGCATTTCCATCAAGTAGGCCTTAAACCACTGGGCGACAGCTACTCGCAAGATTTCGAAGTTTTCACTGGCGTCGAATTGGGACAAGCCAACCACCTGCGCTGGGGCGACTCGACCCTGGCCGCCGGGACGGATTTCGTGCCCTTGGTCTTTTCCGCCAATGCCGAAGCCAAGGGAACGGCCGCCTTCGTGGGCTACGGCTACGCCCTCGCTTCCGATTCCCTGAAGTGGGATGATTTCGCTGGCCAGGACCTCACGGGCAAATGGGCAGTCATCTTGTTGGGCGACCCTGAGCCCGCGGCCCGTGAAAGCCAGTTCATCCCCTATTCCGAACCTCGCGCCAAGGTGCTCAACGCGCAAGATCGGGGCGCCATCGGTGTCATTTTCGTGGCCGGGCCCGCCAACGAAGCCGACGACCAACTGCCTGAACCCAAGCTCGACCGCGGCTCCACCGCCCAGGCCGCCATTCCAGTTTTGAGGATCTCCCGCACGGCTTTCGAGCGCATGACAGGAAAAAATGTCGAAGAATTAGAAGCCGGGCTCAATGAAAACAAGAAACCAGCTTCCTTCGCCATCGACCAGAACATCGAGGCCCGGGCATCCATCGTTTTTCACAAAGTTACAACGCACAACCTGATCGGTGTTTTGGAAGCCCCGAATCCTGCGGCCGAAAAGCCCTACCTCGTGGTATGCGCCCACTACGACCACTTGGGCATGGGCGGACCCGGCTCTGGTTCGCGGGCGGTGGACACCATCGCCATCCACAACGGCGCCGATGACAACGCTTCCGGCGTAGCCGCGATGATCGAAATGGCCCAGGCCTTGGCCGCCCAACGCGACTCTTTGCAGCGAAACATCATTTTCATGGCTTTTGGTGCCGAGGAAATGGGCCTTCTCGGTTCAAAGTTCTTCACCTCCAACCCCACGGTCTCGCTCGACCAGGTGATGGCCGTATTCAATTTCGACATGGTCGGACGATTGAAAGAGGACAAGACCATCGCCGTCAGCGGAACGGGCACTGCTGCCGAGCACGAGTCCATCCTGGACAGTTTCAAAGGTCAGCAGGGGCTTGACTTTGTCTATTCGCAGGAAGGCTATGGCCCATCCGACCACGCTTCCTTCTACGTCGAGGACATTCCCGTGCTCTTCTTTTCGACCGGCGCCCACGAAGACTACCACACGCCGCAAGACGATGCCGATAGGATCAACTACCAAGGAATTAAGACGATAACGGATTTGGGCGCGGCCCTTGTGAGCCACTATGCCCAGCTTCCGAATGGCTTGACCTTCCAGGAAGCGGGCCCCAAGACCAGCATGAACTCCCGCAGCCGCATGAAAGTTACCTTCGGGGTGATGCCCGCCTACGCCAGCCAAGAGCCTGGCCTGACCCTCGACGGCGTTACTCCCGGAAAGCCAGCAGCCCTGGCCGGAATTCGAAAAGGGGACAGAATCGTCGCCATTGATGGGAAGCCCATCAATGACATTTACGAATACATGGCCCGACTGCAAACCCTCGAAGCTGGTTCGCGTGTCAGCGTTGACGTAGTGCGCGAAGGCGAGACTTTGGTCTTTATCATCGAGCTGTAATCAAGGCATAGTTATAAACTCAAAACACGGTTTTCGTCAATCTTTTGGATTGAGCGAAAACCGTGTTTTTATTGCTGGGTGTTTCCTACTTGTCGCAGGCCTCTCAATGGAAGGGGTCTTCCAGGTAAGCCTTTTTAACGGCCTGGGCGACGTTGTAAGCCACCTTGTTGTTCAAAGATGAAGGAATGACTTGGTCCCGCGAAATGTTATCAACACTTTCAGCTATCGCATAGGCTGCGGCGATCTTCATGCCCGCCGTGATGGTCTTAGCCCGTGCGTCGAGCGCGCCACGGAAGATGCCCGGGAAGGCCAGCACGTTGTTGACCTGGTTGGGCAGGTCGCTGCGTCCCGTCCCGACAATGGCTGCGCCACCTGCAAGCGCCTCGGCGGGCATGATCTCGGGCGTAGGGTTGGCCAAGGCGAGCACAATCGAGTCTGGGTTCATGCGCCGTATGTCCCCAGTTTTCAGCAAGTTGCCTACACTGACACCGATGAAGACATCGGCGCCCTCGAGCGCGTCGCGCACCGTTCCTTGCAAATCGTTCGGATTGGAGTAACGAAGGATTTCGCGTTTGGCGTCGTTGATGTCGTCCCGTTTGCGGTGGATGATGCCCCGGCTATCGGCCATGATCACCTCCCGGACCGGGATGCAAATCGTGGGGTCGATGCTCACGCAGCGCAGCAGACGGGCAATGGCGATACCGGCGGCACCGGCACCGTTGATGACGATCTTCAAGTCTTCGAGCTTCTTCCCGAGAATCTTGCAAGAATTGATAAGCGCCGCCAAGACGACAATCGCTGTTCCGTGCTGGTCGTCGTGGAAAACGGGAATGCCCAGATCTTGCAGTCGAGCCTCAACCTCGAAACTCCGGGGAGCGGAAATGTCTTCCAAATTGATGCCCCCGAAAGTCGGAGCGATGTTTCGGATGGTCTGGACAATCTGGTCCGTATCCTGCGTGTCGAGTACGATGGGGAAGGCATCGACCCCAGCGAAGCGCTTGAAAAGCATACACTTGCCTTCCATGACAGGCAGTGCGGCGAGCGGGCCGATGTTGCCCAAACCCAGAACAGCCGTTCCATCACTGATGACGGCCACCATGTTTCCTTTCATGGTGTATTCGTAGGCAGCTTCAGGGGACTTGTAGATTTCACGACATGGTTCGGCTACGCCAGGTGAATAGACCAAAGCAAGATCTTCACTGGTGTGAATTTCGATTTTGGGATCGATTTTGATTTTGCCTCTGAGCGCAGAATGCAAGGCCAAAGACTTTTGATAGACATCCATTTTTTGTTGGTGTTCGTGAAAGAAACCATCAACGGACGAATGAACCCAATGGGCCATCCTCACGAATGATGTTTTTGATTTCGGAAAGTTTGATGCTTACTGGGTTGATGCCAGGCAGTGCGTAGGCACCATGCTCTTCGCGGTTGAAGTGGTAAACGAGGGTGCTGCCGAGCAGTTGAATGTTGCCATTTGGTGTAATTTCTTGGGAATCATAGCCATAGTCTGCGAGGCTGGTTTCCAAGTCTTCTTCGGTCTCCCGAGTCAGAATGGTAGTCAGGGTGCTTTGAAAGCCAGGCTTGAAGAGGTCATCTTCGGTGTAAGGCTTATCATTTTGCAAATCCCACAAGAAGAAATTTTGATAGTCATAGCCATGCGCTCCGCCGCTGTAACCGGAAACGGTCTCGGAGAAACTAGCGATGCCAAAAAAGTTGAAGTAAAATTCAAACGTATGCGTGTAGCTGTCGTTCCAGTCGTAAGATGCTGCTTGCGCAGTGGTTTCTTCCTCGTATTTGCTGAAACAATCCGTTAGCCCATCGCACTCGGTCTGGCTAAAGGCTTTGTCCAGCATGAATTGAAGCATCTCTGGGTTTTTACCGAACTCTTGCGGAGGAACCTGCAGTTGTATGTCGTACTCGTAAATCGATTCGTATTGTGTTGTGCCGTCAAACTTGACTGCAAAAGGCTCAATTCTTGCCGACTCTCGGCCATCGAAAACAGCTACAAAATCATAGGTCTTGCTTCCGTCAGGCGATTTCCAAACACCTTTGATTTGCTGAAAAATCACGTCATCAGCAAATTCGAAACGTCCCGTGGTTTTACCGGCTGCATTCTTTTCTTCGACCACCCATTTTTGACCTTGCAGCGTGCCCTCCAGGATCAAGAACGCTTTCACGTTATCGTAAAAATAATATCCTTTGATGGACTTGGCATCATAGTCGGCCTGCAGGTGCATCGAAAATTTTATGTCGTCTCCCATCGTTCCCTTGAGAAAGGCTACCGTCAAATTGCTCTGGTGATAGGGCCCCCAATCGGGCATCATTTCCGAATACCCCTCGACGTAACCGACGCCATTCTCGTCAGAACCAGAAGCGGACTCCGCCGCTTCATTGCTAGCCGCACGGTTTTGAGTGGAATCATTGTCAGAAGTATTTTGCCCCGGGGACGAGCAGCCCATAAGCCCTACCAGGAAGAGTGAGATGAAATGAATTTTTTTGTTTTTCATAATTGAAGAAAGTTTTGTTTGTGCAGCAAATGTAAATATTTTGCATTAAGAATCGAAAAGTTGAATTCTAAGGGGCTTAATTTTGTCAATTGCCTTAGATTACCTGTTCTGCGGGTAGAATTTAGGGTTTCCAAAGTAAAGAACTAGATTACTGTTGTGTGTTAAAGGCTTTAGTGACAAAGGAAGTCGGAAATTTGCTTATCTTCGCTTAACAACCAACCAAACCCTCAAGAATGGACATGAAAGAATCAATCCAAAAAGTTGAAATCAGGCTTTGTTATCAGATTCACGAAGGTTTTGAGCTGTTCAGTGCCGAGGAATTGGCCCTTTTCGAAGCTGCTCGCGAAGCGACTAGGCAATCTTACGCTCCTTATTCCAAGTTCAATGTTGGCGCGGCTTTGTTGCTGAGTGATGGGAGTATTTTGAAAGGAAGCAACCAAGAAAATGCAGCCTATCCTTCGGGCCTCTGCGCTGAACGGGTAGCGATGTTTTATGCGAATTCAAATTTTCCGAACCTGGCTGTTAGAGCCTTGGCTGTAACAGCGTCAAAGCTAGGTGAGTTTTCTTTAAAACCAGTACCACCATGTGGATCTTGCAGGCAGGTTCTTCTAGAATCCGAATCACGCTTCCAGACACCGATAAAAATTTACTTGGTTGGTCGGGACAAGGTCGTTGTTGCTGATTCCGCCAAGGACTTGCTACCATTGAATTTTGATAGCCAATATCTCTGAACATGGCCCTGAGCGTTGAAACGAAGAAAATACAGGAAGAGATTCTGCATCAGATGGATGCGGCGCGTTGGAAGGGCTTCCATCTTCAACAAGGCCAGTTGATATTGACAGAGACCTACTTGGTTTTCAGATCAGTTTCAAACACTGTTGTTATAAGTAGGAATGACATTGTTAAAGCACGACACATCGGTTTCTTGAATTTGATCAAAAACGGTTTTGCTGTCCTGATGAAGACACATGATTCTTATCGGTTTCTGGTTCAGGACAAGCGGTTTTGGATGGATTTATTGAACGCAAAAACCTAGACGATGGACAAACACATTTGGATACTATTTGCGTTGGTAGCCTCACTGAATATTCTGTTTCTCAGGAACAAGGCAATCAAGATTTACTCAAAGGAGCCTGATCGTTTTTATGGTTTCGAAACATCCATTTGGATTTTTGCAACGGTCCTGCTGGGGCCTTGGCTGGTGATGGGGGCTGGAATGCTTTCGGGATCAACCCAGACCGTTTGGGAATATCTTAATATCCGTCAAGGCGGCGTCAATGTCGTGCTATTTTGGATTCTTCCAGTCATTATTCTGTTTTTGTTGAACTATTGGGTCTGGCAGTCTGATGATAACGCAAAATTATTTGCTGATCAGATGCAGCTTTTTGCCCGACAACGTTTGGGTGCTTCCCTATGGCATAAGCCAAACTTTTCAAGGATTTATCTGGCTATTCTTCTTGTTGGTTATACGCTTAGCCTCACTTTTTTGTGGCTAGCCAATCATTCTTCGGATTCCCTCTAACCGCGAATGAAATGAATGAGCCAACTCAATCAGCCTCGATCAAACAGCACGTGCGCAACCAAATTATCATTAGAGCTTCCTGGATAGCGATATGGGGAAATGCTACCTTGGCCATTTTGAAATTGTCCATAGGCTTGATTTACAGTAGCTTTTCGGTTTTGGCCGACGGAATTGACTCGGCCAGTGACATTATTGTTTCCATCATAACTCTGGTAACTGCAAAGATTGTGGCCAAGCCGCCCAACCCCAGCTATCCCTATGGTTTTCGACGTGCTGACGCCGTTGCCGCCAAGGCGCTTTCGTTTGTGATCTTCTTCGCAGGCGCCCAGTTGGCCATTTCCTCTTTTACTCGGCTTTCAGGCGAAAGTCTGGAATCGCTCCCGGACAAGTTTACCTTCGGCGTTACCTTTTTTTCAATTATTGGGAAATTATTATTGGCTACCTATTTGCTGAAATTGGGTAAAACTTATAGCAGTTCGATGCTCAAGGCCAACGGCCTGAATATGCGAAGCGATGTAATGGTTTCCGTTTTTGTTTTGCTCGGACTGCTCCTTGGGACTTTCTTCAACTCCAGTTTGCCCGATGCGATTACTGCTTTTTTGGTCAGTCTTTGGATCATGCGCACCGCTTTTTCCATTTTCATGGAGACCAATCGAGAGCTTATGGACGGGGTAATGGATGTAGGGGTCTATGAAATTGTCTTCCAAGCAGTTTCACAAGTTGGAAGAGCTCATAATCCGCATCGTTTGCGTGTCCGACGGATTGGTGACATGCGTATTATCGCCATAGACATTGAGGTTGACCCTTCCAAGACTGTTTTGGAGGCTCACGAAATCGCCACCGAGGTGGAATCAACAATCAAGTCGATTCTGCCCGATGTCTATGATGTGCTTGTTCATATCGAACCCTTGGGAAATCAGCAACCCGACGAGACTTTTGGGGTAAGTTCCAACTTGTTGAAGGACATTGAAAAGACCAGAAAAAATTGATTATGCTTGGTACGAGCGCAAAGCGGCAACAAAAATTGTGGCAATGTGCTTTTGGCTGTAATGATTTAGGACGAGTTGCCTTGAATTTCGTCCAATTTCATTCATTTTGAGTGGATTTTCCATCGCCCAACGAATTTTGTTAGCGATATCTTGCGGATTGTTTGAGCTGAGAAGGATGTTGGTCTCGTTCTCAAAGATGCGTGAAACAGGTTTCGTGTTTTTCGAAATAATACACTTTCCCATTGAGGCATAATGGAACAACTTGTTCGGAACGACTGAATCGGCCTTGATGCCTTCGCCAAAAATTCCAAGGCAAAGATCGAAACCCGCGATTACATTCGCAAGATCTTCCTGAGGGATTCTACCCATGAAGTTGACGTTTTCTAGCCTTAATTCGTTCTTTGCCAATTGCTTGATCGCATCAAATTGGAATCCGTCCCCAGCAATTTCAAACGTTACTCGCTTTTCTTGTCGAAGCAGGTTGGCCACTTGGACGATTTTATCTACGCCTTGCAGTGGTAGAAAACTGCCATAAAAACCGATACGAAAACTCGCATGTGCTAGTTGTTGGATAGGTTTATAGTGTTCTACATTGACACCAACAGGTAGGACATGAATCTTTTCGCGTGGGACATTGAACTTGTCATGATAATAGTCTCGATGCTCTTCGGTGTCAGCAAAGAGCAAATCAACGTTTTTGAATGCCCCGTAATCTTTGAACCAATTCTTTATTGCTCTCAAAGAATAGGGGCGAATATTTTGTAAATCAAAGATTTTGGTCATGTATCTAGACACAAGTGGATCAAAAGCGAGTGGAACACGAGTGCTTTTTCTTATATCATTGACGTCGGCATGTCGAAAGCTCGGCAAGAAAACAAAGTCCATTCCTTCCGATGCCATGGCTACTTTCTTTCTGTCTATGCGGCTCTCAATGGGAAGTGGCAATTCTATTAGCCTGACCTCTTGTAGCTCTCGGAGGCCTTGCAAAAGCACAGTAGTTCGGTTGTAGTCCGTCTCGTAACGACCAGTTACCAATATTTTTATCTGTTTTTGCATATCTCAAAGATCAAGTTTGAAACGTTCGCGGATGGTTTCGGCGAGTGGAAATTTTTCTGCCAAGAAGCCATATTTCTCACTTTGTGTATAGAGTGTTTTTTTCTTTGGCGCTTCAGCAACTACTGGCCTCGCATTGAGGGTGTCGTTCTCGAGAACATCTCTTAGGAACAGCACTATTGGTTCCCGATAGCTGTCAAATTGATCAAATTGGACACGGTTCGTGAGTTGAAATTCAACCAGTTCGTTTTCAATTTTCTTCACGACCCAACTTCCAAGCATTGTATAAAGCCGGGTGTTCGTTTTCTGGTTTTCCCTATACGTTTTCCATGCGCTATCGAGCTGCTTTTCATCGAATGGTTTTGAGCGATTGGATGTCGGATTCTCAGTCTTTTGTGCTTCTTGCTTGTTAACCAGTGGCTTGCCGCTCAAGGCATCGCTGATTTTGGGCATATTGCCGATGATTCTTTCACGAATGGAGCTTTTTTCGGGGCTGGGTGTCGAGCTAGGGCTTGCTTGCTCTTGGGTTTTGGCGGTAGGCTGCGCATTGGGGATAGCGGAAGCCTGCAGGGCATTGCTTACCCGCGCCTGCTGGAGATGTTCTTTCGCATTGAGCAATGCCTGTTTTTCTTGCATTTCCCGCAAGATATTGGCCATGTTCATCAGTGCGATTTCAACATGAAGTCGCTGGTTTTTGCTCTGTTTGTATCCTGTGTCGCACTTGCTGGCGATTTCGATTGCCTTGTAGAGAAATTCAAGTGAGCAATCGGTGGTTTGTTTTTGGTAGCGATCCCGAATACTCGCGCCAACTTCCAGCAGGCTTAGGGTTTGTGGGTCTTGGCATACCAGCAAGTCTCGGAAGTGGGAGCTCAGCCCTGCGACAAAGTTGTGGCCATCAAAGCCGTGGTGGATGATGTCATTGAAAACCAGAAGGCTGCTCGCAATGTCTCCTCGCAGGAAGCCATCAACTAGCCGAAAGTAGTACTCATAATCGAGCACGTTGAGGTTGTTGATGGTCTGTTGATAGGTGATTCTGCCGCCTGAAAAACTGACAACCTGGTCAAAAATAGACAATGCATCCCGCATCCCGCCATCAGCCTTTTGCGCGATGATGTTTAGTGCGTCTTCTTCGGCGAAAACATTCTCACTTAGGGCTACATATTTGAGATGTCCAACGATGTCTTGTACCTGAATCCGGTTAAAGTCAAAAATTTGGCAACGCGAGAGGATGGTCGGTAGAATCTTGTGCTTTTCGGTCGTGGCCAGCACGAAGAGGGCATGCCTGGGTGGTTCTTCCAAGGTTTTGAGAAAGGCGTTGAATGCCGCCGAAGAAAGCATGTGTACCTCGTCGATGATGTAAACGCTATATTGTCCCATTTGTGGAGGAATTCGCACTTGCTCTATCAAAGATCGAATGTCTTCGACAGAGTTGTTCGAGGCCGCGTCAAGTTCGTGGATGTTGTAGGATCGGGATTGGTTGAAGCCTTTGCAAGAATCGCAGTTGTCGCAGGGTTCCATTTCTGGAGTTGGGGACATGCAGTTGACCGTTTTGGCGAAAATGCGTGCGCAAGTGGTCTTGCCAACTCCACGAGGGCCGCAAAAAAGATATGCGTGCGCAAGATGTTGGTTGGATATTGCGTTTTTGAGTGTATTGGTGATTGACTCTTGCCCGACGACAGTCCGAAATGTCGCTGGTCGGTATTTTCTGGCCGATACAATGAAGTGTTCCATGTCTTGCTGCTTGTGTTGAGCTAGACGCGAAGATAGAAAAGCCTGGCTTGCCTCAAAATCTCATGTCGCGTTTCCTTGTCTGCCTTCTTCCTTTTCGCATTCCGTAAATTGTCGATTTTCGAATAGCTTGATATTATCATGTCAAATTTTATTATATTGGCAAAAACAAAAACAATCTTGGTATGCCACATTCTGGAACCCGCTCCGTGCTCGATTTGAACGTTACGGCCCCCAGCTTTGACCTAAATGACATTTTCAACCGACGGATTCGCTTGGAGGACTATCGAGGAAAACGAGTGCTCCTTGGCTTCTTTCGCCATGCCGGATGCCCTTTTTGCAATTTGAGGGTGCATTATTTGCTGAAGGAGCATCAAAAATTGCAAGCCAAAAACATGGCGATGATTTTCTTTTTCGAGTCTGCTTCTGACATTCTTCTCCGCAGCACTTTCCATAAAAATGTTTCTCCTATTCCCTTGATTGCTGATCCTGATAAGCTTTGGTATCAGACATATGGAATTGAGAACTCTGCGGCGAAATCCCTCAAGAGCCACCTGACGAAATTCATCAAAACAGCCATTGAGGCAAAAAAGCACAAACTTCCTTTTCACATGATGTCCGGCAAGGAATCCATCAACACCATTCCAGCCGAGTTTTTGCTCGATGAGGACCTAATCATTCGCAAGATTCACTATGCCGAGGGACTGGCCGACCGATTCAGCATGGAAGAAATCTATGCCTTTGCCGAAGTTTCAAAGCCTTGACCCCGAAATGCCTGCCCTCATTTCTCCGCGAGGGATGTTTCATTGTGGTTTTTCAAATGGCACAAAGTGCTGAAATTCATTACTTTAGAATTTTCATTTTATTATTTTCCGCAGAATAACGCAGAGCGAATGGGGTAACGTTCGCAAAATGGCCAAAAGTGTTTTTCTTTGGGAGAAGAAAGTCTTCAAGCGAAGCCGCAGAACCGCCAACGCAACTAGCCCCATGACCGAGCAGGATAAACTCGAACAAAAGCGAAAAGCCTTCAAGAATCTGTCTTTGGATTCGGAGACTTTGTTCGACATGGTGCAGGACTTGCAGCAGAAGGTTCGCGAGCTTGAACGAGACCGAAACGAATACGGTGATTTGTTTGATTTGGCTCCCGTGAGTTACATGACCCTTGACGAGGCGGGCGCAATCGTGGATGCGAACTACGCCGCGGCAAGGCTTCTCGCGCACGAGCGCTACGAGCTCGCTGGAATATGTTTTTTTGATTTTGTGCCCCTGGAAATCTTGAAGGCATTCAAGGATTTCTACGCGCAAATGTTTAATAGCCAAGGTGAAGGTTCTCAAGAAATTGAGTTGCTCGTTGGCAACGGAAAGCGAGTCGAGGTCGCATTTGATTGCTTTGTGAACAAGGGAATGGCCAGGCGTGAAGACAAATGTTTTGTAACTCTTCGCAGCCTTGAAACATTTCGTACTCGTATCGGTGAACTGCAAAAGCAGAACGGCGAATTGGAACGCAAACTGCAAGAGCAATCCGCTCGGCTGCTTGAGACCCAACGAACGGCAAGAACCTTGATGGATGCCCCTGGCGATACCTTGTTTATGACCGATCAGCATGGTTTTTTGCTCGATGTCAACGAAACACTTGCCGATGAGTTCGACTTGAGGCCAGACGAGATGACGGGCAGGAGCATTTTTGACTTTTTCCCAGAGGAATCCGCTACTTTCAGAATGGCGAAAATCCGTGAAGTTTTCGAGACTGGCAAGGCCGTTCGTTTTGAAGAGCAAAATAAAGGAACTTTTCGAGATACCATTATCTCGCCCATCTTCAATGCTCAGAATGAGGTCAAAAGAGTTTCGGTATATACTTATGACATCGCCGAGCAAAGCCGTGTCGCGAAGAAAATTGAGCGCAATTACTTGACGCAGGAGCTGCTCACCAATGCTGCTTTTCTGCTTTTGGACCTCGAGGATTTCAGAATCAAGATTAACACTCTGCTTTCATTGCTGGGCAAACACATTAAGGCAAGCAGGGTTTACCTAGCCCAGACGGACCCGCTGGCCAAACAAATCAAAGGCGTTTTTGAATGGACAGCTCCTGGCATAACAGAAAGCCAGCTCGACATGGCATCGATTTCGCCCCGCGAGCAGATTCCTAGTTTGCACAAAGGTCTGATTCAGAATGGGATATATTTTGCGGCCCAGACCAGTGACGTATCGCGCGACATGGCCCGTTGGCTTGAAATCAACAATGTGAAATCTGCATTGTTCCTACCCATCAGCACCCGCGAGGCATTTGCTGGTTGGTTGGCGCTCGACGATTGCAATGAAAATCGAGTATGGGACAAGTCAGAAATTGAGATGCTCAAGACTGTTTCTGTCTTGTTGTCGAACGCTTTTGACAGAATTACCCTTGAGCAGGAGTTGCGAGAAAGTGAGCACAAGTTTCGCAATTTGTTCAACAACAGCAGTGACGCAATTTTTATCATTGACTTCGGTTTGCACTTTGTTGAAGCGAACCAAACCGCGATCAGCAACTTTGGCTACAACCGAACCGAGCTGCTTAAAACCAAGGCCAAGAACATCATTCTCAACAAATTCCTGGATCGAATGGATGACAAGGCCATCACTCTGAGCGAGGCAGAGCGCACTATTTTCGACTATGCGGTGGCCAAGGATGGCAAAATCATTCCAGCGGAAATTTTCACCAAGGTGATTCGCTACAATGACTCTGAAGCTATCTTGTTCATTGTCAAGGATATATCCGATACGAGCCATACCGAGGGAAAAATTGTCCGGGCTGTCATTGAAGCCGAGGAGAAGGAGAAGAAGCGCTTCGCCAAGGATTTGCACGACGGATTGGGTCCATTGCTTTCCAGCATAAAGCTCTATCTTTCTGTCTTGGCCAAGACCAAAGAGGAGAGCAAAAAAGAGGAAGCCGCTCGCAAGACCTTGGAAATCATTGATGAAGCCATAGCCAGTATCAAAGAGATTTCCAACAACATGAGCCCGCACGTGCTTTCCAATTTCGGTTTGGCCGCGGCCATCAAATCCTTTTGCAACCGCATCAACGGTACGAAGGCAGTTGAAATCATCTTCAATTCCAACATGCTTGAAAAGCGAATCGACCACAATGTCGAAGTCATTCTGTTTCGGGTAGCTGAAGAGATGGTTCACAACACAATAAAACACGCTAAGGCGAGCAGCATACAGATCAACTTGAACCTGGAGGCAAACACCATTACACTTATCTACTTGGATGACGGTGTCGGATTCGACATGGGCAGCATCCTTGAGGAGAAGCGCAACGGAATGGGCTTGTCCAACATTTTCAATCGTGTGGAATCAATTCGTGGCAAATATGTTATCAACACTGGCAAGGGAAAGGGAATGAAAGCCAAGATAGAGGTGGACTTGGCCAGTGTCATGAGGATGTTCTGATGCTTTTCCTTTTCCCATAAAAACAAAGCGAAACCAGCAGTGCTGATTTCGCTTTTGTCCTTGAAAAATGCCGTTGGTTCAACCAAACATTTTGCCCAAGCCGCCGAGCAGTCCTCCGCCAGGGTTGCCGGAACCGCCGCCCATGAATCCCTTGAGCATCCCTGTGATGGCGTTGTCGCCCCCCATACCCAACATGGACATCAAGCCGCTTTCGTTCTCGGCTTGGCCGGTTTCGCTCGATCCGAATTTTTGCATCAGGAACGGCGTGGCCATGTCGCTGATCATCTTGGCCTTATCCTGGCCAAATCCCAATTTTGAAATCAAGTTGGAAACGAAGTTGCCTGCGAAAGCCTGGTAAATCGGATTCGACGCGTTGGGCTTGTCTTGTCCGTTGAACAGGTTCATCACGCCGCTGAGGTTGCCGCCGAGGACTTGGTCTTTCAGGCTGTCCATCATCGAGTCTTTGGCGACGTCCATCGTCTGCTCGACTTGGTTGGAGCTCAGGTTGGCTTGCGATTGCAATTGGCCGCCGAGTTTTTCTTTGGCCATGGACATAAGTTGGTCTAACATATCTGATTTTTTTGGGTGAAAAATTTTATTGGCTGATCAAAGATAGTCAAAATGCAACCATCATGACATTTTTTGCTGCATCAAGATCCAAAAAAAATGCCGATTCAATTCATCGGTAGAAGTTCATGCTTTCAAGGTACTCGTAGGCGGCTTCGGACATGAAGTAGCGAAGGTTTCTGCCCTTGCTGAGGTTTTCGCGGATAAAGGTGGACGAGATTTCCATCAGGGGAGCCTCTACGATTCGAGCTTTGGGGTACCGGGGCAGAACTTCCGACAGGTCGTAGCCCGGCCTCGGGTAGATCAGCAGCTCGTTGTTTTCGTAAATCTTCTCGAAGTCTTTCCATTTGTGGAATGTCAGAAGGTTGTCTCCTCCCATGATGAGGAAAAACTGATGATGTGGATGCTTTTCACGAAGTTTTTCTAGCGTGTCGATGGTGTAAGAGGGTAGGGGCATTCCGAACTCCACCCGCGAGGGCTTGTAATGGTCTTGGTCGCCTAAAGCTCTGTAAACCATTTCGTAACGATGGTGGTCGGCCAGCAGGCTCTTCTTTTGCTTGAGTGGGTTTTGCGGACTGATGACAAACCAAACCTGGTCCAGCTCGGCAAATTCGCGCATGAAGTTGGCCACGACCATGTGCCCCACATGGATCGGATTGAAAGAGCCGAAATACAGTCCGACTTTCTTGGCCTTGGCAATCATGATTCCAAGAATTGGGAAATCAGCGAGATGGTTTCCGACACTGACTTTTCCAGTTCGTCGTTCACGACCGTGGCATCAAATTTTTCGGCGTACTTCATCTCTGTTCGGGCCTTGGCCAGGCGGATGATGATGTTTTCGCGGCTATCGGTTTGGCGTGCGTTGAGCCTTTCTTCCAAGATTTTGATGGAAGGGGGCATGATGAAGAGCGAAAAGGCCCTGTCTCCAAACTTTTCCTTCAGGTTGACTCCGCCCACAACGTCCACGTCGAAAATGACATGGTTGCCTTTTTGCGCGATGCGGTCCACCTCGCTGCGCAATGTTCCGTAGAACTTGTCAGGATAGACTTCTTCCCATTCCAAAAATTCATCGGCACCGATTTTTTTGCGAAACTCGTCGGCTGTCAGATAGTGATAGTTGACGCCATCTTTTTCGTTTCCGCGGATGGGACGACTGGTGGCTGAAATCGAAAATTCGAGCCGCAAGCCGCTCTTCAACAGTTGGTTGACGATGGTGGTCTTGCCAGCGCCCGAGGGGGCTGAGACGATGATCATTTTCGGAAGCGCGTTCATGCCTTGGGGGGAGTGTGTTTTCGAGGGCTCTGTTTCAGAGTACGTTGGAAAGCTGTTCCTTGATTTTTTCCAGTTCGTCCTTCATCACCACGACCAATTTTTGCATGGCCGTATGGTTCGACTTCGAGCCGATGGTGTTGATTTCTCGCCCCATCTCTTGGGCGATGAACCCTAACTTTTTGCCTACGGCCTCTTGCTCTTCCATCGTTTTCAAGAAGAACGAACAATGGTTGGCCAGTCGTACTTTTTCTTCGTTGATGTCGAGCTTTTCGATGTAGAAAATCAACTCTTGCTGGAAGCGGTTTTGGTCAATGTCAGTTTTCGCCAGTTCGATGAGGCTTTGTTCCAGTCGCTGCCGCACGGAGGCGATGCGCTCCTGCTCGAAAGGCGCGAGCTGCTCCAGGCACGATTCGACAACTGCCACGCGGGCCCGCAAGTCCGCCTCCAGGGCATTGCCCTCTTGCAGTCGGAAGGCATCGTTCTGGTCCAGCGCTTCGCGAAGCCCTGCCTCGGCAATGGCCCAATCTTCTGGCGAAAGAGAGCTCAGTTCGTTGGTGAACACCTCGGGCTGGCGCAGCAGCGTGGCCAGGAGCTCCGGGTGCCGCGGGTCGATGCCAAGGCTGTCGAGCACCGGCTTGAGCTGGGCGTGAAGTGCCAGGAGGGCTTGCGGGTTCAGCCTTGGTACGCCGCTATCCACTTGTCCATCAACGCGAAGCGTAACTTCCGATTTGCCCCGGACCAGCGACGCGCCACAAATCCGGCGCACGTCCATTTCCTTTTCCTTGTAGGCTGACGGAAGTTTGCAGTTCAGGTCCAACTGCTTGCTGTTCAAGGTTCTGATTTCCCAAACCAGGGTTTTGTCTTGGTGGCTTTTCTCGGATCGCCCGAAGCCGGTCATGGAGATGATCATTTTCTGCTTTTCAAATTTTGACAAAGTTAGCGGTTTTCAGCGAGATGCCCACCTTGGCCGTTCGCCTTTCACTGGCCGATCAGGTCCAGGAATTGCGCTTCTGACAGGATGGGGATGCCCAGCTTGTTGGCTTTTTCTAGTTTGCTGGGCCCGATGGAATCGCCCGCCACGAGGTAACTGGTATTTTTTGATATGCTCGAAACGTTCTTCCCGCCATGCTGCTCGATCAACTCCTTGATCTGGTCGCGCGAAAATTTCTCGAAGCTGCCCGAAATGACCAGGCTTTTGCCTTTGAGCGTCTCGCTCTTGGCTTCCAACTGCTCTTGCGAAAGGCGCATTTGCAGGCCGTGGGCTTGCAATCTGCGCACAAGCTCCTGATTTCTAGGCTCGTTGAAATATTCCAGAATGCTTTTGGCGATGGTTTCGCCCACTTCCTCGATTTGGGTGAGCTGCTCGAGGCTGGCCGCTTGCAGCGTGTCCATGTCGTGCAGCGATTTGGCCAGGCGCTTGGCCACGGTCTCGCCCACGTGGCGGACGCCCAGCGCGAAAAGCACCCGCTCGAAGGGAACCGTTTTCGACTGCGCGATGCTTTCGACCAGGTTCTGGGCCGACTTTTCGCCGAAGCGTTCCATCCGCTCCAACTGGCTGGTTGCCAGTTGGTAAAGGTCAGCCACATCGCGCGCCAGCCCAGCCTCGAAGAGCTGTTGGACGGTGGATTCGCCCGCGTTGATGTTCATGGCCCGGCGGCCGATGAAGTGCTCCATCTTGCCCATGATCTGCGGCGGACAGGCCCAGGTGTTGGGGCAAAAGTGCTTGGCCTCGCCGGCCTCACGCGAAAGAGGCGTTCCGCAGGCAGGGCACTCGCTGATGTATTCCACTGGTTTAGAGCCTTCTGGACGAGCGTCCCAATCCACATCCACCACTTTCGGGATGATTTCGCCGCCTTTTTCGACATAGACCAGGTCGCCCACGCGCAGGTCGAGGGCCGCGATCTGGTCGGCATTGTGCAACGAAGCACGTTTCACGGTTGTGCCGGCCAGAAAAACAGGCTGCAAGTTGCCCACGGGAGTGATGGCCCCGGTGCGCCCGACTTGGTAGTCGATCGAGAGCAGCCGCGTGGCCACCCGCTCGGCCTTGAACTTGAAGGAAGTTGCCCAGCGGGGAGTCTTGGCCGTGAAGCCCAACTGCCGCTGTTGGCCCAAGTCATTGATTTTGATGACAATGCCGTCAATGTCGAAGGGCAGGTGGTCGCGCTCTTTGTCCCAGTGCGCGATGAACTCCAGGACCTGGTCGAAACGCTTGAACTTCCGGGTTTGCTCTGGAATTTTGAAACCCCACCGGCGTGCATTTTCTAAGTTTTCGCAATGCCCATCGGCGGGAAGGTTTTCGCCCAGCAGGTAATAGAGGTAGCAATCGAGGCCACGGCGGCCCACCTCGCGGGAGTTCTGCTGCTTGAGCGCACCGGCGGCGGCGTTGCGCGGGTTGGCCAGCAGGCTTTCGCCCCGGGCTTCGCGCTCGCGGTTCAGGCGCTCGAAGCTGGCATGGGGCATGAAGATTTCGCCCCGGATCTCAAAGTCGTCCGGCCAGCCTTCGCCCTGGAGGACCAGCGGGATGGACTTGATGGTGCGAACGTTGTCCGTCACGTCGTCGCCCTGCGTGCCGTCGCCGCGGGTCAGGGCCTGGGCCAGGCGGCCGTTCTGGTAGCGCAGGGCAATGGCCGTTCCGTCGAACTTCAGCTCGCAGACGTACTCGAACTCGGCGCCGGGCAGCAGGCGGGAGGCGCGGGAGGCGAACTCGCGCAGCTCGCCCTCGTTGTAGGTGTTGGCCAGCGAGAGCATCGGGTAGCGGTGCGCCACCTGCTCGAAGGCCTTGTTGAGGTCGCTGCCCACGCGGCGGGTGGGCGAGTTGGGGTCTTCAAATTGCGGAAAAGCCTTTTCCAGCTCTTCCAAGTGCCTCATTTTCAGGTCAAATTCGTTGTTCGAGATGGTCGGCTCGACGAGCACGTAGTAGGCGTGGTTGTGCTTTTCAAGCTCGGTTCTCAGGGCCTCGATCTGGGCTTTGGCGGTTTGGGCGTCCATGTTGGGTTTCGGTTGGCATGCGTTGTTCGCTTCTGACAGGGCCAAGCATTTGCTCGGCTTGGCACTCGTGCGAAGTTGGCGAAAAAAAGCCGAAAGGCCAACGGCAGATTTGGCTTAACCTTGCGCAGGCGAAACGATGCTGACTTGGCTTTGCGGGTCGCAGCCGCATCCGCCAAGGCAAAATATGCCCGTAACCAAAAAGTTGAGCTGCTGGTCGTGGCTGATTTTCAGCGTGATGGTGCCTTGGTTCGCTCCGTTGGCGATGCCAATTTCGAGGCTGAACTCGTTGGCGTTGGTGACAAACTGCTTCGGCTTGGCCGCGGCGATGCCCTTGGCCACGCAGGGACTGAAGACGGCTCCGAAGTTTGCCAGCAAGCCCTCGCGGCTCTGGGCGGGCAGACCTTCGACCTCTTCGCGGGCGGTGCTCGAATAGAGGTCGAAGAGCGGGAACGCGCAGTCGTCCGCGATGCCGACGGAGTCGCCGGCCGCTACTTTGGCTTGGAATTTTTCCCAGAAACTGGCGAACCTTGCGGCTATTTCTGCGCTATTCGGAACCACTTGGGCAGACTCTGCGTTTTGTTCCTGCGCGACACTGTCGGTGGTTGGCGTTTCCATTTCTTTTCCGCCGCAAGACAAGGCCAAGGATGCGGCAACAAGCAAGACCAATCTCTTTTTCATAGTTGCTTTTTGGGTTTCGAGACCACAAAAGTACGGAATTTTACTTGATTTCTTTGCTTGGCCAGGCAGTATCCTTGCTGTTTGCCTTGAAAGGATTGAACATTTTAGTCCAGCATAAAAACCATTATTTGCATTTTCTATTTGTAACCCATTGATAATCAAGCATAACTTTTGAAAGCGAATTTTAGAAATGACCTTTTTTGACCGCGCCATTTTTGTCCTTGGAGGGGATTTGTCCACGAAAGGAACGAGGGGCACGAAATTTTTTTGAAATCGAAATTAGAGGGGATGAGTGGGACGGCGATTGGCAAGGAAAAACCATATGCGATAAGCAAGACTGAGTCCAGCATAAAAACCACTATTTGCATCTTTCTATTTGTAACCCATTGATAATCAAGGATAATTTTTGAATGGGAATTATAGAAATGACCTTTTTAGACCGCGCTCAAAATTATCTTATTACCTTATTTTGACCTATGAATTTGTAAAGCAAAACGGATGAAAAGTAAATTTTGACGAAGATTAGCTTGTTTAGCAAAACCGATTTATCCGCCAAATCTTTGTTATCATCGTGCATTTCGACCCAAATTGTGCTCGAAGCTGGCGATTTTTATATTCTACCATCGAACGCTACTTGGTATTACTTACTTGCTCATTACCATATTGTTAAATTGAATTTTCAAAAGTATATTGTGCAATATCCGTTTGCTATCAAACTCAATGGATTGCTGCGACAAGCGGTCTTGTCGGCGTTGAACCCCAACGGGGTTTTGGTCGGCGCTGGTTCGGTGTTTTCCGAATTTCCTCGGGGGCTGTTCAAATTCAATCCTAACGGGATTGACAGAACAGCCCGATTTAGGTGGAAGCCGGTGCCTGGGATATTTCACTACCGAACGCGACAAGGTACAGGGGCATGGCCAGTGAAGCCATGTTCGGCCAAAGGCCCTCCGATGGAGCCATTGGCGCCCGGTGGAGCGTTGGCCTGCGCCCAAGGCGGTCTCAATCGGCTTGCCCTGGCCAACATGGGCAGGCGCGAGGCCTGACGGGTCCTTTGGCCTTTTGTTCCGGGATCTTTTCTTGCCGGGCCACGGGGCCGCCCGCCTCACTTGCCGATGCAGAAGTTGGCGAAGATGTTGGCCAGGATCTGGTCGTTGGTGATCTCGCCGGTGATTTCGCCCAGGAAGTGCAGGGCCTCGCGGATGTCTTGGGCGAGCAGGTCGGTGGGCGTGCGGGCGGCGATGGCCTCCTGCGCCCGGGCGATGGCCTTCTCGGCGCGGGTCAGGGCCTCGTAGTGGCGGGCGTTGGTGACGACGACCTCGTTTTGTCCCTGCCCATGCAGGTTCGACAGCTCGACCAGGAGGGCGCGGAGGGCCAGCAGGTCGGCGTCCTCGCGGGCGGAGAGGGCCAGGAGGTGGTCCTTGGGGTCGAAGCTGGGGATGTTGTGCCGGAAGACCAGGTCGCGCTCGAGGCTGGAGAGCATGTCGGCCTTGTTGGCCACCACGACAAGGTGCTTGTGGGCCATGTCGTTGGCCTTCTTGAAGCGCTGGACGGTCTTGCCGATATGGCGTAGGCTGTCGCGGGCATCGACCACCAGGAGCACGATCTTGGCCTTTTCGATGGTCTTGTGGGTGCGCTGTATTCCAATGGCCTCCACCAGGTCGGTGGTTTCGCGGATTCCGGCGGTGTCGATGAAGCGGAAGCTCCTTCCGGCGAGGATGGCCGTGTCCTCGATGAGGTCGCGGGTGGTTCCGGCGATTTCGGAGACGATGGCCTTGTCGTCGTCGAGCAGGCGGTTGAGCAGGGTTGACTTCCCGACGTTGGGCTGGCCGACAATGGCCACGGGGATGCCGTTCTTGACGGCGTTGCCATGCGAGAAGGACTCGACCAGCCCGCGCAGGAGGCTGGCGATGCCGCCCAGGAGCAGGTCGAGCTGGGCGCGGTCGGCGAACTCGACATCCTCCTCGCTGAAGTCGAGCTCGAGCTCCACGAGCGAGGTGAAGGCGAGCATGCGCTGGCGCAGCTCGTTGATCTTGCGCGAGAAGCCGCCGCGCATCTGGTCCATGGCCAGGCGGCGGGCGGCCTCGCCGGTGCTGGCGATCAGGTCGGCCACGGCCTCGGCCTGCGAGAGGTCCATCTTGCCGTTGAGGAAGGCGCGCTGGGTGAACTCGCCGGGCCGGGCCAGGCGGGCGCCCCTGTCGAGCAGCAGCTCCAGGGCCTTCTGCTGGAGGTAGGGCGAGCCGTGGCACGAGATCTCGACCACGTCCTGGCCCGTGTAGGAGCGGGGGCCGCGGAACCAGCCCACGACCACTTCGTCGAGGGTCTCCTGCCCGCGGACCAGGCGGCCGAAGTGCAGCCGGTTGGCCCTGCGGGCGGGCAGTGGCTTGCCCGAGGCGGGCTGGAAGACCGACTCGGCGATGGGCCAGGCCTGGGGGCCCGAGAGGCGCAGCACGGCAATGGCCCCGGTGCCGGGCGCCGTGGCGATGGCGCAGATGGTGTCGTCGTGGTTTCGCATGGTTGGCCGTTTTGTTGGGACGAAGGCTGCGCGAATTTAAACAAGATTCCCGACTGTTTCGGCAGGCCCCGCGGGCGTCTGGGCGCGCACGTTCGCGCCCGGCCGCGGCGGGGTGGGATTTCGGACAAATAAATTTTGCGAAATGGGCCAAAAAAGATACTTTTGGCTTACCGTTTAGAAACTATAACCTGCAAAAAACATGAGCGTTCTGGTCAACAAAAACTCAAGGATCATCGTCCAAGGCTTCACCGGAAAAGAAGGCAGCTTCCACGCCGGCCAGATGATCGAATACGGAACCCAGGTCGTGGGAGGCGTGACGCCCGGCAAAGGCGGAACCCAGCACATGAGCCGCCCGGTCTTCAACACGGTCTCCGAGGCCGTCCAGGCCACGGGCGCCGACGTTTCCATCATCTTCGTGCCGCCAGCCTTCGCCGCCGACTCCATCATGGAGGCCGCCGACGCGGGCATCGGTCTGATCGTGGCCATCACCGAGGGCATCCCTACGGCCGACATGGTCAAGGTCAAGGCCTACCTGACGGACAAGCCCAGCCGCCTGATCGGCCCGAACTGCCCCGGCGTGATCACCCCCGGCCAGGCCAAAGTCGGCATCATGCCCGGCTTCATCCACCGCCCCGGCACCATCGGCATCGTCTCGCGCTCGGGCACCCTGACCTACGAGGCCGTTGACCAGATCACCAAGGCCGGACTGGGCCAGAGCACCTGCATCGGCATCGGGGGCGACCCCATCATCGGCACCACCACCAAGGAGGCCGTCAAGCTGCTCATGGAAGACCCCGGCACCGAGGGCATCATCATGATCGGCGAAATCGGCGGCCAGATGGAGGCCGATGCCGCCTACTGGATCAAGGAAAACGGGACCAAGCCCGTTGTCGGCTTCATCGCCGGGCAGACCGCCCCTCCCGGGCGCCGGATGGGCCACGCGGGAGCCATCATCGGTGGCGCCGACGACACCGCCGCCGCCAAAATGGCCATCATGCGCGATTGCGGCATCCACGTGGTGGAATCGCCCGCGCACCTGGGCAAGACCATGGCCGAGGCCCTGCGCAAGTGAGCGGCCCGCCCGCCTGCCCTCATCGTCCCCACAAGAAAAACGTCCTCGCTTTGCCAGCGAGGACGTTTTTTTGTGATGGGGATGAAGGCAATTTCCGTCGATTCGTCATATTTTGACGGCCGCTGGCGGCGGCGGTGCATTCCGCTCAGAAGAGCTCCAGTTCGCCATCGTCCTCCGGGTTGAGCTCGAGGTCGTCGGCTGTTGGCGGGTCCTCCTGGGTCATTCGTTCGTGGATGAGCCTCTCGCTGTGGACGGTGTAGATCCGCTCCAGGGCGGCGAGGTTCTCGACCCGCTCGGCGCGGGTGCCCCGCTGCTTGGCCTCCAGCCGCATGTTGATGTCGTTGAGCTCGAGGATGATCTTCTCGATGACCTTTTCGAAGAGGTCGTAGTACCGGACCTGCTGGACGCAGTTGCGGGTCTCGTCGAAGATGGCGGAGGCGGCCTTGCTGGTGCGCTCGAGCATTTCGAACGCGGTCGCGTTGCTGGTCATGAGGTTGTTGAGCACGGAGTCGATGCTCTTCTTGAGCATGTTGTCCTCCTTGCTGAGATCGACACGGGCCTGGTAGTCGGCCATGTCCTTCTTCTGCCCCTGGTCGATGGCGTAGATTTGGCTTCCGAGGAGCTTTATTTTGAGGTTGGTGGTCTCGACGTCCTTGCAAAGGCCCTTGATCTGCTGGAAGATGCGGGAGGTGCCCGGCTCGACGCGCTGCGCCTCGAGGAGCTTCTCGACCAGGGCGAGGTATTTGCCGAAGCCTTTGGCGACCTGCTCGACGGCAGGCAGTTGCTTGTCGAGGTGCTCGATGGCCATGTCGATGGCCTCGACCTCGGCCTTGAGCTTTCCGTTGGCCTGGATGAACTCGAGGACGATTTCCATGGCGTCGTCGAGCTTGTCCTGGACCTCCTTGAAGTGGGTCTGCTCGGTCTCGTAGGTGTGGCTGGTGAGCTGGTAGCAGAGGTTTCCGATCTCGTTCATGTCGTCGCCGATGGCGATCATCTTCTTGGCGATGATGTCGATGGCGTTCTCGTAGTCCTTGTTGGTGTGGATGAGCTGGGCGACCTGGAGGGCGGCCACGTCGCGGATCCGGAGGTAGAGCTGCATCTGCCGCTCGGTGGTGTCGTCGGGTTGCACGGCTATCTGTCGGAGCTCGCTGACCAGGTCGTGGTGTATTTTCTGGATGTGCTCCATCTTCTGGCGGATGATGTCGTGGTATTGGATCTTGATGATGATCTTGTTGATGTTCTGGGAATAATTTTCGGCCTTTTGCGCGAGCAGGGGGATATGTTTGAGAGCCTCCTCGTACTTGATGTTGATCAGGTTGATGGCGGAATGGACCTGGAAGAGGATGGTCTCGAGGGAGACGACGTTGACCTCGCGGAGCTCGCGCAGCCTGCCGAGGGACTGGCTGAAGGCCAGGCGCAGCCCGTTGAGGGTGTCGTGGAGCTTTGGGAAGACCCTGTCGAGCTCGATGAAGAGGGCGGCGAGCTGCTCGTCGGCCTCGCGCATGGGCTCTTCTTCGAGCGAGAGGCTGGCCTTGAGGTGGAGGTTGCTCTGCAAGAACTTGAGGGTCATGAGGTTCTGCCGGAAGTTCTTCAGGGGCACGAACATGAGGCTCAGGCGCGTGAGGATGCTCTCGAGGGCGTGCGTGCTGCGCGAGACCTGCTGCTCGAAGACCTCGACGAGCTTGCGGGCCTGGGCGTAGAAGAGCTTGAGGGTCTCGTTCAGGTCGCTGTACTCCTTGCCGGAGATGATCTTCACGATGCTGTCGGCGTCGGAGGAGATCTGCCGGTTCTCCTTGTGGTAGCGCTTCATCTGGGCGGTGAAGTTCATGAAGTCCTCGGACGAGCAGGCTTGCAGCTCGTTGATCTTTTCGTCGATCGAGCTCAGCTTGGCGATGACTTCCTCGATGGTGAAGGCATCGAGCAGGGGCTGGCGTTCTAGGGATGCGTCGTTGGGGTCCATGAGGTCCATGTTTTGATTAAAGATAATAAAGTTTTGGCTACGCGCATATTCCCGGAATTTCGTTTTAGGATTGCCCTATTTCCAAAAAGTGCCCAAACGAGAAATAAGAATTGGTCGGACTAGGTTTTATTAGTAAATTAGTTAGCCCAGCCAGGCCAAAATGCAACACCAGGAAATGACAACAACATTCAAATCGACTATGGGACAGAAGAAGATCTTAGTTGTGGATGATATCTTCATCAACCGCATCTTGCTGACCGAGATCCTCATGGACCTGAACATGCCCTATGAGGAGGCCTCGAACGGCGAGGAGGCCATTGACCGCCTGAAGGCCGATTCCAGCATTTTTTTGGTGCTGATGGACATCGAGATGCCGGTGATGAACGGCTTCGAGGCCACGACGCACATCCGCGAGAAGTTCTCCGAGCCCCTGCGTTCGATTCCGGTGGTGGCCATCACGGCGCACGACCCCAACACCTTCGCCGGCGAGTTCGAGGGGGCGGGCTTCAACGACATGATCACGAAGCCCTACACCATGCTCAAAATCGAGAGGATGCTACGAAAATACCAGAAATAACCTGAAACCTACCAACATGTCAAAGACAGTGCTTATAGTGGACGATTCCGAGAGCATTCGCGAGGCGGTCTCCTTCGCTTTGGAAGAGGCAGGACACAACGTATTCAAGGCCATCAACGGGGTCGACGCGCTGACCTACCTCGATGGACGCGAAATCAACGCGATGATCACGGACCTGCACATGCCCTTGATGAATGGGATCCAGTTGATCCGAAAGGTTCGCACGATGGAGGCCTACGCCAAGATCCCCATCCTGTTCCTGACCACGGAGTCGCAGCAAGAGATGAAGCTGGAGGCCAAGGCCGCCGGCGCGACGGGATGGGTCATCAAGCCCTTCGTGCCAGAAAAAATCCTCGCCGCCCTGGCCAAGCTCGTCCGCTAGCCGGCCAGCGAGCTCCGGCCCGGCCGCCCCGCCCCCGGCCAGAATCCCCAACGCCCCAAAGCCCAAAGCCCACATGGAAAATTTCCGACTCAAGTTCATCGAAGAAGCCAACGACCTGCTGCTGGAGCTGGAGGACGCCCTGCTGCTGCTCGAGAAGAAGCCCGACGACCATCCGCTGCTCGAGAGGGTCTTCCGCGTCATGCACTCCCTCAAGGGAAGCGGTGCCATGTTCGGCTTCGAGCGGATCAGCGAGTTCACCCACCACCTCGAGTCCATCTACGACCTGGTGCGCAACCACGAGCTGCCCATGTCCGAGGAGCTCTTCAACATCACGCTCCAGTCCGTGGACCACATCAAGCTGCTGCTCGAGCTGGGCGACGACCTGCCCCTGGACCGCGCCCAGGAGCACCTGGCCTTCAGCAGTAAGATACACGACTTCGCCCTTTCGGCCACCCGCGAGCTCGCGCCCGAGAAGGACCAGGCGGCCAAGGAGGCCAAGCCCAGGCCCGCGCCCAAGCAGGGGGCCGAGGTCTTCCGCATCTTCTTCAAGCCCAAGGCCGAGGTCTTCAACAACGGCACCAACCCCATCTTCCTGATCGACGAGCTCTCCGAGCTGGGCTCGGTCTGGGCCAACTTCTACCACAGCCGCGTGCCCGCCCTCGAGGCCCTCGATACCGACAAGTGCCTCAGCCACTGGGAGCTGCTGGTCGAGACCACCGAGAGCCGCAACGCCCTGGCCGACGTGTTCATCTTCGTGGAGGACGACAGCGAGCTCGAGATCCTGCCCCTGGGCCACGGGCCGCTCTTCCACCGCGAGGACCTCAAGCGCGTCTTCCTCGAGCATGGCCTCCGGCAGGAGCCCGTGGACTGGGAGGCCTTCGAGAAGGCCATCGCCGGGACGCCGCCCGCCAAGCCCGCAGAGCCGCCCGCCGCCCGCCGCCCGGCCCAGGCCGCTTGGCACCCGGGAGCGCAGCTCGAGAACCCCGCCAGCGACCTGGCCCTCCGGCTTGAGCAGGTCCGGAACGAACAGGCCAGCGACGCCGGCAACCAGAAGGCCATCTCGACCATACGCGTCTCGTCCGACAAGCTCGACCAGCTCATGAACCTGGTCAGCGAGCTGGTGACCACCCAGGCCCGCCTGAGCCTGCACTCCGAGCAGAGCCAGGACAACGAGCTGATGGCCATCTCCGAAGAAATGGCCAAGCTCTCGCGCCAGCTCCGCGACAACGCCTTCGACATCTGCCTGATCCCCATCGAAAGCATGCTCACCCGCTTCAAGCGCCTGATAAGGGACCTCTCGACCGAGATGGGCAAGGAGATAGAGTTCGTGACCATCGGCACCGAGACCGAGCTCGACAAGAGCATCATCGAGAACCTGGTGGACCCCATCCTGCACATCATCCGCAACAGCATCGACCACGGCATCGAGCCCGTGGAGCAGCGCCTCGCGGCCGGCAAGCCCGAGAAGGGCCACATCACCCTGCGCGCCTTCTACTCGGGCACGACCGTCAACATCGAGATCAGCGACGACGGCCGGGGCATCGACCCCGAGCTGATCCGCCTGAAGGCCGTCGAGAAGGGGCTTGTCGCGCCCGACGCCCAGCTCAGCAAGGAGCGGATCCTCTTGCTGGTCTTCGCCCCGGGCCTCTCGACGGCCCAGAAGGTAACGGACGTCTCGGGCCGAGGCGTGGGCATGGACGTGGTCATGCGCAAGATCACCGAGATACGCGGCGAGGTCAGCATCCGCTCCGACATGGGCGTGGGCACCACCATGCTCATCCGCCTGCCCCTGACCCTGTCCATCATCGACGGGCTGCTCGTGCGCGTCGGGCCGACCAACTTCGTCCTGCCGCTGTCGGTGGTCAACAAGATCTACGAGGTGCCGCACGCGGCCGTCCGAAAGGCCTTCAACAACATCACCGTGCTCGACGGCCGGCAGATGCCTTTCCTGTACCTCAAGGAGGAGTTCGACATGGACCTGGCCACCTCGCCCGAGCGCGAGCAGGTTGTCGTGGTGCAGCACGAGGAGCGCGAGATGGGGCTCGTGGTGGACCTGGTCGTGGGCGAGTACCAGGCCGTGCTCAAGCCGCTGGGCAAGTACTTCAAGGGACTGGACATCCTCTCCGGGGCAACCATCCTGGGCGACGGGACCGTGGCCCTGGTCATGGACACCAACCGCATCATCAAGGAATTTTCGAACCGATAAACGACAAACCCGATGGAAACTGAAAAAAAGTCCTCGCAGGTCAACTCCTACCTTTCCTTCAAGCTCGGCGACGAGCTTTTCGCCGCGCACGTCAACAAGGTGCTCAACATCTTGGAGCTGGTCAAGATAACGCAAGTGCCCAAGGCGCCCGACTACATGAAGGGGGTCATCAACCTCCGGGGCAACGTCCTGCCGGTCATCGACACCCGGGTCAAGTTCGGCATGAGCCCCACGCAGTTCACCAAGAACACCTGCATCCTGGTGCTGAGCATCCGCATCGACGGCGAGAGCGTGGACCTGGGCGCCCTGGTGGACTCGGTGCAGGAAGTGCTTGAGGTGGAGGATGCCAACATCCAGCCCTCGCCCAGCATCGGCAGCAAGTACAAGTCCGAGTTCATCATCGGCATGATGAAGGTCAAGGAGCTGTTCATCATGCTGCTCGACATGGACCGCGTCTTCTCATCGGAGGAGCTTGTGATGCTGCAGGCCCACCAAGACCTGGAACCTGAGTCCTGAAACCCAAATACCCCCCTTAGCCATGAACTTCCAAGACCTCAAAATAGGGACCAAGCTGTCCGTGGGATTCGGCGCCCTGATCGCCATCGCCATCACCCTGGGGCTGCTGGCCGTCTTCAACATGTCCAAAATGCGCCAGGAATCCACCATCATCGATGAGGAGTTCCTGTCCGAGCTGGACATCGCTTCAGACATGCTGCTTTCCATCCAGGAGGTCGCCCAGCAGATGACCGCCTACAACATCAGCGAGGACCCCCAGTACAGGCGACTGGGCGAAAAGGGCTTTTCGGACTTCAAGAACTTCGCCAGCCAGGCGCAGGCGCTCGCCCAGCGCGCCGAGAACCTGCCCCAACTGCAGGCTTCCCTCAACGACATCCTCGCGCAGGCCGCCACCATCGAGAGCCTGATGGCCGACGCGGCCAGCCAGCTCGCCAACATCAACCAGAACCGACAGGGCATGGACCAGAGCGCCACCTTCTACATGGACAACGCCCACTCCTTGCTGAACGTGCAGAACCAGAACATGGCCGAGGAGCTGGCAAGGGGAGGCACCGACGCCTCCCGGCTCGAGAAGATCATCCTCATCAACAACATCATCGACATCGGCAACGAGGTCCGGGTCGCCAACTTCAAGGCCCAGGCCACCCGCGACGTGGCGGCCCTGAAGGCGGCCTTGGGCAAGTTCGAGCAGATGAACCAGTACTTCGCGCAGCTCAAGCCGCTTGTCATCTCCGCGCAGAACATTGCCGAGCTTGAAAAAACCCAGGCCGCGGCTGTCGGGTACAGCACCGCGATGGTCGCCTTCGCCGCCAACTACGAGGCCCTCCAGGCTTCCAACAAGGAGTTCAACACCGCCATCGACCAGATCAAGAACACCGTCGCGGCCCTGAACCAGGCCGCCATCTCCGAGACGCAGGCCATATCGAAGTCCAACATCTCCCTGATCGATTCCTCCAACGCCATCATGCTCGTGGGCCTGACCCTCGCGGCCATCTTCGGCTTCTTCCTGGCCTACGTCATCACCCGCTCCATCAACCAGCCCCTCCAGGAGGGAGTCGTCTTCGCCACCCGCCTGGCCGAGGGCGACCTCACGGCCAAGCTCGACACCGCCCGCAAGGACGAGATCGGCGACCTGGCCAAGGCCATGACCCGCATGGTGGACAAGCTCCGCGACATCATCACCAACGTCAAGCAGAGCGCCGAGAACATCTCTTCGGCCGGCTCGCAGATGAGCGCCAAGTCGCAGCAGGTCTCGCAAGGGGCCAACGAGCAGGCCTCTTCCACCGAGGAGGTCTCCTCCTCGATGGAGCAGATGTCGTCCAACATCCAGCAGAACACCGACAACGCCCAGCAGACCCAGCGCATCGCCCAGAAGGCCGCGCAGGACATCAAGACCAGCAGCGACAACGTCAACCGCACCGTCTCTTCCATGCGCACCATCGCCGAGAAGATCTCCATCATCAACGAGATCGCCTTCCAGACCAACATCCTGGCCCTGAACGCCGCCGTCGAGGCCGCCCGCGCCGGCGAGCACGGCAAGGGATTCGCCGTGGTGGCCGCCGAGGTGCGCAAGCTCGCCGAGCGCAGCCAGAACGCCGCCGCCGAGATCGACGAGCTCTCGCGCAACAGCGTGGACATCGCCGAGACCTCCGGCAAGCTGCTCGAGAACGTCGTGCCTGACATCCTCAAGACCGCCAGCCTCGTCCAGGAGATCGCCGCCGCCAGCCTCGAGCAGAACTCCGGCGCAGGGCAGATCAACAACGCCATCCAGCAGCTCAACCAGGTGACGCAGCAGAACGCCGCCGCCGCCGAGGAAATGGCCACCAGCAGCGAGGAGCTTTCCAGCCAGGCCGAGCAGCTCTCCGACGTCATGTCGTTCTTCAACCTCGGCAACGAGGCCGTCCGAAGCCGCGCCGCCAGCCGCAAGCCCAAGGCCAGGGCCATCGCCCACCAGCCCGTCCAGCACATCGTCTTCGCCGGGAACAAGTCCAAGGCCAAGTCCGCCGGCATCGACATCGACCTCTCGGAGGCACACGACGACGAGTACGAACGCTTCTGATCCACACGCGGACCTCGCCCACACAAAAAGAAGGCGGCCCATGCGCATGGGCCGCCTTTCTTTTCGCGAAATGCGAAGACGTGTGAATTGTCATGCCATTTGCGTTCCGAGGGAGGGGGAATATCCCAAGCAACAGCGTCCGATGCCAAGTCGCTTTCAAACGTGATGGATTGCCTGGATGCCTCGCCCAACCCCGAAGGGGTGCAATGATTGTGGAAATCGGATCCAGGCCAAAGAAGAGAACCCCTTCGGGGTTCGCCCGGAATCCAGGGAACCGCGAAGCCGCATGGATTGGAAGCCAGAAAGGGAGTCGCGGGCAGGACCTCGCCCCCCGCGCCCACCGATCGCCAAAATGGCCTACCTTTGGCGACAAAAGCCGGAAACTTGTACGCCATCATCGACATCGAGACCACCGGGGGCAACCCCAAGCGGGGCGACCGCATCACCGAGATCGCCATCTTCATCCACGACGGCCAGCGCGTGGTGGACCAGTTCGTCAGCCTGGTCAACCCCGAGCGGATGATCCCGGCCTTCATCACGGGCCTGACGGGCATCTCGAACGAGATGGTCGAGGACGCGCCGAAGTTCCAGCAGATCGCGCGGCGCGTCGTCGAGCTCACGCAGGGCTGCGTCTTCGTGGCGCACAACGTGAGCTTCGACTACGGCTTCGTGGCCGAGGAGTTCCGCTCGCTGGGCTACGACTTCCGGCGCGACCAGCTCTGCACGGTGCGGCTCTCGCGCAAGCTCTTCCCCTGCCACGCCAGCTACAGCCTGGGCAAGCTCTGCGCCGACCTGCGCATCCCCCTGTCGGACCGGCACCGCGCCGCTGGCGACGCCCTGGCCACGGTGGCCCTGTTCGAGCGCCTGCTGGCCCGCGAGGGCGAGCTGGGCGTGGCCAAGGGCACGGCGCCCGCCATCGGCCTCCAGCCCCAGAAGGACTGGCATCCGGACCTCGACCCCAAGGACGTCGCCGCCCTGCCCAGCACCACGGGCGTCTATTACTTCTACGACCAGGACGGCGAGCTCATCTACGTGGGCAAGAGCAAGGACATCAAGAAGCGCGTGCTCAGCCACCTGGCCAGCAAGGCCGGCCAGAAGGCCCTGGAGATGAAGGCCCGCGTGGCGGCCATCACCTGCGAGGAGACGGGCAGCGAGCTGGTGGCCCTGCTGCTCGAGTCGGACCAGATCAAGCGCCACAAGCCGCTCTACAACCGGGCCCAGCGCCGGAGCCTCTACAACTTCGGCCTGTTCGACCACTACGACCAGCGCGGCTACCACTGCCTCTCGGTGCGGAAGATACAGGGCCAGCAGATGCCCCTGACGGCCTTCGGCGAGCTGCGCGAGGGCCGCGAGAAGCTGGAGCGCTGGGCCCGCGAGCTCCAGCTCTGCCAGAAGCTCTGCGGCCTGTTCGAGAGCGGAGGGGCCTGCTTCGACCTCCAGGTGCGCCAGTGCAAGGGCGCCTGCGTGGGCCAGGAGGCGCCCGAGGAGTACAACGCCCGCGTGGACAAGCTGCTGGCCCGGCTGGCCTTCGCGCGCCAGGATTTCCTGGTGGTCGAAAAGGGCCGCGACCTGCGCGAGCTGGCCGTGGTGCTGGTGCGGGGCGGGCGCTACGTCGGCTTCGGGTTCATCCAGCTTTTCGAGGCCCACAGCGACCCGGAGCTGCTGGCCGACTGCGTGAAGCCTTATCCCGACAACCAGGACGTGCGCCGCATCATCGCCGGGCACCTGCTGCGCGCACCCGAGGCCCGCGTGGTGCCGCTCTGATCAGAAACGTTCTGAATAGCGCCCAGCGCGGCCGCCCTGGGCCAGCCTAGGGCGGAATAGCCTAACTTTGCCGTTCCTCGTCCCAACAACAAAGCCCTGGAAACCATGTACGTCAGACCCAAAAAGCAGCTCGGGCAGCACTTCCTCAAAGACCAGCAGGTGGCCCGCGACATCGCCGCAAGCCTGCTCTGGCGCGCGCCCGAAGGCCCTTCGCGGGTGCTGGAGGTGGGCCCGGGCACGGCGATCCTCACCCGCGAGCTCATGCGCCAGCAGGGCATGGACCTCCACATGGTCGAGCTGGACCGCGACTCGGTGGCCTACCTCCGCCAGCATTTCCCCGACCTGGGAGAGCGGCTGGTGGAAGGCGACTTCCTGGCCCACGACTGGGAGCGGCATTTCGGCGGAGAGGCCTTCGCCATCGTGGGGAATTTCCCCTACAACATCTCCTCGCAGATCTTCTTCAAGCTGCTCGAATACCGCGACAGCGTGCCGCAACTGGTCGGCATGGTGCAGAAGGAGGTGGCCGAACGGCTGGCCAGCCCCCCCGGCAGCCGCGAGTACGGCATCCTGAGCGTGCTCTTGCAGAGCTACTTCCAGGTCGAGTACCTGTTCACGGTCGAGCCTTGGGTGTTCCATCCGCCGCCCAAGGTCCGCTCGGCCGTGGTGCGCATCACCCGCGACCCCGCGCGCACGCTGGCCTGCGACCCGGTCATTTTCAAGCGCGTCGTCAAGACGGCCTTCAACCAGCGCCGAAAAATGATGCGCGGCAGCCTCAAGTCGCTCTTCGGAGACTTGGAGCTTCCGCAGGAATGGGCCACGCAGCGCCCCGAGCAGCTCGGGGTGGCCGACTTCGAGCGCATGACCCTCTGGTGGCAAGAAAACGGCCCGCCCGCCGATTCGCGTTGAGCCGCGGCGGCTCGCCTTCGGCCCAGTTTTTCCCTGAACCTTCGCTCGTGTGCGAACATCCCGCTTTCCCTCCGCCTCCTGCCGTCGCCAGCCGCCGGCTCCGCTCCCAAGCCGGGCGCCAACTGGTTTGTGTGGGCATTTCGGGTTTTCCGCCGCGCTTCCATCCGCCCGAAATCGCCCTGCCCGCGCCAGCGGATAGGGTTTTCTTTTCTCCTCATTTCCAATCCATTTCAAATAAACATCATCATGAAAAAGCTCATCTTGCTTTTGTTGGGCTTGGCCTTGGGCCATGCCGCCTGGGCACAGGAAGGCGTCCCCGTGGTCGTCGAGCTAAGCTACAAGGTCGGGCCGACGATCGACTCGCTCGAAAAGGAACGGCATTATCTTTTCCCCGAGTTTTCGCCGGAGGTCTTCCGCATCGCCCAGATCTACAAGTACCCCGGTGGGGAGATGTTCCTGGCCGTGAGCCTGGCCGACAGCTCGCAGGAGCTTCTGCCGTTCTCGACCTCCGACTTCGTGCAGGCGCAGCGCATGGTCGAGCGGCTGCGGGTGGACTACCAGGCGGGCTCGCAGGAGGATTTCTACGTCTATCTGCTCGACGGCACCCGGCTGAAGGCCCGCATCGACTCGGTACACCGGGCGGTCGTCTATGGGCACAACGATGTGGTGGGCCCCATGCGCATCGAGATGGCCAAGGTCAGCTCGATACAGCGGGCCAGCGCCGCCGCGCCTAGCGAAGTGGTCAGCCAGGACACGCCGCCGGAGTTCTTCCCGAACCCGCACGACTCGCGGCACTTCTTCGCCCCGACGGCCTACAACCTGCGCGAGGGCGAGGGCTATTTCCAGAGCACCTACCTCTTCGTGGTGTCGTTCAACTACGGCTTCACCGACAACTTCTCGTTCGGGGCGGGCGTGAGCCTGATTCCGGGGCTGGACATGTCGGAGCAGGCCTTCATGATCACGCCGAAGTTCAGCTTCCCGGTGCGGGAGAACTTCCGGCTGGGTGGGGGCGTGCTGATGGGCGGCGTCGAGGGCACCACGCTGGGCATCGCCTACGGCGTATCGACCTTCGGCTCCCAGGAGAACAACATCACCTTCGGGATGGGCTACGGCGCCAACCTGACGGAGACGGAAAGCCTGGGCCTGGTGATGATTGGGGGGATGTTCCGCGTCTCGCGGCGGGTGTCCATCGTCTCGGAAAACTGGGTGGCGCTTGGGCCGGGCATGACCTTCCTGAGCATCGGGCCGAGGCTGCTGTGGCCCAAGATCAGCTTCGATATCGCGATGGTTTACGTGGACGAGCTGGGCGCGCCGATCCCGATGGTGGACGCGGTCTTCAAGTTCGGCATCCCCGAGTGATGGGCCTGGGCTAACCGGCAGAAACTCTTCCGGTAGGTCTTTTGTCCACGAAAGGCACGAAATTTTTTGTCCACGAAAGGCACGGAGGGCACGAAATTTTTTGTCCACGAAAGGCACGGAGGGCACGAAAGTTTTTGTCCACGAAAGGCACGGAGGGCACGAAAGTTTTTGTCCACGAAAGGCA